>Ga0315275_10000937_pt1 | contig 24849 bp, 25 predicted proteins | sample YL17G03_0_MG_FD_205557 | JGI IMG/M metagenome (GOLD analysis project Ga0315275, IMG submission 205557) | Sediment microbial communities from Yellowstone Lake, YNP, Wyoming, USA - YL17G03_0 | ecosystem: Environmental > Aquatic > Freshwater > Lake > Sediment | place: USA: Wyoming | collected...
CTTGCTTGGCGGTTCCGATGCCAATGTCGAGTTCGATGAGTTGGGCCAGCTTCTGCGCCGATTGGGATTCGAGGAGCGCACGCGTGGGAGCCATCACATCTTTCGAAAGTCGGGGATCGAAGAGCGCGTCAATCTCCAGCGTGATGGGCGCAAGGCGAAGCCCTATCAGGTCCGTCAGGTCAGAGGCGTGATCGTTAAGCACAGACTTGGTCTGGAGGAGTAAATGCACAAATACGAGATCATCCTATACTGGAGCGAAGAGGACCAAGTCTTCATCGCCGAGGTCCCTGAACTGCGGGGCTGTGTGGCTCACGGCGCGACGCAGGAGGAGGCCCTGTCGCAGGCCACGGGAGCGATCCAGTTGTGGATCGATACGGCCAAGGAGTTCGGAGACGCCATCCCGCAGCCGAAGGGCGCGCGGCTGATGTTGGCGTAGCGGACCCTCCACTCGGGACTCCGGTGTCAGGTTTGCGATCTTGCGATTTAGCCCTCGCTCGCACGAATAATAGCGAATAATAGGGGACAGACCACGTTTTCCTGCTAGTCTATAGCGTTTCTTTCCCCTGGAGGACGTGTCATGCCTCGCCGCGCACGTCTATGTCTTCCCGGCATTCCCTGGCACATCATCCAGCGGGGCAACAATCGGTCGGTGTGCTTTAACGCGGAGGAAGACTACTACTTCTACATCTATCATCTGGCCGAACTCGCAGCGCCCTTCGGCTGCGCCATACACGCGTACGTACTGATGACCAATCATGTGCATCTATTGCTCACGCCGGAAAAAGCCAACAGCGTCGCGTTGCTCATGAAAAACCTCGGTCAGCGTTACGTGCAGTACGTCAATCGTGTGTACCGTCGCAGTGGCACCTTGTGGGAGGGTCGGTTCCGTTCCTGCCTCACGCAGACCGACGACTACGTCCTGGCCTGTTACCGCTACATTGAACTCAATCCGGTCAGAGCCGCCATGGTGCGCCACCCCAGAGACTATCCACCGCACGAACAATATCTTCGATTGGGGCGATCAGATTCCGCGCGCCGAGAAAGCTATCGGGCTCTCTTCAAGGCGCACCTCGATGCGCCGATCGTCGATCAGATCCGACAGGCGACCAACGGCAATCACGCCCTGGGCAATGCGCGGTTTCAGGCAGAGATCGAAGCGGCACTGGGTCGGCGCGCAAAGCGCGGCGCTCCGGGTAGACCGCGACAGATTGCATCCTGAGCAGACAGGAAAACGTGGTCTGTCCCCTATTAATTCCCGGAAAACGTGGTCTGTCCCCTATTAATTCCCTATTAATTCCCTATTAATTCCTGCGACGTGGACGGCAATATCTGGTTCGGCTGGGGCATGGGCAGCGCGGAACTCGACGGCGTCGTGATCTACAACCCGGACGCTTACCTGATCGGGCGCATTGCGCTGCCGGAACGCTGCGCGAACCTGTGTTTCGGCGGCCTCGCGCGCAACCGGCTGTTCATCGCCGCGAGCAAGAGCGTGTATGCGTTGTATGTGAACACGCAGGGCGCACTCGGAGGCTGAGTCGCAACGTCTACTGCAGGACGATGGAGATTTCGCGCGTCGAAGAATCCAGCGTGGTTTTTTCTGTTCCCGGGTCTCTTGTCAGGAACGGGTTGCGAAATCCTTTCGCTACCGAATTGATTTCCGATCTGGCAACAGACTTCAGACGTTCGGAATCGGGATCCAGGTAATTTGCGATTCCGATCGCGTCACGTCGTGCGGCTTGATCCGTTGAGAGCTTTGCCTCTATTGCATAAGCCCAAGCATGCCAAGGCTGCGTTTTCTGTGTCTTCTTCGCCCAGTCCACCGCGATATCGCGATACGCGGATTTTCCTGTTGCCTCGAAGAGCCATTCAGCTATTTCACCATATTCGTATTCGGTGAAGACCGGACGACCTTCCGTATAGGGACGGCGAAAAACAGCCAGTCGCAGCAGGTCAAGGGACTCGTCGGTCTTTCCTGCCATACCTGTGCTTACGGCTTGCGCGAGCATTTTGTCGAACGCGATATATTTCGCGCCGAGTAACCGCGTTTCGAAGTTTTCACCGTTGCCGGATTTCAAGGCCGCGAAGGCCGCATACGGCAGCATGTATCCCGTCTGAAATTTCGACAGATCGTATATGGATGCAGCTTCGTTCATCAAGGCATTGGCCAGTTCGTATTTCTTCTCGCGTAGGGCCTTGTAGGCTTCGGTGAAGTAGACCAGATCTGATTTGACCGCAACCTTCTGCGCGTTCTGGAACTCGCGGGCGGACAGGTTCACATTAGGCCCATTTGTCGGGCCTACGATAACCCGGAATTGTCCGTTCTTCGAGACGCGGACCGTCATAGCTCCTTCTTCGATCGATACCTTCCATACCGGTGAATCGATCTCCGAAATCGCCGCTATCTCCGTTTCGGTCGGTATCCTGTCCACCGATGCTGCCCTGACAAGATAAATGGCGGCGTCGTTCGAAAGGCTCCCGGCGTTTCGATGGGCGTCCTGCTTGGCCCAGGTTACGAGGCCCCCATCGGAGACGCGGGCGAGCCGATGTCCCACCAGTGCCGTTTCCCAGACGTGCGATTTGTCGGACTGACCCAGCAGGGTGTCAAATGCGTTCCATGCATCCGTTGAGACACCCATGATATGGAGGAGTCCCAGGTAGTCGCGAAAAGCATAGGATGAGTGGTAACGGATGGCATCATAGTATGAAGATTCCAGCGCACCCAAAAAATCACGTTTCTGCATTTTCAATCGCGCGTCGCTGGCGATGCTCGATTGCGCACCGGTCTTCAAATTTGCCGCAATCTCATAGAATGGCAGCGCGTGCGAAAAAAAACCGCTCCAGTAGAACAGCGACCCGGCGGCATACGCATTGTTGGCAATCCCAACCGCATTGGCCGACGCGCCTGGCGCGAAATCCGGAAAGCTCTTGGCTACGCTTGCCGCTTCGTCCACGCGACCTTCACTGTATAGAAGCGCCATAAGCGCCTGGTACGACTCCCATCGTTTCGGCATGAGCTTGATGGCCTCGCGATAACCGTTTATCGCACCCACGGTGTTTCCGTTCCTGAGCGCATTGGACGCTTTCAGTGTCTCCAGGTTTCCATTCCCAGAGAATCGGCCGTCAAGTGCCCTGAACACGAATTCGAGCATTGCCTCATCGGGCTTCACAATCGCCAAAATGTAGTAAAGTCTTTTGACGGGCCAGAATTCGTAGGTCGAGTTCTCCAGAGCGTTCAGCAAGTAGTTTATTTCCTGGGCGATCGAATACGAAGACTCGGTCGTATAGTATGGCTGCCGTGGCAAATCCGATCCATAGATGTCGCCGGGGTAGCCATAGTCCGACCGACCGGAGTGACCCAGACTCAGAATTATCTGTAGGGCATCTCGCGAGTCCCGGGTTTGGCCCTGCTCCCAATAGCAGGCATCGTAGGCGTCTGCATAGGCAGCTTTCAGAAGACCTTGCCGGATGGAGCTTTCGGATTTGCCGGCCAAGGCAAATTCGGACTGGGCGCGCAACAACGTAAAGTGCGGATTGTCCCGGTAGACGGATGTCATGCCTGCCAACAGATTGAGCGCCCGTTCGGGATTGCCCTGTATCTGATATTGAAAATAGATCCTGCGCGCCAGGTTGCTGTTCGCGGTTTCCTCGATCAGATCGAGGTAGTCCAGTTCCGAAGGGTGTGCGGACATCGGCGCGCAGCACCATTTTTCCGGATGCTGCTCCTGCAGTTTCAACGCGTGCTCACGGACCGAAAAATCCGAAATCGTCTGGATTCTCGACGCATCGCCGACCACCACGGCAGCGTTCATCATGGTGTCCGCTGTGTATCCGTTCACGGGGAATGCCTTGTCCAGCAGGCGCTTCCAATCCAGATTCTCGAATTGATACCACATGTCCTGATCGCGCGACGCACGATCGACAAGCACTTTCCATTCGCTGCCTCGAAGCATCGACAGGCCGGACTTGATGGCGGGACTATCCGGGTCGAACGCGTCATAGGCCCAGGCAATGTTGAGCGCGTCAATCGTTGCCAGGAACCTCTTGACCGGATGCGAAATCCGCGCGGTGGACTCCAGTACCTCGGGCAGATTGCCGTTCAAGAGCGCATGCAAGGCTTTTTCCTCGTCGTTGGCTGGTTTGCGCAGAACGGCAAGCGCAGGCACGCGTAGTCCCATCTGCATCAGTCCCCGAGCGCGCAAATAGCGGACTTCGCGCGAATCCGAAGGCAAGCCATGCAGAGCCAAGAGGGACTTCTCGACGAAGCGCTCGCGGGCCCTGCCGGAAAAGAGGCTTGGAGTCAGGGTCGCCAGGAGCTGGAAATGGTACGCGTCGCGCAGCGCATTCGAGGAAAGGCTGGAATAGATCTGTCGCGGCGTCTCGGGTGCTGCAGGCGGCAAAGCGGGAACCGCGGTTTCTGCCGTTGCCAATTTGCTTTCGACGCCCAGCGTGTGCAATACATCGGGCAGAAGTTTCTCGAACACATCCTGCGGAGCGTCCTCGGCTTCGTAGTAGACCGAATCGAAAGTCCGAATTTTCAGTTCCGTGCTGGCGTCGATCGGTCCGTCGGCAGGCTTGTCTTGCCACTGCAGGGTCAACGTCACCCGCCGGTTGCCGCCGTGGCCGACGTATCCCCAGACAATTCTTTTTGCCCCCGTTGCCGCGGCGAGACGATAGGCGCCTTCGGGATCTACCCTGCGTTGCCCGTCTCCCAATGCGCGCGACACAAGATATTGATCCGGCACCCTCAGCTTTCCGCTTTGCGACAAAGCCAACGCGAGTTGCGCCGTCATCAACGCATTGATCGATCGGCTGTAAGCCCGGTCTTGTATCTGAAATGGAACGACGATCACATCGAATTGGCCGGCAGCCAGCAATTTCTGGTAGCGCGCTTTTTCCAGTGACTGCCACTGGGACGCAGGCCGCGGATAAGGTTTCGGGAAAGCTTCCATTCCCCCGTCTGGCATGGGAAATTTCTTTTGCGGAAGCGGCGGATTGGAATGCGGTTCCTGCGCATGCGTTGCGGAACCTGTAGACCATGACACACAAAAACCGAGAAGCATCAACAGGGGAAGGTCATGGCGTCCCAACATTCGAATCTCCTCGGAAGTGAAAGCGTAGCCACTGATCCGGTACAGTGAACATATCGGTAAAAGTTCCGGCCGTCGATTCTCAGCTGAATGTGTACGGCATTCCGGACGAAAGCTTTAGCTCATTTGTCCTTCACGGGCCATGCGCGTTCCGTGGCAGGTCGCCGGCACCGTTTCCCTGAGGTGCCGTGCGAATCCTTGCCCTGGGGGCTTCGGGTAGAAGCGACGTCTCAGAACGGGGAGAAGCAGGCGGTCGCAGATACGTTCGCCTCCCTGCAATCCGACATCGCGAGAGAACCAAATAGAATGCTGCGGGACAACCGGAGTCATGCATCATGAGCCTATACCTGCGTCACGGGGAAAACGGTTCGCGCAAGCCTGGGCATCTTGGAAGACTATCATCGGCGACAATAAAGGTGTGCGTCCCCTTTATTGCTCCGCGCTGCCCGCGTCGGCGCCCGGTTAGCTCTGCGTTGGGCCTCACCGCCGCGGCTTTGCGCTCTCCGCTGGAGGGGGCGTTCTGCGTAGGCCCGAAAGAGAGATAATCGCCTCCTCGGACATCTGGGAGCACCATATGGAACTGACCGCTGTTCTGACACACGCCGAAGAAGGTGGGTTCGTTGCCCTCAATCCAGAGACGGGCACGACGACACAGGGCGAAACGATCGAGGAAGCGATCGACAACCTGAAGGACGCCACCGCACTGTACTTGACCGAGTTCCCCCTGACGAAGGGGGGCCATCCGGTAGTTACGACGTTTACAGTCCCTGTCGGTGCCTAAGCTCCCGCGGGTCTCTGGCGCCGAAGCGATTGGGGCGCTGGAAAGGCTGGGATTCGTGAGGTTGCGTCAAAGCGGCAGTCACGTCGTTCTGCGGCGGGGTGCAATCGGCTGTGTGGTTCCTTTGCACCGCGAATTGAAGGTGGGGACGCTCGCAGGTGTACTGCGGCAGGCACAAGTTCAAGCTGACGACTTCATCGGGGCACTATGACGCCCAACCTTGCGCTCGTTCGGACCGTCCGCCTGCGGCGTCCGGCCGCACAGCGTGATCGTTGGGCTGCAAGCCAGGTCTTGACGTGACGTGAGCACAAGAATGACTCGCAAATTCTCAGGTGAAAAGGTGTCTGCGCTACCGTCGGGCAAAACCCCGGAACGGCGTCAGTTGGAAGGAGCGCGGGTTCTGCTCGAACCCTTGGACCCAGATCGGCACAGCAAGTCGCTATACGCGGCATCGCATGAGAACGACGAGGCGAGACGCATCTGGACCTACCTTCCTGATGGCCCGTTCGAAGACATCGCTTCTTTCGACCAATGGGTAAAGCGCATGACGATGGAGCCCGATCGCCTGTTCTTCGCGTTTCGGGACAAGGCTACAGATCGACTCGGCGGGATGGCGACCTACCTGGACATCCGCCCAGCAATGGGGTCAATCGAAATAGGCTACATCTGGTTCGCCCCGTTTCTACAACGGACCCGTCAAGCTACGGAAGCGCTGTTTCTGATGCTTCGGTACGCGTTTGACGAACTGAAGTATCGTCGCATGCAGTGGCGCTGCAACGCGTTGAACGAAAAGTCTAAGGCTGCGGCGTTGAGGCTGGGATTTACGTTCGAAGGCATCTTCTACCAGCACATGGTTGTAAAGGAACGCAACCGCGATACAGCGTGGTACTCGATACTCGATCTCGAGTGGCCACGCATTCGAAGCAACTTTGAACTCTGGCTCGCGCCGTCGAATTTCGACGCACAAGGCCGTCAAGTTTCATCACTCAAGTCCTTGAATGCCGGTGCGGCCCAACCAGCCCTCGCAGCGGACGCCCCGCAAGCGACGCATCGCTGAAGGGCGGCGTTGGGCGTCTCGGATGCGCTGATGAAAAAACTGGTGGCATTACTCTTGTGGCTCGCGGGTGGTGTATGCGCTCTTGTCCTTCTCGGCTTTGGTATTGGCAGTTCTATTGGGATGCCCGATCACGCAGTGGTCATTGTCGACGCAGATCGCAAACTGTACCTCGCACCCCCGTGCGTCTCCGAAGGAATGCGCTATTTCCCAAGGCTCACGATCGCTCAGGCGCGCAAACTCGGATTTCAGCCCGAACCTAGCTGTCGTGACCAAGAGGGTTTCGTTCAAGAAGCGCGAAGTCTCTCGGGCATCTGGTTTGAGAGACTTGGTCTGCTGAATCCTCTTCCCTCCCGCTGGAACGCAGATGGCACTTGGAACTGGTGAGCCGCCCAACGTTAGCTGCCGCGGACGGGCTGGAAGCGTTGTACCATTTTTCCTCACCGTGCTGGTCCGCCGCAGAGGACAACGTTGGGCATCTTGAGGGCGATCCGATGGTTGCGTGGCTGATAACCATGGTCCCAGGTGTTGAGGAGGATGTCATTACCGTTCTCAACTACCGTCTGTCGAGCAGCAGCGTCGCTGCGATCATGGAGCGCTTGTATGTGGAGCGACGTGAAGGGTTGAGCAGCCTGCTTGAATACACCAAGACCGGCAAGCCACGATGCCGGGCGCGGGTCTCGATCGTTGATGGCGTCCCCTGGAGCGAAGAACTCATGTGCGGGTCCGGGGACCGGTTCTCTTGGGCGGGCAAGGTAGATAACCTGCGCGTCGTGACAGAAGATGGCGGAAGGGAATGGTTGATATGGACGGAACGCAAGAGACCAGACTTGTCGGGTATTCGAGAGGCTCTCGGTCTTCCACAGCCCCAATAAAGGTGACGCACACCTTTATTGTCATGATAGCTATAACCAATCCCGGTCGGACCAACATATGACTTTGATCTTTCTGAATAAGGTCGTAATATTTTGGGTGTAAAAGTGCTTAGAGGCAGGTTTTGGAAGCCCAAATGCACGCTTTAAGGAGAAGCGATGCCGCGCGCCAATCGCCATTCTCTGCCCGGCCAAGTCTGGCACATCATGCATCGTTGCCATCAGCAGGCTTTCCTCCTGAAATTTGCACGGGATCGGCAACACTATCTTCGCTGGCTGTTCGAGGCGAAGACGCGCTTTGGACTTTGTGTGCTCAACTACACGGTCACCTCGAACCACGTTCACTTGTTGGTAAGCGATATTGCTCCAGACGTGATCTCGCAAAGCATCCAGCTGATCGCTGGGCGCACGGGGCGCGACTACAACCAGCGCACGAAACAATCTTCAACCCTGTCGCCGTCGTTGAAGCCGCCATCGAGAAAGGTGCATCCAGTATCATGATGCCGATCAGCAGTCGGCGGCAATTGAACGAACTGCCCGACGATCTGGCGGCCAAGATCACCATTCACTATTACCTCGATGCCCGTGATGCGTTGCTGAAGGCGTTGGCGATCTGATCGGCGGTTACCATGCAACATTTGGGTTAGATAACGGGCTGGGAAGAATTTCAAGAAATGCCTGAACCTGGTGAAAGCGCCTCCAAAACCATTCGACCTCAGGGCCGATTTCAAATTAACAGGGAGTCACAATGTCCGACGATGATCTGAAGAACGAGCTGGAGCGCCTGCGCAAAGAGAACGCTGCTCTCAAGAAAGGGGCCGCCACCGGCATCACCATGAAAGTCAGCGAGAAGGGTGGGCTCTCGGTCTATGGAATGGGGCGTTTCCCGATCACGTTATACAAGGAGCAGTGGCTGAAGCTCCTCGATATGTCCGATGACATCCGCGCGTTTATTGCGGCCAACGAGGGGACGTTGAAGGCGAAGGGGTAAGGTCTATCGAATCGTGCGGGTGTGACGATCCCGAGCGCTGCAATCATGCGACCGTGATACTTCTCTGCATTCCTGCCGTCTCCCACTCTTGGCGCTGGCGTAGGTCTGCGAGCCTGATCTGCCTTATCGCTGCGCCATGCACCTCGCTGGCCGCCGCGTGTCGAGATTCGGAGGCGTGTTGACACCATGTTGACACGGAAAGCGCCGGGCACTCGGTTCTAATCTATCTATCTGCCGGAAAGCGAGCCAGTATTGGTGCCGGGAGCCGGAATCGAACCGGCACGCCTGTTGAGGGCGCGGGATTTTGAGTCCCGTGCGTCTACCAGTTCCGCCATCCCGGCACGGGAGCGCAATTATCGACAATTCAGAGTTCACGGGCAACCGGGAACCGCCGCAGCGGCCGATATAATGCGCGCGATGCGAATTGAAGAGTTCGATTACCACTTGCCGCCCGCGCTGATCGCGCAGTTTCCGGCTGCCGAGCGCGGTTCAGGCCGGATGCTTCATCTCGACGGCAATAGCGGGCAGTGCTCGGACCACCGTTTTGCCGACCTGCCGAAATTCGTGCGTGAAGGGGATCTGCTCGTCTTCAACGATACGCGGGTGATCAAGGCGAGATTGCTGGGGGCGAAGGCATCGGGCGGCAGGGTGGAGGCGCTCGTCGAGCGCGTTGTAGGGCCGCGCCGCGCGCTTGCGATGCTGCGTGCAAGCCATGTTCCTTCAGCGGGGCAGATAATCCGGTTCGCAGATGCGGTGAATGCCGTAATGGTTGAGCGGCAAGGCGATTTTTTCTTGCTCGAGTTCGACGACGAGGTGCTATCCGTGCTGGACAGGCTGGGAGAAATGCCACTGCCGCCCTATATCGAAAGGCCGGCCGGCCCGGAGGACGTGACGCGCTACCAGACGGTCTATGCCCGTCACCCGGGCGCGGTTGCCGCTCCGACCGCGGGTCTGCATTTCGACCAGGCGATGCTGGATCGACTCCAAGCCGGCGGTGTGGGGCTGGCCTATGTCACCTTGCATGTCGGCGCCGGGACCTTCCAGCCGGTGAGAGTGGACGAGATTGACAGCCACGTCATGCACAGCGAGCATTATTCGATTCCCGAAGCAACGACGCGGGCACTCGCCCAGGCGCGCGAGCGCGGCGGGCGCATCACCGCAATCGGCACGACCAGTCTGCGCGCGCTGGAATCGGCGGCACAGTCCGGTGAACTGAAATCCGGATTTGGCGAGACCCGGCTGTTCATCAGGCCCGGATACGGCTTCAAGCTGGTCGATCGCCTGCTGACCAATTTTCATTTGCCGCGCTCCACATTGTTGATGCTCGTCAGCGCCTTTGCGGGTATCGAATCTATCCGGCATGCGTATCAGCACGCCGTGAATCACGGGTACCGGTTCTTCAGTTATGGCGATGCCATGCTGATTGAACGCGCCGGCGCGAACTTGCGCGCCGCCGCCTGACATGCAGTTCGAGATCCTGTCCCGGGATGGGTTGGCCCGGCGCGGTCGCTTGACATTGGCCCATGGCAGCGTCGACACGCCGGTCTTCATGCCGGTGGGGACTTACGGTTCGGTCAAAGCCATGAGCCCCGAGGATCTGCACGCCGTCGGTGCGCAGATCGTGCTCGGCAATACCTTCCACCTTTGGCTGAGGCCGGGGCTGGATGTCATTGCTGCGCACGGCGGATTGCATCGCTTCATGGCTTGGGACCGGCCGATCCTCACCGACTCCGGCGGCTTCCAGGTGTTCAGCTTGGTTGGCTTGCGCGAGATCGGCGAGGAGGGGGTCAGATTCCGTTCGCCGGTGAACGGGGACGTCTGTTTCCTGTCCCCGGAGGATTCGATGCGCATTCAGCGTACGCTTAGGTCCGATGTGGTGATGATTTTCGACGAATGCACGCCTTATCCCGCCGACGAGCGCGAGGCGGCTGCTTCCATGCGGCTCTCCCTGCGCTGGGCCGAGCGCAGCAAGCGCGCTCACGACGGCAATAACAATGCGTTGTTCGGCATCGTTCAGGGCGGCATGCATGAGGCGCTGCGCGACGAGTCGCTCGCCGGGTTGCAGAAAATCGGCTTCGACGGCTATGCCATCGGCGGATTGTCGGTGGGCGAGCCAAAGGCCGACATGCAACGCGTGTTGCACCATACGGCGCCGCAACTGCCCTCCGGCGCGCCGCGTTATCTGATGGGCGTGGGTACGCCCGCCGACATCGTCGATGCGGTGGTGAACGGTATCGACATGTTCGATTGTGTGATGCCGACGCGCAATGCGCGCAACGGCTGGATTTTCACGCGCAGCGGCACGATCCGGCTGCGCAATGCCCGCTATCGTGACGACATCCGGCCGCTCGACGAGCAATGCGCCTGCTACACCTGCCGGCATTTCTCGCGCGCTTACCTGCACCATCTGCAACGGGTCAATGAAATTCTCGGCGCCCACCTCAATACTGTGCACAATCTTCATTTCTATCAGCAGCTCATGGGCGAACTGCGCCAAGCCATCGATGCCGGAAAGCTGACGGAATATGCCGCTGCGGTGGCGTTCCGCGAGGAGTAGCCGTGCTAAAATGCGCCACTTTTTCAAGGCCTGACGGCGTAACCGGCGCATTAGCGCTTGGTCCGTGGCGATCGGATCCCTGAGCGAAAAACAAATTGGAGGAACAACCGTGCTGATCAGCAACGCTTACGCCCAGGCCGCAGCCAGCCAGGGATTCGATATATTCCAGATGGCGCCGCTGGTACTGATGTTCGTGCTGCTGTATTTCCTGATGATCAGGCCGCAGTCGAAACGGTCCAAGGAGCATCGCGCCATGCTGGCCGGGTTGCAGAAGGGCGACGAAGTGGTTACGGCCGGGGGCACGCTGGGCAAGGTCACCAAGGTCGGCGACAATTTCGTTTCCGTGGAAATTTCACCGAACGTCGAAATCCAGGTGCAGAGGCCCTCGATCACCACCCTGTTGCCCAAGGGAACCATCAAGAGCGCGGAAAAGGGGTAACGGCCCGATGCTTCACGCATGCAGTTCACACCGGAGTCTTCGCGCCGCCTAGTGTAACCATGAATTAGGACAACCATGAATCGCTACCCGCTCTGGAAGTACGTCCTCATCGCCATTGCTTTGTCCATCGGCCTGCTCTACACATTGCCGAACTTCTTCGGCGAAGTGCCGGCGGTGCAGATTTCCCCGGCGAAAACCACAGCCAAGATCGACGAAACGCTGTTGTCGCGCGTCGACCGGGCGCTGAGCGAGGCAGGTATCAAGCCCGACGGCATGTTTCTCGATCCGGCCAGTATCAAGGTGCGCTTGGCCAATACCGACGTGCAGCTCAAGGCAAAGGATGTGTTGCAGGGCGCGGTAGGCGAAAACTATGTCGTGGCTTTGAACCTGCTGTCCAGTTCTCCGCACTGGCTTACCAAAATCAATGCCCTGCCGATGTATCTCGGGCTTGATCTGCGCGGCGGCGTGCATTTCCTGCTGCAGGTGGACATGAAGGGCGCGCTGACCAAGGCGGCCGACCGCTATGCAGCCGATATCCGTACCACGTTGCGGGGCAAGGAAATTCGCTACACCGGACTGTCGCGCGACGGGCAGAACGTCGTGGTGAAGTTTCGCGACAGCCAGACGCGCGACCAGGCGGCCACGGAAATCGGCAAACAGAACCCGGATCTGCTGCTTGTTTCGGGCGAAGCCGGATCCGAATATACGATCGCGGCGGCGCTCCGGCCGGAGGTGCAGAAGCGCATCCAGGAATTCGCCATCCAGCAGAACATCACGACGTTGCGCAATCGGGTCAACGAACTCGGCGTCGCCGAGCCGATCGTCCAGCAGTCGGGCGGGGATCGCGTGGTGGTCCAGCTTCCCGGCGTACAGGATACGGCCAAGGCGAAGGACATTCTCGGACGCACGGCGACGCTGGAAGTGCGCATGGTGGACGAGGAACACAGCGATGCCGCTTCGCTGCAAGCCGCCATCGGCGGCCAGCCACCCTTGGGCGACGAGCTGCTTTACGATCGCGAGGGCGCCCCGCATCTGCTCAAGCGCGAGGTGATTCTGACCGGTGACCGAATTTCCGATGCCCAACCCGGGTTCGACAGCCAGACCGGTGAACCCGCCGTCCACATCAATCTCGATGGGCGCGGCGCCACCATTTTCCAGCAGGTCACGCGCGAGAGCATTGGCAAGCGCATGGCGATGGTGCTGGTGGAGAAGGGCAAGGGCGAAGTCATCACGGCGCCGGTAATCCGGTCCGAGATACCCGGCGGCCGCGTGCAGATCAGCGGCCGCATGACTACCATGGAGGCGCGAGACGTGTCGTTGCTGTTGCGCGCCGGCGCACTGGCGGCGCCGATGGAAATCGTCGAGGAGCGAACGGTCGGCCCCAGCCTTGGCGCCGACAACATCAGCCGCGGATTTCATTCGACCATGATCGGCTTCGGGGCAATCGCCATTTTCATGATCGCCTATTACCTGTTCTTCGGTGTGATATCAGTGCTGTCTTTGGCGCTAAACCTCATGTTGCTGGTTGCACTGCTGTCGATGCTGCAGGCCACGCTGACGCTCCCCGGCATTGCCGCAATTGCGCTGACGCTCGGCATGGCGATCGACTCCAACGTGCTGATCAATGAGCGCATCAGAGAAGAATTGCGCAACGGCACCACGCCGCAAGCGGCGATTGCAGCCGGCTACGAGCGGGCCTGGGCGACGATTCTCGACTCGAACATCACCACCCTGATCGCCGGCATTGCGTTGTTCATGTTCGGCAGCGGCCCGATTCGCGGCTTTGCGGTAGTGCATTGCCTGGGCATCCTGACATCGATGTTCAGTGCCGTGCTGGTTTCCCGCGGTATGGTGAATTTGATATTCGGGGCCCGGCGCAAGCTGGAAAAATTGCCGATCGGCAATACCGACTGGTACAAGCGGCAAACGGCCGCCTGATCGCGGCCCGCCGGATTTAGCGCAGAGGACGAGCAAATGGAATTTTTCCGCATCCGTAAAGACATCCCCTTCATGCGCCATGCGCTGGTGTTCAACATCATCTCGTTGATCACCTTCCTGCTGGCGGTGACCTTCCTGGCCACCAAAGGCCTGCATCTCGGCGTCGAATTCACCGGCGGGACGGTAATGGAGATCAACTACGGACACCCCGTGGACGTCGACAAGATTCGCGATTCGCTGAACCGCGTCAATCTCGCGGACGCGACGGTGCAAAGCTTCGGCAGTTCGCAAACCGCGCTCATCCGTTTGCCGGCCAAGCAGGGCGTAACCGGCGCCCAGCTGTCCGAGACCGTGATCAAGGCGTTGCGCCAGGACGATGCGTCCGTCGAACTGCGCCGCGTCGATTTTGTCGGCTCGCAAGTCGGCAAGGAACTGGTTGAGAACGGGGCGCTGGCGTTGTTGCTGGTGTCCATTGGTATCGTGGTTTACCTGGCGCTGCGTTTCGAGTGGAAATTCGGCGTGTCGGCGATCATCGCCAACCTGCATGACGTGGTGATCATCCTGGGCTTCTTTGCGTTCTTCCAGTGGGAATTTTCGCTGCCGGTGCTCGCGGCAGTGCTCGCCGTATTGGGTTATTCGGTGAATGAATCCGTGGTGGTATTCGACCGCATTCGCGAGAATTTCCGCAAGATGCGCAAGGCCACTACGCCGGAGGTCATCAACAATGCCATTACGCGGACGATGTCGCGCACCATCATTACGCATGGTTCTACGCAGTTGATGGTCACGTCGATCCTGATCTTCGGCGGCGAGACGTTGCACTACTTTGCGCTGGCGCTGACCATCGGCATCCTGTTCGGCATTTATTCGTCGGTCCTGGTGGCAAGCCCGCTGGTGATGTGGCTGGGCGTGACCCGGGAGGATTTCATCAAGCCCGAAAAGAAGCCGGAAGAGGCGGTCGTTTAAAGAAGCGGATCGGCGATGGATCTGTTTTCGGGTTTGGTCGATCTGATCCTGCACCTGGACCAGCATCTGCGCGAGCTGTCGCAGACCTACGGTGCATGGATTTACGCCGTTCTGTTTGTCATTGTTTTCCTGGAAACCGGCGTGGTGGTGACGCCGTTTCTGCCCGGAGACTCGCTGTTGTTCGTGGCGGGAACCATTGCCGCCGCAGGCGAACTCAACGTGCATGCCCTGGTGCTTCTGCTGATTGCGGCGGCGATCGCCGGAGATTCGTTGAATTACTCGATCGGCCGCTATCTGGGACCGAGAGTTTTCCGCTTCGAGGATTCGCGATTCTTCAAGCGCGCTTACGTGGATCGGACGCATGCGTTTTTCGAGCGGCACGGCGGCAAGGCAATCATTCTCGCGCGCTTTGTGCCGATCATCCGCACTTATGCGCCGTTCGTGGCGGGTATCGGGTCGATGCGCTACCGGCGCTTTCTACTGTTCAATGTGACGGGGGCGGTGCTGTGGGTGGCGCTGCTGACCTATGCCGGCTTTTTCTTCGGTAACCTGCCGCTGGTCAGGAATAATCTTACGGCGGTCATTCTGGGCATCATCGTGCTGTCCGTGATGCCGGCGATCATCGAATTCTGGCGCGCCAAGCGAGCTTCGCGAGGGGCTAGGGATTAGGGGCTAGTGGATTAAAAGCAGAAAGCGTTTACCCCCTAACCCCTAGTCCCTAGCCCCTAGCCCCTTTCCTCAGATGCGCTCGGCCAGTTGCTGCGCCAAGCCGGTGTAAGTGGCCGGCGTCAAGGCGAGCAGGCGTTCCTTCTCCACCGGCGGAATGGCAAGACCGCGGACAAACTCATGCAGCATATCGCGATCGATGCCGCTCTTGCCGCGCGTCAAGGCTTTCAATTTCTCGTACGCATCCTCGATGCCATAACGCTTCATGACCGTCTGGATCGGTTCGGCCAGAACCGCCCAGTTGGCGTTCAGATCATCGGCGAGCCGCTGCGGATCGGGCTCGAGTTTGTTCAGGCCGCGCAGGCAGGCATCGTAGGCGAGCAGACTGTAACCGAGCGCCACGCCCATGTTGCGCAGTACCGTCGAGTCCGTCAGGTCGCGCTGCCAGCGCGAGATCGGCAATTTGGATGACATGTGCGATAGCAGCGCGTTGGCGAGACCGAGATTTCCCTCGGAGTTCTCGAAATCGATCGGGTTGACCTTATGCGGCATCGTGGAAGAACCGACTTCACCTTCTTTCACCGACTGCCTGAAATAGCCGACCGAGATATAGCCCCAGATGTCGCGATCGAGATCGAGCAGTACCGTATTGAGCCCGGCGCAGGCATCGAACAGTTCGGCGATGCTGTCATGCGGTTCGATCTGCGTGGTGTAGGCGTTGAATTCGAAGCCAAGCTTTTCCACGAAGTCGCGGCAGAACGCCTCCCAATCGAAGTCGGAAAACCCCGCAAGATGGGCGTTGTAGTTGCCGACCGCACCGTTGATCTTGCCGGTCAGCGAGACGCCCGCGACCCGGGCGCGCTGCCGGCGCAGGCGATGGACGATGTTCGCCATTTCCTTGCCCAGCGTGCTCGGGGTCGCCGGTTGTCCGTGCGTGCGCGAGAGCATCGGCAAAGAGGCGGTCGAATGGGCCAACCGCGTCAAGCGTTCTATCAGCGCATCGACCGCAGGCAGCAACACTTGCGCGCGTGCATCCCTGAGCATCAGGGCGTGGCAAAGATTGTTGATGTCCTCGGAGGTGCAGGCGAAATGCACGAAACGCGCGATTTGCGAGATTTCGTTGTTGTCGGAAAGTTTTTCCTTGAGCCAGTACTCGATCGCTTTCACATCGTGATTGGTGCGGGTTTCGATCTGTTTGACCGCTTCAGCGTCGATAACGGAGAAGTCGCGCACGACGGCTTCGAGTTGCTTCAGCGTGCGGGACGCAAGGCAGGGAATGTCGTCGAGCCCTTTTGCGGCGCAGAGCGCCTTCAGCCACTCGAGTTCGACCACAACGCGGTAGCGGATCAGGCCGAATTCGCTGAAGTAATCCGAGAGTCTGGATATTTTGTCGCGGTAACGGCCGTCAAGCGGGGACAGGGCGGTGAGAACGGAAAGAGGCATCATCCAAGTGGGTAATCAGTCTGGACAATGCTATCACGATGCGCGTTGCCGCGGCATCGGTTGTGCGGCGCGCCGGGATTTTCCGATTGTCACTTCGCGGACAGCGTCTGTTGCGGCATTTACCGGAACCTGCAGCGCGACGCGGAGAAATGATTCAAACCGCCGTCTGTCGACGCGACTCTAGCGAAAGGCTAGTTGGTCGCCCGAACGGCGCCGGCGATGATGCCTCCGCCCAGACACACCTTCGCTTCGTAGACGACAACCGACTGACCGGGAGTCACCGCCCATTGCGGCTCCGCGAATCTGATTTCGCACGAGTTCGCATCCACACGGTCGATTTCGCAGGGTGCATCTTTCTGCCGGTAGCGTGTCTTCGCGCCGTACACCCGGTTGCAATGAGGCTTCGTTGCGCTGATCCATGTGAGATCGGCGGCCGTGAGCGCTTGCGACAGCAAGGCGGGATGATCGTGACCTTGAACGACGCCAAGCCGATTCGATCCCATGTCCTTGCTGCACACGTACCACGGCTCGCCGTCGCCTTCCTTGCGCCCGCCAATGCCCAGTCCCTGGCGCTGGCCGATGGTGTAATACGTCAGACCGATGTGCCGGCCGACGATGTTTCCGTCCGCGGTAATCATGTCCCCGGGTTGCGTGGGCAGGTAGCGACTCAGGAACTCGCGGAACGGCCGTTCGCCGATAAAACAGATGCCGGTGGAATCTTTCTTGTCGAAGTTCGGCAGCCTGAGTTTGGCCGCGAGTTCACGCACATCGCGTTTGTACATGGCGCCCAGAGGGAAAAGCGTGCTTCTGAGTTGCGTCTGGTTCAGCCGGTAGAGAAAATAACTCTGGTCCTTGGTGGCGTCCTCCGCCTTGAGCAACTGGAACAGGCCGTCTGCTTCGCGCACCTGTGCGTAATGCCCGGTGGCTATGCGATCCGCGCCCAGTTGCAGCGCATGATCGAGGAAAGCCTTGAACTTGATTTCGGCATTGCACAGCACGTCCGGATTCGGCGTCCGCCCCGCCTTGTATTCGGCCAGGAAGCTGTTGAACACGCGCTCCTTGTATTCGGCGGAAAAATTCACGGCCTCGATGTCGATACCGACCACGTCTGCGACTGAAACTGCATCGATCAGATCCTGCCGCGACGTGCAGTATTCCTCGTCGTCATCGTCTTCCCAGTTCTTCATGAACAGGCCGACGACGTCATAACCCTGATTCTTGAGAAGCCAGGCCGCGACCGAGGAATCCACCCCTCCCGACATGCCGACGACAACGCGCTGTTTCTTACCCATGCTGCGATCGAGGATCAGTTGTAATCCACCAGCAGGTCGAGCGGCGCGCGTATGCCGGCCAGGTAGTCTTCCATGCAGCGCACGACCAGCGGGCTGCGATGGCGATCGCGGCCGGCGCGAATCTCGTCCGGGCTGAGCCAAACTGCCCGTGTGATGCCGGTGTCCAAGGGTCGATCCGCGTGATGCGTTCCCACGCGACCGGAAAACGCGAAGCGAATATAAGTCACTTCGTTGCCCGCAGGGCGCCAGCGATAGACGCCAATCAGGTATTCCGGGGCGAATTCCCAAGCGGTTTCCTCCAGCGTTTCCCTGACGACTGCCGCAACAATCGACTCGTCGACTTCAAGATGCCCGGCTGGTTGATTGAGCAACAATCCGCGATCGGTGTGTTCCTCGACCAGGAGAAAACGGCCGTCGCGTTCCGCCACCGCCGCAACAGTTACATTGGGTTTCCACACCACGTCGGCTTTCAGAGGAGTCTCGGAAACAACTCGATCAATCCGCGGTAAATGTACTCGACTGCTATGGCGGCGATGATCAGTCCCATGACGCGGGTGATGATGTTCATGCCCGTCTTGCCCAGTCGCGCGGAAATACGCGTGGCCGCCGCAAAGACCGCCCACACTGCGACCCCTATGAGCGCCGCGGGAATCAGCAGGGCGAAATGGCCGACAACGCCTTGCAAATGATGCGTGGCGATGATCATCGTGCTGATTGCGCCGGGACCGGCCAGCAATGGAATGGCGAGCGGCACGACCGCTACCGCATCTTTTTCGGACGCTTCCAGCGCCTCGTCCGGTGTCTGACGGATCCCGCTCTCCCTGGCCTGCAGCATCGATATCGCCATCAGTAGCAGCAGAATTCCGCCGGCGATAAGGAAGGAGGCGATGCTGATGCCGAAAAAACGCAGCACCTGCGTGCCGATCAGTGCGGCGACTGCGAGCACACAGAAGACCGTAATCGCGACGACCTGCGTAACCCGCCGTCGCTCGGCAGGCGTATAGCCGATGGTGACGCCCAGGAAAACAGGAATGCTGGCAAACGGATCGACAATTGCCAGCAGCGCGACGGTCAGTTTGACGAGATCGGTCCACTCGCTCATGGCGTACGTCCTCTTGAATCGCAATTTACGCAATGAAAAAGGCAGGGTCAGATCCCTGCCTTTACCCTGGGTTCGCCGCGTCCCTACTTTGCAGAATCCCCGGAGCCATTCTCCGCATGTCCCCCATTATCGTCCTTGTCTTGTGCGGATTGCTTGCAGGCAGAGGCAATCTTTGCGCCGAACCGGAGCGTTTCTCCGGTCCGAAAAGCGCCGGCAAGAATAAGGAGTTTTCCGAGGGGCGTCAAACTGCCACGATCAAGGCAGATTGCCGAGTGCCTCAGGTCGCGCTCAGAAAAAACAAGGCAGGGAATAATTCCCTGACTTGTCGCTTACAGCCGCTTGAAACTCACCACTTGACTGGCGCTGGCGGTGCGACTTTCTTGTGCGCGTGCTTTGTGCTCTTCGCCTTCTTTGTGGACTTGGCGGGCTTGGCAGCGGCCGGTTTGGCTTCGTCAGCTGCAACGGCCGAGAAGTTTACGGCGGCAAACAGGGCGGCAATCAGGGCGGCAATAATTTTCTTCATGCTGGTCCTCTCAATTGATTAGTTCTACAGGGATGACAGTGCACTACCCTCGTCTAAAGGCGAGGGCTTCAATTTACGGCTCAAGTCGGTGAGAGTCGGCCTCGCGACCGACATGCGTCACCTCCCTTCTGCTGCGCTTCAAGTGTTCCCTTGTCCCTCCGGGATACCCTGGCGCAGCCCGGAGTTATGGTCGCAGACCGGTATCCCCCGGAACCCGTTTAGAAGGGCCGGGGATGAGGGACAGGTCGATTCGAACGACAAAACCTTCCCTCACCCGTCGCTTTCGCGCCGACCTCTGCTCCGCTTCAAGTGTGCCCTTGTCCCGAAGGGAGAGGTGAGAAAAAGCGACCCGTCGCCTAAAGGCGAGGAGTTTACGGATCCCCTAGTGTAGTGCTTCTGAATTACCGGAACTTTCCCTCCCTCGCGTGCGGGGGAGGGTAGGGTGGGGGCGAATCCCGCACGTGCACGCTAAACATGCCCCCCATGCCCCCCATCCCCGCCTTCCCCCGCAAGCGAGGGAAGGAGTCTTTCGGTTACAGAGCCGCATAAGTTCCAAACAGACTGAAGCACTACACTAGCAGGGACTCTAAACTGCTGTGTCAGGGGCTTTAACGCTCACCCCCATGACCGGTTGACAGATTTTGCTACAAGTTGACTGCCCTCACCAGAGTCTCACCTCTGCGGCAGCAAGAAGGCGATATTCGCCGGAACGCAGTCCTGCCAGGGCCCAATGACCGATCCGGTGCCTGATCAGGCGCAATGTGGGAAATCCTGCCGCTGCGGTCATGCGCCTGACCTGCCGGTTCTTGCCTTCGCTGATCTCGATTTCCAGCCAGCTCGTCGGAATGTTTTGGCGCACGCGAATGGGTGGAGTGCGAGCCCATAATCCGTGCGGTTCCGCGGTCTGATTGACCCTCGCCGGTTCGGTGACGAAGCTCCCCAGATGCATGCCGGTGCGCAGTCGTTGCAAAGCGGCCTCGTCGGGAACGTTTTCGACCTGTACCCAATAGGTTTTGGGCCACTTCTTCGCGGGATGGCTGATAGTGTGCTGCAAGGCGCCATCGTCGGTCAGGATAAGCAGGCCTTCGCTGTCCGTATCCAGCCGACCGGCAGGATAGATACCCTTGATCGGCACGAAATCCCTGAGCGTTCGCTTGCCTGCCGACGCACTGAACTGGCAGATAACACCGTAGGGTTTGTTGAAGAGGACAACCCTTGGCATGGGGTCAGGTCGAGCCACCCGGCAGTGCGGCGGCCCGAAAAAGGTCAGCGGTGTTCGTGCGCGATGACGTATTCGTACGCCGGCAGGGTGAGGAATTCGACGAACTCCTCGGCGAGCGTGAGCTCCTCGAACATTTTCGCGCCCTCTGCGTATTTTCCGGCCGCGTAAGCCTTGTCGCCGAGCATTTCGCGAACTTTTGTCAGCTCCTGCGGGACGAGCTCGCGGAACAAGTCCTTGCTGACCTTGCGGCCATCCTCGAGAACGCCGTGTTTGCTGCGGATCCAGTGCCAGATCTGCGCCCGTGAGATCTCCGCCGTTGCCGCATCTTCCATCAGATTGAAAATCGGCACACAACCGGTGCCGGCGAGCCAGGCGCCGAGGTATTGGATGCCGATATTGATATTGATGCGCAGGCCCTGTTCCGTGATCGGGCCCTTTGGTTGGAAATTGATCAGATCCGTTGCCGTAACGTGGACGTCATCGCGCTTTTTATGGATCTGATGGGGTGTTCTCATCGACTTGTCGAACGCCTCTCTTGCGATTGCCACCAGCCCGGGGTGCGCGACCCAGGTGCCGTCATGGCCATCGGTCGCCTCGCGGTCCTTGTCCGCACGCACCTTGGCGAGAGCCGCTTCATTGGCGGCGGGATCGTTCTTGATCGGGATCTGCGCGGCCATGCCACCCATGGCAAAAGCGCCGCGTTTGTGACAGGTCTTGATCAGCAGCAGCGAATAGGCGCGCATGAATGGACTGGTCATGGTCACCAGGCCGCGGTCGGCCAGGATGAAATCCGGCTGGTTGCGGAATTTCTTGATGCAGCTGAAGATGTAATCCCAGCGGCCGCAATTGAGGCCCGCCGAGTGCTCGCGCAGTTCGAAAAGGATTTCCTCCATCTCGAAAGCGGCGAGAATGGTCTCGATCAGGACGGTGGCTTTGACCGTGCCCTGCGCTACGTCCAGCTCTTTTTGCGCGAATACGAAGACCTCGTTCCACAGCCGCGCCTCGAGATGGGACTCCATCTTCGGCAGATAGAGGTAAATGCCCGACTTCTTTTTCACGCGCGACTTGGCGTTGTGAAAGAAATAGAGCCCGAAGTCGAACAGCGAACCTGACATCGGCTGGCCGTCTATCAGAACGTGTTTCTCGCTCAGATGCCAGCCGCGCGGGCGCACCAGCACTGTCGCCGGGTTCTCGGCGAGTTTGTATTGCTTGCCTTCGGGACTGGTGAACGAAATGGTTCCGGCGAGCGCATCGCGCATGTTGATCTGGCCCTGGATCTGATTGTCCCAAGTCGGCGTCGTAGAATCCTCGAAGTCCGCCATGAACATGTTGGCGCCGGAATTGAGCGCGTTGATCACCATCTTGCGATCGGTCGGGCCGGTGATTTCCACGCGGCGGTCCTGCAGGTCCTTTGGCGTCGCGGCGACTTCCCAGGCGGCGTCGCGAACCGGTTTGGTCTGCGCCAGGAAATCCGGCAACTTCCCGGAATCGATTTCCTTTTGCCGCTCCGCGCGCCGAGAAAGCAACTCGATTCGGCGCGCGTTGAAGCGGCGATGCAGATTGGCCAGGAAGACGAGGGCGTCGCCGGTGAGTATCTGCGCATACTCGGGAGTAATTTGGCCGAGCACTTGCATGCCGGTGGGAACATTCGGCTGATTCACGTTGACGCTCCGGGTTAGAATTTCAGATTGTGAAAAATGATCCCGACCAATGATAATTAGGAAACGCCGCGGGAACAAGCCGAGCTTGCCACAAGCTCGGATCTGACGGAATCACTGAAGATGGCGCGTGTGGTGGCCCCTGGTGTCGACGTTGCATCCGGCTTTGTCAGATACATCGGTGGCAGGTGGACGTTACTTTTTGTGCCCGGAGCAAGCGTTGCTTTACAATTGCCGCTCATGCGCGGGCCACATAAGCGCTTGCAATTCAATTACATCCACCCATCGAGGCAGACTCCATGTATCAGCACATAGATGTGCCGTCCAGCGGCGAAAAAATCACCGTCAATAAAGATTTCTCGCTCAAGGTACCGGCCAACCCGATCATCCCTTTCATCGAGGGAGACGGAACCGGTGTGGATATCACGCCGGTCATGCGCAAGGTGGTGGATGCGGCCGTGAATGCCGCCTATGGGGCGAAGCGCAAGATCGTCTGGATGGAAATGTTTGCGGGTGAAAAATCCTGCAAGGTCTATGGCGAAAACGTCTGGTTGCCCGAAGAAACCTTGAAAGCCAGCAGGGAATTCGTGGTAGCGATCAAGGGCCCGCTTACCACGCCCGTCGGCGGCGGCATTCGATCAATCAACGTTGCCTTGCGCCAGGAACTCGACCTCTATGTCTGCCTGCGTCCGGTGCGCTATTTCAAGGGCGTGCCCAGCCCGCTCAAGCAGCCCGAAAAAACCGACATGGTGATCTTCCGCGAGAACACCGAGGACATCTACGCCGGAATCGAGTGGGCGGCGGAGTCCGCCAGTGCGCGCAAGGTGATCGATTTCCTGATCAAGGAAATGGGGGTCAAGAAAATTCGCTTTCCGCAGACCTCCGCGATCGGCATCAAGCCGGTGTCGCGCGAGGGAACCGAACGCCTGGTCCGCAAGGCGATCCAGTATGCGATCGACAACAAACGCCGTTCCGTGACCCTGGTGCACAAAGGCAACATCATGAAATTCACGGAAGGCGGCTTCCGCGATTGGGGCTACGCGCTTGCCAAGCGTGAATTCGCGGCTGAACTGGTGGACGGTGGTCCATGGATGACGCTGCCCGGCGGTATTATCATCAAAGACGCGATTGCGGATGCTTTCCTGCAGCAGATCCTGCTGCGTCCGGAGGAGTACGACGTCATCGCAACGCTGAATCTGAACGGCGATTATATTTCCGATGCGCTTGCCGCCCAGGTCGGCGGCATCGGTATCGCACCCGGCGCGAATACCAGTGATTCGGTGGCAATGTTCGAGGCGACCCATGGCACGGCGCCGAAATACGCGGGCAAGGACTATGTCAATCCGGGCTCGTTGATACTTTCCGCGGAGATGATGTTGCGCCACATGGGGTGGGTGGAAGCGGCGGACTTGATCGTCAAATCCATGGAGGCGGCGATCAACGACAAGGTGGTCACCTATGATTTTGCGCGCTTGATGACCGGGGCTGCGCAAGTGTCCTGCTCCGGATTCGGGAACGCGATGATCGACCGCATGCAAGCCTGAACGCCGCGCAAAATACAAGAAACCCGCAACCAGGTCGCCGGCTTTGCATATTCCGGCAATCCCCGCGGATATTGATCCGCCGCGGGTATCAGGCGGCCTGTATGTTGGAGGCTTGCTTGCCCTTGGGCCCCTGGGTGACCTCAAAACTCACCTTCTGGCCTTCCTTCAGCGTCTTGAAGCCGTTCATCTGGATTGCCGAAAAATGCGCAAACAGATCTTCGCTGCCGTCATCGGGCGTAATGAAGCCGTAGCCCTTGGCGTCGTTAAACCACTTTACGGAACCGATTGCCATACATCCCTTCCCGTGGAGAAAACGCGGGCAGGATACCCGCCGATCGTTTGAGATTCAAAGTCCGCGTTATCGGCAAAACCGGCACTGCGGTATCCTTGAAGCCAAACACCAGTTCGCTTTGTAGGTTATTTATTTTGGGAAGTCAAGTGGCCGAAACGCGCGCAAGCGATTGTTGCAATGCAGTTTTAAGCGTTTCGCGGGCTCCGGGCAGGCATCAATTCTGCACTTGTATTTTCCGCGGTTATCCGCAGAATTAGACCTCAGTGAAATAAGACCTCTGTGAAAGCAGCGAAGCGAAACGAGGGCATGGCAGCGGGAAATCGTGACAGCACGCTCCTGGAAGCCGAAAAAACCAAGGTCAAACAGCCTCCGCTGTTCAAGGTCTTGCTGTTGAATGACGATTACACACCCATGGACTTTGTCGT
>Ga0315275_10000938_pt1 | contig 24847 bp, 22 predicted proteins | sample YL17G03_0_MG_FD_205557 | JGI IMG/M metagenome (GOLD analysis project Ga0315275, IMG submission 205557) | Sediment microbial communities from Yellowstone Lake, YNP, Wyoming, USA - YL17G03_0 | ecosystem: Environmental > Aquatic > Freshwater > Lake > Sediment | place: USA: Wyoming | collected...
AGCGGACGGAAAAGAAGAACCCCCTGATCAAGGACTTCATCGATCTGGCCGGTCTCGACGATCTCGTCTTCGGCGGCTGGGACATCTTCCCCGACAACGCTTATGAAGCGGCCGTCAAGGCCGGGGTTCTGCGCCGCGAGCACCTCGACCCGGTCCGGGAGGAATTGGAGGCCCTCAAGCCCTGGCCCGCCGTCTTCGACCAGAGGTACGTGAAGAACCTGCACGGCGATAACGTCAAAAAGGCGCCCACGAAGTACGACTACGCCCGGCTCCTCATTGAAGACATCCGGAAGTTCAAGGAGGAGAACAATCTCGACCGTATGGTCATGATCTGGTGCGCCTCGACCGAGATCTTCTTGAAAAAGGAGCCGGTTCACGAAACCATCGAATCCTTCGAGAAGGCCATGAAGGAGAACCACCCGTCCATCGCCCCAAGCATGATCTACGCCTACGCCGCCCTTCAATCAGGCGTCCCCTTCGCCAACGGCGCGCCGAACCTGACCGTGGACATCCCGGCCATCTGGCAGCTTGCCCGCGAAAAGGGGATGCCCATCTCCGGTAAGGATTTCAAGACCGGACAGACCCTGATGAAGACCATCCTCGCCCCCGGCTTCAAGGCCCGCCTTCTCGGCCTCAACGGCTGGTTCTCGACCAACATCCTCGGCAACCGCGACGGTGAGGTCCTCGACGACCCCGAGTCCTTCAAGACGAAGGAAGAGAGCAAGCTGAGTGTCCTCGAGTACATCCTCCAGCCCGATGTCTACCCCGACCTTTACAGCAAATACACCCACAAGGTCCGGATCAATTATTATCCTCCCCGGGGCGACAACAAAGAGGGCTGGGACAACATCGACATCTTCGGCTGGATGGGCTATCCGATGCAGATCAAGATCGACTTCCTCTGCCGGGACAGCATCCTGGCCGCCCCCATCGTCCTCGACCTCGTCCTGTTCATGGACCTGGCCCGGCGGGCTGGGATGAAAGGGATCCAGGAGTGGCTCTCGTTCTACTTCAAGAGCCCGATGTGCGCGCCGGAGCTCTACCCGGAGCACGACCTCTTTATCCAGCTCATGAAACTGAAGAACACGCTCCGCCACCTCAAGGGAGAGGAGCTCATCACCCACCTGGGGTTGGAATATTACGACTAAGGCCGCAGGGCCTGCCAGACAGCCTTGCTGATCTGGATATCCTGGACAGCGACACCCGTCAGGTCGGCCACCGTGATCTCATCCCCGGACGCGCGTCGGAGGCCGGGATCCATGATGACGTTCCCAAGCTCGACGAGGCGCTCTTTCGTGATCGCCCCCGCCCGCATGGCCCTGTAGCTTTCCCCGCGCTGGAGCGACTGGCTGAGGCTGTCCACGACGATCCTATCGGCTCGAGCAAGGATGTCGGTGTCGAGCTCCTGCTTTTCGGCCGTATCCGAGCCCATGGCCGTGATATGGGTCCCCCGGCGGACCTGCCCGGCCCGGAGGAGCGGCTTCGTCGCCGGCGTGCAGGTGACAATGACGTTGCACGAAGCGGCCACTTCGCCGGGATCGAGCGTCGTCGCGATCCGAAATCCGAGAGGCTCCATGTCGGTTCGGTAAGCATCAAGCTCGGCCTGGTTCAAGCCCCAAACCATGACTTCCGAAAATTTCCGGACACGCCTGAGGTATTCGAGCTGCATCCGGCCCTGGACACCCGCCCCGAGGATCCCCGCCCGGACCACGTTCTCCGGCGCGAGGTACTTGGCGGCGACCGCCCCGGCCGCCGCGGTCCGGACGTTGGTGAGGTGGCCTTCGTCGAGAAGGATAGCCTTCGGCTCTCCCGTTTTTTGGCTGAACAGAAGCATCATCCCGTTGGGCAAGGAGATGCCGGGCCTCTTGTCCCCATAGAACCCTGAAGCGATCTTGATGACATAATAGTCATCGCCCTTGATATAGCCGTATTTGATGTGGACTTCGCCCGGCGGGTCCTCGAAGATCATTTCGCCGATCGGCGGCACGACGACCTCGCCGCGCGAATAGGCTTTGAAGCCTTCCTCGATCAGCGGGATGGGATCGATACGGAGGAGCGCGTCCTTGATCTCGCCGAGCGAAACCAGGGCCGTCATCGTTTCATCCCTTCGACCTTGAACCCCAGCTTTTCCATGCAGGCAAGGGCTTTTTCCAGGTTTTCTGCTTTGACCAGGATGTGATCGGTCGAATAGGCGGAGAGCGCGCAAATACTGATGCCGGCTTTGGCCAGCGCGCCGGAAACGCGGGCCAGGAAGCCGATGAGCCCGAACGGGAGGATCATGTCGAAGGTGATGACCTTCCAGCCGGCGTCGACGGCCAGAAGGCCCGCGGGCCGGACCAAGGAATGCTCGACGAGGCAGGTGATCTCCTTCCGGTCGCGAATGACGGCGGTCGCTCCGCGGCACGGCCGTTCGGCCTTGACCATGGCATAGGTCCCTTCCCAGACATAAACCTTTCCGTTCTTCAGAATATTTTTGAGATTCAGTTTGTTTCCCATCTTCCCATTCCTGTCATGATCGACATCATTTTACCCGATGTCGCGAATATGGTCAACCCGATAATTTTAACAAATCCATCAAGGCGGGCGGCTTTTGTTATTGAAGGGGACGCTTGATTTTTGATGCCGTTGGTTCTATGATTTGCGTTTATTCATTAGAGGTCCGAGCATGGTGACGAACGGTCCGAGCGAAAAAACGTTCCGGTTCCTGCCTAAAGAATTGATCACCCGGACGCTGAGCTTTTTCGATAAGATATCGATCCTTTTCATCAACCTCCGCATCCATCCCAACACGCTGACCTACTTCGGCTTCGCGGCAGGATTGGGTGTCGGGCTCTTTTATTTTCTGGACCGCCCGGTATGGGCCATGGTCCTCATCTTTCTCTGCGGGGTCTTTGACATCCTGGACGGCAAGGTCGCCGCGAACTCCAACCGGAAGAGCATCTTCGGAGCGATCCTGGATTCGAGCTTCGACCGCTACACGGAATTCTTCATGTACATGGGCCTCGCCTATCACTTCCGGACGCGATGGACCCTCTGGTTGACCTTCGCCGCCTTCCTGGGCTCGACCATGGTCAGCTACACCCGGGCCCGGGCTGAAGGGCTCGGCATAGATTGCAAAGTGGGCATCATGCAGAGGGCCGAGCGCCTGGTCCTTCTCTTCACGGGAACGGCCTTCGGCCTCGTCTTCAAGATCTATGACCCCGCCCTGACCGCCGTCCTGGTCTTCATCGCCCTCGGCTCCAACGTCACGGCTGTCCAGAGACTCGCCTATGTCAGGAGATACGAGAAACAGAAGACCGGAGGCCGGTAGCCCTTATCTTCTTTTCCGTCGGACCCAGCCCGGCTTTTCGACCTGGCGGGCCCGGGCGACGGCCAGGGCTTCGGGACCGACGTCCTTGGTGATCGTGGACCCGGCGGCCACGTAGGCATTCTTCCCGACCTTGACCGGAGCAACGAGCTCGGTCCCGGAGCCGATGAACACACCGTCCTCGATGATCGTCCTGTTCTTCCGGACCCCATCATAGTTGCAGGTGATCGTTCCGGCGCCGATGTTCACGTCCTCTCCGACCTCGCTGTCGCCGAGATAGCTCAGGTGGAGCGCCTTGGAGCGCGGGCCGAAGACCGTGTTCTTCATCTCGACGAAGTTCCCGACGCGGGCCCCGGCCCGGACCACAGTCCTAGGCCTCAGCCTGGAGAAAGGCCCCGCCTGGGAATCGTCCTCGAGGATACAGTCTTCGATGTCGGTCGAGCCGAAGATCTTGACCCGGTCCCCGATCCGGGCGTTCCGGATATGGACGAATGGATGGATGCGGCAGTCCCTCCCGATCCGGGAATTCCCCTCAATGATGACGGAGGGATGGATCACCGTCTCTTGGCCCACGCGAACGTCGAGGTCGATCCAGGTCGAGGCAGGATCCAGGAAGGAAACACCTTTGAGGGCAAGGGCGCGGATCTTCCGGGCGTGGAGGAAGGCCGCGGCCATGGCCATATCGTGACGTGTCCCGACCTCGAAAAGTTCCTCGGCTTTCCGGGCTTGGCACACCCCTAAAGCTTCTCTCAACGGGAAAGGGCCGCCGCCTTGACGACGGATCTTGATCAAAGCCTTCAGGAGATCGCGGGCTTTGAACGCGCAGACGGCGCCGGGCAAACCCACAGGGGGGATATCGAAAGGGGTCCCCGGCGCGCGGAGCGCGGTCACGGAATATCCGCGTTTCCTATGTGTCCTGAGGAGCGTTTTCAGGGTGGGACCGGTGAGCAAAGGGAGGTTGGATTGGACGACGAGGATATCTCTTTCGGTCTCAGGCGTCAGGGCGCGCCTCGCGGAAAGGACGGCGCCTACCGTCCCCAGGTCTTCCTTCTGCCGGATGAGGTCAACTCCCGCGCCCGTAAAGGAACGCGTGAGCTCCTCGCTCCAGTCTCCCGTGACCAGGATGGTCCGGGACGGCTTCAACGCCCGGACGGCGTCGAGAACGAGCGCCGCCATGGGTTTGCCGAGAATGGGGTGAAGGGCCTTGGGCGTCCTCGATCTGAAGCGGGCGCCTTTCCCTCCGGCCAGGATGAGGACGATAGGTTTCGTGTTCATGCCGGACGGGTGATGACCTTGAACCTCTTGTCTTCCCAGAGGGGCGCGAAATCGGCCTCGTTCTGGGCCAGGACGGCAAAGAGCTTGTCTTTCTGAATGGCCTTCTTCAGAGAATCCAGGCAATCGTCGGCCTGTCCAAGCCGGCAGCGGACGTCGGAAATGAGGTAATGGACCTTGGCTTCGTCGGTCTTGAACTCCAGGGCCTTTTCGAGGAGCTTGAGGGCCCCGTCGAGGTCCCCGGAATTGATCTTGTATACGGCATAATGGAAATGGTCTTCGAACGTTTTGATTTGGACGGTCTCTTTCTTAGGCCGCTTCGTGGCGATGGCGACATAGATCCGGGCCCGGTCGACCAGTTCATGTTCCTCGGCGAATTTCTCGATGAAAGACTTGAGCCCGGCGGCGGCCTTTTCCATCTCCCCCTTATGGAAATCCTTCATAGCCTGGCCGAACGCGGCCAAGGCCTTCTGGTATTCGTCCTTTTTTTGTTTCTGTTCACTCACTGCCAACTCCATTATCAATTATCAATAAATATTTTGCGGGGCTTATTCTACAACATCTCGACAGACTTGACAAGCGAACGAAGTCGCCGAAATTGCCGATAGGATTCTTGCGCCTCCTCAATCGGCGGCGGCCTGACGCTCGGTTATTCCCTATATTCCCCGTATTCCGGGTGGTCGAGGAGGAACTTGACGGCCTGAAGGTGGAGCCCGTGCCCGGCCTTCCGGGCCACGAACCGTCCGGAGACCGGGCATCCGAGGAGATAGAGGTCGCCGACGAGGTCCAGGACCTTATGGCGAACGAACTCATCCGGGAAGCGGAGGGGGCCGTTGACGACCTTTTCGGCGTCCAAGACGATCGCATTCGCGAAGGACCCTCCCAAAGCCAACCCCTGCCTCTGGAGTTCAGGCACGTCCTTGAGAAAGCCGAACGTCCGGGCCGGGGCGATCCCGACTCGGAAGGTCCCTTCCGTCACCTTGAGGTCGATCTCCTGCTTGCCGACGGCGGGATGGTCGAAATCAATAAAATAGGAGACCTGGAATTCGGGGTCCGGCAGGACCTCCAGGGAAGCATCACCGGCTTCGACGACAAAACGCCTGAGCACCTTGAGGACTTTCCTCCCGAGGCCGACCGGGCGGGTCCCCGTCCCGGACAGGGCTTCAGCGAAGGGCCGGGCGCTCCCGTCAAGGATCGGCACCTCCCCGCCTCCGACCTCGATAAGAAGGCTATCCACTCCGAAGCCGGACAGGGTGGCCAGGAGGTGTTCGACGGTCTGGATCCGGCAGTCCCCCGCAACCAGGTACGAACTGTTGCGGGCGCCCGTGGACCGGGGGTCAAGAAGGATCTCGAGGCCGTCCATGTCGGTCCTCCGGAAGACGATTTCTCCCGACTCGGACGGCTTCAGGGCCAGGTCCACGACCTTGCCCGAATGGATCCCGATCCCCCTGAAGTTCAGTTCCTTCCCGATCGTCCTTTTTTCCATTATTTCCAGCTCCAAGCCCGGGAGCCTATATTAGTCCATCACGAAGGGTAATGGAATAGACGGTTTCATAGCCCTGTGATAAAATGAACGGGTGAAAAACTATTTTGAGAACATCCTGAAAAAGGTCTATGAGCATCGGCTTTCCCCAGAGGAGGCCATCGAACACCTCAAGGATTACCCCTACCAGGACCTCGGATTCGCCAAGATCGACCACCATCGGGAACTCAGGAAGGGCATCCCGGAGATCATCTACGGTTTGGGCAAAACCGGCCCCCAGATCCTGAAGATCGGCCGGGAGATCATCAGGAAGGGCGGGAACTTGCTCGTTACCCGGGTCGAGCCGGAGATCTATCGAGCGCTCAAGGGGAAGATCCCCGGAGCCGTCTATAATCCTGCGGCCAGAACGATCACGATGAAGCAGAAGGAGGCCGCGCGGGGCAAGGGGAAGATCGTGGTCATGACCGCGGGGACGTCGGACATTCCCGTGGCCGAGGAAGCCTTCGTTACCTGCGACATCCTGGGGAACGAAACCGAACGGGTCTATGACGTCGGCGTCGCCGGCCTTCACCGTCTTTTCGGAGAGTATGAAAGAATCAAACAGGCGCGGGTCGTCATCACCGTCGCCGGAATGGAAGGGGCGCTTCCGAGTGTCGTGGCCGGTCTGGTCAGCGTCCCGGTCATCGCCGTTCCTACCAGCATCGGCTACGGGGCCAGTTTCAAGGGACTGGCGGCCCTCCTGGCCATGCTCAATTCCTGTCCGGGCGGCGTCGCCGTGGTCAATATCGACAACGGCTTCGGGGCGGCCTACCTGGCCAGCTCGATCAATCACCTTTAGCCCGTCCGAACGTCCCGGAAGATTGACAAGTAGAGGCTGACTCCCTATATTATATAGGAAAGTCTCATCTATAATAAAATATGGAGATTAACGAACAGATCAGGCAGGTCTCTTCCATCGTCGAGATCGCTTCCCAGTACACCACATTGAAGAGAAGGGGCAGGAAACATGTCGGGCTCTGCCCTTTTCACTCGGAAAAGACGCCTTCTTTCACCGTCGACGAGGAAAAGCAACTCTTTCACTGCTTCGGCTGCGGGGTCGGCGGGGACGTCTTTTCCCTGGTCATGGAAAAAGAGAACCTGGATTTTCCCGAGGCCTTGAGGTACCTGGCCGAAAAATACCACGTCCCCCTCCCCCAACAACGGGTCAACCCCCAGGTGCTCAAGCTCGAGGAGAAGATCTTCAAGATCAACGAGCTGGCCATCGGCTTCTTCCGCAAGAACCTTATCGGCACCGAGGAAGGGATGGCGGCTCTGGAATACCTCAAGAAGAGGAAGCTCTCCGAGGACACCATCCAGGCGCTGAAGATCGGATACGCCATGAACGCCTGGGGTTCTCTCCTCTCTTTTTTCCAGGCGAAGAACGTTCCGGCGACACTCCTGGAAAAGGCCGGGCTCGTCCTCCCCGGCAAGAAGAAGGACGAATATTACGACCGGTTCCGGGGACGGATCGTCTTCCCCATCTTCAGCCTGACGGGCAAGGGAGTGGCCTTCGGCGGCCGGACCGTCATCGACGCCGAGCCCAAGTACCTGAATTCGCCCGACACGCCCCTCTATTCCAAGGGCAAGCTCCTCTACGGCCTGAACCTCAGCAAGGACGCCATCCGGGACGCGGGTGAAGCCATCCTGGTAGAAGGTTACACGGATTATGCTTCCCTCTACCAGGCAGGCATCACCAACGTCGTCGCGTCCCTGGGAACGGCCCTCACGCCCCATCAGGTCTCTCAGGCCTCCCGCTTCGCCCCGCGGATGATCATCAGCTACGACGGAGACGCGGCCGGCAGGAATGCCTGCGCCCGGGCCATTCCCCTGTGCCTCGAAAAAGGGATGAACGTCCAGGCCCTCATCCTGCCCGAGGACCTTGACCCCGACGGCTTCCTCAGGAAATACGGCCGCGACCGCTTCCTCGGGCTGATGAAGAAGAGCCTTCCGGGCCTCAAGTTCCTGATCGATAGGCACTCCAGGGGAGCGAAGATGAACGTCCCCGAGGAGAAGGCCAAGGTCGTCCGGGCCGTCATCAAGGAGATCGAGAAGGTCCCCGATTCCGTGGCCCGCGGCGAGTACGTCAAGCAGGCGAGCGAATTCCTGTCGGTGGACGAAGGACTTCTCCGGAGCATCATCGAGAATAGGCCTCAGGAAAAGGGCGCCGAAGCCGGGGATTTCCTTTCGCCCGCCGAAAAGAGACTCCTCCAGATCCTTTTCGAGAACAAGGACATGGCCGCCTTCGTTTTCGAGGAGTTTCAGGAGGGGGATTTCCGGGGCCTCAAGAGCGAGTCGGTCCTCACCTTCATTCAGGAATCTTTTCGGGACGGCCGGGAATGGAGCTTCCACGACCTGAAGGAAAGCGTCAAGGCCCCGGTCCTGGACAGCCTGTCCCGGGCCCTCCAGGAAAGGACCCGGCAAGCCTCTGTTGAGGAGGCCCGGGACTGCCTAAGGGCGCTCCGAAAGGTCGTTTTTCAGAACCGGTTGAAGGAGCTGCAAACCGAAATCGCCCGGTCGGAGAAACAGGGAGAAAAGGAGAAGCTGCTGACCCTCCTTTACCAGAAACAGGACATCACCAAGCAGATCCTGGCATTGTGAAAGGGAACATGAGGAGTGCCAAGTGACATCGGAGAATAAATTCCAGAAAGACGAGATTCACCAGCTCATCTCCAAGGGCCGCAAGCAGGGCTACCTTCTCTTCGCGGAGATCGACAAGACATTCACCGACGAATTGGATTCAGAGGCGGATTTTGACGATTTTCTGTCATCCATGGACGGCTACGGGATCAAGATCCTGGATTCCCGGCAGAAGGAGGTCATCCCGCGCCGGCGTAAAAGCGACCTGGTCTCGCTCCACGGCCTCGAGAGGACGACCGATCCGGTCAAGCTTTACCTCCGCGAGATGGGCAACATCTCCCTGCTGACCCGGGAGGGGGAGATCGCCATCGCCCGCGAGATCGAACGCGGGGAGAAGTCCATCATCAAGGCCCTGTCCAAGACGCGCATGGTCCTCAACGAGGTCCTGGCCATCGAGGAAAAGATCAAAGAGAGCCCCATCACCATCCAGGAGATGTTCGACTTTACGGAAGAGGACATCGCCGAGGGCAAGCTCGAGGAAAAGAAGAAGCAGATCCTGGAGAAGATTAAGAAGGTCCGGGAGTTGAGCGCCAAGCTCGGCAAGATCCCGACGGCCAGAAAATACACGATCACGCGCGGCCGGATCATCGTCGGGGTCAGCCGGCAAATCCGGGAACTCAACCTCCGGACATCCCGCCGGGAGCTGATCATCGAGGACCTTCGGGAGAAGCTCCGGATCATCAATGACCTCGAGGACCAGCGAGAGGAGCTCGTCCTCAGCCAGAAGTCCAGCCGCCGGAAGAAGGAGGACCCGGCCGTCCAGCAGAAGATCAAGGAGATCCAAAAGGAGCTCCGCAAGTACCAAGCCGAGATCGGATTGGACCCCCAGGCTTTGCGCAAGGCGGTCCGTTCCATCACGACGGGGAAAAAGATCAGCGGCCAAGCCAAGAAGGAGCTGGTCGCCGCCAATCTGAGGCTCGTGGTCTCCATCGCCAAGAAATACAGCAACCGCGGCCTCCAGTTCTTGGACCTCATCCAGGAAGGCAACATGGGCCTGATGAAAGCGGTGGATAAGTTCGAGTACCGGCGGGGTTACAAATTCTCGACCTACGCGACCTGGTGGATCCGGCAGGCCATCACCCGGGCTATCGCCGATCAGGCCCGGACGATCCGTATCCCGGTCCACATGATCGAGACCATCAACAAGCTCGTCCGCGTCTCCAGAGCGCTCGTCCAGGAGATCGGCCGCGAGCCGACCTCGGAGGAGATCGCTAAGAAGATGGACATGCCGGTGAGCAAGGTCCGGAAGATCATCAAGATCGCCCAGGAGCCCATTTCGCTCGAGACCCCCATCGGGGAGGAGGAGGACAGCCACCTGGGCGACTTCATCGAGGACAAGCTCATCCCTTCTCCCCCGGACACCGTCATCCACATCAACCTCCGGGAGCAGATCGAGGAGGCCCTGAAGTCCCTGACCGACCGGGAGGCCAAGGTCCTCAAGATGCGGTTCGGGCTGGGCGACGGAAACGAGCACACACTGGAAGAGGTCGGACAGCAGTTCAAAGTCACCCGTGAGCGCATCCGGCAGATCGAGGCTAAGGCCCTGCGGAAGCTCAAGCACCCAAGCCGCAGCCGGAAGCTGAAGTCGTTCACGAACAACCATTGACGGGAACGTCGGGAAGTCGTCAAGCCCGTAAGTCACTGGGCCGGGCCATCGGGACACCGGGTTCCTCCCAAAATTGCCGTTTGGATTCTTTCTTCGACGTCCTGTCGGCCATTTCTGGTTCATTGACTCCCAGGCTATTATTTGATATAAGAGCGGGCGAGGGCCTATAGCTCAGCGGTAGAGCTACCGGCTCATAACCGGCAGGTCCCAGGTTCGAATCCTGGTAGGCCCATTAGAGTTGAGGACAATGTGGATATTGACTTTGACAAGCTGATCCAGCTCCAGAACCTTGATTCCGAGATCAAGCACAACACCCTTTTCCTCGAGAATATCCCCCGCCTGATAGAGGACATCGATAAGAAGATCCAGGCCGGCTCCCAGGCCGTCGCGGACGCCAAGGAGACGCTTGCCCAGAACCAGAAGAGACGGCGGGACCTGGAGGGTTCCGTCAAAGACATCAAGGTCTTGATCGCCAGGTTCAAGCGCCAGCTGAACGAGGTCAAGACCAACAAGGAATACACCACTCTTCTCAAGGAGATCGAGGAATCCCAGCAAAGGGTGGACGGGGTCGAAGAGGAGATCATCAGCGAGATGCTGGCCGCCGACGATATCGAAGAGGAGATCAAGACGGCCGCGCTGAAGCAGCGCCAGGAACACGAGGACCTCAAGAAGGATCAGGTCATGCTCATTGAGAAAAAGAAGGAGATGGAAGCCAAGCGGGATCGGCTCATCCGGGAACGAGAGGGCCTCCTTCCCCTGATCCCGCCCGACCAGATGAAGCTCTACATGTCCATTTTCAACAAGAAGAACGGCTCCGCCCTCTCCCCCGTCAAGGGGGATTTCTGCGCCCAATGCCACGTGCGCATCCGACCCCAGATGCTGAACGAGATCCGGGACAAGAGCAAGATCTACCTCTGCGAGAACTGTGGCCGGATCCTCTACTGGGCCGCCAAACCGGAACACAAGACCGGATAACGCGTCGCCGAGGTAGCTTTGGTTATACTATAGCTCCCATGGCCGAACCGAAGTCCCCGGACCGCTGCCCTCAGAACAATCCCACGGTTGTCGCCGAACTGATCGGGGCTTCGAAAATCTTCAAGACCGGCGGTCAGGAGATCGTCGCCCTCCAAAAAACCGACCTGCTCTTGAACAGAAACGAACTTCTTCTGATCGTCGGACCCTCGGGGTCCGGGAAGACGACGCTGCTCTCGCTCCTCGGCTGTGTCCTCTATCCCACGGAAGGCTGCGTCTGCATCCAAGGGGTCAACACCAAGGACCTCAACGATCGGCAGTTGGCCAAGCTCCGCCGGAGCCTCATCGGGTTCGTGTTTCAAAACTTCAACCTGATCTCGCCTCTCAATTCCGAAGAGAACATCATGCTGCCCCTCCTCCTGAACAAACTTCCCAAAGACGCCGTCCGGGAAAAAGTCCGGCGGGCCCAGGACCTGGTCGGGCTGACCCATCGAAGAAAATCCCTCCCCAAACAGTTGTCCGGCGGCGAGCAGCAGAGGGTGGCCATCGCCCGGGCCCTGGTCTCCGACCCCGCCATCATCCTCTGCGACGAGCCTACGGCGGCGTTGGACGCCGGTTCTTTCGAGATCGTCATGGAGGAGCTCCGCCATCTGGCCGATCGGGGCAAAGCCGTGGCGGTCGTCACGCACGATCCCAGACTCGAAAAATACGCGGACAAGATCATCTACATGGAAAACGGAAACGTCGTCGAAAAAAAGGACGGGAATGGAACGCCATGAAAAAATTACGGATGAAATTTCTCAGCTGGGCCCTGGCAACCCTGGCGGTCGGGTTCACGGCGGGATGCCGACCGAAGACGGACTCCCCGCCGGAGAGCAAACCGAAGATGGACATGACCCCCACCCAGGTCGTGGGGCTCGGACGGATCGAACCGGAGCTTAAGATCCTGGATCTCCAGAGCGAGGTGTCCGGGATCGTGACGGGGCTCTTCTTCCGCGCCGGCGACGTCGTGGCCAAAGACCAGACCCTTGTGGAGCTTTCGAGCGCCATTGAAAAAGCCAGACTGGAGCAGAAAGCAGCCCAGGTTCAATCCCAGCGTTCCCAGATCGACGCGGCCCGGGCCGCCCTGGGGTCGGCCCGGGTCAGGACGGAAAATGCCCGGCTTTCCTTCATCCGGGCCAAGACCCTCACCGAACAGGAAGCCCAGGCTGAATCCATATTCGACGCGGCCAAAGCCGAGTATGAATCGCTGCTGGAGGACATCAAACGGCTCGAGGCGGGCGTCGTGGCGGCCGAAGACATCCTGAAGCAGGCCCAGGCCGATCAACGGCTGTCGCAGGCGGAATACGACCGGCGATTCATCAAAGCCCGCTCCGACGGGCAGATCCTGTCTCTGGACATCACGGTCGGCTCGCTCATCTCGCCGGAGAAGCCCTTCGGAACATTCGCCCCGAAAAGCGCGCTCATCGCCCGAGTCGAGATCGATGAGATGTTCGCCGGCCTGATCCGGTCGGGACAGAAATCCTACGTCCGGGCGCCGGGGATGACCGAGGCGCTGGCCCAGGGCGAGGTCACGTTCACCGGCCCCTCCTTGAGAAAGAAATCGCTGTTTTCCGACGATGTCGGGTCTCTGGAAGACCGGCGCGTCCGGGAAATCTGGATCACTCTGGATCCGGGATCCCGCATCCTATTCGGGACCCGGGTGGAAGGCGTCGTCCTCCTCAAGAAGTCCTGACGGCCCACCATGCTGCGATTCGCCTTCCGCTTCATCAGCTACGACAAGCCCAAATCGATCGGCGTCGTCCTGGGCATCGTCATCTCCACGTTCTTGGTGGGCCAGCAGACCGGGATATTCCTGTTCCTGACGGGGGCCATGGCCTCGATCGTGGACAACACCCAGACCGATCTCTGGGTCGTCGACAACAAGACGACCAACGTCAACGCCCTCGGTCCGATCGACGTCCGGATCGGATATCAGCTCGAATCCATTCCCGGAGTCCGGAAAGCCTATCCGTTCATCGTGGCCGGAGGATTGGCCAAGTTCCAAGGGGGGCGATCCGCCCCGGTTCAGATCATCGGCGCCCAACCGCCGAATTTCCGCGGCGGTCCATGGCGGATCATCAACGGCGACCTGGCCGGTCTTCTCGACGAGGGGGCGGTTTCCGTCGATATCTTCGACCGGAAAAATCTGAACAACGCCGGGATGGGAACGTCGTTCGAGATCAACGGGAAGCGCGCCGTTGTCGCCGTGGAGAGCCGCGGCGTCAGAGGATTCGGGGGGATTTTCATGTTCACGACGGTCTCGCGGGCCCGGGAATTCGGCCTCATCCCCTCCAGCAAGGTCAGCGCCTTCCTCGTCGAAACGCAGCCGGGCGCCGATCTTCAAGCCATCCGGGATCACATCAACACCTCGATTTTCGGGGTCCGGGCTTGGACCAAGAGGGATTTTTCGAGGGCCACGGTGTCCACGATCCTGGCGACGAGTGGCATCGCGCTGTCCATCGGGACCCTGATCATCTTCGCGACCATCGCCGGGATGATCATCATCGGCTTGACAATGTATTCGGCGGCCGTCGACCGGCTCCGGGATTACGGAACGCTCAAGGCCATCGGGGCCGACAACCGGTATATCCGGAAATTGATCATGGCCCAGGCGCTCGTCTTCGGACTCGTCGGCTACGGGATCGCCATCTTTTTCATCCAGGGCTTCCGAAGCGGGATCGCCAAATCCGGGATTATTTTCGATTACAGTCCGGAAATCAAAATCGGGTTTTTCGTCATCACAGTGCTGATCGCTTTGGCGGGCGCGGTCTTCGCCATGCGCCGCATCGCCAAGCTCGAACCCGCTTCCGTCTTCCGCACCTGATAAAGGAGGACAGCATGTCCTTCAAAGAAACGTTTATCGGCCGTACCTGGCTCAAGCTCTGAGACGTCGACCGCCTGTCATAGCACCCAGGGCGCGGCTCTCCCCGGCATTTTGGTCCCCCGGCGGCGGCCGCATGCACTCCTCCCTCTTCCGCTACCGGCGGACCGGGTAGTGCATCGGGTCCGGGAGGGGCTTGCGGGGGAGCATCTCCTCCCGCATGGCCGTGTTATAGACGAAGGCGGCCATGACCACCGCCGCCTGCATCAGGTCCTCGACGACCAGGTGGTCGAAAACGTCCATGTTCGTGTGGTGGACGCGCGTCCCGTAGTCGGAAGTCGTCCTTCGATCGGATGTCGACGTAGAGCGGCTGTCCGCTGATCTTCCCCCGAGTGCTCGACCCCCACTCGACCGAGATGGCGATGAGCGGCGCGTAGTGCGGTTCGATCAGGTGGGCGGAGACGTAGCGCAGGGCCCAGCCGACGCCGAAGTCGTCGTAGGGCTCGAGGGCGACGTTCGCGAGGCCCCATTCCTTCATTCTCGCAGCCGCCCATTTGTTGGCCCGGTCGATCTTGGGCGATCCGGTCGGGCGGGGCCCGATGACGTCGGAAAGAAAGGCGGCGAGCTTCCCGACCTGGCTGTGCTGCAATCCCTCGTAGCGGATCCTGTTCATCAAATCCAGGTCGGGCTTTTCCTGGGCGGCGAAAAGACCGATGGCAAAGACGGCGACGGCCGCCGCCGGAACAAGGAGGAGGAGCTTGGTCGAAAACCGTCGAGTGGACATGAAGCCTCCTTTACGGAACGTCGGCGTTGATGTCATCTTTCCTCACCGAATAAGCAGGCGTGCGGTAAAAAACGGCCTCGTAAGGGATGATGCCGCCCTCATCGGTGGTCAGCCACGGGACATCGTTGTGGGAATATTCGCCGATTTGGCCGGCGTTCATGTCGGAAAGCCTGTCAAGGACATGATCGATAACGTCCTTTTCCCTGGCGCTCAACTGAGAAAGGTCGGGATTTCGAAGCGGGAGGTATTTCGTTTGGGGGTAATTGAAGTATTTGTCGGGAATTTTAACGATTTCGTTCGCCTCGATCATTTGGTCGATAACCTTGCGGAATTCCATGGGCGTCGGGCCGTATTTGTTTTTCTTGTATGTGGCGCCGATCAACTGTTCTTCGTATCGTTCATAATGATCGAAATCGATAAAATACAGCAGTTTATAAATCACGGTCTCGCCGACATTCGGCTTGGCCCCGACTTTAGCAATGATATAGAGAAGGACTTCCTTGAATTTCCTGAGGTTTTTCCGGGGGATATCGATCCGCGTTTCGGGCTCTCTCTTCTTGTGCTTCGCGGCGGTCTCGCTGATAACAAGCTGAGGCTCCTTTTTCTCGTCGAAAAGGGCCTCGACCGATACTCCGAAGAGCTCGCTAATCGTCTTGATATCCTCAGCGCTGACTTTTCTCCGTCCGTTCTCGATGAGCGACATCGTCGGCCGCGAGACCCCCAGGAGCCTGGCTAAGGCTTCCTGACTCAGGTCCCGGCTCACCCGATACTTTTTGATACGCAAGCCTAAATGAGCCATGGAAATTGCTCTCCCGCGATCATTTTACGCTTGTTATATTATCTGTCAATAGATCGTTATAATTATTAACAACGCCGGACTTTCTTAAGCGATCTCGACGAAAGCCGCCAGAACGACATTCCTCAAACAAAACGATGATTTTCCCCGGGAACTTGATGACAAATCGGCGTTTTTATGAATAGTCAGTGCGCGGGGAGATTCGAGCGGATTCGCTGATCAGGGATTCCCCTGACGCGCTATCGTGTTCGTTTACGATCAACTCCCATCTTTTTTCCCCGCGCCTTCGCTTTCGCTTTCGCACCCCCGGCGATTCTCCCGGCCGGCTGGTTCGTCCCCTTCCCTCTCTTCCCCTTTCCATCCGGCTTCCCGGCCGGCCTTCTCGCCGTCTTCCCTGTCTTCCTCATCCCCCCGGCTTTCCGGGGCGTGGACGCAGGCGTCTCGATCTCGACGCCGAAGACTTCCGCCAGTTCGCTTTCCTCGATGCCGGCCGGGCCCGCCGCCGCGTTCGTCAATCCACCGGACCGGACGGCCTCGTCGATGAGCTGCATGTGGTCGACCCCCCTCAGAACGAACAATAACTCCGGCCGGCTGTCGAGCCGCGCCCCCACGCCATAGAGCGTGGCCGCGACATGCTTGCACATGGTCGCATAATCGGGGCAAGAACAGCGCATTTCGATTTCGTGGGGCCGGGGAAACAAGCCGTTCGTCGGATGGGTCATGATGCCCATGACGGCGGCGGAAAGCCGCCCCCTCAAGAGCTCGACGACCGAGGCGATCCCTCCCGTCGACGATTTCCGGATGGCCGTCCAGCGGGCCGGCCGGAGTTTCTTGATGTCGATCTCCACGCTGTAAAGGTCGTTTCCGACGACCCGGGCCGCTACGTGTCCCGGCCCGATGACGAGGTCGCAGACCGATCCGTTGCGGACATAGGACCGCCCCCGCGGCAAGCGGTTCCAGAAGTCGCTGTGCGCCTCCAGGTGGTCGCACCAGGCTTTTCCCCAGAAGGTGTGGGCGATCGCCCGACCCTCGATCACCACGGGGTCAAGCTTTTTCCCCTTTTTTTTCAGCCTCTCTATCTGGCGCTTCGCCTTCGCCAGGCGCTCCGCTACCGGTACATAACGCGGCCAACGACTCGCGTACCCCCGGCTCCAGCCCCATCGTCCGCCCATGGTTCACTCCGCCGCGGCGCGGTGGATGTCCAGCGCCACGAATTTCAGCAATTCCTCGTCCGGCATTTCCGTGAGCCGTTTCTCCGCCCCCTCTTCGATCAAGCCCTTGGCCAGGTCCGCTTTTCCCGTGATGAGCGCGTCGATTTTCTCTTCGATCGTCCCCCGGCAGACGAACTTATGGACCAGGACGTTTTTCGTCTGGCCGATCCGGAAAGCCCTGTCCGTGGCTTGGTTCTCCACAGCCGGATTCCACCAGCGGTCGAAATGGATGACGTGTCCGGCGGCGGTCAGGTTGAGTCCCGTCCCGCCCGCTTTGAGCGAGAGGACGAAAAACGGCGGCCCGTCGTCGCGTTGAAAGGCCTCGACAAAACTCCGGCGCCGCCCCACGGGCGTTCCCCCGTGCAGAATCAAGCCCGGCCGACCGAACACCTCGGCCAGGAATCCGGCCAGAGGCCCGGTGATTTCCCGGAACTGGGTGAAAATCAGGGCTTTCTCCTGCCGTACGGCCAGCTCTTCGCACAGCTCGCGGAGCCGGCCGAACTTGCCGCTTCGGCCGGGATCGTAGTCGCCGTCCGCCACGGCGTGAGCAGGATGGTTGCAGATCTGTTTGAAACGGAGGATGGCCGCGAGGACGATGCCGCGCCGCTCGATGCCGTCGCTCCTCTCCAGCCGGTCCGCGAGCTCCCGGACCGTGTCCCGGTAAAGCGCCGCCTGGACGGGAGTAAGGGGACAGAACGCGCGAACCTCGATCTTTTCGGGAAGGTCGGCGATCACCTTTTTGTCGGTCTTCAGCCGGCGAAGGATATACGGACGCACCAGAGTCCGCAACGGCCGGTATCCGTCCGGTCCGACGGAGGAGAGGCCTTTGGCATAGTTTCCGAAGGCGCGAGCCGAGCCGAGCAATCCGGGATTTAGGAAGTCGAAAATCGACCACAGGTCGGACAACCGGTTTTCGACCGGGGTGCCCGTCAGCACGACCCGGCGGGGAGCCTGGATTTCCTTGACCGCCCGGGCTTGCCGGGTAGCCGGGTTCTTGATCGCCTGCGCCTCGTCGAGCGCGGCCAGGCTCCACGGGCGTTTCCGCAAGAGTTCCGTCCTCTGCAGGACGCCGTAGGTCGTGATGACCAGGTCCAAGCGGGCCCTGTTCCGGCCGTCCAGCCGGGCTTCCCATTCGGAAGCGGGGGTTTCGGAGGCGTGGGCGTAGAGCACTTTTAGGTCCGGGACGAAACGTTCGATTTCCGCTCTCCAGTTGGCTATAAGCGAAGCGGGGACGATGAGCAGGGCGGGTGGCGCTTTCGCCGGGGCTTCCCGCCGGAGGAGCACCAACAGCCCCAGGAGCTGGATCGTTTTGCCCAGGCCCATGTCGTCAGCCAAGCAGGCCCCGAGGCCGATCTTCGTCAGAAAGTACAACCAGCCGATGCCCTCGCGCTGATACGGCCTGAGCACGGCGCGGAGTTCAACGCCGGGATCGGACGCCTTCAGGCGCTCGGGGCTCCGCAGGGCGTCGAGCAGGGCGGCCAGATTACGGCCGGCCCGGACGCCGAACCATTCGGGGGTATCGGGCGCGGAAGCCTCCGCTCGTTCGGGGCCCTCCGCTCCCGCCAGCAGACGCATCGCCTTCAGGAAGGTCAGTCCGTCGCCTCCGGCGTCCCTCTCGACGCGCTTCCAATGGGCCATGAGCTCGGACAACCGCCCGGGATCCACCTCCACCCATTTCCCGCGCAGGGAGACGAGCCCCGCGGAGGACGCGACGAGCGTCCGCCATTCCTCTTCGGTCAAGGCCTCCCCGTCGATGGAGGCTTGGATAGAAAAATCGAGAAGAGAGTCGAGCCCCAGCACGACGCCCTTTTTCTCGCCGATGATCACGTCGACCCTCGGCCGGGCCAGCCGGCCGCCCTTCCACCAGTCGGGCACCCGGACGATGACGCCGCTCGCTTCGAAGAGCGGGATCTCTTTCAGAAAGCCGTGGGCCTCCCGGGGCGTCCAGGCTTGCGGCCGGTAGATCTCCCCCGATTCCGTCATGCGGTGGATGAGCGGGCTTTTTTCGGCCGCGGCCTGCACCGGGGAAAGAAGCCGGAGGAGGGCGTTCTTGTTTTTTCGGCCCGCGTATTCCTGGAGGGCGCGGCCGAGGGGGATGTATTGCGGCCGAGATCGGTCGGACAGCCGCCCGGTGTACGTCGCCATGAAGGCGAAGGGGCGGTCGGGGTTGCGCTTGTTCTCCGCGAGGTGGAACGTGACGCGGCCGACCAGCCGCCAGTTCGGGTCGAGGTCCGTCAGCCATCCGGCGAGCCCTTCCGGGTGCGCGGCGGCCTCCCGGCGTGTTCGGCGATCGAGGGCTTCCCACAAACGGATCAGGACCTCGGGCGAAAGGTACTCGAGACCCTTCATCGGGGGGACGCGTTCGGCGAGAACACGCCAGTATTCCGCATCGGGTTCATGAATCCGGGCCGCGGGATCCGTCTCTAGGCCGGGGGTGTGGCAGAGAACCGTCAGATAGTCGCGGGCGAAATCGCGCCAAAAATCGAGGACCGCGGACGGCCCGGCGCCCCATTTCTCGCCGGCGAGCTCCAGCAGGCCAAGGGCGGGATCCTCGCCCCACAAGCGGCAGAGGCGTCGAACCTGCGGCGATCCGCCGGGAATGTCGGGGGGATCGAGGTACAAGCGGCCGGAAGGCGACAGCACGAGCTCGGGCACGGCCCGGACGGGAGCAGGCTCAAGAGAAGTGCCGCTATTCATATTGCCAGAATCATATGCACTCTCCGGATTTTGTCAACCCGGTTCGAGCGGGAATAGGCAAGCCACGAAGGCCCGGCTGACGGCGATGTTCATTCGGACGGCGTACCGTTCGGCCTCGGTCTTTACGTCCGCAACAATCACCACGGGCCGCTCCAGGCCTTTATATCTCAGGAACGTGTCGCAGACGACGCAGTCGCGCCCCGCAAGATCCGTGGCCTGGGCCGGCTCGTATCCCCCGAGATCCTTCCGGTACATTATGTTCCCGGCGTACATCATCTCCCGGAAAGCTCCGCTTGCAATCCGCAACGGCCTCGTAACACTTGGTATAAACCTCCTCATACTTAAGCGTTCTCCAGAATCGTTCGATGAATACCGCCTTTTGTGACGCTCCTCTTACGGGGTGATCTTGACCATGACCGCGCTGTGGCCTGGAACGGCGGCCGAATAGCTCCCTTTGAACACGTCCAAATTCTGATGTTTCCAGAGGTCGCGGACCTGAGCGCCGAGCGTTTTGGGATAGCCGATCTCGGTCCAATTCACCGCGATCAGAGCTTCTTTGGAGCTCCGGTTGAAGAGAATGACGGCGCGGCTGCCGTCGGCGAGCGGGCGGGCCCAGACTTCGGTGTCCCCGTCGTCCCGGACCTTGCTCCCCTGTTTACCGAGGGGGTCCTGGTCGACAGCGATAACTTCGCGGTTCGTCAGGATGTCGCGCGTCTCCGGGGTCATCGTCGCCAGGTCGTTGCCGGCCATGAGCGGCGCGGCCAGAAGACACCAGAAGCTGAAGTGGGCCCGGTACTCGGTCGCGGTCATGCCCCCGTTTCCGACCTCGAGCATATCGGGGTCGTTCCAGTGACCGGGGCCGGAGTATGTTTCGAGGCCGTCCTGGAGGTCGAGGATCTGGACGACGCCGAGCCCGCCCCAGTCCTTCTTTCCTTCCCACATGTCCTGGATGTCGCCGGTCGTCCGCCACAGGTTCCCGATATTTTTCGCCCAGAGCCACGGCTTGGTGCTGCCCCACTCGCAGATGCTGAAGACGATGGGATGACCGCAGGCCTTGAGGGCGTCCCGCATCCGGGAATAAGCCGCCTCGGAATTCTGGCCGCCGTTATTGCACCAGTCGTACTTCAGGTAATCGACGCCCCATTCGGCATACTGGCGGGCGTCCTGGAACTCGTAACCCCAGCTTCCCGGCCGGCCGGCGCAGGTCTTAGTCCCCGCGTCGGAATAGATCCCGAACTTGAGGCCCTTGGAATGGACGTAATCGGCCAGGGCCTTGATCCCTGAGGGGAAGGCCTTCCCGTCCACGATGTTGTTGCCTTTGCTGTCCCGGTCGACCTGCCAGCAGTCGTCGATGACGATGAGCTGGTAGCCGGCGTCGCGCATCCCGCTCGCCACCATCGCGTCGGCGGCCTCGCGGACCGTTATTTCGTCGATCTTGCAACCGAACTTGTTCCACGAGTTCCAGCCCATCGGAGGCGTCAAGGCCAGGCCGTTGTCGAGGGCCCGGACATCCACCATGCCGAGGATGGCCAAAAAGGCGGCGGCAAGCCCGGCGGCCACGGCCAGCTTCAGGGTCTTGGATCTGTTCATCTCTTCCTCCTTCAGGCCCCAATTATATCAAATGGGTAGCGTCCTCTGATACGCCAGACGTCTTCAACGCGATCGCCGGATCGCCAAGAGCGTCCGGGACACCGGAAGAGCCATCGCGAGTCTGACGGTCTGCGAAGCGGGCCAGGCCGAGCGCCGGACCGTCAGGACCCGCATCTTCGTGGACCGGGAGGTCGCCTTCCTGAACAGCGACGTCCGGCTGGCGGCGACGCTCCGGACGCCTCTCGGCCCGGGCCCCTTACGGGCCGTCGTCCTGGTCCACGGCTCCGGACCGGGCGAGCGGACCCGGCTCAGCATAATGAACGCCTTCTTCGCCAGCCTCGGGATGGCCGTCCTGACCTACGACAAACGGGGCTGCGGCGCCTTCGAGAGGGGATTGGAAGAAGGTGGACCTGGACGTCCTAGCGCGGGATGCGTTGGCCTGTGTCCGCCGGCTCAAGACCCAGCCCGAAATCGATCCCCGGCGGGTCGGCCTGTGGGGTATCAGTCAGGGCGGCTGGATCACGCCCCTGGCCGCCGGCCTCGACGACGCGCCCGCGTTCATCATCAACAGCTTGGGACCGGCCACCAGCCTGCGTCGGCATCTCCAAGATAAACGGCGGGGTGAGATAACAGGTCAGGTCTCAACTTTTGACTTTATTGTCAAAAGTTGAGACCTGACCCCCTGGCGATACGCCCCCTCAGAGCAATTCCCCGGGCGGAGTGGAAAAAAGGGTCTCCGGGGCCGGGTCGACGCATGCTTTTTCATGAACAAACACAGGCCGGAGTCACCGGACCAGCCGGACCGGGCCGAGCAGGCCCGATTCCGTGATCTCCCCATAGCTGTTGTTGATCAGGTTGACGACGCGCACCCGGATTTCGTTCGCCCCGGGCCGGAGCGCCTCGCCGACATCGAACACGTGCGGCCCCCACAGCCGCGCCCCGCAGCTCTTGCCGTTGACCTGAACCTCGGCCACATGACAGACTTTTCCCAGGTCGAGCTTCATGTCCTTCGCCGGCCGGTCGACGGTCACGGTCTTGACGTAATCCAATAGCCCGCTGAATTTCGGGAGTCCCCACGCCTTCCAATCCTCGAGCCGCTTTTCGACCCCGGAGGAAAACTCGGCTGAAGGTACGCTGGGGTACTCCATCGCCGGCTGGATCTTCGCATCGAAACTCACCTTCCAAGTCCCCTCGATCGCCGCGACCACCTCGACCTCTGCCCGGCGCTCGGGCGGCCCGGCGAGCGTCTTCTTGTTCGGATCGAAGACGAGCCAGCCGGCCTCGTACGGCTTGAAGACGCGCGCGAGCCGGCTCGCTTCCTTCGTTTCTACGGACGGCACCGGCCGGACGTCCCCCGTTTCGCAGTCCCAGATGGACGCGGCCCCACGGACGCCGGCAACTTCCAACTCGCAGACCTGCCACTTGGCCGTGTTATTCGCCAGCCAGAAAAAATCCCGGCCGTCGATCCGCCGGCGATGCTGGAGCATCGGAAAAGCCCCGGAGGCAAATCGGACCGGGCTGTCGAGCCCTGGCGCGGCCTGCACGGCCAAAGCCGGTAATCCCACCTCGCCCACCGCGACAAAGGTCGGCTGGGCCCTCAGCTCATCCATCAACCGGGCCATCTCCGGGTCGGCCATCCCCTTCTCGGCCGAAGCCGCGGGAAGCCCGGCTAGAGCATAGACCCGGCCGCCGGCCGCCGCGAAGGCGACGATCTTCCGGGCGGCCTCGAGCGGCAGGATGTCGACCGCCGGCAGGACGAGGGTCCGGAACGAGAATTCGCCACGGACAAGCTTCCCGTCCCTGACCTCCATCTGCTTCAGGTAATGCCGGTCGCCGATCAGGAACTCGACTCTGGCCGCCGTCAGGTCGTCGATGGCCTCGGCGTAGACCCGGTCGATCTCGTTGATCCGCTTGCCTCCGGGATGGGTTTCGGAAAAGGCCCACATCTCCGCGTCGAGGATGTCGGCGTCGGCCTGGACCCAGGCCGATTCGATCGGGTTCCAGAGCAGGACATCGGGCACGGCGTGTCCCATCGAGTTGACGAAGCTCGCCCGACGGGCAAAGTCCGCCCACAGGTGGAGGTACGGGAACATGGGGTTTTCCGAGTACCAGTCCGGCGGCCAGGGATTGCCGGTAAGCTTGCAGGTCGTAAAGACTCCGTGCGGGATGATATGGCTCATGCCCCAGGCCGTCACGGCGTTGACGGCCTGCTTGAGGAAGACCGGGTTGAAGGTGCCCCAGGGCGTCCCGTCGAAAGCGCCGGCGCCCATGAGCTCCGTCGCGGCCCGCGAGCCTTCGAACTCCGCGACCGATTCGACCTCCTTGAAGTCGTGGACCCGGAGCGGCTTCCGGCCGAGGCAGTCCTGGCCCGCCATGGTCAGTGTGCGGAGCATCTTCAGGTGGTCGCCGACCGCGTTCACCTGGGGCTGGATTCCTTCCTCCCAAAAGTGGGCCGTGGTCGACATGCCGCGCTTCTCATGCCAGTCGGTCACCGCCCGGAACGTCTCGGCGTAGATATCCGTGACGAGATCGAACCATTCCCAACGGGCCCGGGCGAAGACGCCCTCGACGTCCCTGTCGACCGAAAGGGGCAGCCAAAGCCGGATATCGCGGCCGAACCGTTCCTTGTAACGCGTGTCCAAATCGTCCGACCAGGCCAGGCCCCAGCCATAGTCGCCTTCGTTGTCGATGAAGTCGCCGGGGATGGACTTGCCGAGCTTATCGCCCAGCCGGCGGGCGTAGGGCTCGAGCGCTGTCGAAATGAAGGCCGGAGCCAGGCGCGCGTCGAGATAATTGACGGTCGAGCCGTCCGCGCCGGCATGGCTGTAGAGGTTGAACGCATAGACACGCCACGCGCCCTGGGCCGGGGCCTTCCAGACGAAGGGTGCGCCGGCCCGATCGTCCGGAGCGTCCAGCTGCGGATCAAGGCGGGGATGTGGGCGATCCTGTCCTGGACATAACGCCATGGCCCGCCGCCCGCCTCAGCGATCTCGCGAGACGCCGTCCAGCCGCCCGAGGCGGCGAAATCCGGCCGCTCCCAGCCTGCCGCCGGCTCGAGCGAAGCGAGCCACGTCTTGTCGGAGCCGACGTCGATCGTTCGACCGCCGGCCAGTGTAATGGCCATCCCGAACAGGAGGCCGAAGGGCCCGGAAACGTTCTTTCCCTCGACCGCCAGCGTGTTCCGGCCCGGGGTGACGAGCGCCGTCACATCGTAAGTGCCGGTTTTCTCCCAATTGTCGCCTTCGCCGACCTTCTTTCCGTTCAGGTAAAGGACGTAAACATTGTCAACGATCACGTTGACGGCGGCCCTGTCCGCGCGGCTCCCGGGGGGGAGGTCGAACGTTTTCCTGAACCAGCAGGAATGGGCCGCATCCGTGCCGCCGGTATGCCAGATCCACTTCCCCATCCTCGGGGAGGGCATCCGGCCGGAAGCGGCCGGAAGCGGTTGCACGCGCTCGGCTGCGACGGCAAAGAACGACGCCGGCACCCGGACTTCAGAGCCGCCCTCAACGTCGATGGCCTCCCAGCGCAGGGACTGGGCCTTTAGCTCCGGATTCGCTTTCAGGATGCGACCGTTAGCCTGGAAGCTG
>Ga0315275_10000939_pt1 | contig 24835 bp, 16 predicted proteins | sample YL17G03_0_MG_FD_205557 | JGI IMG/M metagenome (GOLD analysis project Ga0315275, IMG submission 205557) | Sediment microbial communities from Yellowstone Lake, YNP, Wyoming, USA - YL17G03_0 | ecosystem: Environmental > Aquatic > Freshwater > Lake > Sediment | place: USA: Wyoming | collected...
CATACAAAACAAGGTCTTCGGCGCTCATCGCGATCTCCTCTGGAAGGCCAGGCCCCAAAAAGACTGGCTCATTGTCCGGCCCGCAACCGGGAAAGGGGCGGGCGCCTTTGAGATCAGGCCCCTTCACAGGCGGCTTCCGCCGGGAACCTATCGAACCACAGTCGCGGTGACCTGCCTGGGGACAAGAAATTCGCCGCAAGAGATACCGGTAGTCCTGAACATTTTCAGGAAAGGCGCCTCCTCTCCGCCGTTCGGCTGGCTTGATTATCCTCCCAACGGCACGACCGTCCGGGGTGATCAGCTGGAAGTCTGGGGCTGGGCTCTCGATGATATCGAGGTCATGGAAGTCAAGATCAAAAGGGACCCTTTCCCGAAGGAAGCCTCAAAGCCGATCGATCCTGACGGTCTCATCCCTGTCGGAAAAGCAAAACTCATGACAGGCGCCAGGCCCGACGTTGAAAAGGCCTTTGCTCGTTACCCCTTGAATTCGAGAGCGGGCTGGTGGTTCAGTTTCCCGCTCAGGGATCTCCCCCCGGAAGCCGACGAGAATCTGACCATCCATGCTGTTCTCACAGACAAGGAAGGCTCCAGCGCCGACCTCAATTCGACAACTGTGAAGTTGGCCAGATAAATGATGAAAAGGATCTTGACCTGGTCACTGATCCTCATCCCTTTTCTGTTCCTCATCGTCATGGTGGCCAAGTATCGCGTCGATGTTCCCGCCTGGGACCAGTGGGCCCTCGTGCCCCTTCTGGAAAAATCTTTCGATGGGACGCTGACCCTGAATGACCTCTGGGCCCAACATAATGAACACCGCCTTGTTTTCCCCAAGTTGGCCATGATTTTTCTAGCGCGTCTCAGCCGGTGGAATATATCCTATGAACTCGCTCTGAGCATCCTTCTGGCAACGGGTATCTTTTGCGCACTTGCTTTCTGCCTGGAAAAGACGTTCAGCTCCCTTCTTGAGTCTGAGCTTAGGTGGCCTTTTGTTTCCCTCTCTCTCATGGTCTTTTCCTTGAATCAAGTGGAGAATTGGCTGTGGGGCTGGAACGTCCAGATCTTTTTAAACACTCTCTCCGGGATCGGAGTGATTATTTTGATGACGAGAAAACGACTCAGATGGAGAAATATCCTGGCCGCAGCCATTCTCGGAATCATAGCGGCTTACTCTTACGCCAGCGGCCTTCTCTTTTTTGTTATTGGCGCCCTGGTCATAATTCTCTCAGTTTCCGTCCCGAAAAAACGGAGATTTCTCTATGCCTTGTTCTGGAGCTCTATCTCAACTGTGGTCATCTATTCCTATCTCTATCACTATCGTACTCCTCCTCAGCATCCGTCTTTGTCTTTGACCTTGAATTCTCTCTTGCAATATCTCAAGTATGTCCTGACCTATCTGGGCGCCGCCCTCTTTTCCTCGGATGTGAACCCGTTGATGGCTTTTCTGGCCGGCGCAGCAGGGGGGCTGCTTTTTGTCCTTGTCTTGACAATGATTTTGGCCACGAAGACAATCCGCGCCGGCGGGGATCTTTTACCCTACCTGGCTCTGAGCCTTTATGCCCTGCTCACAGCCCTCCTCACCGGCATCGGCCGGGCGGGATTCGGTACGGTCCAAGCCATGAGCCCTCGATACGTCGCCTTCAGTTCCCTTTTCTGGATCTCGCTTGTGGTGCTGATGATCATTCTCTTGAGAATCGATGAGCCAGGAGGGCGACAGCTCGCCCGACCGGCCAGGATTCTTCTGGGATGCATCCTGGGCTTGATCGTTACCCTGTCGGCGATGAGCTCATTTCATTCCCGGCTGCTGTTCAAGGAGCGATGCCAATTCCTTGATCCCGCCCGCCGGGAACTCTTCTCGCTCAAAAATGAGGAGCTTTTGGAGCGCATCTATCCCCATCTGAGGGAGATTGACCGGCGGGAAATGGAACAGGCCGTGGACGTCCTCAGAAAGAAGCGGCTGTCCGTGTTCAGGTCCGACAGTCCATGAACACTAACGCCCGGCCAAAGAAGAAAAGAGCGCCGCCTCTTTGACAACTGTCTTCTTCCTGGTCTATTTTGATATCTTCGTTAAGACAGGAGACCGACATCGACTCGCCCGGAATCATCCAACCCGGCCTTGTCTCTGGAGAGCCCGTCCTCCGCCGCCGGTGGTTTTGGGCTTTTTATTTCCTGTTCGCTCTGGGCTTTTTAACGATCTTCTTTGTCAAAGGGTTCCAGGGGATCCAGGGCGATGGCGTTTATTACTATTCTTATACTGTTTCCATTCTTTGGGATGGCGACCTGGATCTCAAGAATCAATTCGACCATCCGGACCCCCGCGCGCCGGGGCAAACCGTTACCCGCGGACTCTATTCCCTGGATAAAAAGACAGGCCGGGCATTTTCTCTATTCAACCCCGGGGCCGGGCTGATGATGCTCCCGGCGACAACGGCTGGAAGATTGTTGAACCGGTGGACGGGAGGGCGTCATCCCGACCCCTTCGACCTTTATTACGAGAGGCTTGCCGGCTATACGGCCGTGATGATATCCGCCCTGACGATACTGGTCCTGGCTGTGGTTCTCAACAAGTTCTATTCCTTCGGGCTGGCCGTTTATCTTCCGTTTCTCTTCTTGCTGGGGACGAATTGGCTCTTTTACTCGACGGCGTTTGCCGCGTGGTCACACGTCTACGCTCTTTTCCTATTGGCCTGTTTGATCTGGTCTTTCGTGAACTTCCTGGAAAATAAGAATCCACTCGCGGCCTTGCTCTTCGGCTTGGCCGGCGGCCTATCGTTGACCACGCGCAATTCTTCGGCCCTGATCTTCTTGCTCTTGTTCCTTTTTTCGGTTCGCAGCCTGCTGAAAACTTCCCGGGCGGCCCGCTCCCGAAAAGCCATCGTCCGGCTCGGGCTCGTCGGCCTCTTCTTCCTCGTCGGCGCCGCGCCGCAGCTCGTGGTCAACAAGATCGCTCACGGGAGCGCCTTCCGCACGAGCCTGCAGGCGGCCTCGGCGGCTCAAGAGATGTTCGGCCCCCTGGGAAAAAAGGATTTCCGTATCCTCGATGCGGCCAATCTTCAGTTCCTGTACTCCAACCTCACGAACTCGGATAACGGCCTGTTCTATGTTCATCCTTTCTATCTTGTCGGCCTGTTCGGTGTCCTTCTGCTCCGGCACCGGAACTCCCTGTTCCAAAGCCTGGTCAACCTGCTTTTGGCCGGCGTGTTTCTGTTCTGGCTCGTCGACGCGGCCTATTTCGATAATTGGTTCAACCGGGCGGCCGGGGCGGGTTTTGGCCACCGGCGGTTCCTCGATCTCCTCCCCGTTTTCGTGATCGGCGCCGCCAATATCCTCGAATGGAGCCGAAACCGGAAAGCGGCAAGATATCTGGTGTTTCTTCTCTATTCGGCGCTGACGGCCGGCGGGATGGTCTTGTTCCACAATTTCCTGGCTCATGACCCGGCATTTCAGGCCGCCAGGGATTCGTTCTTCGGATTCTACAAATACCTGCTTGTGAACGGGCCCGCCCTGCTGGTTATTTCTGCGGTTTTCCTGATTTTTCAGGGCTTGGTCAGGTCTCAAAAAAAAGCCGGGAGATTGGGGCCTCGCTCGCCGTTGGCCGTTCTCCTCTTCGCCGCCCTGTTTGTCCTGCCGGCCTTCGCCTTCCGGTCCAGTCCAGCGCGAGACCGCCAGCGGTTTCAAGACAGGCGCGGGTTCTTTCTCATGTACAGCCCGACTCCGTTGGTTCGCCTGCCCGGGCGCTATTGGGGACTGCCGGAAAACACTGCCCGGCCCATGCTTTTTTCATCAGCCATCATCGAATTGCCGGCTCCCGTATCGCCGGGCGACATTCTGCAATTCAAGCTGACCCCCCTGTTTCGGCAGGGGGAGACCAGCGGGATCATGAATGTCTATCTGGGCCGGGAAGCCATCGGCCGGACGGCCCTCAGAAAAGGAACGCAGATCTGCCAGTTCAGGGTTCCTCAGACGCTTCCCAACCAGAGGCGGATCACGATCAAGATGGAATATGACAAAGCCTATTCGCCCGCCGCTCTTTTCCATGAAGGACGGCTTGTTTTCCGCGAATGGGATGAGCCCCCGTTCGGCAGCGTGGACCTTCCGCCCGACAAATATGTCCTCGGATCCCAGGACCTGACGGTCGAGGGGTGGGCGCTCGATGACCGGGGTGTCCAACGTGTTGTCATCAAAAGACAGCCTCTCCCGGACGAAGGAGCGTCCCGACAGGAGGATGACGGGCTGATCACCTTGGGCCTGGCCGAATTCCGGACCGGCACAAGGCCGGACGTTGAAAAAGTGTTCGTCCTTTATCCGGCGATCGACAGGGCCGGCTGGGCGTTCCGGCTGGAACGCCGACTTCTGCCAAGCTGCGAAGACGGCCGCATCTTTATCCATGCCATCGCGACTGACGATCAGGGACAGCGGACTGAAATCGGCAAAAAAGAGGTCATCTGCAATAATTGACAATGCTCAGCATCGACCGAAAAAAGCTCCGGGATCCTTTGACCCTTTCCAAATATTCGATCGTTTTTATCTTTCTCATTCTCCAGATTTATCTCATCTTTTTGAAAAAGCACGATACCCTCGACCTGGATATCTACCCCAACACCATTCCCACCCAACTTATCTACGGGGCCCAGACGGTGGGCCAGACGTTCGTCGCCGAATCCGACAACCTGTGCCGGGTGGATATCCTGATGGGCACGCTGGCCAGGCCGAACGACGGGAACTTGACCTTCAGGCTTTACCGGCTCGGTGAACAAGTGGAAAACGTCCGGACGACGACGGTGAACGCCGCCGGCCTGATCAACAACTTCTATAACCCGTTTGTCTTCAAACCGGTGCCGGAATCGAAAAAAAGGATATTCTCGTTGATCCTGTCATCTCCCGGATCCTGGCCGGACAACTCGGTCTGCGCCTGGATGAACAATAAAAATATCTACAGGAAAGGGTCCGCCCTGATCAACGGCTCGCCGGCCCGTGGAGACCTGGTGTTCAGGGTCTATGCCAAGAGGCCCATCTTCACGGAGCTCCACAGGATCGTCAAGAACAGACCCGGGATCCTGGGACAGGCCTGGTTTTTCATACTTTGTGTATGTTTCTTTGAGGGCGTCTCTGTTCTGATGTTGATCAGGCTGATCGATATGTTATCCTGTCCCTCGAGAAAGAGGATTGAGGGGTCAAATCCCATTCAGGTAAAATAGCCGCTCATGATCAAACCGACCGACAGGCCAGCCGGGCGCTATGACGTCTTCGTGATCAGCGAAGACGTCGTGGGGGAAAAAATGGCCGGCCCCGGAATTCGCGCCTGGGAACTGGCCCGCGTTCTCGCCAAGGAATTCCGGGTCATCCTGGCTGTTCCCGATTATTCCCCGAGCCGGCCAGGCGACCCGTTTTTTAAAGAAATCCCCTTCCAGGTCATCCATTATGCCGTCAGCGATGACCGGCTCATCAGGGATACCGGCGAGAGGAGCCGGATCATCCTGCTGCAGGGCTATGTCTTGAGCAAATTCCCGGTGCTCAAGAAGCTCAACTCTGTTCTCATCATGGACCTCTATGTGCCGTTTGTCCTCGAGAACATGTTCGTTCATCAGTGGAAAATCCCCAATCTCAGGGACCGGGAGTTCATCCACCGGAACGACCTGCAGGTCTTCCATGACCTGCTGCTGACCGGCGACCATTTTCTCTGTGCCAACGATCGGCAAAAGGACCTTTTCCTGGGCAATCTCTTGTCCCTGAACCGCATCCATCCGGCAACGCTCGAGGACGACCCGACCCTCGAAAACCTGATCAGCGTCGTGCCGTTCGGCCTGACGGAAGAGAAACAGGGGCCGGCTGAAGGCGTTGGCCCGGAATCGACAAGCCTCCCCTTCCCGGTCGGCGCCGATGATGTTCTTTTCTTATGGGGCGGGGTCATCTCGAACTGGTTCGACCCGCTCACTCTGATCAAAGCCCTGGCCCAAGCTGTCCGGAAAAACGACCGGCTCAAGCTCCTGTTTTTGTCGACCGTGCACCCGAACCCGTTGCTCCCCGAATTCGACATGGCCGGGAGGGCCGTCCGGCTGGCGGCCGATCTCGGGCTTCAGGGCCGCCACGTTTTTTTCAACCCGGAGTGGGTGCCCTATCAGGAGCGGGGCGTGTTCTTTCGCCGGGCCGATGTGGGCGTGTCCATCCACAAAATCAATTTCGAGACGTATTATGCATTCCGGACCAGGATGCTGGACTATTTCAAATACAGCCTCCCCATTCTCTGCACCGAGGGAGATTTCTTCGCCGAACGCGTGGCCAAGGAAGGGATCGGCTTGACCGTGCCGGCTGAAGATATCGGCGCTTTGGAGGCGGCCATCTTGAAGCTGGCCGAGGACAACGATCTCAGAAAAAGGTGCCGGGCCCGTCTGGGCCTCATCAAGTCAGGTTTCGAATGGGAGAAAGTCACGGAGCCGCTCCGCGGATACTGCCGCCGGGTCCTGGCCGGGCCGCCCATCTCGACGTCGCGGCTCTCTATGCACAATGCCCGCGCGCTTTTCCGGCCCCGAAGGTCAGGCATTTTCCGCCGTCTCATTCAGAACCGTCATCTCTGGCCCGCGCTTCAGAGGTTGCCGGCCCGGGTCTCGGTCAAGCTGAAAAGGCTGTGGAAGTGACGGTCGCGCTCGTTGTCGTCAACTGGAACAAGCGCGAGGCCCTCGCGGACTGCCTGGATTCGATCCGCCGCTTCCTGGCGGTCGTCCCCCATCAGATCTTCGTCGTGGACAATGGATCGAGCGACGGCAGCCAAGCCATGGTCGAGTCCCGTTTTCCCGGTACGGTGCTGCTTCGCAATCCGGATAATCTCGGTTTCGCCAGGGCCAATAACCGGGCCCTTAGCTTCATCCAGGAAAAGCGTCTCGCCTTTGATTACCTTGTCTTCTTGAACAATGACGTCGTCTTGGTCGACCGATCTCTCGCGTCCCTGATCGAGTTCATGCAGAAGAACGAGACCGTGGCCGCGGCCGTCCCGGCCGTTTTTCTGGACGGCTCGTCTCTTCAGACCGGAATCGGCGGGTTCGAGCTCTCGCTCGGCTCGGCTTTTCTTTACTTCTCTTTTCTAACCCGGCTCCTGCCTTCCGCCTGCAAAGGCCTGTTTATCCATCAGCCTTACTTTTCGAAACGAAAACAGTCCTGCCGGCTGGACTGGCTTTCCGGGGTCTGCCTGGTCGTCCGCAGGGGAGCCTTGGAGGCCACCGCGGGTTTTCCCGAGGATTTTTTCATGTATGCCGAAGATCTCGCGTTGTGCCGGGAGCTCCGGAAGCAGGGAGACCTTCTTTATTACCCCCGGGCCCGCATTCGGCACCTGAAGGGCAACCGCGCCAATGGCCGATGGAACGCCCTCTGGCTGGAATCGTTGTTCCGCTACTATCGAAAAAATCGACCTCGACTCGGTTCGTCTCTTGGACTTTTGCTGCTCAAGGGCACCTTTTTTCTCGGTTTTCTGGTCCGCGCGGCCGGCTATCAGATTCTTGAATTCACCGGCCGTCCCGGTTCGCGGTTGAAGAAAAATGAGCTCTGGTTTTATGCCAAATCCAGTCTCACGCGCCGTGCGGCCCGGGCTTGAAAAATGAAAGCCGACTTTATTTTCTCTGGCTCTGTTTGTCCTGCCGGTTTCCTTCTCTCTGTTGTTCCGGGAAAAAGCTCTGGGGCCGGATGTTGACCACAATCTCCGACGACGGGCTGACGAAATGGCCGTCGCAGACGGCGAAGTGGAGGACATGACGGCCGAGGAAGCCCGGCCCGATAATCCAACGGAACAGCCCGGTCTTTTCGTCGAGGGTTGAGCCGACAGGCAGCGTTCTGGCCCTGTCTTCGCCCCAGCCCGTGAATTTCCTGCCCCCCGAGGCTTCGAGCTGGATCTCCACATAATCGAGCTCTTCGGCTTCAACAACTCTCTGCCCTTTGACGGTGACCCGCATCACGCCGGAGTTGTCTTCCACCAAGAACCCCGCCGCGGCCGGAGCCGCGGCCGCGCCTCCCACGTTCATGACCTCGAAATAGCGCGAGCCGATCCCCTGCGCCACCCCGGCATCATCCACGACCGACCAGGCGATCGTATGGATCCCGTTGGTCAGCTTGGTGGTGTCCAGATAATAGTAGCCGACGGCCCCGTCCCTGTTCTTGCAGGTCGGGAAGAGATTGTAGATATCCGGACGATACTGATTATAAACCGGCTTGCCGACCGGGACGGAGTCCACCCACACCATCATCGTCGACCCATCCCGGGGTATCTCCCTGGGCGGCGGCGTCAGCGCCCATCCGAAACAGACATAGGCATTGCCCCAGGCGGTCCCGCCCTGGGCCGGAGTATCGAGCGTGCCAAACGGATTGACGCTGGAGGCGTTGTCACAGATGACATCTTTCTCGCCGAGCCTCACCCGCCGTCCGCTGGAATCCACGGCGATGGCGATCAGCCGGAAATTGCCGTTCCCTCCCCGCGGCAGGAAATTGGACAGCAGCATGTATCCCCAGCCCCCGCAATCGGCCCTGGGGTAGGTGGGATAGAGGGTTTGCAGGTCCGGCCGGGCGCCCCGCACAAAGCAGGCGTCGCCGATATAAACGAGGCCTTCGTAGTCGATGACGCCGGCCGGGTCGTCCATGTCCGGCGCCCGCTTGATCTCGACTTTATTCACCTCGATATCGTCGAGCGCCCACCCGGTCAGTGAGATGTTTCCGTAGACCCGGGAGCCGCTCACCGGGGTCTCGAACACCCCGAAGGGGAGAGCGTCTCCGCCGACGGCATAGATCGTCAGGCTGACGGTGATCCTTTGCGGTGAATTGCTGGCCGCCGGGTCGGTGACCGTAACGGTCCCGGTGTAGGAGCCGGGGACGAGGCCCGCGGGGTTGATCCCCACGCTCAGCAGCCCGTCGCCAGCGCCCGAGGTGGGGCTGACCGTGAGCCAGGCGGCATTTTTCGCGGCCTGCCAGTTCAAGATGCCCAAGCCGCGATTGGTGACCAGGATCTTCTCGCTCTGGGTGACCGCCCCGCCTTGGGTCCCGGCAAAGATCAGGGCGGTTTTGGAGAGGCTGATCTGCGGCATATCGTTGTGGTCAATGACGACCGGTCCGGTCGAGTATGCCTGGTTCGAATTGAGCCCGTCGGTGACGGTCGCGTAGATCCAATACTTGCCGGTCGGCACGGCGGCCGTGTTCCAGGTATAGGAGCCGGCGCCCGCCGAGGCCGCGAGGTTGGTGACGATGGGCACGCCGTCAAAACCCGAATTGTCGGTATCGCGGTACAGGCTGACCTGCAGACCGCTGCTCCCGTCGGCCAGCGCCCACTGCAAAGCGACCGAGGAGTTGGCGGTCAGGTCGGCGGCCAGCTTGACGTCATCGATGAAGAACGTTCGGCCGTCGCCGAATTCGTGCGGGTCGATCCGGAGGGCATTGACCAATCCTGTCCAGCCGCTGTGCGAGGGACTCCCCCCCCCGGCTTCGAGGAGGATCGTCTTGAGATCGACAACGATCTTGTTCACCAGCCAGCGATCGGCGAAATGCCTGATGACGATATCGCGGGAGACGTTTTCCACGGATTCGTCGTCCCTCTTCCAGACCACACGGGCCATGGAGCCGTCGTTGTAGCTGTACGTTCCCGAGATCCCCGATTTGAAGGTCAGAATGTGATACTTATTGGTATCGATCGAGGTGGTCGTTCCCCGTTTCCCGTACCAGGGAAAAAGAAGATAGGCATAGGGGTCGCCGTAGGGGGACGCCGGATCGGCTTCGCCCATGAACACGCTCTGATTGGCATAGGTCTGGCCCATCAGATCTTCGTAGGTGATCGTCTGGAACCTCGGGTTGCGGATACGAACCGTGTACTCGACATCCTCGGCATTGGCCATATCCCAGGGGTCCGAAAAACTGATCGTCGCGAAATCGACGTCGCTGCCTTCGTTGTTGGGCCGGGTGACTTGGATGATCGGGGTGTCGTTGGCGCGGTAAAAGCCGGCCGAATAGGCCGAAGAGGTCGCCGGGTTCGCGCCTGTCGGGGTCACGGCGACATAGTAATCGCCGGCCGCCAGGGCGCCGGCCATCAGCGCGCAGCTCGTGCCGGAGACGCTCTTCGCCAGCTTCCCCAGATTGCCGTTGGAGGCGTTCCTGTCGTTGTCGAGGTAGATATCCACGTTGCTCGAGGCCCCCGACCAACGGATCGTTTTCTGGGTCGAGGCGTCGGCCTGGACGAGGCGGGCCCAATCGATCCGGATGTTCTTGTTGTCGATGGCGATGGGGTCCATCCGCAGTGAATCGATGGTGCCGTTCCAGGTGTCGCTGCCGGAGATGATGCCGAGCGAGGGGATGTCGATAAAGTAAAAATACCAGCCGTCCTTGGCAAAAAAAGGCTTCGAGGTGGTCTGGCCGGCGTAGATCGTGTTTTTCGACCAGATCAGGTACCCCTGTCCATAAATCATATCCTCGACGCCCGGGTCGATGTACATCCTGAGGACGAGGTACTTGTATTTATCGGCATTGATCGGATATGTCCGGCCGTTCTTGTCCCCGAGAACGGCGTTGGGATAGGCGGAATCCAGGAGGGTGATATTGACATCCGAGGTGACCGGCGGGTTCCAGCCGGGGGTCAGGCCCGACCGCGCCGAGAAAATCCCCCCCGAAAACGTAATGTTCTCGAGATAGGAGATGGGCAGCTCGTAGGTGTTGTAGATGCGCCAGCCCAGGTCGGTTTTCTCGTTCATGTCCCAGCGGTCGAGGAGCACATCGTCGGAGTATTCCGGGTTCGACTTGACATCCTCCCGGGACGACGGGGACGTCACGGAGATCTGTCCGAAGAGCCCTCCCGCGAACATCCAGAAAAAAAGAAGTCCGGTCAGCCAAAACCTGGTTTTCTTACTTTCTCGGAGCACGGTTCAGCCTCACCAGCCGAATACTTATCTTACTTGGACATCCTAAAGTCAAGGTTATCCCAAGTAAATGGCCCCCAGGGGTGATCCCGAGGGCTAATTTTCCCGGGTTTTCTCACCCCCCTTGGATCGGCGTTTTTCGCCTGATTTCATGGGATTGGCCGGATCCCCGAGGGAGCGCCAACATCACCATTATAGGTGACCCGAAAGGTTTTCGCTATAATGGAGCCGGCCGAGGCCGCCGGTTCATGGAGAGAAGCGCTCTAACGGAATGGATTCCCTGCCCGCTCTGTCGGGGCCGGTCGTTCAGGAAATACGTTGTCAAATTCGGCCTCTCGATCGTCCGTTGCGAGGCGTGCGGACTGATCCATACGAATCCCCGGCTCGCCGAATCCGAAGTCAACTTGAGATACGGCGCGTCCTATTTCTTCAACGAGTACCTGCCGATTTTTCAGGCCGGGCCGGGTTCATTTTCCCTCGAGACGGTCCAGGGTCATTACCGCCTCTACCTCGACTTGCTCGCCGCTCTGGACTCGCCGGGCAAGCGCCTGCTCGACATCGGGTGCGGGGCGGGGTTCTTCCTTAAGGCGGCCGCCAGCTCGGGCTGGGAGGCCGGCGGGACGGAGATCTCGGAAGTTGGGGCCGAATACGCCCGGACGGTGACCGAAGTCCCCGTCTCGAGGGGAAAGCTTGAAGACCTGAAAATGCCGGCCCAAGACTATGATGTGGTCACGATGCTCGACCTCCTGGAGCACCTTTTCGAGCCGCTGAGCACCCTCCGGGAAGTCCATCGGATCATGAAAACCGGGGCGGTTTTGATCATCAGCACTCCCGACGTGCAAAGCCTGAGCCGCCGTTTCTTGGGTCCGGCCTGGGCCGTCCTGAGTCCGGCCGAGCATCAGTGCTATTTCTCGGCGAAGACTCTCAGCCGGGCCCTCCGCCAGACCGGCTTTCAGCTGATCGGACTCCAGAACCTCCTTAACTTCAATCCGGATTACACCCATCAACCGGGAAGCATCAGGCACCGATTTTGGAAAGCCTGCAGCCGAAGGCTCGAACGAACAACCCTGATGCAGAGAATTCACCGCCGGGAACACATGGACCTTTGTCTTTCCATAAAGGGACGAGACTCTGCGCCTACCTTCACCGGGGCTCTCACCGTCAAGAGAAAGATCTGCGTCGCTGCAAAAGCCTGGCTGAGGGGAGATATATTGGTGGCTCTGGCCGAAAAAGCTCAGGTCTCCGAGAAGAGCTCCCTGTAGGTTTCCAGGGTCCTTTCTGCCGCGGTCTGCCAGGTGAACGTGGCAGCCCGGGCCAGCCCCTTTCGCTTGAGGTCAGATCTGGCGTTTCTGTCGAGCGCCAGGCGCAGAAGCGGGCGGATCAACTCGTCCACATCGGGCGGGTCGACGAGAATTCCCGCATCCACGACCATCTCCGGGAGAGCACTGGTCTTGGCGGCGATCACCGGGGTGCAGGCCGCAATGGTTTCGAGGATGGGCAAGCCTCCGCCTTCAAAAAGCGCCGGATATACGAAAACATCGGCCGCCTGGTAGGGCGAGAGCAGGTCACCTGGAAGCTTTATCAGAGGTGATTTTCCCGGATGCAAAGGGAGTGATTACCGGCTCATTCAACGACAAAGTAATAGCGATTTCTTCTCTATTTTCGTGCCCGAAAAGAGGGGGGATGAGTCTTTTTAGATAAGGAGTTCCCACCCATGCATCTTATCGAGATAAATTCGACTTTGGGGGCAAGATATGGAATAATCCGCCCGCCAAATGATCGCGGAAGCTCAGATCTCTCGGGGCTTGACGGCAATGCCTTGGCTGAAGCGGCGTGAATCGTCTTGGATTACCGCGGCGGTATGCGGGGTACCGGTCGTCCTGTATTTCGTTTTTTTCTTCTCCTGCGCCGTGAACATCCCCTTCGGAGACGATTATCCTGCCCTCGGGTTTGTAGTCAATTTTACAAACCCCTCCTGGCCGGGCAAGCTCCCACTCCTCTTTTCCCTGCATAACGAGCATCGGATTGTCACTCTCCGTCTCGTACTCCTTTTTCTCCATTCTCTGTCGATAAAAATCAACCTGGTGGCCGTCGCTTTCGTGGCGAATCTCAGTCTTGTCGGCATCGCCCTTCTCCTGGCAAGATCGCTGGACTTGAAAAAGACTGCGCCGGATTCATCGATCGCGTGGCGGAATCGCTCTCTCCAGATAATTCCCATCTTCCTTTTGCTCTTTCAGCCCCATCATTATCAAATGACGCTCTGGGCGATGTGTGCCTTCACCAATCTCGTCGCCTATTTCCTTGCTTTCCTCTCCCTCTACCTGCTCGTCCGCTCCCGCAACCCTCTGACATTCGCCGGAGCCGTCCTGTGCGCGGCGCTCGGCGCATACACCAACGGGAACGGGATTTTTACGTTTCTCATCGGGGGCCTAGTCCTGCTGCTGGAGAAGAGATACCGTTGGCTCCATAAATGGACGGCCGCCGGATTCTTGTTTGTCGGATTCTACTTTCTCGGCTACAGGCAAAACCCTCAGCACCCCAGTCTCATCCCTTATTTGAAGCAGCATGTATGGCCGACTGTTGAATACTTATTTTCCGTTACAGGGGCTTTTGGCGACTTCGGAGCGCTACGGCCATATGTCAGCGTCACGGTTGGAAGCCTGATGCTCATCGGGCTTATTGTCTTGTTCAAGAAGAGGATCTACCGGCGTAACGTGTTTCTGTCGAGCGCGATCGTCTTCGTGTTCCTGTCGTTGGCGGCGCTCACGGCGACGAGGGCTCCTTTCGGGGTGAGCCAATCCTTTGAGCCGAGATACAGGTTCGCTTCCATTCTGTTGCTCGTTTTGCTCTATCTTGGGTTGCTCGAGACGGCGAGGAATAAAAAAGTCGTCCTTCATCTTTTTTTGGCGTTCTCTCTGTTGTTCAGCGCCGCATCGTTTGGCCTCGATTTCCGCAACGGCCGTGCCTATCGCAATGTCCTTGTCGTCAACCTTTTCGAATGGAATGCGGGAAAAGCGGCGCTACCGTACACGAATCCCGAGCATGCCGAGAACATTCTGCGGCTGGCCGTTAAGAGAGGGATCTATGAAACGCCCAAGCCGTGGCCGATCGACAGGCCGAAATATCCGTTCGGCGCCGTAGACCGCAGGGAAGATGCCGTCGCCGGAAAATCGACTGAGGTCATCTTTTCGGGCTGGGCCCTGGATGACAGCGGCCGGTTGCGGATCATCGTCAGGCGCGGCCGGCTGACTTCGGACGGTCAGTCCGTTATCGACCGGCGCGGCTTGGTTTATGTTGGGCAGGCGAGACTGAAGGAGGGCAGGGTTCCCCTCATCGCCCTGATCTATTATGGCTTTCCCGGGACCGACCGGATGCGCTGGGAATTCCGGCTCGGGCAGACTGAACTTCTGGCCGGCCAAGCACCTGAGAAACTTTATTTTTTTGCCCGGGACAGGGTCGGACATGAGGCCCTTATCGGAGAAGCCGTCTTATCTGCGGGTGCGGTGATGCCGAATCAAAAGCATGGCGGAGGGACGTGAGCAGCGGTTTCGAGGGAATCGGCCAAGGGAAACGCCCACTCCAACATCTGGATGCCCTCTTTCTTGTTGTGTTGCTCCTGGTGTTTGCTGCGGTCCTGGTCCGGACGGCCTGGGTGTCTGATGATGCCTACATCACTTTCCGCACGGTAGACAATTTTGTCCACGGCTTTGGGTTAACCTGGAACACCGATGAGAGGGTTCAAGCCTTCACCAACCCGCTTTGGATGTTCTTGGTTTCCGGTCTTTATTTTGTCACGCGGGAGCTTTTCTTTTCGGTCATCATCCTGTCCATTCTCATTTCTCTGGCCGCAGCGGCCGAGCTGGCCGGCCGTATTTCCGTGACGCCTCGGGCTGCGTCGCTCGGCCTGGTTTTATTGATCTCTTCTAAAGCCTTTATCGATTATTCCAGTTCCGGGCTGGAGAATCCGTTGACTCACTTGCTGGCGGCCGGCTTTCTCGTCGTCTATTTCCGGAGAGAATTCACAGCCCAGGCCATTTTTTACATGTCCCTTCTTGCAGGTCTTGCGGCCTTCAACCGGATGGATACGATTCTCTTCTATCTTCCCGCTCTGGCTTATTCGCTGATAAAAGTCAAGAGCCGAAAAGCCGTCTGGGCCATGCTGGCGGGATTCGTTCCCTTTCTTCTGTGGGAATCGTTTTCTCTCCTCTATTACGCTTTCCCTTTTCCCAACTCGGCCTACGCGAAGCTCGCCGCCGGCCTCGGCAGTCGCGAGCTCGTCCGGCAAGGCTTTTTCTATCTACTGAACTCCCTCCGCACCGACCCCCTGACCCTTCTGACCGTTGCTTCCGGCATCATGGTCGCTTTCGTGCTGAAGGATCGAAGGTTGCTCGCCCTGGCCACTGGCATTCTCCTTTACCTGGCCTATGTCGTCAGGATCGGCGGTGACTTCATGAGCGGCAGGTTCCTGGCGGCGCCGTTCTTTATTGCCGTGGCCCTGATCACGCAGCTTCGCCTGAGGCCCAAGGCTGTCTTTGTCGCCGTTCTCCTCACAACGGCGGTTTTTGGCGTCACCCGGCCGTATGCTCCGATCAAGAGCGGTACAGATTACTCGCAGACAAGCTTCGATGGGCATGGCATCGCTGACGAGCGGGGCTTCTATTACCAGTATGCCGGCCTTCTCAAATCGGGGCCGGGAATCAAGCTCCCAACGCTCCACCGGGAAGCCGGGCGGGAGGCTCGGTCAAAGGGGGGCGTAGTCATCAATCATGCCATCGGTTACTTTGGCTTTTTCGTCGGGCCGTACGTGCACATTGTGGATCCCCATGGTTTGCCCGATCCCCTGCTGGCGCGGCTGCCGGCGTTTTACTCAGAAAACTGGCGGATCGGACATTTGGCGCGGGTCATTCCGGCAGGCTATATCGAAACCTTGCGCTCCAAAAAATGGCTTTTCGAAGACAAGAATCTGGGCGAGTATTATCGCAAGCTGAACGCGATCATTCGCGGCCCGCTCTGGAGTATCCCCCGCTTCAAAGAAATCATCAAGATGAACATCGGGAGCTACAATTCGCTGGTCGATCGGGAGCTGTATCGGTATCCTTCGGGAAAAAAAGGATCATGAACAGCCCGAAGAGGCGGTGATAGCTCAGGGGGAAGATATCGACCGTGGGCAGGCCGATCATCAGCAACGCCGCCAGGGCCAGTCGCGTGAGATGTCGGCCCCGGCCCGATGCGTAGGCGAAGACGATGATCGGAAGCGAGAAAACATAATGATGCTCCCAAACCCGGGGTGAGAGCAGAAGCATGAGAGCCAGAGAATCGCAGAAGTTGGCGGCGATAAGCGAGGTCCCTTCAGAGGGAGGCGAAGCCCGCGACCTGCGGAAAAACCGCCCGGCGAACCAGGCTAAAATCAGAAGGCTGGCCAGGACGGTGGCGATGCCCGAGAGTCGCATCAACGCAGGATAGGAGACCGGCCTTGAGAAGACACCGCTTCCCAACCTGATGAAATTGTAAAGGAGACTATGGAGGCTGTTGTCACGGAAGAAAATCCCTCTGGGAAAGGTGCGGAAAAACCGCAGGAATTGGTCCCAGTTTCCCCAGCCGCCGAAGAGCCCGATTTGCAGGATGAGGATCAACAAGAAGCCGGCCAATGCCGAGGCGACCGCTTTCCATTGTTTTTGAAAAACCTGGTAGACGGCGAACACGAGGGGGTAGATTTTCAGATGGATACCGAGCGAAAGGCACAACCCTGATAAGAGATTATTCCTGCTGACGAGCAGAAAGGAAAGAAGGAGGCTGTCGAGGACCCAGAGATTCGTCTGATTGTGGCGGATCGTCCGGACCAAAGGATTGTTCAGGACGAGAAGCAGAGTCGTCATTACGGCGGCTATGGGAGGCTCGGTCCTCAGCCGTCCGGCGAAAAGAAATATGAGCTGCCAAAGAGCGAGAATCAGAAAATACTGGAAACACTGATAGATGAAAAAGACCCCGTCCCAAACCCCTTGGGAGGAAGTTCTCCCTCCGAGGAATGACGAAGATGCACTGATCGCCCTGTATACAGTGGCCATGGCCTGGGCGGTTATAGGCGGATAGATATAGTCTGTCCCGACATAAATATTATTTCCCTCGACAATAGCCTTGGCCGCTGATTCGTAGCAGAGGTAGTCTCCCAGTTTGAGGGAATATTCGCTGAATATCGTCACATAGACAAACGCCGTAAGAACAAAAAGGAGCGGAGGCGCGAGCCTGGCCCAGCCCTTTTCCTGGCTGTTCTTGACGGCCAGCGCGGCGTAAATGAGGAGGAAGGCCGAACAGAAAAAGGCGAAGAGTTCGAACGGCCGGTAGTCTCTCCCATAGGTATCCGAGACGAATGGGGTTTCTTTGAGGGACAGCGCCAGCGGGCCCAGTATCGAGATGAGAATCGCCACCGGAATGAACAGCGATATGAACGTCTTTTTCATTACACCGGCCGGTCAGGTTTTCCGCGCCAGGACGAGAAGCGACATCCCGAAGGAGGGCGGCCGCCGCTCCTCCCGCCGGAGAAGGGGAAGAAGCAGCCGGAAGGCCCTGGTCTGCTGGCGCGGCAGGAGCCTCCTTTTGAGGACGCGCGAGTTGAGCCACCAGCCCGCGACGCCCGGACGGTTGAGGTAGCGGAGGGTTTCGATCTCAAACCCCGCCCCGGAGACGAGGTTCCGCAGGCCTTCCGGATCATACCGGCGATGGTGGTTCAGGTTGATATCCAGCGTGCCGAAAAGGGCCGGCATGGCCGGGACGAGAAGGACCAGCCGGCCGCCCGGCGCGAGGACCGAAGCGAAATCCCGGACTGCGGCAGCGTCGTCCTCAATGTGCTCCAGGACGTTAAGGCAGACCACGGTGTCGGGCCGTTCGGCCAGCGCCTCGAAGCGGTCGGGGCCGGAGAGGGGGAAGCGAAACGCGGCCACCCGGACGTTGGCGCGGTCGCCGAACTTGGCCCGGATCTCCATCTGGTAATGCGGCTCGATATCCGAGGCTACGACCATCTCCCGGTCGAGAAAAAAGCGGGTCTGGTTGCCGACGCCCGAGCCGACCTCGAGGATCCGCCTGCCGAGATAGGGGGCGAACATCTTGTGCAGCCAGGCGTTGTAGCCGGCCAGGTTCGCCATCCGGCGGAGGGTGATGGCGCCGACATCCCCCCGCGGCGCTTCCCAGCGGAAGAACCGCAGGATCGTCCAGAAGGCCGCGACGGCGTCCTTGAACCCGATCTTCTTTCCCTCCCCATAAGTGCGCCCGCGATAGGAAATCGGCACCTCATAGATGCGCGCGCCCAGGCGGGCCACCTTGCAGGTGATCTCCGGTTCGACGCCGAACCGCAGCGAGGTGAGATCCAGCCGGCCGGCGACCTCCCGGGTCAGGGCCTTGCAGCACGTCTCCATGTCGGTGAGGTTGAGGTTCGAGAAGGCGTTGGCCGCGAAGGTGAGGAGCCGGTTGCCGAGCGAGTGCCAGAAGTAGATCACGCGACGGCCGCCGGGAGAGCCCTGGAACCTGGAGCCGAAAACGACGTCGGCTTCGCCGTCGAGGATCGGCCGCAGGACCTGCGGGTATTCGGCGGGATTGTATTCGAGGTCCGCGTCCTGGATGATGATGATGTCGCCGCCGGCATATCTTATCCCGCGGGCCACGGCCGCGCCCTTGCCCTGGTTTCTGGGCTGCAGGATGACTTTGACCTCGGGATGGCGGGCGGCCAGTTCCGCGAGGATCTCCCGGGTCCCGTCGGTCGAACCGTCATCGACGATGATCAGCTCTTTCTCCAGCCCGCCCAGGTCGACGCCCAGCACGCGGGTGACGATTTCGCGGATGGTCAGCCTCTCGTTATAGGCCGGCATGATGATCGAAAGACGGGTGCGGCGCGGTGTATTGCTCATGGACAGCGGGTTCCCGCCGCTTCACGGACGGCGGCGGGAACGCCTCAAATATAAGGCCTGCGAAAATCGATGTCAACGCCGCGGCGGCTCATGACGGCTGGCGCAGTGCTCGGAAGGGAAGACGGACGGCCGCCCGACAATTCTCGTGCAACGGGACCGCTCCTGAGCTAAAATGGGTGCGCAAATGAATGAATACGAGGGTCCGGCGCTTCCTCAAATACTGAAGACCGGGAGTGGAGCCGCTTGAAAATCGCCATCCTGGGAAGCCGCGGCATCCCCGCGATCATCGGAGGGTTCGAGACCCTGGCCGAGCAGGTGGGAACGCGGCTCGCCGCCCGGGGGCACGACGTCACGGTCTACTGCGAGCGGAACATCTATCCTGGGCGGAGGCCGGAAAACTACCGGGACGTCAGGCTCGTCCATCTTCCCGCGCTCCCCTCCAAATCCCTGGAAGCTCTCTCATATGATTTCCTGTGCGCCTGCCATGCGTTGTCCGGAGGGTACGATCTCCTCTACATGCTGGCCGACAACACCGCCGTCAGCCTCGTGCTGCCCCGCCTGTGCGGTAAGAGGATAGTCATCAACACGGACGGGATCGAGTGGCAGAGGTCGAAGTGGCCATGGTACGGCAAGCTCTTCCTCAGGTTCAACGAGTGGCTGGCCACCCGGTTGACCGTTCACCTCGTGGTCGACGCGAAGGAGATGGGCGCCTACTTCAAGCGGCGCTACGGCAGGGAGACGACCTACATCACGAACGGGACGGAGCTCATCCGGTCCAAGGATCCCGGCCTGGTGAGACGCCTGGGCCTCGAGCCCGGGAACTACCTGGCCGTGGTCTGCCGGCTGGAGCCCGAGAACAGCGTCGAGACCATCATCAGGGAGTTCAGGAAGACGGACAGGGACCTGAAGCTGGCCATCGCGGGAGGGGCGAACTACCGCAGCCGGTATGTCCGGAAGCTGACCGCGATGGCCAGCGAAGACAGCCGAATCGTCTTCCTGGGCGTCCTCCCCGACTGGGATGCCCTGCAGGAGCTCAGGGTCCAGGCCTTGGCTTACATCCACGGTCACCAGGTGGGCGGGACGAACCCCTCTCTCGTCGAGGCCATGGGGGCCGGGAACATCATCCTGGCGAACCGGAATCCCTTCAACCGCGAGGTCGCCGGTGAAACCGCCATCTATTGGACCTTTGAGCCGGGCGATCTCAGGGACAAGATCCTCGAGGTCGCCGACAACCAGGCCCGCCTTAAAGCCCTGGGAGAAAAAGCCCGGCAACGGGCCGCCGAATTCTACAACTGGGACGACATCGCCTCCCTCACCGAGCGCTATTTCCTGTCCGTCCTGAGCGGCCCGTGATCCGGCAAGCAGGGAAATGAAGATTCTGCTGATCGGCGCCGACGGTCAACTGGGTTCGGAGCTGCGGAAAGTCTTCGACGCCGGCGTGACGCCGCTCACCCACAAGGATATCGAGATCTCCGACCCCGCCCAGACCGAGCTGGTCATCAAGGCCGCAGCTCCCGATGCGGTGATCAACACGGCGGCCTATCACAATCTCCAGGATTGCGAGAAGGACCCGGAGACGGCCTTCAAAGTCAACGTCCTGGGCGCCCGGAACCTCGCCCAGGCCTGCCGCAGGGCGGGCGCGAGGCTCGTCCACGTCAGCACCGACTATGTGTTCGACGGGCGCAAGGCGGCGCCCTATACGGAGGGGGACATCCCGCGACCGCTCAACGTCTACGGGGTGTCCAAAGCGGCCGGGGAATTCTTCGTCCCGGTCGCCGGCCGTTACCTGGTCATCCGGGCCTCAAGCCTGTTCGGAGTCCGCGGCTGCCGGGCTATTGGCGGGAAGAACTTCGTCAAGACCATGCTCCTCGCGGCTAAAACCAAGCCGGCGCTCGATGTCAGCGCCAACGTCGTCTCGAGCCCCACCTACGCCCGCGACGCGGCCCGGAAGATCAAGGAACTCCTGGAGGAGGATGCGCCTTCGGGGATCTATCACGTCGCCAACAGCGGCGCCTGCAGCTGGTACGATTTCGCTTTGGAGATCTTCCGGCAGGCGGGCCTCGCCGTCGAGGTCAGGCCGCGGGTGGAGACCGAGGAGGCCGAGGGCATCAAGCGGCCGCTCTACACCCCGCTGGCCAGCGTCAAGGTCGCGCCTCTGAGACACTGGAAAGAGGCTCTCCGGGAATATCTCAGCGAGGAAAAGGTCCTCGCCAAGGAGGGATGATCTGTACAGCAAGTCCTGGAGCTGGCTCAGGGGGAACATCCTGGTCGCGCTCGCGCAGAAGAGGCCCTGACGGCTCCCGTCAGTTTCGTTTCCGGCGCGCGGCCGCCGCTTGCTCGTAGACGGCCAGTGTCATTCGGGCGGTCCTCAGCCAGGTGAACTCCGCAGCCCGGGCCAGGCCTTTGGCAATGTGGTCCCTCCGGAGCCTCTCGTCCTTGACCAGGCTGCAAATCGCGGCCGCCATTTCCTCGGCCTGAACTGGATTGACAGCCCACCCGGCGTCACCCATGGTCTCCCGGAGGGCGGGCGTGTCGGAGGCCACGATGGGAACTCCCGAAGCCATGGCCTCGACGACGGGAAACCCGAACCCTTCGAAGAGCGACGGATAGACGAGGACGTCGGCCCGCGCGTAGAGCCCGGGCAGATCTTCATCCGGCACGAATCCCGTGAACAGAACGTCCCCGCTCCCCGTCTTCCGGACCGACCTGAGCACGCCGCCGCTGCCGTGGTCTTTTTTCCCGACGATCACGAGTGTGTGCGGCAGGGCCTGTCTTTTTTTCGCCAGGGAAAACGCCTCGGCCAGGACGGTCAGGTTTTTCCGCGCGTTCAGACGCCCCACACACAGGATGTAGGGCGCCTGGATCCCGTACTTTGCCGGGATGCTCCGGTTATTTTCCCCGTCCCGCTTTTCGGCGAAAGACCCTGAGACGCCGTAGGGGATGACCTCGACCTTGCTGGGCTCCACGCCGCAATTCGCCGCGATGTCCCTCTTGGAACTCTCCGACCCGGTGATGATCCTCTCGGCGGCCCTGGCCGTTCCCGGAACGAGGAGTCTCGACCTCAGCGCCTCCAGCCTCGAAAAAGTCCGCGGGACGTGGAGGAACGCCAGGTCGTGGATGGTGACGACCAGTTTTCCCCTGTGCCGGGGGGGCGCGATGTACTGGACATGGAGGACGTCGATGGGATCGCGGTATGTCGCGGCCGCCAGAAAAACGGGGATCCTCAGGAGGGGGCCCTTGATGCGGAGAGGATGCAGGCGGATTTCGGAGCCCTCCCGGATTTCACGGTAGAACGGATGGTTTTCGTCGATGACATAGAGTATATAATCGTTCTCGCGGTCGAGCTCGAGCAGGCCCCGGATGAGGCCGCGGATGTAGGTGCAGTTGCCCGAGCCGTCCCGTTCGGCGGCGTGGGCGTCGATGCCGATTCTCACCGGCGCGCCCCTAGTAGGCTCCCCGCCCGGAAACCGCCACTTGGATCGTCCTCATCAGGATGACGAGGTCGAGCCACAATGACCAGTTCCGGATATAGTACTCGTCCAGGTTAAGCCGCTCCTGGAACGGCAGGAGTGAGCGGCCGCTCGTCTGCCAGAGACCCGATATCCCGGGCTTGACCTGGAGCAGAAGCGACTTGACCTGGCGGACCTCCTCCAGCTCCTCGTGCAGGTAGGGCCTCGGCCCGACCAGGCTCATTTCGCCCCTCAGCACGTTGAAGAGCTGGGGCAGCTCGTCGATGCTGAAGCGCCGCAGGAAACCGCCGACGCGCGTCGGCCGGGGGTCGAAGGAGAGGAGTTTCTTGTGCCGCGCCCATTCCTCGTTCGCCCTGGGATTGCCGGTCAGGAATTCCTCCAGGCGCCGCAGCGAGTCGGTGTGCATGGACCTGAACTTGAAGACCCTGATCACCCTGCCGCGCTTGCCGTAGCGCTCCTGGACGAAAAACACCGGCCCGCGGGAATCCAGCTTGATGGCCGCGGCGATCACGCCGAACACCGGCAGCAGGGGGATGACCGCGGCGACGGCCAGGGCGTATTCGAAGGCCGTCTTGGCCGCGATGTTCCATGGTTTGTGAAGGTTCTTGCGCACCGTGAGAGCCAGGACCCGGCCGATGTTCTCGATCTCGATCCCGGTGGTGATGAGGTCGCCCGTCTGCGGAATGTAGCGGATCGTGTCGCTCAGACCCTCCCACCTCTTCAGCAGGCTGATGAGCCGGTCCCGCGGGATGTTATGGAATGTCACGATGATGTCTTCGAACCCGGTTTCCTCCTTGAACCTTTCGATCTCATCGAAGTGGCCGAGGATCGGAACACCGGAGATCTTCATCCCGATCCTGGACCTGTCGTCGGTCAGGCAGCCAACTATCACGTACCCCATGGTCCGGTTCCGCGCGACGTCTTCGACGAGCGTCGCCGTGCTTTCGGTCGAGCCGATGACGATGACTTTCTTCTTCCAGACGCCCGCGGCCAGGAGCGAGGACTTGGCGGCATACCGGATCACCGGGAGGAGCGCTATGCTGAAGAGCCAGGCCAGGACGATGATGGCCCGGGAAAAGGGGAAGTAGACCTTGGTGATGAATACGGCGACCGTGATCAGGCCGAAAGCGATGCTGGTGCTCCTGATCAGGAACCGGGTCTCCTCCCAAAACGCGTGCCGCTTCGTGTACAGTTTTTCGTACCAGAAGACGCTCACCCAAAGGAGGAGCATGTAGCCGCGGTCGAAATAGGCCGAAAAAAGGACCGGACGCTCGAGCATAGACGGGAAGACATACGGCATGGCATAGGTCCGGATGGCCAGAGCCAGGACGAACGCCGCCGAAACCGCCAGACAGTCGCCGGCGACGAGAGTGAGAAAGGCGATGAATTTCTTTTTCACGGAGCGCAAGCCTAAGATAATTATCCACACCGCCCGAAACCTGTCAATTGATGGAGTTATCTTCTATGATGATGTGACCGTATTTTTTGGGAATAGGGTCCTGTCACGGCGATCCCCCGTCAGTCCTCCCTCCTTCCCAAGAGGGGCCCGTCGGTCCGGGCTGGCGGGGGGCCCCCACGCCGTGCCACCCTCCTTTTAATTCCAGGGCCTCACATCATCATAGAAGACGCTCTCTCTAACATGCCGGAATTTGAAAAAAACGGTCTCGTGTGGTATTAGTGGAAACCCCCTGAGGAGGACCATCCGACATGAAAAAAGCACTCGTCGCCGGCGCGGGCGGATTTATCGGCAGCCACCTCGTCAAACGGCTCAAGGATGAAGGCTACTGGGTCCGGGGCGTGGATCTCAAGCATCCGGAATTCTCGGCCTCGGCGGCCGACGAGTTCCTGCTCCTCGACCTCCGCGAAGAGGAGAACTGCCGGACGGCGGTCGCCGGGCCGGGGGGCGCGGCTCTCGACGAGGTCTACCAGCTGGCGGCCGACATGGGCGGCATGGGGTTCATCCATTCCGCCGAGTGCGAGATCATGCGGAACAGCGCGCTGATCAATATCCACCTGACCCACTCGAGCGCCGCCGCGGGCATCAAACGCTATTTCTTCTCGTCCTCGGCCTGCGTCTACCGGGATATGGAGTTCGACGAACCCGAGCTCTCCGAGGAGGAGGCCTATCCGGCCAGGCCGGACAACGAATACGGCTGGGAGAAGCTGTACGCCGAGCGCATGGCCATGGCCTACGGCCGGCGCTACGGCATGACGGTCCGGCTCGCCCGATTCCAGAACTGCTACGGCCCGGAAGGCACCTGGCGCGGCGGCCGGGAAAAGGCCCCCGCGGCGCTCTCGCGCAAGATCGCTGAAACGGCCGACGGCGGCACGATCGAGATCTGGGGCGACGGCACGGCGATGCGGGCCTACACCTACATCGATGACATGGTCGACGGGATACGCCGGCTCATGGATTCCGGGCTCGAGGACGGCGTGAACATCGGCCGCCAGGAATACGTCTCCGTGGACGAGCTCGCCTCCACCATCGCCTCCGTCGCCGGCAAGACGATCCACCTCAAGCACATCGAGGGGCCCGTCGGCGTCAAGGCGAGAAACTTCAGGATTGACCGGATCACGGGCATCGGTTGGGAAT
>Ga0315275_10000942_pt1 | contig 24773 bp, 27 predicted proteins | sample YL17G03_0_MG_FD_205557 | JGI IMG/M metagenome (GOLD analysis project Ga0315275, IMG submission 205557) | Sediment microbial communities from Yellowstone Lake, YNP, Wyoming, USA - YL17G03_0 | ecosystem: Environmental > Aquatic > Freshwater > Lake > Sediment | place: USA: Wyoming | collected...
TGAAATGTGAAGTCTGTTATCACCTGTCCTTTCTGCTGTATCGATGGCACGTCTCGCGTGCATGACGTGCCATCTGCTTCTTCTGCTGCGCACGCGCATAAAAAAAGCCCCTGGAACACCCAAGGGCTCTAATTGCAGCGATTAACGATTGTCGTTGTTAAGGACCACCTGGCCCAGGACCCATACCTGCAGCCCATACTACCGCGCTGACTTGCGAGACCAATTGGCATCAGGATGTATTCTCGATGATTTTTGAATTGCGCCTACGGAAACACTGCAAGACCTAAAAACGCTTCTCGTCGAGAGTACGCCATTTATAGAAATATCTAACTTGATCTGGGCTGGCCGTTGGCCAATCCAAGTTTCTCGTCGGGGAATCGCTTCATAATGACACGGGTCTTACCCCGGTGCTTTTATGTGCGGGACTTCCCACTGCAAGCGTGGTTCTTCTCATGAACGGCTTGTATTTTTTTGTTAAACTGAGTAATGGGAATACGCAGAAGTATTTAAGGTTTACGGTTCGAATCAGTGTGCTTTAGGTCCCGGGCATCTTCAAAGCCGGTTTGCAGGGCCTTCTGTCTCAAGGCGTATCGTTCCCTGCTTATCCTGATCGCGTAGTCTCGCAGCTGAGTGCCGAAGACCTTTTCGATGAACACGATGGTCTCGAAGGCCCGGACGTATGCACGGCTGAACAAATGGTGGAACCGCCACCTTACTCCCTGCCTGGTTACGCCGAAGGTCTCGTGTATCTTGTCTCCGTATGTTCCCTTTAGAACCATGCAGCTCGGCTCACCAGGCCTGAGCTCCACCCACAGGTCTCTTGAATCCATCAGTTTCTTCAATTTCTCCAGAAAAATCTTGTCCTTCTCGGTCATCAAATTTCATCACCCAGATAGTCTGACCCTGCTGGCGGATGTGTACAGAACCGGCGTGCTCTAAGAAGATCACGGCAATGAATCTCCATACGAGGTCCAGCCGCAGGTCATCGATTAAAGGAGGTATGTCCCTCAGAGTGGAAGGTCCCGCTTCCAGATAGGATGTGACGTGCGCCTGATAACGATCCAGGTCGAACTTTCCTTTCAGTTCCGGCGGCACAGGCACCTCGATGCCGCCGGCCAGGCTACTCAGCGCCTCCACGAGGCCCGGGATAGAACCCAGGTCGGGTGCATCGAGCGTCAAGGGCCCGGAGCGACACTGGGCCAGCATCTCCTGAACACGCTGTCTGAGTTCTTTCTTTCGCCGGCGGGATTCGGCCATCTTCTTGCGAAAATACCCGGCGTCAAAGACGATCCTATCGAACAGGAACACAGAATTGATCTGCCGGCCGCAGGATTTGCACTGGTAGCGCCTGACCCACAATACCGGAGTCCCCCCGCAATCAGGGCATCTTTGAAATGCCACCGTGGGATCGAACCGGTACCGGCACGCTTCACACCTGCACCTGCCGTCGCCAATCATGGTCAGCGAGCCGTTGCACTTAGGACAGCGGCAGCCGAACAGCATGACCATATAATAGAACCGCCTGGCCCTCGCCATGAAATTCTTCACCGCCGCCGCCATATCAAAGGAAAGCGTTATTATGTTCATTCTCCCATCGCTTGCCCTTCAGCTTGTCCTGCCGGCTTTTGGTTCTGCGGTGTGAACTTGCGCCTGCAGGCCTTGCAGTACCTCAACCTGCGAACACCCATTGTCTTTGTCTTCCTGATGCCCTTGCTTATCGTGTTCGCCGAGCCGCAACCATCATATGGACACTTGAACGGTCTTCCTCTTGCCACGGATATCACCTCCTGCGATACCCGTATGGGACCTGGAGTATATAAACCTGTCGGTTTGGCGGACCGGCACGCAGCTATTTGACACCATCGAGAACAACTCCCAGAGACCCTTCCAAGTCGACACGACCGTCCGTCAAAGTGCGACTACCCTACAAGCCTCTTGACTCGGTCAACGGCCCGGTCAGCGCACTGAACCTTTATGCCGGTGATCTGCGATGTGTTCTCAGTCATCTGTGCCACCGCCACGCGAATCTATCACCACGACTTTCCCATCGTCCACGAAGCACCGCCGCAGATCCCGATTCAGCCAGTACCTGCCCGCATCAATCAAGTCGTACCGCTTGAAGAATTCAAACCGCTGCCTCTCGAGCTCAAGGCTTTCGACGGCTTCGTCGATGGTCCTGCCCGCATCCACGGTGTCCTCAATCGTGTCAATACCATCTGGCTCATCCGGATACCTGAACGTCCTATCAACAAAAAACTGCCTCTCGATCTTCTTCTCTTTCTTGTCCCATTTCTCCCGGACCGAGCCTTTCAAAACAACGTCAAACTCTTTCACTTCACACGTCTGGGGCTCCACAAACGCAACACCTGGTATTGTGTGGTGAGTCCGCTCAAACTCACGTATCTTGAAGAACTCCGGACTGTGGTCAAACTCCTCGTCGTCTTTGCACTTGATATCGTTCTTCCTAATGAACTCTGTGAGGTTCATTGGTCATCACCGTCGAAGGGTTCGAGATCGCGGTACCGATCGGGATATGTACATCGCACGCAGTTCCTGTTGGTAATATCACCATCGAATCTCTTGACGATATCGTTGCCCGCGAACACCAGCGTGTCCGTCACATCAGCAAAGGATACCCTGCTTGCACATTTCAGGCACTTGCCCTCATCGTCAAATGCAGGCTCCTCTACTACATCGTTGGGAGTTGCTTCTTCCCACAATGTGTGCAGCGCCCTGTAGACCTTTGCCGGGGTATGAGAATCTCTGTCCAGATACTCTTCCAGGATTCTCATAGCCTGCTCTTTGGTGAGCTCCATCCGCTGTTCTAACCATTGATTCAATTCCATGGCCTGTTTATGATGGCCGTTGAGGTTGTCCTCATCATTCAGATGTATCTCGTTGGCATCCCTAATCAGCACGAGGTCTTCTTGGGTCAGGTGCTGACCTTTCTCGATCATGGCGAGTATCGCCTCATGTCTCTTGATGAGCAGCCTGTTGAGCCGCTTGTTCTCTTCGTCTAGGTCGCTGTCAGGATCCAGCGCAGCGGTCATCACTTCGTTGTCATCTTCAAGCACAAACACAATCTGTTTCTTGATTTGCCTATCCATCTCAATCACCTCTCTCCTTAAGATGCTTTACTTCGGCGCTGATGCTCCGAATACACCTGCCATTGTCATCACATCCATACGGACAGCCGAAGTCGAACTCCAGTGAACCACGATCTGCTGATTCTATGTAGAACTGCCTGTTACACCTTCGGCACCGGTATTCCTCCAGCTGCAAGGTACACCTCGATGATGCGCTCATTTTTCTCCTCCGCCGGCTGCCTCAACCGGGCAAGCCCAGCTCATCAACTGCTGGGATTGCCCCCCAAAACCAAAAGATATAAATAGTAGTTCATCCTCAAGGTCTCGTATGAGGCTCACAACGATACTGATGGACTTGGACCTGTACCGCCTTTTCGAGACCGCACTGGCGGATTTCGTCTTAGCGTTCACCTTCTTTACAGCGCTGTGCTACGCGGTCCTCGGCAAACGCTTCGGCATGCAAAGACCCGCCGCCGCCATGTCGGGGACCATCGGCTTCGCACTCGCCGTCGGGCTTATCTGGTGGGAACGAGCCACAGGATTCTCTATCAAGGATCTGGGGCCTGTCGCTATCGGCTTTGCGGTCATTGCGGTTGCCTTTGTGATGTACCAGGCTATCCGTCAGATCGGAGGCTCCTGGTCAGGGGCTGCGATTACCCTCGGCGTTAGCATTATCATCGCCAGGCTGCTGGAGCTCAACATTCCTATCGACCAAGAAGTCATACAGATCATCACTATGGTGGCACTGATCGTAGGGATACTCGCCCTGGTATCTTACACTCGCGGCCATTCAGGCTATATGCAGCGTGTTGGCGTCCCGCTGCCGCAAGTCCGCCACGACATGACCGACCTCTACCGGGGCCGACAACTATCAGATCGACTGACCAAGACCATGAGGAAGCTCCGCAGGCACACGGATACCCGCCCGGAACAATCCGCAGGCACACCCGATGTCCTGGTCCAGCTCCAGAGGATACTCCCCGCCGAAGGATACCTCACCGAGAGGATGGCCCAGCTGCGGGCCAAGGCCCACCGCGTAAGAGATGGCCACATAGCCAGGCTGGAAGAGACCCGCCATGTCTTCGCCAAGCTGCCCACATCGGCCAGTAAGAAGGCCTCCGCCGAATTGACCACCGGTTATGGAAAGGTCATCGGTATCGATACCCGCCTGGAAAGGCTCGACAAGGCGGTTGCCGCCAACGAAATGAGTATCCGGCAACTGACAAGGCGGGCCCAGCAGTACGCCGGCAGATACGATTACAAGAGACTCAGCGAGTGCCTCAAGGCCGCTGAGAGACTCCAGCATCACAACAGCAGGCTATTCAAGTTCATTGAACGCACCGAAAGCAAGCTGTCCACCGTCGCCACGAAGGTAGCGGATCAAAGCAAGGAGGCGGGCCAGGAATGACAACGAATACCCTAAGCCCGGACCTTGAATATTATATAGGCAGGCTCCAGCCGCAGTATGAATCTGCAGGCCGGGCGGAGATAGGCCGGATGCTCGACGAATATGGAATCCCGTTCTTCTACAAACAGGCGACGCTCATCTGTCAGGATGGCCGGCGAAGGATATGGCGTCCCGACTTCACCCTGCCGACCTATGACAATATCGTGATCGAATATAATGGATGTATTCCCGACCCGGCAGTCAAGGGCGACGTCTATAGGCAGAACAACATTGCGGCGTTATTTCTTGATCAATCTGACCTGGCAGGGCCGGACTGGCAGCAGCGGCTGTACGACCGGCTGCAAGAGCTCTACAGCCAACCTCTCACTTATCGCTGCGACCAGCGCCGCTGATAGGCCGGCCGGTCCTATCAGCCGAGGTCCAGCCAGGTCAGCTCCTCAATCCGGGATTTACCCCAATCAAGCGAGGCAACGACCTTCCGGCAAGCCACGGCTGCCGCCGGCGAGGTAGCGACCAAGATGACTCGGTCAAAACCGGCATTCTTGATCTTGAGCAGGTTCTCCTTCACATTCGACTTGCCCGTTTCTACTTCGACTGCGATTTGCTCACCAGGCCTCTGGGCCAGTATGTCTATCGCCCCGTTGCCTTTGACGGGGTGTTCACAGGCGACATCGTAGGACTTCTTCTCAAAGTACTCCGCCGTCTTCTTTACCCAGAACATATGCTCCAGGCTCTCGCGAGGCCTGGCGCCCGGGTCGATACCTGCGGATGAACACACCGTCCGGCCGACATCGGTCAGTTGGTACAACACCACTTGCCCTGAGCGGGTGGCAATAGCGACGGCTTCGATAATGCCGGCGGAGGCGAGACTCTGGCGGATGGCGTTGCCCCGACGACGGGAGAGATGCAGCCGCTGATACCGCGATACCGTGGTTGATAGTGGCCGACCGGCCACATCCGCCAAGAACCGTATCTCCTCACGGTTCATCCTTTCATAGGGCGGTTTGGGTACGGAATCAGAGGCTACTATTGATTTATCAAAGGTAGTCTGTGATTCCTTGGGGGATGGTGGGTGGGTGTCTTTATTATTCCTGATATTGCTATTGATTTGATTGTTCCTGTCTGGACATGGAATACCTGGAACCGCTGACTTCAAGGCTTGCCTCACTTTACTGATGCTGGAATCCCTGTGATAACATGCCATCCGCTCCTTGACCGCCTTATCCGAGATAGAGCCTTCCCTGATAGCGCAAAGGGGGATTTTCACAAGGAATGGCTCCGGATGCTCATCGGCCAATCGGACAACGGCAGTGCCGACAGGAAGGGTATTGAGGGCCTGTTTCTGCTCATCGGTCAGATTCATCGCCGAGGATATCTCCTGCACATCGCTGCGAAGCTTCTGACTTAGGGCAATCGTCGCATAAGAATTGGCAAAGGCAACCTTGCTCAGTAGCGATGCCGACTGGTCAACGAATACGTAGCCCAATCCATATTGCCTGACCATTCTTATCGAGTTCTCCAGCATCGACTCTTTCGATTCAGAGGCCTTCTTCAGCAGCAGGTTGTGGGCTTCTTCTATTACAACAATATTGCTCAGCTTACGCTGCGGTCCCTGCGCCAAGCGGTATCTGTACAAATAGAGCGTCAAGGCCTCAGAGAACATGGTCTTATCCGATGAGCCGGACAGGCCATCCATCTCCAATACCACGTTGTGATCAAGAAGCTCAGCCACGTGGCTGTTATCCTGTGTATTCAAGACATCGCCGAACTCGCCATACGTCATGGCCAATAGAATCCTCTCCGCCGATGCCTGCCACATCGCAGCCCTGCCCCTTAGTTTCGCGGTCCGCAGCCAGGCTAAGAGGTCCTCGATAGTCGGCCAGTATGTATGCTGTCTATCGAAAATGCCGGCCTGTGAATACAGATGGTCCAGTCCAGCGACCAATAGGCTAATGACACCCTCCCCCCCGAAATATGCACCGGCAATCACATCCACAATCAGCTTGATCCAGATGTGTGCTTCACAGCCGGCGGGCGGTATTAGGGGATTGAATCTGAACGGCGAGATAGTCCGGCCGATTGTATATACCCTCAGCTTTGGATGCAGGTCCATCAGGTCCCGATACCCTCTTTTCCAGTCTAGGGCCAGAACCTTTATGCCCTGGCCCATAATTCCCTGCATGAGCACAAAGGTCAGATTGGTCTTGCCCGAACCACTCCTGCCCGCTATCAGGATATGCTCTTTAAGACGTGGGCTCTTCAAATAGAACGGGTACATCTGATTGTCTGCATATGAGACGGTCCCGACCTTGATATCGCCGGACCCTGCAAAGGTCTTCGTCGGCGGCGGGAACGGAGATCGGTCTATATTGTAGTCGGCCCCGAGGTGCTTGGCCGCCAACAGCTCCAGCGCCTGCTCAATATCGGCCTTGCCATCCGCATCGGATTCGGCCAAGTACACCGACCATAGTCTGTCAATCCTCCTGCGCATGATGGGCTTCAACTTGCGGCACAACTCCTGGACACGGGTCATCAAGGGCCATCACCTTCTGAATCCTCAAGGATAGAGAGCTTCCTGTAGGCCGACAAGTACTGCTGTGCGTTCTCAGGCAGTAGCAGCCTCAATCGTGATACATCCCGCCACAGATTTACACGTTCTTCCCTTTGTTCACTGTACAGTCTGTCCAGCCTCTTACCGAGAGAGTACTCGACCCTGCTGTCCGTCGGTCCGTGCCAGGCCTCGTGCGTGTAAACGGTATTGATCGCCGCACACTTGGCCAGCTCAAGCTCGTACATATTCTTCTGATAGATATCGTACCTATTGCGGATCTGGCCGATGAGATCATCTAATCCCAGCCAGGATGTGTGTTTCTTATCTGATATAATGGCTTCGACCGGGTCACTTCTTGGAACCGCAAGGTAGCCGTTGGCGATAATCTGCTCTACGGTTGGGGCATGACGGAGTCCGGTCCTGCCGGTAAGGTCGGATGAGAAATCATATGTTGAAGGTGTCGGGCTGCTCAGCCCGGCAAGCAAGCTGTTCTTACTGTCCAGATACCTCTGAACGATCCCGGACTCATAAAAGTATGCCACGTAGTTGGGATTTTCGTTTCGCTGTCCTATTGGATTGCCGGTAAACATCTTGCCACTTGAAAAAGTACCTCCTATAGAGTGGTAAGACGTCCTGATATATAAGCTTTTCGGTTTTCGTCGCCACTTGAAGGTAATTAGGGATAGGGGTGTGGGCCCGGGGAGGGGGAAGGGAGATCCGCCCGATGGACGCAACCTTTATATAGTTGCTATATCATCCTCACCGCTGGTGATCCATTATGACCGAACTGACAGACCGGATGCTGCGGCTCATACAGGCCGATGCCGCCGCCAGACTCGCCGATCTATCGAATAGATACCTCCAGGCACCGCCTGGAGAAAAAGAGACAATCCAGGCGGCGATAGAAATCGAAAGATGGCTGGCAGAAAGCTGTGAGGACTGCCTGCGGTAGCTCGCAGCACGGCCAGGCCCGACATCCTGCGCCACAGTCAGCCCTCTCTGGTTTCTCAGAGGAACTCCAAGGCCTCTTTCTGCTCTTGTATATCTTCCTTGATCTCCTGCATGAATTGGTTGTCCCAATTCTCGATGCAGAATTTGATCAGCTCCTTCATAAGCTCGAAGTTCTCTACTACCTTCTCTCGTTCCTCGGTCGTGCCGTCTGCAAAACCATAAACATCCAATTCTTCGGTCCCATCGTCTGTTGCCTCCAGGATCACCCAGTTGTCCCGATTCATTAACGCCAGGGTCTGTCCATCACTCTGCGTATAGTTCACATAGAACATCCTGCCCTCATGCAGGACCGTCCAGTCCCGTGATATCTGATTCGCTTCAAGCTGCATTTCCCATCACCTTCGCCAGACCGCTCTTTATGGCGGTTCACCTGCCTTCGTGTGAACCGCCGCAGCAGGAGCAATCAGAGCCGCCCTTGAAAAAGAGAATCAAGACGCTCTCTTCCCATCGACCTTCACCAGTTCCTCTGTCAACTGTGCAATAGGCGTTGCCAGTATCTTCTGTGCCTTGTTCTGCAGCCAGGCGTCGACCTGCGGCTTTAACCGGCTGCCGGAGCTGCTGACATAGTTGGTCACGGCGTTGTAGAAATCCCATCTGCTCACCCGGCCCTCTCCATCTGATTTGACCCTTGCCAGGATCTCCTGGACGTGCTTTTTCTTCCTGAACAAGGCCTTTGTCAAAAGTCTCAGGGCCTGCCACTCGACACCGTCCTTCATGCAGATGCTGACCATGTTCGCCAGTTTGTCATCACTGGTGATTACGTCCTTTATGATCTTGTCGATAAGACCCTCCACGGTCACCTTCAGTTCCTCGGTGTACTTGATCCTCTTTGGCTTTACTATGTCGTTTACGATCATGCCGTTTGTGCACGCCAGCCTCGTCACACGGGCGGCTATCACAAGACCTGCTACCTGGCTGTAGTCCGAGACGACCCTTATCCCCGTGGTGAAGCTCTCGCCGACCTTGGTCAACTCCAGCTTCGATTCCGGGAAATCAAAGTCGATCTGTATGCAGTGCTTTGACTGCTTCAGCTCGGCCTGGGCCTTGATGTTCAAGCTCGATAAAGCCTCCACCAGGCACTCTACAGCATGCCTGTGCTGGATCACCATGTAGCTCTTGGGAGCCAGGCAGGCCAACTCGTTCTTATCGATGTTCCACACCCCCATGTGGCTCTTGCTCAGGTAGTCCTCGCCGTCCTTAACAATATGGACGTCCCGCATCTGTGCCCTGTCGAAACCCATGGCCAGGTTCTTCAACTGGGCCAAGCCAATCCTCTCTTCCTCCATCTTCATTACCTCCGGGCCAACCGCCTTCAGCGACAGGCCCTCTTCACACCCAACACGAAGAGGGCCGTCAATCCTCGCCCCGATCACAACCTATCGAGGTCGATTATTACACCTTGTTTGATGTAGATAACGTGCCTTCAATGCAGCTTCGTAAAATCCTGCTGAAAGAACATCGCATCCTTTACCGGCACTGCCGCCGATTGCTTCTTCTTCGCCATTTTCTCACAACCTCCATCCTTGCCTGCGGCCTGTCTGCTTCCCAACCTGCCTTGCGCCGTATCCGGCCCATCTCATGGCAGGGGTTTCAGGGGACGGCAGTCCCCTGAAGAATCACCATCAGCGATAGCAGGTGGCAGAATTCCTACTCAACGGCGCCCCCTCACCCGCAATTCGCCTATCCGTTATCCTCAAGAACCCACTCAAGACTCTCTGCCGCATATTCGGCGTTGCTCCTGCTGCCAAAGCCAGCTTCGCTTACGCCACGAATTCTTCCACGTCATTGCCGTTGCCCGATTCCTCGTTCTGCAGTTCAATAATCTTCTCGAACGCCTTCCGAAGGCAATGTATCGCCAAAGGAATCTCATTGCGATTGAATGACCCGCTGCTGCGCCATTCACCATTCTTGTCCTTGTATCTTCGCTGGATTGTCACCCTGTATATCGTCACCGCTCCACGCGGTGTCTGTATTTCGTCCTTCCAGATTGCCGATGAAACCTGGCCGGCCTTGTATTTCGCTGTCGGCAATTGTTGTCCTGTCATCTTGTCTTACCTCCGGGCCAACCGTCTAATACGATAAGGCCCTCTTTCCGATGAGAAAAAGAGGGCCTTCGTAGGATATAAACGTTGTGAACAGCACCGCTCAGGCATCCCCTTGCCGAAGACCATGAACTATTAACCAGGACCCCACAATGCAGCAGCCCGCCGCTGACGCCGCTTCTCGCTGGCCTGTTGCAGCTCGGCAATCTCCTTCTGCAGCCGCCTGGCTCTCAGGTACAACCTTGCCAAGGCCCGCATGTCGTCGTTGACGATGTGCTCAAGACCGACGATGTTCATTCGCAGGTACTTTAGAACCATGTACTTTGCCTCTGCCTTAATCCTGTCACTGACTATGCTGAACATAATCAGTAAGTCCTTGAGCTGCTCCCTGATTTTGTCGGCCTTATACCGGGCCTTGTCGAAACCACCGCTGTACCGGTCGAAATCAACTGTGCCGAATGCACCAAAGTCAAGGTCGCCGTTCTCATCGACCTCCGGCCTGATGCCTCCCTTGCTTGCCTTGACAGGCAACGCCAATACAGGACCAAACTCCTGCCTTAGAACCTGCCGCTCCAACTCATCAGGGTCGGCCAATTCGCTGTCATCCAGGCCGGGCACACTGCCGTATTTGTTGCCCTGCTGTCTCCTGAGCAACGCCGGCTCAGGCACCACAACGCCTTCATAAACCGTGAAAATTGCTTCGTTATCCATTCTGAACACCTCCGTCTTTTCGACAGTCTGTCCGAAAAGACGGAGTAAAGAAGTAGCCGCACAACTCTGAACGAAGCGGAGGCCCGTAAAGCAGACCCTTCGATAAATCTTTAGGCCGTCAGGCCGACCCGCCTGCGGCGGGGAAAGATTTACGATAAAGGGTCTGCGTGGGCCGAAGCGTGCCATGGCAGTCGCTGGCCCAGAGATAACGCAGGTAACAAGACCCGCCATGGCCCTGCGCACCTGGGCATTCACGAATCTGTGCCTCACCGCACCTGCTCAGCCTGCTTGATGCTCCAAGTAGCCCTCTCAATTTCCTCTTGCCAGAACCACTCCAGCCATGCAATACACCACTGCTCCTTGCCTTCAGCCTTCATGCATAACACATCTTCAGCCAGGGCTATCATCAGGTCCTGTTCCACGCACATACTGGCCACCGCCTGCTCAGCCATGTTATGGTGAACCGCTATGGTCGAAACGCACGCAGCAGCGTAACAGCACGTAGCTGGCGCACATAATGGCAACGCATAAGAAACGCCTCCCATCGTGTCCATCAAGGCAAGAGCTCAGATGACTTCAGCTCGTCCAGCGACAACTCAGCCTCAACCATCACAGCCAGCTCTTTACGCATGTACAACCGCTCTCCCGGAGTCAAGCACTCATCCAGCCGGAACCAACTCATCAGGTCATCCACAGACAACATCTGCCCATACGCATCCCTTGGCAGCTTTCCCTGGGCACGGATCCACCCGATAATGCTTCTGATTTTGTATTCGTTCATTTCTGGCAACCCCGGGTGAACCACTCTCCGCGGCGGTTCACCCGCTTTATGGTGAACCGCTACAGCCGCAGCGACCTCCACTACACTCCCACGCATGAGCCGGGCACAACAAACAACCCCCAGAGCGGCCAAACGACAATCAGCCCCAAAAGGCGCCGGACAAGCCCCTCTTTCTTCGCCATCACATGCCGGACCACAAGCCTGATGCGACATTGCGATAGGGCGAGCGCTTAGGGATGCGGTTCAATTCCCCTTAGGATCAAGCACCACCAAGAGATCTCACACCTCCGCTCTTGCCCCCAACTACCTTCCTTTTCCAGCGAACCCGCCCGTCTTCCACCGCCTGTTCCACTGTTTCTTGTTGTTTGACCATTGTAAGAGGGATTTATTATTATAGTCGGATTATGATACTCTGCGTAAGGTCTGTAGGCACAAGGCGTTACCGGCATTTGGCCAAAGCAATTATGATACAATTCAGCGTGCCCCAGACCCGATTTATGGTACACTTCAGGCCGAAATTGCCGAATTATGATACAGTTCAGCATTACCCAAATTAACTTTATGATACGTTTCGGCGAATTATGATACACTTCGGGAAGGCCTCTCTATTCAGCCCACCCCTATCGTCAGCCCTTGCTGATAGCGCTGTGTCCATCGCGCGCAGGTCGTGACCGGACGGGGTGCCCGCAGCCAGGGGGAGAGTAGTTTTCCACTGCAGGCCGTTGCAGTAGTAGTATATGTATTACTGCTATCCTACTTACTACTACTTAGGGACGACGCTTATAAATCCTTTGAAAAGGGACTTTGCAGAAACCGTTTCACCGAGCAGTAGTGACCGAAATCGCAGCCCGGAAACAGACACCTGTGCAGCCCATCCAGCATTCTCCATGCGAAAAGCACTGTCTCTCTGAAGCTGCTGAAAAGCGCAACATTTATATAGGTGCACTTCCAGTGAAGACATCTGGAGGTGATTTTCCCATGGAACCAACAAAAGTCCGCACCAAGATACTCAGCCAGATACAGCACATGGTCGGCTCTGCCATCATCAAGGACCGACGCTTTCTCGATGATGAGCAGCTGATTCGATCGGAGCAACTGGCAGTTATGGAAGAGATATTCAACGCCAATGTCCGCGACACCGAGATCCGGGAACTGAGCAGCCACTTCTCTGCCATACTCCGCGGCGACCATCCCTGCCACCTGGCGATATGGGGCAAGACAGGGACAGGCAAGACGCTGACACTGAGCTATTTCCTTAACCTGCTATCCGAGATGTGCCGCGACAGGAACGTGCCGATGCGCCATGAACACCTGGACCTTTCAAACCCCAGACCGTGCTTTCGGGCTCTAAATGACCTGGCATGCATGCTCAACGCAAGCAAGAGATACCAAAAAGGGATCTCCCTGGAGGAGATGATGATCCGAATCGAAACAAAACTCGCTGAGTATCAGGGCTATTTGATACTCTTCATTGATGAGGTTGACAATATCCGCAGGGACAAGGACAACTTCATGACCTTCCTCGTGCGAAGGCTTCCTCAGAGAATACCGGCCAAACTGATCCTCGTTCTTGTCTCCAACCGCCTGGATTGGCCCGACCACCTTGATCCCCGCGTGAAGTCATTCCTGAAGCTAAATGAGCTGATTTTCAAGCCCTATGATGCAATTGATCTGCAGCACATACTGCGTATCAGGGTGGAAAAGGCCCTCCATCCAGGGACCGTTGAACAGGGTGTAATTGAGAAGATAGCAGCTATGGCCAGCCGTGACCACGGAGATGCCCGCAGGGCCGTAGCTCTACTGGCAAAAAGTGCCTACTTGGCTGAAAAGGCTGGGACAAACATCACCTTCTCGTTGGTTGATCAGGCGGCTGCAGAACTGGACCAGGACCGCCACCTTACACTGCTGCGTTCAGCGCCCGCTCAGCTCCAGGCAGCCATGGCCGCTGTAATTGAGGCCCTGCAAAAAACCCAGACAGAATCGATCGGCACTGGAGAAAGCTACGATGCCTACAAGCTGTTCTGTAAGAGGGCTGGACTGCGGCCGCTGACGGGCCGTGCCTTCGGGGACCTGATAGCTGAGCTGGATATCTACTCTCTGCTGCGAAGCCGGGTGCTCTCTAGGGGCAGGTACGGCCGTACCCGTGAAATAGTCCTCGATTTACCGCAAGAATTGGTGGACAGGCTGTATGGGCAGATCCTCTTGAACTTCGAATTGCGCAGCTAAGGCAGGGGTGCACGGCGGCAAAGACTGCCGAGAATAGACTGTTGAGGGGCTCGAAGATCGCCACCCTTGGCCCAGATTTCCGCTGAGACACCATCGGCAAAGAGACGACCGCATTCGGCAAGCCATACGAAATTGGATGGCTCCATCTCTTGGGTCAGTCCGCACAACGCTACCAGACGACTGTAGGTACTTGTCACGAAAAGCAGCCGAAACCCACGCAGGCTGACTCCAAACACCTCTTCATACCGCCTGTAGCCGCCGCCTTGGAAATACCACTGGTAGTTGACAATCTTCTGGCGGATATCCGTCATATCACGTTTGGGACTGGCTATCGTCTCGGTCCCGCAGTCCACCTCCAGGAAGAACAGGCACATCTTCCCCGCCACCGAATCGCCTATGGCGAATACCGCATCAGGGGTGAACCTGACACCCTTCATGCCGGAGCCCGGCACCGGAGAGAAATCAGTTGTCAATATCCGTCTGTCTTGGTCTTTTGGTAAGAAGGGAGAGTTCTGGGCCAATACCTTGATACTCAACCTGGGCAGGACCCGCTCGACCTGCCTTAGATGAATCCTGAACCAATTCAGCAGAAGTTGGTGGCCAGTGCCAAAAAGGCAGTCACCAAGAACCTTCTCGTATGGCACGTCTTGACCAAGCAGGCCTCTTTCTTTGAGAACATCTATCCCACGCTCTGTCAGCCCCAGTGAATTCTCAGGCCGGCCACGACCACGCCCAAACTCGCTGCCGACTACTTCCACCAATCCTCCTTCTTCAAGATCGTTCAGGCGTCTCCTGACAACCTGCCGGTTCTTATGAAAAACCGCCGCCACTTGGCTCACAGTCAACACTCTGTGTTCTGCAAGGCACTCGAGGATGCTACAGTCCGTCGTTTGCAGCCTGAACGTCATTAGCAGCCTTACGAATCAGTCGGTTCATAGTGCTCTGTGCCTATACTCTTTCACAAGTGATAGCGGACAGATGGCGGACGAAGTTTCAGGCCGTTTCAAAAGTCCCACCTATCTTGGTCCATGCGCACCCCAATTTCATCTGTTGGATCCGCGACAGTCCCGCACACTGAAATTGCCCCAGGATTATTCCCGCTCCCACTAATGGAGCAAATGTGATGAAGAGTCCGTTGACCGAAGAGCAATTGGGCGCAGCAATGCAAGAAGGCAGTGAACCAACATCAGAACTGATGACCGAAGATGAGCTTATCGCCTATCTGCGCATCCCGGAAGTCAGCAAATCCAAAGACTACCACAACGTCATCGAAAACCTCAAAAGAATGCACCAACTGCCGCGCATTCACATATGTGGCAGGCCGCTCTACCCGCGGGGAGCAATAAAGGAATGGGTCAAAGGAAAAACAACAAATGGAAAATAATCCCCTTGCGCTCGTACACACGGCTGGCTATAATTCGGCCCAGGTTAATCCGAGCCGTGCCAGCATCGGAAAGGAGGTAAGACAATGAAACAGCTGGCAACGCTCTGGAAAAGGCCGTCGTATGACGGCAGAAGATTTATCTATTACTTGCTCTATACAGACGAAGCAGGGAAACGAAGGCAGAAGTCTTTAGGGCATACTGATGCTCGGAAAGCCGAACGCCAGCGAGCACAGCTGGAGCGAGAGTTACACATGGGTGTTGTTGAACCAGATTCGATGAGACTAGCTGACTTTATGGAGGATAGCCTACATAGAACAAGGGGACAGGTCCAAGAGAGTACTCTTGCGGAATACTCCACTTCAATGAGGCACTTCATCGAGGTCATAGGCAATATCGATTACCAAGCTGTGAAACATACTCACGGCGAACGATTTGTCCAAGCATGTCTCGATCGAGGAAACCGACGAGCAACAGTAGTCAAGAAACTCAGCAGCATCAAGCGTATGTTTCAACTCGCAGTCCAACGAGGTCAATTGGAACAGAATCCGTTCGTTCATGTACGGAGGCCCAAGGTACCTCACCGTAAGATCCGTGTGTATACTGACCAAGAGTGTACCGCGCTGGTAGAAAGCGCAAGAGGGCTTATCCGGCGCACCGGTATGCGTTGGGACGTGTTGATCGTTCTTGCCTTGTGTACAGGCATGAGACGTGGAGAACTACTTAACACAGTCTGGCACAACGTCGACTTCGAGCGGCTGACTATCGATGTATTGCCTAAGAGCGACACTGAGCAAACGTGGGAGTGGAATATCAAGGACAATGACATCAGGACTCTGCCGCTGACGGATGAGGTTGTATCGCTTCTCACACAACATCAAGCCGATCAGCCTGAAGGATATCCATACGTCGTTGTGCCGCCGAAGCGCTATGACTTCATTCAGCGACTTCGTCAGAGCGGAAGATGGACCGTTCGACAAGGCAAGTGTCCGGTGAACAACTTCAAGAGAGAGTTCGGTGCCATTCTGGCTCGTGCCAGGATCGACCACGGCCAATTTCATGATCTCCGCCGTACATGCCTAACTCGCTGGCTGACGAACGGTTTGACAGAATATGATGTCATGAATCTGGCGGGCCACGCCGATTTCGAGACGACACGTCGCTTCTACCTATCGGTGCGACAAGACCTACTCGAACGAGCAAGGAACGTAAGCGCCAAGGTAATGCCGACGGATTTTGTTGCAAATTTGTTGCAAACGCCTTTTCACAGTTGAAGTCGGTTGACAGCGGATGTTGGAAGTTGTTACACTACAGTCACTTAGAAACTCGGGCGCCCGTAGCTCAGTAGGATAGAGCATCGGTTTCCTAAACCGGGGGTCGCAGGTTCGAATCCTGCCGGGCGTATTTTTGAGTCGCACTGTGTCGCACTGTCTCGTTTCTGCTCGTATTTCGCCGATTTGCGGACTGTGTGCGGCACTGTGCGGCATGATGCGTGCATTTGCTGCGCCGCATTTTGCACATCTTTTTTTTCAAGGCTTGTTGGAGCCGGTCTTGCAGCCTTCTCAAAATGCTCTTCAGTCAGTTGCAGATAATGCTCTCGTGCCACGGCACGTGTGTTTCCCAACCATGCACAGACAACGTGTTCGGGCCAGTGCTCGTTTAGCTCAGTTTCACGCGTGCTGCGAAGGTTCTGAAACAGCTTCGGCCAAGGCTTGAGTCCTGCTTTCGCAATGATTCGCTGAAGCTGCGTTCGCAGGTTGCAATTGGCTTGCCGATACCGCGTAATAACATACTCAGTCCCCGGGTCGGCCTCCTCAAAGACTTCCCGCAAATATGGCAGTAGCTCAGGAAACAACGGCACAAGCCGTGAATCGTGGCCGACGTGGTGCGCGGTCTTTGGGCTTCTTACAAGCATCCGCCCCTTCTCCCAGTTAATGTCGCCCCACGTCAAGCCCAAGTGCTCGGACGGACACCGAAGCCCACCGTATCGGCTCAAGGCAAAGAGCAAGCGCCATTGCGCATCTGGACACGCATCGAGAACCTTCTGCGCCTCCGCCTGCGTGACAAAATAGAACCGTTCGGGATTGCCTTGTGTCGCCGATTTTAGGTCTTCAAAGGGATTAGAAGATACCAGTTTTCGCCTCAGCGCCACGCGGAAAAACTGCTTCGCAACGCCGCACCGCCGCCGGATTGTATTGTGAGCCAGCCCCAGCCCGATAAGGTAAGACAACCACTGGTCTGCTTCGCCGGGTGTAATCTCACGCAAGGGCTTATCGTCGCCAAAGAAGCCTGTCAAGTTTGCCTTAACGTGCCCATAAATACGGGCAGTGCCAGGCTTCACATCGCAGCGCTCTGCGATATACGCATCGAGAAACGCTCCCAGCTTCGCGCTCGAGCGCTCGGCCACAAGCCCGACACCCGCAAGCCTCTCGTACATAGAATCGTCAAGACCGCTCAGCCAGTTGGCGGTTTCGTCGTCAACAACGCCCGTGATGCCGGTTGCCGCCAAGGCAAGCTGCTCGATGCGCACCTTGACGCCCTCAGCCTGTCTTGTCGTGGCCTTGCCAAGCCGCACTGTCCTCCTGCTGCTGTCGCCCGCAACAAACTGAATCCGCTTTCGCCCGTTTCTGTCGCTTATCACGCTTGCCATGTTTCACCGTCCTTTGCTTCAGCTTCTTCTGCGTTATCTTGGGCCGAATGATTATCTCAAGACCCAGAGCTTCTGCCAAGCGGTCCAGACTATCAAAGCTCAAGCCTTTCTCGCCCGTCATCAACCGTGACAGTTGGCTCTCGGGGATTCGGTCTCCTGCGACAGCCGATAACGGGTCTTGGGGCCGCTCTTGGTTACCCTGCGAATTTCATCAAGCATCTGGCTCATACTTCTTCTCATAACATCTATCTACTTAATGCGCAAGCATTATTCTGAGATTTTTTCATCACTGTTTCCTGCTGTTTGAGCTTGCTCCTTTAGCCATTCCCGCAGAGAGTCCACAGGGTAGAGTATGACCTTGCCAAGCCTTACGTGCGGCACGACACCCTTATTAGTCCACTCCCACAGCAGACGTTCACTAATGCCCAGGGCTTTCGCTGCCTCGCGTGGCCTCATCGCCAAACACGGCGTTTCCGGCTCAGTTCGGGTCAATAATTTCACAGCGTCAACGCCGATCACGGGCGCTTATCCTCCACAGAACCACTCTGTTTCAGCTTGTTCGTACTCAAACCATGACTCACTAATTCTCTTGAACGAACCAGGACCGCTGGCATTGTCAACTCCCAGGAGGCCGGGTGCCATTTCGGTGCCTCTCCATCGGTGTTTTTCATCAGGCGGTTTTTCATCTCAATCTACAACGTATTTGACGCAGTATGGTTTATGTTTTGACACCACCGCACCAACTTCCGGTGAGGCAGAAGAAGCAAATCTTTGCTTGTCGCTTTCTTTATTCACAATTACAGTGATCATGAGTAATGCCTACAGCAGTTCGAACTGCTGTACTCTCCTTACACAGGGCTACAATAGGCCTTGAACCCGATTGCTGCCAAGCATCACTAATGAATCCAATGAGTTGGCGATAGATCTCAATTCGCTGGGGTTCATCTAAGTGGTAATGCATCCCGTCTTTGGTCAAATCCGGCGGTGTCCATTCCATTGGTGGAAGACCCCAATTGCGAGCGATTGTCAATAACGACCTTCCCATCTCACGATAGGTCCCCAGTGTTATTCGAGTTGGCCGATGACCATCGGTTGCCGCATTTGCAAAGAATCTCTGGTAGATTTCAGCCCAATTGGCGACCGGTAGAATAGGGTCTATGCGCCATCTGACCTCAAAACCCATCTGTTGTGCTTTCCTCGATGCGTCAAGGCGCTCATGAATACTCGGTGTGATTCGCACTCCATCGTTCCATTTGCCTTCCCATAGGTCCGCAATGACTTCTGGATTGAGGCTGAACGTCGCCAAAACATCAGCCGTCGGCAGCCCTTCCAAATATTGAACATTGCTGCTCTTGGTCAGCAGAATCAGCTTTCGGTCAAACGGGTTTGTCTTCTTATCTGCAAATAGTGGAATCAACCGCTGAGCATGCCTGGTCACACCTTCATAAAGCAAAGAATCGCTGCAGTCGATGCCAAGGCCCAGATTAGGCCCCGGCTTCGTGAGTTCTTTTCGCACCGCCGCCTCGTAGTCATCAACATTTTCATACAGTACGTGTCTGGAGGGGTCGCAGAAGGTCCGATGCGTCAGTATTAGAAAGCACGCCCGGCACCGAAAACCACAAGGTCCTCTGCCGATTGCAATGTCAGCCCAGTGAGCCGGGCAGTAACTGTCATCCTCGGCCTTGGACTCCCAGGGCTTGATGATATTGCCTTTGGCCCGTTTGGCCCTGTAGACTTCGATGGGGCGTGCTGTTCCGACTATTTCCGCGGGGATACACTCCAGCCGACATTCGCTTCTGGCGACTTTTTCTTTGACCACGTGGTCAAACGGCTTACCGGATCGAGTCAGGCCCGGGCACATGCGAATGGTGGTGAGTATTCCTTCGCTTGGTCTTTTCGCAGGTTTTGATCGTTCCATGGTCATTTTCATTTCTCCTGTTCCTCAACTGTAAAATCGTTCTCTGCTTCATGTTCGGCTCCATCGCCGTCTATACATCGGGAGTTATCAGGTTTTTCGCTGAACACGCGAAAATGCCGGTATGCCTCGGTTGCTACTGCCGCCGCCTTCGGCAGATCGTCGAGATACAGCCAGTCGGTGTTTTTCCATCTGTGTTTTTCATCAGGCGGCTTTTCATCTTAGACAAAAAGGCATATCGAGTGATAGTTCCCCATTGCTCAGGACTAACTGCCGGCTTTTCCAGTTGCCTCCTTTGCTTTTGTTCCTGCTGGACCCCTATTCTTCGGCCTTCCGAAAGGCTTCGACTTCATTGATGATTGTTCACGTTCTTTGCCTGACACTTTGCTCTTTGTGTCAGACAATGGCGCTGCTTCAAGCACGAGTAACTCCAGCAGGATTATCACACCCCCGATAAATACGCCCGGCAGCAACGAATAGTTGACCGCCACCCTTCGTGCACCCTCAGGTACTGTGACACTATCCATGAGCAGCACAAGTACAGTTCCAACAGTCGCAAACACTGAAATCAGGCTCGCCATGATTACACGAGACTTGCCTTTTAAGAGCGTCACGCGATTGATTATCTCGGCGGTTATCAGGAACGTAATGCCAAAGACCGATGCCAACATCAGCAGCAGCATAAGTTCCGGAAGTATTGAGATTAGCTCTTTCATTTCGTGTCCCTTTCATCAAATGAACGTATTCTATTTTTTCAATCCATGTCCAACCAAATCGCGCCATTGTCGTCCTGGAAGCGGGCCATATCATCAGGCACGAGCTCTCTCAGATATAACAAAAGATTCAGCCTGCCGATGTCTTTTCATCCGAAGGTCGATTGGCAGCATCCCAGTCACGAGACGACAGCCTCAAGCGCTTACAAGCCATTATGCACAGAAGCGAGACACACAGGGTCACAACCGCGGATATTTTCCCCTTAAGAAGCCATGCCTGTTTGAGAGCCGGAGATATAGTGGTGCAAAGGATAACAAAAATGGCACAAACAGCGATAAGTAACATGAATCCTGATAAAGGTAAAACATCCTTCATTTTGGAACCTCATTTCTGTCTTTTTGCTTTCCTTTTGGCTTTAGTTGGGTTAACCAAACCACATGTCTTACAGCCACGTCTCAACTTAGAAGACACACATTTGACATTCTCGATGAATCCATCGTCGCCCATCTCAGAGCAAAACTGAGCGCAATTAATAATTGTTGGTATATAGACTGTATGGCCGTTAGCTTTTTTGATTTTGAAGCTCATATTATGCAACTACTACCATTCAAAATAGACTCGGCTGTTCAGCTTTGTTAAGACCGAAGTCAATACTACTACCATGAGCAAAGCCCGTTTATCCCGAAAAAGGCTCATTTGCTCGAATACGTTCTGGAGTGTAAGGCAGAGAATTGCAAACATCGCCCCAAGCAACACCGACAGCAAGATTTCCGGCAGATTTGAAGTTAGTGTTTCCGTCGCAACAGCTCCTTTCATTTCCGTTTTATATTGTGTATTTCTTTCCAACCTGAAAGCTGTCTGCCGTGGCGCTGCATGCGATATGCAGTCCTGTCACCTTCGCAGCCCTTTCCTTTTGAAAAAGTTGAATTTGTAAGAGCTGAAGGCAAGCCACCTTTCAAATTGCTCTTCATTACCGCACAGCGCGGTTAAGAGACAGCCAACATAGGTGACATCGCATCCATCTAATTCCTGGCGAAATACGTTTCGAACTTCTTCATTTCCATCTCTGAACAGGCGAAGCTCTAACTCTAAAAGCAATAGAATAAGTTTTGCCTTCTCTGCCCTTTCGCGGACTTGCCCGATCAGTATTGGCTCCACGTTTCTTCTTTTAGACATAGCTGTTTCCCTTCAAAAGTTTCCAAAAAAAGTACTTAGCTTCACGAAAACAACCTTGCCAGAATCCAGCAGCTCGGTTCCAAATCTTCTGGCAATCTCGCTCTTTATCCATACTTATCATAGCAGTTACAACTTACATGTGATTTCAACCACACAGTCTCGTCACTGGCTTTAAAATCATCTCTAAGACTAAAATCACCCGGTATTAACCACATTTGGCATAGCAGCAGTTGTCATACACATTGCGTCCGGTTTTTCTTTTTAGGCGATATATATTTCTGCCACGGAAAGATCTGAACAACATAGTTAGATTGGTACTGATTCTTCAAAGTCGTTGCTTTCTTTGAGAGCGATAAACTCGAAGGCCTTATTGGCGACAAGGATTAATCTGGGCAGGTCATCACGGAAGTAATATTCTGTGTTTTCGTAATCACCATCTTTGTTCCGGTATCGCTTTTGAATTCGCACTGAATGCCGGAACACCGTCTGTCCGCTCTTATCCATTTCATTCTTCCACACCGATGCCTGAATGTTACCAGCGCGGAAATCTTTAATCGGTTTTTGCTTTTCTCTGTCTTGCATTTTCGTGTCTCCTTAACTTTGATTACGTTGTTGATGCCGCGTGACTATCTATTGTTGGCGAAGAGAGGCGGCTGTTCGTATTCTTTAAGAAGCTCTGCCATGAAACACCCGCCTGCGGGGCAGAACTGCCGCAGAAGATGATGTTGACATCCTGCAAACCACGGATTCTCGACAGCGAAGGTGATGATCGCATCTATCTTCGGGTAGTCTCGGAGGGGATTTCGTCGGTCCACGGCGTGAATTATTTGCCGGATCTCTGACGGCCCCGCCTTGATCCAGGCGAAAAGCTGTGATATTACGCGATACGCCTCCAATCGGTTGTGATCGTAGAGGCAGAGCTGCATCATACGACGTATGCATTGTGGTACTTCCCAGCCGTTGTCGAACACAGTTTTCCGCAGATCATCTTGCCGGTGCTGTTCTTTTTCGAATTCAGCGAGCGTTTCGGCGTACCACTCGACCGCCTCCGGCGCCGGCGTCGGCATTATCAGCGAGTTCTCGGGCTTGGGCTTTTTGGCAAGCCCAGCAACGGCTTTTCCGTCCAGATAAAGCAGTTCCTTCATCGGCAACGGAATCACGAACCTGCCAGCGGCGGTGTTGATGGAATTTGGCAAAGGAACAAAATGGTCTCGCTGATACACATCGATGTCGATATTGGTGATGCCGTCGTCAAGCATTTGGCGGGCAAGATGGTAGTTCATGCATGGCATTAGAGGTGTGGGTCGTCCGCAGAAGACAACCGGTGAGATTGATATTATGATTACAGCAGCAGTGGCGCCCTCCTTGGCGTTTCCACTGCTGCGCTGGCCGCCTGCGTGGGACGAGGAGGCGGCCGGACTGTGCTGTTTGGCGGCATCGGTCGGGACGGTATTGCCGACATTTCCACCAACATCATCATTATCGCCGCCCCCGACGCCGGTATCGAAGTTGTTATAATCGGGCAGGTCATCGGCTTGACCGGTGATACGTACATCATCGTCGGCCTTTTCAGCAAACTCATCGTTATCGCCGGCGGCAATATTCCCGACCTTACCGCCGCCGTCATACACGATGTCTAAGTCGTCTTCAGGTATGCTGAATTCCTCGACGATATATTGGGCAGCTTGAAGGGCCCTGACGCGGACGGTCTCCACATCCGGGGCGATGATATGGAAGCGAAGGTCGTGGTTGCGTGGAGCTGACGGATCTGGAGCCAGCGAGGACCATGTTGATACAAAAAGGTCCTGGTTTACATAGCGGTCTCGGACCACCTCAGTGGCAGCAGTATCCACCATGTTGACGAACACTGCCTTACTGTCCTTGAGGGCTTTGATGAGCCTGCATTCGGCTGTGATGTTGGCGTCTGTCGTCATTTTTCCAGTTTCGCCCATTATTGTTTGCCTACTTTCTATAATCCTCACGTTCGACTGGCATTCGTCGCACGTAGGGCAGCAATGCCTCTGCAACGTTCAAGGCATCTTGAAACGGCTTAGGCCCGAGTTCGCCGATCAGGCCGTTTGTGCCCGGCGGGACATTCGCCGTGAACTTGTGCATAGAACTTATGACTTCAGCCTCGTTCTTGGCCAAGGCCACGGCAAACCTGCTGTGAATATGGATGGTGCTGCGATATTCACGAGCAAGATGCTCGGTTACCTCTGCGAGATTGCCGCCCAGAACAGCTGGCTCTTCCGCTGGCCTCGTTAGCTTGTAGCTGCCGTTGTTGCCAACAATCGCTTTTGAAGCCAATCCCTCGGCAATAATTTTGTGGATCTCGCCGGCAGAGCAACCAGGTAGCGGCGCGACCGACACAATTGGGTTCTCACCGATTTTGACCAGTTCCTTGGGGTCAGCAGGTGGTGTCCAGAGCTTCTCTGTGTCCTTGATTTGCTGGAGCAAGGAGATTTTTGCCCGATACTGTAGGAAGATGAAGCCTGTGAGGTCTTCGCAGACAATGCCCCTCCAATCACCGCCATGCCGGTCGAGGTTATTGGCGATGTCTATAGCCCAGTTAACACTACGCTGGTCACGGGCACATATGTACTTTGACTTCGGTATTTCCTCGCAGCCTTCTCCCGATACCTTGACTCTTCCATCGCTCTGCCCAATTGCGTGGCTGATGAGTTGATATTGTTGTTGTTGACTCGGATAGGTGCTTTTTAGCACATCCAGGACATTCAATTGGGACAGGTGGCCGGCGGCGATGGCCTTACAATAGGCGACGAGGAACTCCTGAATACTGTCTAGGTTTTCGGCGTCAAAGACAACGAGGCTGCCGTGCCGGCTGCAAAAGCTCTCAAAGGCCTTTTTGACGAATTCAGTCCTGCCACCTTCCTTTTCAATAACCTCTTCGAACTTCTCCTCCACAAACTTGCTGTTAGCCAGTTCGCGTCCGACAGGCAGATAGAAATCATCCGGGAGGTTCTGCAATCGGTTGCCCGAAGAACTCTGGCGTCAGGCCGCAGCCCTGGCCCGTGAGCACGGGCTCAACAAGACCTCCCGCGCCTTAGGCTTGAAGTATTACTCACTCAAGAAGCACCTTGATGAGATGACCACTGAGCA
>Ga0315275_10000943_pt1 | contig 24758 bp, 25 predicted proteins | sample YL17G03_0_MG_FD_205557 | JGI IMG/M metagenome (GOLD analysis project Ga0315275, IMG submission 205557) | Sediment microbial communities from Yellowstone Lake, YNP, Wyoming, USA - YL17G03_0 | ecosystem: Environmental > Aquatic > Freshwater > Lake > Sediment | place: USA: Wyoming | collected...
CCATCCTCTACGCCGAGCCCCTCTACCTTCAGGCCGAGCAGAGCCGCATCCCCGAGCTCAAGCAGGTCGTCCTCTCCCGCGGCGGTGGGCGGGTTGTCATGGAGCCGACCCTTTCCCTGGCCCTCCAGGCGCTGCTGGGCGAGCCGCCCCCGCCGCTATCAGTGCTCGAGCCCAGCCAGTTCGAGCGGCCGCCGACCGGCGCGCCCGCGCCGGCGTCTCAGGCGGCGCCATCCGGGGCGACGCTGCCCGAAGTTGGGCGGCTTGCCCGGGACGCCGCGCGCCAACTGCGGGAAGCGCGGGACCGGCTTGACCAGCTCGAGCAGACTATCAGGCAGCTCTCTGAGAAAACAGAGAAGTAGCTGCCGCCTGACGGTGAAGCCGCTGTCGGCCGCGTGGTATTATCGCGTGGGCACGCTCCCATGATCGTCCTCGGCATTGATCCCGGCCTGAGCGCAACCGGCTACGCCGTCCTCGACTTCGGCAACGGCCGGCCCTGCCTGCGCGGGTCCGGCTGCGCCCGCAGCTCCAGCCGCCAGCCCATCGAATCGCGGGTCCGGGCGATCTACGATGAGCTTCTCGCCGTCGCCTCGAACTGGCGGCCGCAGCTTGCAGTGCTGGAAGGTTTGTACTCGGAGTACGCCTTCCCGCGCACCGCCATCCTCATGGGCCACGTCCGCGGCGTTATCTGCCTCGCCGCCGACCAGGCCGGCGCGCGGGTGCTGGAGCTTGCGCCGGCCGAGGTCAAGCAGGCGCTTACCGGCTCGGGCCGGGCGAGCAAAGAGCAGATCAAGCGCGCGGTCACGCGGATGCTTTCGCTGAAGGAAGCGCCCGACTCCGAGCACATCTGCGACGCCCTCGCCCTCGCCCTCGTCGGCGCCGCCAGGGAAGGAGTGGACCTGTGGAGGTCGTAGGCCAGCCATCAGTAGCGCAGGTTCCCAACCTGCGTTCGCCCGCCATAGGCGGGCGGCCGTTCGGCAGGAGCTTGCTCCTGCCCCGGGTGCTCATATGATCTCCTACCTCGAAGGCCGCTTGCTCCAGAAGCACGACGACCGTATCGTCGTCCTCGCCGCCGGCGTGGGCTACGAGGTGCTGCTTCCCGCCGCCGTTCGGCCCGCCTTCCGAGGCCGTCGTGCAGGCATGGAGGGTGACACCGTCAAGCTCCACATCTCCTTCCACCAGACCGAGCGCAGCCCCAAGCCACTCCTCATCGGGTTCCTCTCACCCCTGGAGAAGGAGTTCTTCGAGCGCCTTATCACCGTGGAGGACATCGGCCCCACCGCCGCCTGCCGCGCCCTCTCCGTTGACGTCGCCCGCATCGCCCGTGCCATCGAAGCTAAGGACGCCAAGCTACTCTGCACCCTCGACGGCATCGGCCCCCGCAAGGCCGAGAAGATCATTGCCACCCTCCACGGCAAGGTCGGCAAGTTCGCCCTCATGCCCGAGCCCGAAGGCGCGCCGGCCCCCGCCGCCGAAGAGGACTTCAAGGAGGAAGTCATAGACGTCCTCGTCCAGCAGCTCGGCCACACCCGCACCGAGGCCCAGCGCATGGTCAACGCCGCTGTCTCGCGCAAGCCCGACGTCTCCAGTGCCGAACAGCTCTTCGAGGAAGTCTACCGCGGGGAAAAGGTGTGATCGCCGGGGAGGAGACTGCCGGTTGGGCACAGATGCTGCCGATCAAAGCAGGTCCTCTCAACCCGAGGCATCGCACCTGGGCCCATCGTGGCTTCCTTACGTGGGGGTCGCGATCGGCGTCCTGCTTATCATCCTCGCGATCGTCAGCAGGCCCGTCTCGATAGAGTTGCACGTGTTTGGCGTCGTTCTCGTCTCATGCTCGGTATACGCGGTGGCATGGCGGCGCTTCGTCCCCAACGGAAGGCCTCCAGTCTGGTTTGTGATCGCGACTGCCGTCTCTGTCTTTGTCGTAGCTGCTGTGCTGCCGCTCGCTTTCCTCGCGGTCCCCTCAGGTGAGAGGATTCGGCCGGTGCTGGGCCTGCCGCTGATGCACGGTGCTTGTCTCGTGCTTGGCGCGGCCGCGGGGCGTCTCTGCATCCGGAGTATTGGTGGTCGGAGCAGGTTCGCTTCGGTCCTCACCTGGTACGTGGCCGCAACCCTGGTGCTCGCGACACAGGGGGTCGTGCTGCTTGTCACTGCCCTCGCCACGTATGGGCGAGGCATCAAGTTGGTCGAATGACCGGCTTGCTCCGTAGCCCGCCCTTACCGCACTCTGGCAAGGGGTGGGGCAACTGATGCAGAAAGATGGCCGAGTGACCGAACCACAATCCAAACCCAAACGCGCACGCAAGCCTCCCGGGGCTGCCGCCCCCGCGCCCGACCCCGTCCTCTCCCAGCCCACCCCCGAGGAGCGCGAGGACAAATGGAACCTCCGCCCGCGCTTCTTCGCCGACTGCATCGGCCAGCAGGTCGTCGTTGACGCGCTCGACATCGCCATCCGCGCCGCCAAGGAGCGGGGCGAGCCGCTCGACCACACCCTCTTCTACGGCCCACCCGGCCTCGGCAAGACCACTTTCGCCCGCATCATCGCCAACGAGTTGGGCGTGAGCTTCAAGGGCACCTCCGGCCCGGCGCTGGAGCGCGGCGGCGACCTCGTCTCCATCCTCACCAACCTCGAGGAGCGCGACGTCCTCTTCATTGACGAGATTCACCGGCTCCCTCGCGTCGTTGAAGAATTGCTCTACTCGGCGATGGAGGACTTCACGGTAGACATCATCTTCGACAAGGGCGCGCACGCCCGCATCTACCGCTCCCGCCTCCAGCCCTTCACCCTCGTTGGCGCGACGACCCGCGCCGGCCTGCTTTCGCCACCTCTGCGCCAGCGCTTCGGCATCGTGCGCGAGCTGCATTTCTACTCCGACGATGAGCTCGTCCGGGCCATTCACCGGTCCGCCAAGCTCCTCGAGATCGCGATAGACGACTCAAGCGCGCAGGTGCTAGCCGTCCGCAGCCGCGGCACCATCCGCATCGCCAACCGACTGCTGCGCCGCGTCCGCGACTACGCCCAGGTCAAGGGCGGTGGGCACATTACCCCCGAGATCGCCGCCGCCGCGCTCGCGCTGGAGGGCATAGACGAGATCGGTCTGGCCGCGATAGACCGCCGCCTGCTCGAGATCATCGTCAACCAGAACCTCGGCGGCCCCGTCGGCATCGAGGCCATCGCCGCGACGCTCCAAGAAGAGGTCCAGACGCTCGAGGACATGGTCGAGCCCTTCCTGCTGCACCGCGGCCTCCTCGCCCGCACCTCCAAGGGCCGCGTCGCCACCGAACTCGCCTACCAGCACCTGGGGGTCGAGAAGGTGGAGAAAGGCGCGAAGGGCAGGGCGCAGCGGGAGCTGCTGTGAGAAGCGCTCGTGACGGCCGAGAAGGGTAGCCGCGGCCGCGGTCAGCGAGAGCTGTTGTGGACCACGCGGCCTGTGGGAGGGGCACTTGTGTGCCTCAGGCACATGCCTGCCCCGACTCCGACGAGATACACTGTTGCACTACCGCCCTATGTGGTACCATCCAGGCGCGGAGACGCAGGCGCCCGGCATGACATCGTCAGCCTGGGTCCGCGAATTGCCGCTCCGCTCGGTGTGGGGCGAAAGCCCCTCGGGGTTCGACTCCCCAGCCTCCGGCTCAAGGGGCCTGCGGGAACGCAGCAGCCAGGTGGCTCTGCAGGCTAAGACCTCCGCCATTTGTCTGCGGCCGTTTGGGCCGGAGCGATCTCGTCGCAACGGGGGTGCAACTGATGTCAAGTCTTTGGCTTCTCGCCGCTGTTGCTGCTGCCTTGATTGCCCTGCTGCTGTTGGCCCGGGTGACGGTGTTCGAGTACCAGCGCGGCCTGGTCTACAAGAAGGGTCGTTTCGCGAAGATCCTTGCTCCAGGGCAGTACCTGATCTACAGGCCGTGGACGACGGTCCGTCTCGTGGACGCGCGCCGGCGATTCGTGACCGTCAGCGGGCAGGAGCTGGTAGCAGCAGATGGCGTGACTCTGAAGGTCAGCCTTGCAGTTAGCTTCGAGGTTGTTGACCCGGCGAAGGCAGTGAACCAGGTGGACAACTACGAATCCGCCTTCTACCTAGCAATGCAGATAGCGGCGCGCTCGGTGATTGGCTCCGTCAGCGTGGACGATCTGATCGAGAAGCGGCTGGACATTGCCGCTCGTCTGACGGAAGCCGCGGAGACCCCAGTCGGCGAACTCGGTTTGAAGCTGATCTCGGCCGAGATAAAGGACATCATGCTCCCCGGCGAGACTCGCAGGGCTTTCGCGCAGGTGGTGAAGGCGCGCAAGGAGGGGCAGGCCGCTCTGGAGCTGGCTCGTGGGGAAACCGCAGCGCTGCGGAATCTCGCGAACATCGCCAGTGTCCTGGAATCCCATCCCGCACTGCTCCAGCTAAGGGCGCTTCAGCAGCTTGCGGCATCCCCGAACAACACTCTCGTCATGGGCATGCCGGAAGGGACGTCGGTGCTGCCTGCGAGGGGGAAGACGACACGCCCACCGGAGTCACCAGAGCAGGTAGGCGAAGTGCCCGACGATATCTCGCCGTAGCGGCCGGGATGGCGGCGCACTGCGTCTCGTCTCCGGGGCATCCCTACGGCACCACCTCGAACCCCTGCTCGCGGAAGTGGTCGTCGAGGGCGAAGGCGCGGGTGATCCGCTGACTGCGCATGACAGCGAATGATGTGCAGTCCACAACGCTCAGGTCGCGGCGGTTCGCGGTAAGGACTGCAGAAACCGCGTCGGCGTGAGTCTCAGGGTCCACCCAGTGGATCTCGAGCAACGGCAGTAGCTCCGATGCGAACGCCCGAGCCGCCGCCATGCCAAACCGGCTCTGGCACACGGCGAGGGTTTCGAGAACAACGTAGTTCGTCGTCGCCAGCAGGTCGCCAGACTGCCTGAGGCATTCCCACGCGGCGGCGACCTGAGCGTGTTCGGGATCGTCAGCGTCGAGAAGCACCAGCAGGCTTGACGCGTCGACGAATGCCGTCATCCAGGATGGCCTCCACGAAATAGTCGTCGTGTCGCCGCCCAAGGTCGGAGAGACCGGAGTTGAACCTGCCTATCGCTCTGCTCGCCCGCTCCCACAACTCGGCCCTGCTAGGTTTCCCCTTCGCTTGCCGGCCCTCCGCCACGTAGCGCCGCACCAACTCCGACACCGACACCCCCTCCTCCGCGGCCTCGCGCTTCAACTCCCTTAGTTCATCCTCGGGGAACTGCACCTGTGTCCTCACCATCTCCCGCTCTCCTCGATACCGTCATTGCGGCATTGTATACCGGCATTGTACCACAAACCAGGGGAGCCGCCCAACTGGCGGCTCCCCTGGCATCTGCAAGACCACCGGCAGATCGCCTACCCCAGTATCGCCGCCAGATCCGCCTCCGGCGTCGTCACCGGCATGATGTTGAACTTCTCCGCCAGCACCCCCAGCGCCGCTGGCGTCACAAATGCCGGCAGGCTCGGCCCCAGCCGGATGTTCCTGATCCCCAGGTGCAGCAGCGTCAACAGTATCACCACTGCCTTCTGCTCGAACCACGACAGGATCAGCGACAGCGGCAGGCTGTTCACGTCCGTCTCGAACGCCCCCGCCAGCGCCACCGCGATCTGGATCGCCGAGTAGGCGTCATTGCACTGCCCTATGTCGAGCAGCCGAGGGATGCCCTCGATCTCCCCGAAATCCAGCTTGTTGAACCGGTACTTCCCGCAGGCGAGCGTCAGGATCACCGAGTCCTTCGGCACCGCCTGAGCGAAGTCAGTGTAGTAGCTCCGCCCGGGCTTTGCCCCATCACATCCCCCGATCAGGAAGAAGTGCTTGATCTTCCCGCCCTTCACCAGCTCGATCACGTGGTCGGCCGCATTCATCACCGCCGCGTGCCCGAACCCGACGAGGATCTTCCTGTCCGGCCCGTCCTCCTTGAACCCCTCCGCTGCTAGCGCCGCCGCGATCACCGGTCCGAACTCACGCTCGGTCACATGCGTCACTCCCGGCCAGCCGACCACACTAGTGGTGAAGATGCGCGCCTTGTAGCTGTCCTTCGGCGCCTGAATGCAGTTCGTCGTCATCAGTATCGCGCCCGGAAACTCCTCGAACTCCTTCCGCTGAAGCTGCCAGGCGCTCCCATAGTTGCCGACCAGGTGCTTGTACTTCTTCAGCCCCGGATAGGCGTGCGCGGGGAGCATCTCTCCGTGGGTGTAGACGTTGATGCCCTTGCCTTCAGTTTGCTGAAGCAGCGCCTCCAGATCGGCCAGGTCGTGGCCCGATACCAGTATCGCCTTCCCCTTCACCGGCTCGATGCGCACCTGCGTCGGCTCCGGATCGCCGAAGTGTGAGACGTGTGCGGCGTCCAGCAGCTCCATCACCCTCAGGTTCACCTCGCCGCATCGTAGGCACCAGCCGAGCAGATCGCTAACCGTGTGCGTCTCCTCTCGGCCCAGGTAGTCCATCGCCTCGTGGCAGAACGCATAGACCGCGTCATCCTCAAAGCCCAGTATCTGCGCGTGGTAGGCGTACGCCGCCAGTCCCTTAAGGCCGTAGGTCAGCAGCTCCTCCAGCCCCGTGATGTCATCCCCCAGTCGCTGCTTCCGCCCGGCAATCGAGACCGTCTCTCCTTGGGCGACCATGTCGCTCAAGCTGTCAGCAGGCACGAACGCCGCCGGGCCGCCCAGTGGCTCCGCCGACTGCCCAGCCTTCCGCGCCGCCGCTTCGTATTCCCTGCGAACCTTCTCCCGCAGCTCGCACCCCGTCGAGATCAGCTCGCGGAACCGCTCCGCGTCGAAGTTCACGTTCGTCAGGGTAGCGAACAGACCCTCGAGCACGAACACATCGGCCTCGTGATCCTTCACACCCAGCTGCCGCGCTCGGTGCGCATACATCGAAAGCCCCTTGAGCGCATAGACCAGCAGGTCCTGCAGCGCTGCGGTGTCGGGGTCCTTGCCGCAGACCCCTCGCACGGTGCATCCTTCGCCTCTTGCCGTTTGCTCACACTGATAGCAGAACACCTATCTCCTCCGTCGGGTTACTCCCCCGCCGCCTCTCGCCTGAGTTCATCCAGGCCTTCGTCTCCCTCCACCACATCAACCTCAAACGCCATCTGCGCCTCTGCTCCCACCGGCAGCTCAACCAGCTCCCCCGCTGCGCGTGTTGCCGCCCGCCCCATGGGCGTGCAGTTGCCAGGCTCCAGACCGAGCACGTACTCTCTGTCGCCCAGCATCTTCCACTCTGTCAGCCACGGCAGCTCCGCCAGCCGGTAGCGCAGCCGCAGCCCAAGGCCGTCGCCGAGCCGCCGGTTGATGAGCGCGCACGTCACCATGCCATCGCTGCCGGCCCGCATCCGGTGAAAGTACACCTTCTCCGCGTACCCCGTGACCGGCGCGTGCATCTTCGCCCACTGCTCTTTGCCCTTCTCCGCCTCCGCGTCTCGCGGCTTCGCCTCCAGGCTCGGCACCACGAGTTCCGATACATCGTCGAGCAGCGGGAACCCGAGGTTGATGTGATACAGCACCATCAGCGGAGCGGGCCGCGCCCCCACATTCACGATACGATCGCGCACCGCGAAGCCCGCGGAGTCGCCCCGGGCGCTGATGGTGCGGTGCATCTCCAGGTTCGGCCCGAAGAGCCTCGCCTCGCGCACGATCCCCCTCACTCCCAGTTGCAGACTCCCTCTGTCCCATTCCTCGCTCAGGCTGACGCGCTCCGCGGCAGCAGCGGAGACGCGCCCGTGCAGACCCAGCTCCTCCGCTCCGTCAATGTTCGGCGGACCGACCTGCGTAAGACCACACGTTGTCAGCAGCCCCCCGAAAAACGTCCACAGCCACTCGGCGCCGCGGGCGTCGTAGTGCGATGGCGCCACATCTCCCGACGGGCACCGGTAGCACAAGCTCATACCTTTGTAGCGCGCCTCGCTGATGTCCATCCCGCGGTCGAGCAGCACCGTGAACTCCAGCCCGCGGGTCGTGCGGAAGTCAACCGCTCGGATGCCCGCCGCCGGCCCCTCGGTCAGCGTGTAAGGCTTCAGCCCGCCGAGCTGTGATGTGTGCCCCATCCGCTTCTCAAGCTGGTTTCTGTCATAGCCGAAGGTCGCCATTGCCCTGCTCCCCATTCAGTCAGCCAGATAGGCCGCGTCGCCCATCGCGCCCAGGTAGTCGCGCAGCCTGGCCCGCCTCGCGAGAAACGCCGCGAGCAGGCCGTCCGCCGTCTCCTCGATGGTGCGGCGGTTGTTCGTGTACGGGTCTTCCTTGGTGGCCGCGTTCACCTGTTCCGCCCACTCCGGCGGCAGGGCGGAGGCGCCGGAGAGCGCGCCGGCAAGGCCACCCGCGATCGCGCCCAGGCAATCCGTGTCACGCCCGAAGTTCACCGCCGTTAGCACTGCCTGCTTCGGGTCACCCTTGCAGATCGCGAAGACGGCCAGCCCTTTCGCCACGATCTCGTTCGCCTGCGAGGCGTAGTAGTTGAAGTAATCACCGCCGTGATAGTGCTCGTAGAACTCGTCCCGCATCGCCATCGGATCGGTGTGCTTCGCCGCAAGGTCGAGCGCGTGGTTCACCTCCCACTCGATCGTGTCATAGCTCGCGTAGAGCGCCCCGCGCTCCGCCCGGTAGTGCACGAACTCGCGGGCGACGTTGAGCACAGACTCGACGGTGGCCTTCGGCTTGCATGCCTCGGCGATGGCGGCATCGTAGAGCGCGGCCCATCGCAGCGCGTAGGCCGTCTCCCGCGCATAGAGCTTCCCCACCTCGTAGGCGTCGTCCGCCGCCCCCCGCGGGTCGCCCGCGTTGATCAGCCCGAGCGCGTGCGACGAGCGCGGCAGCGAGACGATGTTCGGGTAAAGCACCAGCGATCCCGCCTCCACCGCCGGCAGGCCGGCCCGCGCCAGCATCAGCAGCGCCCTGTCGAACGCCTCCTGCTTGTAGACGATCTTGTCCGGGTCAATGTCCCGCACCCAGACCGCGAGCACGTCCTGCGCGAGCACCCGATCCTTCTTCTCGATGATTGCGGTCGCGATCAGCTTCTGCCGCTCGATCCCGTCCTCGGTCGTCCCCGCAAGTCGCGCCCACTTCGTCCGTTCGGTGTAGTGGGAATAGGGGAGGAGGCGGTCGAGATAGCCGTACTTCTCTCTGACCGCCTCCCTGGACCACCCTTCCACCGGGGCCCCCATCGCCGACCCGATCCACGACCCCGCGATACATCCCCTGAACTTGTCCTTCAGCGTGACCATGTCCTACACTCCTCGCCGTTCATTGTATGGCAAACCTGTCGGAGTTCACCCGCCTCTGGCGGGCGTGCCCGCCGTGCACCCTACCTACCCTCTCGCAGGCCTAGTCCCTCTTGCCCGCTGCCTCTTGCGTTGTTCGCTCCTTCACTTCCCCCCGAATCCCGATCTTCGTAAGCGTCAGCGGAATCTGCTGTCCCGCCTCCGCGCTCGCCTCCCGCACTACCCTCACCAGCCCCGAGCAACACGGCACCTCCATGTACACCACCTCGATCTCCCGGATGTCGTTGCTGCCGATGACCTGCGCTAGCTTCGTGCGGTAGAGGGCGACATCATCCAGCTTCGGGCACCCAACCAGCAGGACGCGGCCTGCCCCGAGCTTGCCGAGCGGGTCACCGAGAAACCGCCTGTGGAAATCCGCGTAGGCGAAGGCCGTGCAGTCCGCCGCGATCACCAGCCGCGCCCCCTTCAGGTACGGCGCCGTCGGCGGCACCAACATGATCTGCACCGGCCAGTTCCCAAGTCTCGACGGAGTCTCGCTATCCTGTTGTAGGGCGGGCGTGCCTACGCCCGCCGCCTCTCTGTCTATGGACAACGCGGCCGATCCTGGACAGGCAGCGTGAAGGGACTCCGCCTTGGCCTCGTGCCGGCGCGCATTCAGGCCCTTGCCCTGCCACGCGAGGTGCGCCTTGACCGCCGCCTCGTCGAACTCCTCCGCCTCCCGTATCTCCGTCGTGAGCGCGCCCTGCGGGCATTCGCCGAGGCACGCCCCGAGGCCGTCGCAATAGCTATCGCTGATCAGCCGCGCCTTTCCATCCACGATCGCGATCGCACCCTCGGCGCACGCCATCGCGCACAGCCCACAGCCATTGCAGAGCTCCTCGTCTATCCTCACCACCGTCCTACGCGTTGGCATGGTTCCCTCCGTAGATATCGCTCAGTTCCGACAGCTTCGTTCCCCTCAGATGGCTCCACAGTCGCCCGTCCATCTCCGCCAGCAGCCCCCCCAATATGCACCGCGTCGCCTCACACCGCGCCTTCCGCATCAGGCAGCGGCCCCGCGCCAGCTTCCCCTCTATCGCTTCGTACACATCGAGCAGCCTGATCCGGCTCGCCGGCCGCGCCAGCGTGAAGCCGCCGCCCCGCCCCCGCACCGAGTCCACGATCCCGGCCTTGTGCAGCCGCTGGAGCACCTTCGCCAGATGCGCTTCGGATACGTGGATGCGCCCCGCAATCTCGTGCGCCGACACCCGCCGGCGCCGCTCCCCCGCCAGCAGCGCCGCCGTGTGCAGCGCCAGCGACCCCGCCTCCGATATCCTCAACACACTTGCCTCGCCCATAGGGCCCCTACTTTCAGAAAACCGGTATCATTATACCGATTTATCATCGCAGGTCAAGACGGGTCTTGTGCAGATCGAGAAACAGCTACTGGTCCCTGTTGGGCAGGAGCTTGCTCCTGCCCAACGAACTTACGAGTTGGCGTAGCAGACCGGGGGTTCTGACCATGAGGAAGGCTATCGGCTACGCGGGCGAGGCCGTGCGTCTCCTGTGCAAGCACCCTTCGCTCGCGCTCGTCGCACTGGCGATGGGTGTGCTGGGTGCGGCGGACATGCGCGTCGGGGCGTATCTCAAGTCCGAGCACACCGCCTACGGACGGGATTCGCGGGCATGGCGGGCCAAGCGACGCCGGGAGCTGAGTAACGATCCGCGGATGAAGGCTCTCCATGCCCGGATTGCCCGGATGATGCGCTTAACGCCGTACTTGGGGTGGACCGCGGTGGTTACGCCACCTCAGCCGCCTCGGGTGAACCTCAGCGGCAGCGTGCAACTCGCCTCTGCCCTCACATACCGCCCTGGGCAAGGGACGACCTCAGGGGACCACTCACCGTACTACTCCCATGATGCCGCCGCCCTGCCCGTGGTGGCATTCCTGCCGTGGCTCATCGGCGCACTGACCACGGGCAGCTTCTTGTGGGTGATGTGGCAGACCGTGAGAAGGGATCGCGTGCCGTGGCGGGAGTGGCTGGTCCCCGGCTGGCGAGTCTGGCTTCGCCTGGGCCTCTTCACCAGCGCCGTTGGCGCAGCGCCTCTGACCCCGTATGGTCTGGCCATGCTGCCGGGCCGCTGGTATGCGGTAGTTCTGGCAATGGCCTACGCCTGGGCAATGGTGTCTTTCCTGCTTGTGTTGGCGCCGTTCGCCATCGTTGCCGGCCGAACCGGAATCATGCAAGCAGTTCGCGTAAGTGCCCGACTGGTTGCGACGAACGTAGTGACGGCGCTGCTGTTGGTACTCGGTGCAAGCGTATTGGCCTGGCTCGCAGGCCGCTTCACGCCGCTGTATCAGACACTCTACCGGGATCTTCGGACGATGACCCAGACAGCGGACTTCACGAGCTGGCAGCGCTCCCTTGCCGGGCTGCCGTGGGATATCGCGCTGGGGGGAGTAGCATCCGTGATCGCTGCCTGGTACTCGGCCGCCATGCTGATCTGGTACGTCGACCTGACACGGCCCGCCACCCCGGAGAGCCCGGCGCTCTGCTGATGCGGACACACCAGACCACCCCACTCTCATCCCCCCGGTTCGCTCCCCTCCCCGTTGGGCAGGAGACACGCTCCGAGCCAGCGAAGGAGCCGGATAGGGGGCCTGAGTCATGGGGGTTATCTTCAGGTCGAAGGTTGCCTGCCATCGCCTCCGTCGGCGGCTCGACTGGCTACTCCACCCGCTTCCCTGGGCAGCGGGCCGAGGCGCCCCCGACGGCTTCCCGGTCGTCGTCTCCGCACGCGACTCGCCCCTACGACGTGCCCCAGACGGCGCCATTGCCGCCTACACCGAGGAGAAGACCCACAACCTAATGCTGGCGGCCGCGAAGGTCAACGGCGCGGTCATCGCACCCAACCAGGTCTTCTCGTTCTGCCGGACGGTCGGCAAGACAACATCCTCCGCGGGCTATCTTCCCGCGCTCGAACTGATCCAAGGCGAGCTTCGCGCCGAGATTGGCGGCGGCCTCTGTCAGCTCTCCAATCTTCTCTTCCTGCTCGCCCTCGACATCAACGCCGAGATCGTTGAGCGACATCGCCACTCCTTCGACCTCTTCCGCGATGTCGAGCGGACGGTGCCGTTCGGATGTGGCGCCACCGTCTTCTACAACTACGTTGACTTCCAGTTCCGCAACACCCTCCCGTTCCCAATCCTCTTGCGGAGCTGGGTGGACTCCGAGATGCTGCGCGCCGGAGCGCGTGCCGCTCAGTCACTGCCCTTCGACGTACGCGTCTGCGAGACCGACCACCGCTTCTTCCGCCGCGATGGCGCCGTGTACCGCGCCAACCGCGTCTGGCGACAGGTACACTGGCATGACGGTCGGCACTGGGAACCGGAGTTGATCACGGCGAATGAGTGCCGCGTGCTGTATCCGGCCGACGATCTCGTTGGCGAGGCGACGGAGGGCTAGCATGAACTGGAGGCTCAAGAGCGCGCTCCGCCACGCCCTGCTCGCGCTGCCAGGAGGCGACGCGCTCTACCGCTGGCTTACCTATACCCTCATGGGGTCGATGTCGGCGATGCCGGCGAAGTGGTTCCGCGTCTTCCCCTCGCGGGTCGAGCTGCTCCAGCGCTCCTTCGGCTCGGATGCCAGGTCCCAGTCCCTCTGGTGCTTCGACAGCGGCGCCACCATGGCCGCCGGCCTAGCGATGGCGGTGGCCACCGATGAGCCAGGCCTCCTGACCGATCGGTGGAATCGGCTCACTGATCGCTACTGCGCCACTTCCCGGCAGGTCCTCCGCGAGAAGGGCCCCGACCTCGCTCGCCTCTCCCGCGCCACCGAAGGGAGAGTCGAGTGGGTCCTCTCAAAGACCGCCGGCCGCAGGGCCATTCCGGCCCTGACCGCGGTGCGCATGGCTTACGGCGACCACGCGGCGGCCGAGCAACCGGAATGGTCTGGGCGGTTCGGCTGCGTCTTCTCCAGCGGCACCCTCGAACACTACGCCCCGGATGGGCTGGAGCGCCAAGTGGGGAGGATGGCTTGCGCCCTACGGCCAGACGGAGTGATGAGCCATGTCGTTGATCATCGAGATCACCGCTGGCACGCTGACAAGCGGCTCAGTCCACTGGCACACCTGACGCTCAGTGAAGATGCTTTCATGCGGCGCTACGGCAACCCTGTCGAGTACCACAACCGGTGGCTGCACGGCCGATTCGTCGAGCTTTTCTCGCGTCACGGCTTCGCCGTCCAGTGTGAGACACTACGGGAGTATCAGCCGGAGATGGTCCCCCTCGACCGGGCCCGCCTCGCCCCCGAGTTCCGCGACGCGACCGACAACGACCTACACGCCCTCGTGACCCACTTCATCCTCACGCGCCCATAGGGCACACAACAACAGACCGGCGCCCTCTCAGGCCCCGGTTCGCTTCCCCTCCCGTAGGGCAAGAGTCGAAAGTGCTGTCCATGACAGCCCGACCTTCTTCGCCGGCTGGTCCGCTGCTGGCTAGTCCTCACAGAGCCGTAACGCCTCTGTCACTGCGAGCACCTCACACCCCGCCTCCTCGCGGTGATCCAGCAGGTGTCGGTCGCCCGTGACCAGCCATCGAGCGCGCGCCGCGCGCGCCGCCGCGATGACGTCGGCATCGCCTGGGTCCGGCGTGAACACGACCTCCGGGAGAACGGCATCGGACACGACTAGCGTCTGCTGTGCATAGGCCTGGACGAGGAGCGCGACAGACATCCCTGTCCTCCCCACCACCGAGCGCAGCTTCCGATGCGCCAGCGTCCCCGCAAGTTCGCGAAGCAGCGAACGCGAGGTCCACAGCTCGAATGGGCGATTGCACAGCCTGCGCAGGAGAGCGCGGGGAGGACCCGAGAACAGCAGTGCCGACACTACCACGTTCGTATCGAGAACAACTCTCATCGTCGCGTCGAACGAACCTGATGCACGATCTCAGCCACTTCCTCGACAGATAGCAGTTCCCCCACATCGGTCTCATCGAGCTGTGCCAGAACAGCGGCGAGCGAAGCCTCCCCTCTCTCGGGGATGAGAACCTCCACCTCTGTGTTGGGCGGAATGTCAACCGCCTCCCGAAGTACTACCGCCGAACCGTTGTAGGTGCCCTTGACGCGTTTCACTGGCATCGCCTCATCGCCATTGTAGCACGCACCAATCCCACTTGGAACACCCCCCAAACGCAAACCGGCGCCCTCTCAGGCCCCGGTCCGCTCTGCGTCTCTGTGCCTCTGCGGTTAGGCCGTTGGCCTAATGCACCGAACAGCTTATACACGGATCGTACGCTCGCACCATCATCTCCAGCCCAAGCTCGATCTTCTCCTTGGGCTGGTCGGCGAGCTGCCTGGCGAAGGCCTCCAGGTCGCGGTCTATGTTGGCGTAGTTCTGGTTGGTCGGAATGATGCAGTTCGCCTCCACCAGCCGCGCCCGCTCGTCATAGGTGTAGTCGTGGATCAGCAGCCCCCGCGGGGCCTCCACCACGCCCACGCCGCGACCGTGCTTGGTGATCGGCGGCACCTCTTCATCCTTGATGCCGCGGGCGAGCAGCTTGTCCATCAGCTCGATCGCATCCTCGATCGAGTGCACCAGTTCGATGAACTGCGCCACCGTGTTCAGCAGCGTGTTGTACACCGGCGGCTTGAAGCCCAGCTCCTCCATCACCTTCAGCGCCTCCGGGTGGAGCTGCTTCCAGTTGTTATTCACACGCGCCAGCGCGCCCACCATGTAGCTGTCGCGGTTCCACTTCGAATGCTTCGCGGTCGAGTGCTGGACCAGGAACTCCTTGATCGCGTCGAGGTACCTGTCGCCGGGCACGCGCCCGCCATCGGTCGAGACGATGTCTCCGGCGTAGAAGCTGTAGTGGTCCGGCTGGCGCAGCGCGACGTACTCGGTCTCCCGCGCGAACGCCGGAATCTGCAGCGTCTTGAGAATCCCGACCGTCGCCTTCATGTCCTCGCGCAGCCCCACGAACCGCTCGCGCATCACCTTCAGCGCCGCCGCGTCCGGCATGGATGTATAGCCACCCGGCACCACCGCCACCGGATGGGTGTGCCGCCCCACTAGCACGTCGGCCAGGTCGTAGCCGGTTAGCTTCACCCGGAAGGCCAGCTTGACCACATCCGGGTTCTGCGTCACGAGGGGCACGACGCTCTTCAGCCCGAGCAGATCAGGCGCCACCAGGAAGTAGACGTGCAGCGCGTGACTCGACACCATCTCCGCGTCCATGATCAGCCGGCGGATCAGCTTCGTCTGCTCGGTGAGCTCGATGCCGAGCGCGTTCTCCGTCGCTGATACCGAGGCGGAGCTATGGCTCATCGCGCAGATGCCGCAGATGCGAGTAGCGATGTGCGCCACTTCCTCCCAGCTCTTGCCCCGCAGGAATCCCTCGAAGAACCGGTTCGCCTCCACCACCTCGAGAATGGCCTTCTCGACGCGACCGCCCGCGATGGTGGCGAGGATGTTACCGTGTCCCTCGACTCTGGTTACGTGGTCGACCCGAATCTCCATGGCTCGGAACCCTTGCTTTCCTTCTTGGCGGTGTCAGCCGGCGCCTCTGCCAGCTCCTTCACCCGCGGCGCCCGCTGCCAGTAGATATCGAATGAGGTCATCACGTCCTCGACCGTGTAGCCGTGCTCTTGGAGCACGTCCTTCGCCGCGTTCACATTGGGGTCGTCTACCAGCCCCCTGCACCCGAAACACCGGGCCCCCCGGCTGGTGCAGATCGAGTTACACCCGCACCGCGTCACCGGCCCGAGGCAGACCATTCCTTTGTCGTATACGCATTCGTAACCGTTCAGCTTGCACTCATAGCAGACCGCTTCGTTCGGCACCCGGTAGGGCCGGCCCAGCAGCAGATGCTTGAGCACCGAGACGAACTCGTTGGCATTGATCGGACACCCGTAGATCGGCACGTCCACCTTGATCTCGGCGCCGATCGGGCGGACCTCGCCCGCCTCCCCAGCGGCGTACCAGTCAACCTTGTCGCCGTACTGCATCTTCAGCAGCTCGCCCTTGTCGAACTGGTTCGCCGACACGTGCGGCCCGCCCAGGCAGGCGCACGACCCCAGCGCCACCACCAGCTTCGCCCGCTCGCGGATCTTCTTCAGCCTGGGCACATCGCTGTCGCGGGCGATCGAGCCCTCGATGATGGCGATGTCGTACTCGTCGCTCTTCTCCGACATCGCCTCCCGCCAGGTCACGATGTCCACATGCTTCAGCACGTCAATGATCGGCTCTCCGATGCTCAGCACCGTGAGCTGACATCCTTCACAGCACGCGAAATCGAAAAAAGCTACTCTCGGTTTGGCGCTCACACTCATCGCTCCTCAGTCGCTACGCCGCGCGCTTAGATGCTCTCATGGAACTGCCGGACTTCCTCGCCCGTGAACACCGGCCCGCTGATGCACACGCACTTGCCGTTGATCTGGCAGTTGCCGCACTTGCCCACCCCGCACTTCATCCGCCGCTCCAGCGAGAAGTAGATGTGTTCATCGGGGATATGGAGCGCGCTGAGCTCGGCGTAGACGAACCGGTACATCACCGGCGGCCCCACCACCGCCGCCACGATCCGGCGCGACGTATCCAGCGTGATCCGCTCGAACAGCGTCGTCACCACTCCGACGTTGCCGGTCCACCCCTCCGCCGGTTTGTCTATGGTCACCAGCACCTGGTTCCGGTCATCCGTCGCCCAGGCCTTGAGATCGTCCGCGAACAGGATGTCGTCCGGCGTCCGGTTCCCGTAGAGCAGCATCATCCGGCCGAAACGCTCCCGGTTCGCCACGATGGTCTGGACCACGGACCGCAGCGGTGCCATCCCGATGCCGCCCGCCACGATCAGGCAGTCAGCCCCCTCGAAATCCTCCATCGGGAAGCCATTGCCTAGCGGCCCCCGGATTCCCAGTTCGTCGCCCGCCCCCATCGTGTGCAGCTTGGAGGTCAGCCCGCCCATCCGCCGCACGCATAGCTCGAAGCATCCTCTGCGGGAAGGGGAGGAGGTGATCGAAATCGGCGCCTCGCCGAAGCCAAAGATACCCACCTGCACGAACTGACCGGCCTTGTGACCCAGCTCCCGCTTGCCGGGCAGCTCGATCTCGAACAGCCTATCGGTGCCCGTCAGTTCCTCGGCGCGGGTGATCTTCGCCATCTGGGGAACGAACAGCGCTTCCGGCTTCTGGTTGGGGAATCGCTGCTGGACGGTCGCCTGCCCTGAGCCTGTCGAACGGGTCATCTCACCGCTTCCTTCCTCGCTTCGCCGAGCACCGAGTTCAGCACATCAACCAGGCTGATCCCCGCTGTGCACGACTTGCTGCACCGGCCGCACCCGATGCAGAACGGCTCACCGTGCTCCCGCAGCAGGTAAACGAACTTGCGGAACCAGCGGTGCCTCACCCGGTCGGCGCGCTCGCGCCGGAAGTTATGCCCGCCCGCCACCACCGCGAAGTCTTGGAACTGGCAGGAATCATAGGTCCGCCCGCGCTGGCCCGCCTGGAGCAGCAGATCCACCTGGTCATCCATATCGAAGCAGAAGCAGGTCGGACACACGTTGGTGCAGGTGCCGCAGCTATAGCATCGCAGCGCAGTCGCCTGAAACGCCTCGCCGTGGTACTGCGCGTCGAGCAGATCCGGCAGCTCCGTCATCTGCCCGTTGATCTTCAGCGTCGTGCTCTGCTTCTTCTTCTCGATGAACGCCCTTGCCGCCGCCTCGTCCTTGCTCGTCGCGTCACGCAGCCCCGAAGCCTGCTTCGTCAGCGCCTCGCCCTTCTCGCTCAGCACCTCCACGAAGTAGCTGGGGGACTGGCTCCGGGCCGCTCCCGGTGCCTGTCCCCGTCCGTCTCCGAGCGGCGTCAGGAACAGGTCCGCACCCTCGCGGGTCTCACAGCTTCCCACCGAGGTGCAGAAGCAGTACTCGTCCGGCAGACACTCCATCCCGATGATTGTCGCCGCCTTGCGTCGAGCGAGGTAGTGTGCATCTGTCACCTCGTTGCGCTGCCCCATCGCCCAGTCGAGCTGGTTGACTGCCTTCAGATCGCAGGCGTGGATCCCGAAGAGCACGAAGGGCGTCTCGTCCAGCACCGCGGACGCCTTGTTCTTGGGCAGGTCGAATGCCAAGATAGCGTCCCGCGTCGGCCAGATCGCTTTCTTCGGCGGCATGACGGTCCTGACGTAATCGAAAACGACCTTCGACGGGTCGGTCACCGCCTCGAAATCAAACGACGCCTTCCCGCGCTTCACCGGCGCCAGCAGGCGCGTAGTCTCGCACACCCGCCCGAGCAGCCCCCGCAATCCAGCTTCGTTGATCACAGCCGTGCGCCGCATAAACCACTCCAGTCTGCTGAGCCCTGCGACCAAAGATGTTTGCGGCCGAAGTTGGACGCAAACATCACCTCTCGGGCCAGGAAGCCCGTCTGAGGCAACCCTCCACGCTGCAGGCCCTCGGCCCGTGCCGCGGAGGTGGTTGGTGGCGGCGCGCTCCCCGGCCCAGCTACACCGGCTGGCCACACGCGAAACCGGCCCAAGCGCCGTTTTCGGGATCGCCCCGCGCCGGATCGCAGGCCAAGGAGCATGCCGTCACGCCTATCTTCTACGAGCCCCCCGCCTCCGCCTTCGCAAGCCGCGCGAAATCCTTGCCCGGCTAGCCGCCGAGCTTCCCCCCGAGCTCGCGCCCGTAGGCGGCACACCGCGCGAGCGCCTCCGCGTCGGGCACGTACCTAACCCGCAGCCCCTCCCCGGCCACCTCGATCTGCATCCCCCTCAGCGCCTCCTCGATGTGACCAACCGCCTCTCCGCTCCAACCGTATGACCCAAAAGCAGCCCCGATCAGGTGTCGCGGCTTCAGCCCCTTCAGATAGCAGAGGAGGTCGGCAACCGTCGGGAACACGCCGTTGTTCAGCGTTGGCGAGCCGACCAGCAGCGCCCCCGCCTCCATCAGCTCCGCCGCCACATCGCTGCGGTGGCTCTGCCGCAGCGGCGCCACCTTCACCTCGACGCCCGCCCCCGCCAGGCCGTCCCCGACTGCTTGTGCCATCGCCGCGGTGCTCTGCCACATCGTGTCATAGGCGATGACGGCCTTCCTCTTAGCCGTCCCCACCGCCCACGCGCCATACCACTGCACGACCCGCCCAGTATCCCTCCGCCAGATCGGGCCATGGCTTGGCGCGATCGCGTCGATGGGGACGTTGAGCCGCCCCACCTTCTCGAGCAGCTTCGCCACCAGCGGCGAGAGGGGAAGAAGGATGTTGGCGTAATACTTCGCCGCCTCGTACTCCAGCACCGCGCCGTCAAGCTCGTCGGCGAAGCGCTGGCTCGAGGCGAGGTGCATCCCGAACGCGTCGTTGGACAGCAGCACCCGATCCTCGGCCACATAGGTCATCATGCTGTCGGGCCAGTGCAGCATGCGCGCCTCGACGAAGTGCAGCGTCGCGTTCCCCAGGCTCAGCGTCTCCCCGTCTTTGACAGGCGTGATCTCTCGCCCCAGATGGAAGTGATCCTCCAGCGCCTTCACCCCCGCCGCCGACGCGAAGACCTTCTCCGGCTTCACTGCCGCGATCACCTCCGGCAGTCCGCCCGAGTGGTCCATCTCCGCGTGGTTCGAGATCAGGTAGTCAATCCGCGCAGGGTCAATGACCGACGCCACCCGCGCCAGCAGCTCTCGCGTGAACGGCGCCTTGACCGTGTCAACGAGCGCTACCTTGTCCGCGAGGACGAGGTAGGCGTTGTAGGTGCTGCCGCGCTGGGTGGCGTAGCCGTGGAAGTCGCGCACGCCCCAGTCAATCGCGCCGACCCAGTGGACTCGATCGGTAACCCGCACCGCCGAGAACGAAGTCTCCACAGAAGCGATCCCTCCCGCTGCCACTACCCCCTCGCGCAGCGCAGCAGGTCGCCGAGGGTGGTGAGGTGACTCATCTCTTCCTTGATGATCTGCTCCATCCGGGGTCCGCCCAAACGCTCTGGCACCAGTTCCTCCAGGCCCAGGTAGAACACGATCGAGTCCTTCTCCAGCCCGATGGCGAAGCGGAGCACCTCCTCGCTCTTCGTCTTCCCGGTGAGCACGCCTGCCGGATCGGCCCGCTGCTGCCAGACGGCCTTGTCCGCCATCGCCTGCAGGTAGAGCGGCAGCTCGCCCTGGGGGTCGTACGTCATCTCCTCCCGCTCCTGCGCCGACAGGCCGCTGCGCATCACCGCGAAGGTACGCTCGTGGTCCTGCTCCATCCCCGCCAGCTCGAGCCACATCGCCCGCGTCTGCTCGCTCTGCGCCAGCTCCGCCGCGCGCGTGTAGAAGCCTGCTCCCTTGCGCTCGATCTCGAGCGCCATCTCCAGCACCTCGTCGGCGTTGTACCGGATGCTCATTGCGCTCCTTTCCCTTTTGCCTTCCGCCTCTCGGCCTTTGCCTATCCCCTTCTTCCCTTTGCCTTTTGCCTTTCCCTTACTCTCCGCGCTTACCCAGCACCGCGTCCAGCATGAGCAGCGCGGGCGCCGCCTCCTTGACCATCCTCAGCTTCTGCACGACCTCGTCTACGCTCTTCTCCTCCTCCACCTGTTCGGTCACGAACCACTGGAGGAAGGCGCGGGTAGCAGTGTCGCTCTCGCCTTCGGCCTGCTTCACCAACTCGTTGATCAGCCCGGTCACCTTCTGCTCGTGCGCGTAGGCCGCCTCGAACGCCGCCAGCGGCGACGCCCACTCGGTCTCAGGCGCCTCGATCGCCGCCAGCTTCACCCGTCCAGTCCGGTCAACGACGTGGTCGAAGAACCTCATCGCATGCCCCTCCTCCTCTTTCGCCTGTACCTTCATCCACTTCGCCATGCCTTGCATGTTCGTGGACTCGAAGCAGGCCGCCATCGAGAGGTAGAGGTACGACGAAAACAACTCCGCGTTCAACTGCCCGTTCAGGGCGCTCTCCATCTTCTTGCTCAGCATCCTGTCGCTCTCCTCAAGCATTGGTATTCTCCCGCCGCCACCCGGCCGACCCGTCGGCACTCCTCACTATCCTGGCCCCAAGCAGGCGTCTCCTTCCGCGAGGTGACACGCGTTGTACGCTGGGGCCGACCTTTCCCCAGGCGGGGCCGCCCCTGATTATGCCTTCCTGCGAGCAGGACCGAATCCGACCGCCACCAGCTTGTGTTCATGGCGCCCAACAAAGCCCCCATTGCTGGCCTCCATCACCGGCCTTGCAGCATGCTCCGCGCAAACTCGGTTGCCAACGATCAGGATGTCGGGGCCCCGCGTCGTATACCACAGCAACCCAACCCAGGGAGGTCACCCGATGGCTAGCGGCACAACAACCGTTGTCTGGAAAGAGCGCATGCACTTCTGCGCGCACGCCGACTCCGGTCAGGTCATGTGCGACGAGTCGGCCCCTATCGGCAAGGCGTTCCCGTCATCCCCTGAGCTGCTCATGGCCTCGCTCGGCTCCTGCATCGGCTCGGTCCTCGTCACCTTCACCGACCGCCACGACATAAACCTCCAGGGAATGAGCATTGACCTCAACTGGCAAACAGCAGAGACCCCCTACCGCATCGGCCAGATTGGCGTGACCATCAACATCCCCCGCCCCCTCTCGGCCGAGCCTCGCCGCATGCTCGAGCGCGTCGCCAGCGCCTGCCTCATTCACAACACCCTCACCCACCCCCCGAAGATTGAGGTCAAGCTGTCAGCCGCGGCTGCGGAGGCCAAAGCGCGCATACCAGGCAGCAAACCTCGCTAAGTGGCGCAGGTTCCCAACCTGCGCCACCCGCCGCAGGCGGGTCACCGCGGCCGCGGCTGCCACTCGCTGATCCACCGCTAGATCGCCAGCTCAAACGCCCTCGCGACATACACCGCCATCTGATCGCGCGTGACTGGCAGCCCCGGATGGTACAAACCGTCGTAGTACCCTTGGACGATCTCCTGGGAATAGCAGTACTCAACGTGCTGGAACGCCCAATGGGTGGTCGGGACGTCGGCAAAGGTCCATCCGTCCGGAGGGTCGTACGCTGCATCCAGGCCTGCTTCCCCGTCCGGCGCGAACATCGAACGGGCGATGTAGACCGCCATCTGGTCCCGCGTAACGGTGCTGCCCGGCTGATAGTCGCCACCCGCGTAGCCCTGCACGATGCCTTGGTCCACGGCGAACTCGACGTGCCGGTAGGCCCAGTGAGTGGTAGGAACATCGCTGAACGACGGTGATGACGGACCGGGAGGCACGTCTGCATCCCCACCGGCGACGGCGCGGGAGACATAGACTGCCATCTGGTCTCTGGTCACATTCGCCGTGGGCCTGTAGAGGCCGTCGTCATATCCCGATACAACCCCGGCGTCAACGCAAGCCGCAACCTCGTCGAACGCCCACCAGCTAAGGGGCACGTCCGGGAAGACCTGCGTGGCCATCATCAAGTGCATCACCTGTCCGCCGTAGTAGTCACCAACCCAGCACGAACCGTCCCCCGTGTCAACCGAGACCGGGACAGGCCCCTCGACTCTGTTGGTGTAGCCAAGCAACACCCCGTCGGCGCCATAGTGGAGCACCTGCCCGTCAATCCCTCCTGTGTCGGTTGCCCAACAGGTACCGTCCCCGGCGTCCACGGACACCCCCCGGATCTCGTTGACCTGGGTGACGCGAAGCAATTCCGTTCCCGTCGCGGAGAGGTGTACGATCGCCGCAGGTCCGGTCCATCCGCCCAAGCAACCCACCCAGCAGGAGCCGTCCGTCAGGTTGACCGAGACCGAGGACGGTACGGCGAACGAGCCCCCAGTCCATAGCTCCGTCCCGTCAGCGCCCAGCTTCGCCACGCCGCCTATGAGCCATCCCGCCACCCAACACGACCCATCACCGGGGTTGACGCAGACCGACATTGGCGTAGACGAACCACTCCCTCGCCACAACTCGGACCCGTCTTCGGCAAGGTGAACCACCTCCCCATCGCCGGCGTGCGCGACCCAGCAGGAGCCGTCCGTCGGGTTCACCGACACCGCAAACGGCTGCCAGAACTCGCCCCCTCGCCACAACTCAGACCCGTCGGCCGCCAGGTGTACCACCTGGTCATTCCCCGTGTCCGCCACCCAACAGGTCCCGTCCGCCGTGTTGACGGAGACGGATGAAGGTATGCGGAACCCTCCTCGTTGCCATAGGTAGCGCCCATCGCGATCCAGCCGGACAATCCGTCCCTGGTTCGAGTAGTCGGCTACGTAGCAGGAGCCGTCGCTGGGATACGCGCACACCGACAGCGGAGCCGAGAAGCCTACCGTTCGGAGCAGCTCCGTACCTGTGGCGCTCAGCACAACCAGCTCAGCCGGTCCGCTGTTGCCCACCCAGCAACGACCTGTTCCCGAGTCAACAGCAACCACCATCGGCGTGTCGAAGCCGCCTTCTCGCCACAGCTCACCGCCGTCCTTCCCCAGGTGGATGACCTCATTCTGGCTCGGGGCGGCAAGCCAGCATGATCCGTCTCCGGAGTTCATCGTCAGCGAGTGGGCGAACAAGGGCACGCTCCACATCTCCCCGCCACTGGAATCCAGCCGGTGCAGACCCAGGTTGGCGGACAGCAGAACCGACCCGTCCGATTCATCTACCGCTATCTCGCGGACTCCTACGTACCCCTCGCCTCGCCATATCACCTCCCCGCCGGAGGACAAGTGGACCACCTCGAAGCTTGTCTCGTCTACGACCCAGCAGGATCCGTCGCTACGGTTGGCGGACAGACTCGCGGGCCTTGGGAAGTCGCCGCCTCGCCACAGCACGGCCCCGCTCGCCGACAGGTGGATGACCTCGGCCCCGTAGGTGTCCGCAACCCAGCACGACCCATCCGCCGCGTTCACCGCCACGTCCCCCGGGCCGCTGAAATCGGTCCCCGACCACAGCACCACGCCATCCGCGCTTAGGTGGGTCACAGTTGAGCGTACGCTCTGGGCGACCCAGCATGAGCCGTCAGAGGGGTTCACTGCGAGTTGGTTCGCCCCGACAAGCTCAACTCTCTTGAGCTCGGTCCCATCGGCCGCCAGCCGGACAACATCCCCACTCCGGGAGTCCACTACCCAGCACGAGCCGTCGGACGAGTTCGCAGACATTGACGCCGGGCTGTACGACGGGCTCCGCCACAGGGTGTTCAGGCCCCCCGCCCAAGCGGACCCCGACAGGAGCGCGAGCAAGAGCAACATGAGAGTGACAACACAACACGACCGGCGAGTTCCCATGGAAGACCCCTTCAACGTTATTAGCCTGTACACCCAATGGGGAACTCAACGCGGTGCTGACGTACCGTTCAGCGCTGGTGCTGGTAACTCCTCTCGCGAAGGCATCCCAACGCGGTGATGAGCGGGAACCCAGGCCAGTCGTGGCCGCCGGGCACAAGCGTGGGAACGACGTCCCGTCTTAGCCGTCGTACCTCGCATCGCCCGCCCACACCCTCTCGCCCATTCCCCGCGCCCTCAGACACCCTCTCACCTCCTCATCCGTCATCTCCGTCCACTCCTCATAGAACGACGCCACCGCGAACGGGTGCTCGTCCGAGACGTATAGCACGATCAGCTCATCGGCCTCCCCGTCCCACCTCCTGCGCGGCGACACCGGCGCCGCCACAATCCCAGATC
>Ga0315275_10000944_pt1 | contig 24739 bp, 17 predicted proteins | sample YL17G03_0_MG_FD_205557 | JGI IMG/M metagenome (GOLD analysis project Ga0315275, IMG submission 205557) | Sediment microbial communities from Yellowstone Lake, YNP, Wyoming, USA - YL17G03_0 | ecosystem: Environmental > Aquatic > Freshwater > Lake > Sediment | place: USA: Wyoming | collected...
TCCGCATGGACCGATTGGACGGACTCGCATACCGCTCTCTGAGGCGCTGTGAGCAGGCCTCCGCCGGCTAAGCCGAACCACTGAGAAATGGTGCAGTTAGAATGCTAGACCTGCAGACGGGATTCCTCATCAACATGGCGGTCGTAATAGCGGTCGCGGCCGTCATCGTCGTCCTTTTCAACCGACTGAAGCAACCTCTGATCCTCGGATACCTTCTAGCAGGGATGGTTGCAGGACCGTTTGTGATATCGGCTGAGTACTCGATATCTCCCACCAATGGCGACATGGTGATCTCGGCCGAACCTGTCATCCAGATGCTTGCCAAGATGGGAATCATTCTGATTACTTTCACGATAGGCCTCGAGTTCAGCCTCAAACAGCTCAGGAAGATAGGCGTGACCGTGATCGCTGCTGCGAGCCTTGAGATCATCCTGATGATTGGGATAGGGTACCAGCTTGGCAGAGCGCTGGGATGGACCTCCCTCGAGGCGTCTTTGCTGGGAGCGATGCTCTCAGTGGCCTCGACGATGATAATCGTAAGGTCGCTAAGGGAGAGGGGAGGGCTCGACAACGAGCGTGCACGGCTGATTGTTGGGCTGCTCGTAGTTGAGGATTTCGCGGCCGTCCTCATCCTCGCAGCGGTTTCTGGACTCATCTCCCAGGGAGGCGTCAGTCCGGGACAGCTCGCAGATTTGGCCCTGAAGATGGGCATTTTTGTCGCGGCGTCCATAGTCTTCGGCCTTGCTGTGGTGCCCCGCCTAGTAGACTACGTGGGCAAGCAGCGCTCCACCGAGCTACTCGTGCTGACGGTCCTGGGTCTATGCTTCTCGATGGCTGTCTTTGCGAACTACATCGGATTCTCGGAGGCCATCGGCGCATTTGTTATGGGCGTAATCGTCTCAGAATCGAAGTTCTTGGGCGACGTCGTCAGAAAGATCGAACCAATCAGGGATCTGTTCGGAGCGATATTCTTCATCACAGTTGGGATGTTGGTGGACCTTGCTCTGTTCATTGAGCCGAGGTTCCTAATCACAGCGGCTATCATCACTGCAGTCTTCATCATGGCCAAGATGTTCTCCTGCAGCCTATCGACGTTCATCTTTGGATTCGGCGCGAGGAACTCCATAGGTGCCGGATTGAGCATGATCGCTATCGGGGAGTTCTCACTGATGATAGCGGCCGTCGCGATAGGCACCACCGCACACCCGACAAGCATAAGCTCGGAAATCAACCTCTATCCGACTATCGTCCTAGTCACAACGATTTCGGCGCTCGTTGTCCCGTATAGCGTGAAGTTCTCGGACAAGGCGACCAAGGCAATCGAGGAGAAGGTGCCCAGATCGTTCCTGTTCATGGCTTCGTATTTCAACCTCGTCGTGAGGAACATGCGCAGTCGCTCGAAATCGTCTCTCCGCCTGTCAAACGAGATGAGAGGCAGTATTTCTAGACTGTTCGTGTACATAATCATCATGGTATCGGTCGTAGCATTGGCCGTCAGCATCGCCCCGGACATTACTGACTACGCATACCTGGTGGGGGGCAATGAGGATCTCATACTATTCATACTGGTGACGGGGTCGCTGATAGTTGTTGAGTCGGCCATGTTCGGAATCTGGAGCAGGACCATAAGGCTCATCGAGGTCTCCACGAGCGAGGCCATGCTGAGCACGAGATCCGCAGAGAACATCGGATATCAAGACACCGCCAAAGCCCTGAAGTGGATCTTTCTCGCGTTCTACATGATCGTCGGATTCGTAGTGGTCTTCCCTCTGGTTCATTCAATGATTCAACAGGGGCTCATATTTGCCTTGCTGGCAGTATCCATCATCGCTGTGGCCATCATCGCGGTCTGGGGGTCCGTGAAGACAATAGACAGGAAGCTGGCTGAGATCTTCGAGCACAAGAGAACATCCCCGTTCAGCGACTCGTCGGCCGACCTCGCAGAGATCGAGGACATCATAGCGACGATGGAGCGTGGCAGGCTTTGAGAGTCGTTCACATCTCAGACAGTCACCTCGGGTACAGCGCGTACTCGAAGCTGGACGTGGCAGAGGGCATAAACCAGCGGGAGGCGGACTTCTACCACGCGTTCCAGGAGGCGTTCGACAAGATAATTGAACTCAGGCCGGACTTCGTCATTCATTCTGGGGACCTCTTCGACACTGTGAGACCTCAGAACCGGGCGATCGACTTCGCGCTGCGGCAACTCATCAGATTGAGCGATGCTGGAATCGAGACGATACTGATATCGGGGAATCACTCGACCCCAAGGCTACGAGAGACGGGCAACATATTCAGGATATTCGAACACCTCAAGCATGTCCATCCAGTGCATGAACCGGGCGGAAAGACCATCACCGTAGGGGACGCGACCGTCTATGCGATCCCCCATTCCGTCAGCCCATCACTCTCAGAGACGACCGCAGGTTTGAAGCCAACGCGTGATACGAAGCTGAGCGTCCTAGCCCTCCACGCTGGCATTGCCGACTCTGATATTTACAAGATGGATGAGTTCAACGAGCAGACGGTGCCGTTCAGCAACATCGATTCTGGGTGGGACTATGTCGCCCTGGGCCACTATCACGAGTTCAAGGAACTGGGCAAGATGATATGCTACTCTGGGTCGACCGAGCGGCTGAGCTTCAGCGAGGCGGGTCAGAAGAAAGGGATTGTCGAGGTCGATCTGGATGCTCATAGGGTCACTTTCCACGAGCTCAAGGTCAGGGACATGCTGGACATGGATGTCTTGGACGCCGCGAACCTGACGTCCTCGGAGATCCTCAAGGAGGCGAGGGACAATATCAGCTCCGCGTCAATCGACGAAAAGGTCGTGAGACTGGTCATCAAGAATGTCGCCCCGGACGCCTATCGCGCTCTTGACATGCCAACGATACGCAAGCTCGGCACCAGCGCGTTGCACTTCGATCTCAGAGTTGACAGAATCGACGTTGCGGGCGGGAAGCAGGCAGGGGACACCCAGATCGGACTTCTCGCGGACGAGTTCAAGAAATACGTTACTTCGTTGGACATGGCCGACGATAAGAAGAGCAGGCTGATGGAGATGGGCTTGCCGTACCTCATGAAGGGAGAGGAATGAGGATATCTTACTTCGAGCTCAAGAACTACAGGCGGTTCAAGGAGCTCAAGCTCCAATTCCCAGACGGAATCGTCGGGATCCTAGGCCTCAACGGCGTTGGTAAGACGACCGTGATCGAGGCGATCGCATGGGCACTCTTCGGCAATGTGGATGAAGTCGTCAGGACCAAAAGGGAGAGCGTGCGGAGATCAGGAGCGGGCCAAAGCGAAACCTGCTCGGCCTTGCTCGAATTCGAACTCGGAGGACAGGAGTACAGGATCGTCCGCGAGATGGGCGGGAAGAGCCTTACGATGCGGGCGGAACTCTGGTGCAAGGAGAAGCGACTTGCCGAGGGGGACAAACCTGTCCGGAACATGGTCGAGAAGCTGATCGGCATGGACCACAAATCGTTCTTCACATCCGTCTTCGCCAGACAGAAGGAGCTCAACGCCCTCCAGAACGTGGCAGCTGGTGAGAGGAAGAAGGTGGTCCTTAGGATGCTGAGGATCGATGGAGTTGATTCAGTCTTAACCGATGTCCGCGCGGACAGGAAGGACGCGCTCTCGAGAATCGAGGGCGCAGAGAAGACTCTCATGACCGAGGATGGCAGAGAACGGCAGAAGGTGTTGGCTGAGAGGATACCAGAATTGGACAACATCTTCGAGTCCGCGTCCAAGGAGCTCATGACAGCCGAAGAGAAGGAAAGGCTGGCAGCGGCCGAGTTCGAGGCCGTCAAGAAACGAAGGGACGAGCTCAAGAAGGACGTCGATGCGTACAACTCATCTGCGAGCGACCTGAAAGCAAAGCAGATGCAGATAGGAGAGATGAGGAAGAGGGAGAAGAGCATCTCCATCAGGATTGCTGAAACGAACGCGAGACTCCAGAGATTGCCAGAGCTCGAGAAGGAGGAGCAGAGATGGAAGGAGACCTCTCAGAAGAAGGAGGCCCTTGACCGGGAGAAGGCCAAGAACGACAAGGCCCGGATGATACAGCAGGAGATCGCCTCCGAAGAGAAGGAGGAGGCCCGCCGGCTGGAAGAGCTCGCCAAGACAAGGCCAACGGTCGGCAGCCTCCAAAATGTTGTGTCCAAGATAGACGAAGTGGAGAAGGCCAAGTCCGACTGCCAGACCCAGGCCGCTCAGTTCTCGGGACGTATTGGCGAGCTGAGAGCGATGATGGCTGAGAGGCGAGAGGCGTCAACCAAAGACCAGAAGAAGCTTGAGGAGATCAAGGCGGCCGGCAAGCAAGGCTTATGTCCGACCTGTGAGCGCACGCTCGAGGACGCCTACGACCTCCTCGTAGGTAAGCTAGCGGAGAGCTCCTCAGAGGCTCAGAAAGCCGCCGCGGAAGCCTCGACATCAATCAATGGACTAGAGGCTGAGAAGAGAGCCTTGGCGAGCAAGCTAGAGGCTCTTGGGAAGAAGCGGCTCAACCTAGACCAGCAGCTCAAGAAGATGAATCAGTTGGAGACCGCGATTCAAGGAATGGAGTCGGAGCTGGGAAAGGTCAGGGTCAGGCTGGCGCAGAGGAAGAAGACTCTTTCCGAGCTCGGCGATATCAAGTTCTCGGACGAGGAGCACGCAAAGGTCGGAGCGGAGCACGTCAGGCTCAAGCAGGTCCACGATGACTACCTAGAGCTCAAGAGCCTCAAGGCCCAGACTGAACACTACGCGCGCGACCTTGAGGATGCCCGCAACGCTATCAACAGGGGGCTCGGCGAGGAGGAGCAGTTCAAGAACATCGTTGAGACACTTGAACCGAAGAAGAACCAATATGACCTTACAATAAAGGAACTTGATGAAAAAACGGCTAAGCTCAATTCGATCAAGGACGCGGTCCGGAAGATTGGCAGCTCCAAGGAGAAGGCACACTCCGAACTCGAGCGCGCGCGCAAGGAGATGGAGGAGATCGCCCGGGTCAAGAAGGCCATCGAGAAGGACAGGAAGGCGGCGGAGGAGCTTGCACTGCTCGAGGATGTCGTGGTCAACTTCAAGGATCACCTGATCGGGAGAATCGCCCCCGTGCTCTCTGAGCTGACCTCCAAGGGTCTTGAGTCGATGACTGAGGGGAAGTACACGAGAGTCGAGCTGGACGAGAACTACGAGATGCAGATCGACGACCAAGGAACCGCATATCCGATAGACAGGTTCTCAGGTGGAGAATCGGACCTGGCCAATCTGAGCCTCAGACTGGCCATCTCGAGGATAATCGCAGACAGAACCGGTGCCAACCCGATCAACTTCCTCATACTCGACGAGATATTCGGCTCCCAGGACCCGAACAGGAAGAGGAGCGTCATGACCGCCCTGTCCAAGCTGTCCACCCAGTTCAGACAGATATTCCTGATAACGCACATCGAGGACATCAAGGACTCGATGAACTATGTGATCAGGGTCGAGGAGCAAGAGGACGGCACCAGCAAGGCCGAACTGACCACCTAGGATCCGCCGAATTTCCCGAGAGTCATCTGGTCTTGGATATCTATGTCCCGTTCCTCATGCGGGACGCTGAGCAGGTCCATCATCTGAAAGGCGTTCTTGACCGACTTGGCCCGGCCGTGGTTGTTGAAATATATCCTAGCCGTCTCGGAGTTAGAGACTATTTCCTGTATTCTGGGCTTCCACGATTCCAGCTGGTCGTGCGGATAGAGGTAGTCATATCTGTTTAGCCTGTAGTCGTCCTCGGCCTCGTCCTTGAACCAGATGTCGTAGTTCCGTCCGTGGAACCTGATGTAGGCGTGCTTCGCCGTCAAAGATCGCGTGACGGGGAAGCCAGGACCATCGACGATCGTGTTTGCCACTCCGTATTCCTGCAGAGTTTCCAGGGCATCTGCGGACAGCTCGTTGCCACGTTCATTCAGCCAGCTCCTGTGCCTGAACTCAACAGCGTAGTCGTAGACATCCGTTTCGAGCATGTCGAAAAGCGCCCTCAGTTTCCCCAGGCTCTCCCGACCTTCGAACCTGAAGTAGGGCGTGAGCTGGACCAATACCCCTCCCAGAAGGCCCGCCTCGTGAAGTGGTCTGACACATATGTCCTCGAAGCTGGAGGCCTGCGCGGCCGCCTTCTCACCGTCCGATTTGAGTATCGATTCGTGGGTCACAATCTGGGGCAGCTTGACTGAAAACTCGAATCCTGGTTTCTGCTTCCCGCGCTCGATCCAGGACTTGACCATGAACTCGTTCGGTACCCTGTAGAAGGTGGAGTTGATCTCCACGGTGGAGAAGAATCTGGAGTAATAGGACAACCACTCCCCCTTCTTCTTCGCAAGGTCGCTCGGGTAGAATCTCCCCACCCAATCGTCGTACGACCAGCCAGAGCAGCCGATCAGTGCGGCCATAGTATGTTCGGATGTCCTGTGGCTATAAGAATAGATTGGCCACAGCCAGCTGAATGTAGCTCAAGCTCGGCACGACCGGAGAAGCTCGGCGCGCATCCCGAAGGGGAGCCCTCTAATGGACTCTGCGTAGCGGCTCAGCACACTGAGACTGATCTCCGTGATCCACTGATCCTTGTACGGATGAGGTCTATCGGATTGACTCCAGAACCCGTCGTTTGAGCGCGCGCTCAGCAGCCACTTGATTGGTTTCTCCATCCTGGGATCATCCGCACCGTAACCGACCCACGTGAGTAGGTCCAAGGCGCACAGTCCGCTCCCGGAGTATGTTGGGTACTTCAACTTGGTCCAGTTCTTTTCAGATCTTAGGAATGTCGAATGATAGTTTCTCTTGAAGAAGTTGTTCAGGACTAGGTCAAAACCGCGTCGCACCTCTGGGCGTTCCGGCAGGGAATAGCTCTGGCACATTCCTCGTACCACCATCAATGTCGTCCAGATGCAGCTTGGTATGTCCTCGAATGAATCCGGGTTCGGCCTTTGTACCTCACCGCTCCTTATCTTGTCCATGAATGCCGGCATACGCATATGCTTGAATTGGGGTAGATACTTGACGTCCTCAAGATACGGGATAGTCCAGCCACCATCGGGTCGCTGTGTTTTGAAGATCCATCGGATGAGTCTCTGGACCCGGGGGTCGTCTTCCATGCCGAAGTTCGTCAACGTCCGAAGCGCATATCCATTGTAGTGCGGAAGAGGGAAGAGATCCGTGGTAGGACCCACTATGTATCCTTCTTTCGTCTGCCAACTCAGTATCTTCTCGAGGGACTCGGAGACGTATCCTTCATCGCTGGATGTGCGGTACTCGCCGAGTTCAAAGAGGTTTCTGAGCATCGTGATGTATGTCCATCCAATTGGGGGACCGCGGCCGGCATCCTCCTCTATCTTTCTGGCTTTGGATATCGGCCAGGTCCCGTCTGAGTGAAGGGTTTCGAGCAGCCTCTTCCTCAAAGGGTATTCTCTGCACTCCTTGAGCGTCTCTTGGACAAGCGGCTCGTATAGGCTCCTGCCCATGACATCCGTCAGAAGGTAGTACCTGACTGGCGGCTTCGATATCTGAAACAGCTTCCTAGACGACTCTTCTACTACACTCTCAATATCCTTCAGAAGCATGGTTGTGAGCCCATAGTGCCGTATCCCAAAATCAGCCTTTCCATCTGCTCCTCGACCTCCGAGCCACTATGTCCGATGCCACACGTCTACTCGGCAGAAAGAGATATATCCAGGCTGGAACCTAGTGCCTGACGCCTGGAAGAATATGCTGCTGATCCTACGTGATGCAGTGTTCCGACACCAGGCGACAGTGCGTTGGAAATGGGTCCCTCTACGAAAATCGGTGAGAAACCGGAACATGTGTAGGGGACAACGCGACGCACAACACCAACCCCCAGGAGGGTCAGAGCGGCGAGAGTGCCTTGGCATGCCATGAACCGCGCTGTTACGCCTGGGGGACAAGGCCACTGCGTTTCTTGCTTCTGATCTCAGACACGATTCTTCGAAGCCAATGCTCTGCCTCTTCATAGTGCGAGAAGGCCTTCTCCTGCTCCCTGAACTCTTTTGTGTGGTGCACCCGCCGTCTCATCCTTCCGTTTCCGGCGTCAACATGATGGAGAAGCTCGTGGTACATTACGAACTCAAGCACGTACCTGGGTATCCGCTCAGCGTCGAGGACCTTGTTCGCAGCCAGCAGGTTCAATGGTTCAAAATAGAAACCGAAACGCACCAAAGGAGACTCTTCGACCCATGCCAGATCAAGGTCCTTAATGCGTCCGGAGAAGTAGTACGAGTTGACGTATTCGAAGACACTCTTGAGATCCCTCACATCTCCCCGAGGGGCGATTGACAGGTTCTTTGCCCGACTCAGATATATTCCCCGCTTGTTGCTCCAGAGCTCCCTTGACCTCACATATGCGAGGTAAGGTCGCTCCTCGCAATCGGGACACTTCCTCCCGTGGGCGCGACAGAGGAGGTACCACGCGAGAGACCTTTGAACAACTTCGGGAGCGGCGTCCAAGTAATCGCTTATCTTGAACTCGATGTCGCCGTTGCGAGAGCTCCATGTGTGTTTCAGTTCGCGATATTCGGCAAACGTCACCCTCGCGGGATCCTTACCAAGAACCCGGCTAACCGCCAGGAAGTGATCTCCCAAGGACACGGGCGATGTATGGCCGAATCTCTTTATATTGTTCGCTGCTGATGACACGGCGGGCATGTCTGGAATCGGTCCGTTGGCTCATGTGTCTCCTAGGGATCTACGGCAGCTGATGGCAGTCTCGGCTGTCCTGTCACTCGTTACTATCTCGGTAGTGCCCACTTTGATCGCTGGGTTGGAAGTCTTGCATTCAGGACAGGAAATTGTTGACCGGGTCTCAGGGAAGAGGATGACTGCGACCATCCAGGATCTCGAGGGGTTCGGCTCCAGGGCGTTCTACTTGGACTCATCCAATGATTCAGCAGAATACGTGCATGAACGATTCGCTCAGCTTGGCCTCAACGTCGAGTACCAGGAGTTCTCGGTGGGGTCGCATCATGTCAGGAATGTGATTGCCACGCTCCCTGGCACGTCCAACTCCGAGGGAGTGCTACTGTTCGGTGCACATTACGATAGCGAAAACAGGGTTGCTGACAGCTACGACTCGGGGGCGAACCTGTCAGCACCAGGTGCCGATGACGACGCATCAGGCGTAGCCGCTGTTGTGGAGCTCGCCACTGTCCTATCAGACCAGCATTTCCCAAACACCATCAAGTTCGTAGCCTTTGCGGCCGAGGAGATGGGTTATGACGACTCAGGCGGTCTCAAAGGAAGCAGTCACTTCGTGGAGAGGGAGAGGAATCGCGGAGTCGCGTACACAGGATCCGCGATCATAGACATGATCGGGTATCGAGGTGCAAATGAAAACCACGTTGTGGCCGTCGTGAATTCAAATGAAGGGCCTCTGCCGAAAGCTACATTGGATTCCGTGTCGAGGCACGGGCTGGAACTACAACTGGACATCAAGCTCAACACGTCCGTCACCTGGAGCGACCACTATCCGTTCTGGATCGCCGGATATCCCAGCATGCTACTGATCGAGGAACTCGGTGGTCCCCACGAGTTCCCCGTGAATCCGTACTACCACTCATCTGACGACACCTCAGACAAGCTTTCCGAATCGCAGATGGAAAACACCACGATGGCCTTGGCCGGTGGGGTATTGCAGGTGACGCAACCACTACCGAGAGAGCACTTCGGCTCGTGGGTCGAGCTGGGACTAGCTGTCTTAGGGGCAATCATCATTACGGTGATCTACATCCGAAGAAGGAAGGCAGGACAAGAATGACCGATGACAAAGATGCGCATCCCAGGCGCAAGTATCCCAGCGCCCCCCTGGTGGGAGTCGGTGCTGTCGCGATAAAGAACGGCAATATTCTCCTCGTGAAACGGGCGTTCGAGCCTGGAGCTGGCAAGTGGAGCATCCCCGGTGGACTCGTGGAGCTGGGTGAGAAACTCTCGGAGGCTTGCGCAAGAGAGATGGAAGAAGAGACTGGCATTGAGATCGAAGTGCTGGAGCTCATCAACGTGTTCGACATGGTGGACCGTGACGATTCCGGGAAGGTGATGTATCACTATGTACTGGTTGACTTCCTCGTAAGACCGACAGGAGGGGAGGAGAAGCTGAGCGCAGAGATCACAGAGATGAAATGGGTCACGCGCGAGGAGGCGAGGAAGATGGACTTGACACGCACCGCCAGGAAAGTCATTGAGGAGTTGTTCGGTGGAGCAGGCGCGGCCTAATCCAATCCGCCTACGGGCGGCCTCGACGGGGCAGATACGCTTGAGGTCGACGGCTTCCCCGCTCTGGCGGTCTTGAGAACGAGCACGGGGACGTCAACGGACCGGATTATCCTGTCGTAGACAGCCCCGAACATGGTCCTCTCGAGAGCGGATTGCGGACCCGCGCCCATTACCAAGATGTCAGCGTGACGCGAGTGTTCCATTACCGCGGTCACCAGAGACTTCGAGTGATCGAATTTCACCTCGTTTCGTACCTTCACACGATCGGCCATCTTGCTCAGCCGCTCGGCGTTCCCGCGCATGAGCTCGACCTGTCTGTCATCGGTAATTACTGAAAGAATCTCGATCTTCGCTCCGAACTCCCTTGCGATGGGAAGCGCGAGGAGCAACGCCTTTCTGGTCTCGATGTAACCGCCTGAGACCAGGAGGATATTCTCAATGTTCTTGCTGAGCCTCTTGGTCTTGATTATCACAACGTCGCATGGCGCCTCCCTGACGACGCGATCCAGGTTTCGCCCAAGGATCGTCCTGCCGCGCAGCCTGGTACCCTTCCAGCCCAGAACCAATAGGTTGGCAGCCTCGTGCTTCGTCTGGTCCAGGATGGCTCCGGCCACATCGTATGACACCGACACCACGGGCCTGACCATCACGGTCGAAGGGGCGACCTTAATTGTCTTCCTCAGGCCGCCAGATATCTCATCGACGTATTCCTTGCTTATTGCTTCGAGAGGCATCGCTCTTGGTACCTCGACGACCTTGTTCACGGTCAAATCGCCGTTGAAATAGCGCGCGAATATGCCCGCCACCTCAACTAGCCTGAAATCGCCCAGATCCTCTAAGGCGAGGAAAACCCTGTATCTCTCGATCTGTTCCTTCGTGAGGGGCTTCTGCGGCACTCTCTTCTGCCCGACGATTGATTTGTATTCCTCCTCGGGTTTCGCGAAGGCAGACATGACCAAGCCGATGCCGATCCAGACGAGTGCTATGTACCAGCCCTCAGGGACGAGGTTGAACAGGTAGACCGCGGTGATCAAGGTCGTGAACACGCCGATTACCGGAAACAATGGAAACAGAGGTGTTCTGAATCCCACATCGATCTCGGTCAGCCGGTTCCTGAGAGCGATGGATGACATATTGGCAATGGAGAACAGAAGGAGAAACACGATCGACGTAGAGGCGACGACAACATGCAAGGGGAAGGCAAGGGCCATGAAGAGCATGATCCCACCGGTGATCGCGATGGCCTTGTGCGGGACTCTCCTCCTGTGGTGGATGTGGCCGAAGACGCGCGGCAAGGATCCGTCCCTGCCCATAGCAAAGCTCACTCTGGACGAGGAGAAGACCGTTGCGTTCAGCGCTGCCATTGCGGACAGGATCCCGCCAAAGATAAGGAGAGGCGCCCCGACGAAAGGGATGACCTGCGTGGCTGTGTATATGACCCAACCCTCGCCATCGCCCTCTATGGTAGAGACATTGAAGTTGGATATGCAGGCGAAGGCGACAGCGATGTACAGGAGTGCGGCAATCCCGACCGAGATGAAGATTGCCTTGGGTATGTTCTTCTTAGGATCCTTGACCTCCTCGCCACACTGCACAATGATCTCGTAGCCCTCGAAAGCGATGAAAGTGAACCCCATAACGAGGAAGATATCTGTCAGCTTCTTGTCGGCGGGGATGATTGGCTTGAAGTTGTCCAAGATATGGATTCCCTTCGTGTCAAGGGCATAGAGGACGGCGAACGCGACGAAGAAAGCTATTATCAGGACCTGTATGACTGTGATGGTGTCGCCCATCTTGCCTGTGGCACCGACTCCCGAGTAGTTGATTGCCAGGAAGAACATGATTGCGAAGGCGGCAAAAAGCTTGATCATCAAATCATCGGATAGACCTAGGAAATCGAATTTGAAATAGTGCGATAGCTCCACCATCATAAGTCCGAAACCCAGTGAATAGAAGCTGCACGCGGCCGTGTGCCCGAACCATGACAGCCAGCCAGACATGAACCCCGCTGGGTTGGGAAGGCCTTTCTTGGCCCAGAGATAGCCGCCACCAGCTTCAGGGAATGAAGACCCGAGCTCCGCATAAGTTGTCGCGGTGAACATTGTCACGATGCCGTTCAGGGCGAAAGCTAGTATCACGGCAGCTCCGATCTCCCGAGTCGCGACGCCTATGAGAACGAAGATGCTCGTTCCTATCATCGCGCCCACTCCGATCATCGTAACATCGAGGAGGCCCAGGTCGCGCCTGAGTGTGACAGTAACCGTCTGGCTAGGGGGTGTGCTAGGCATCTGGGTGTGATGATTTGTGCAAGGTATAAGACTTTGCGAAAGGTTTCTGCTGAATCCTGGCTGCCCCGCCAGGGACTCCCTCGCGGAACTTGAGTATATAAACTTAAATGCATAGCCTGCATCCGTGGTCCAACAGTATGGGCAAACCCTTCAAGGAGTTGGCGAAATCCCTGATGGAAGAGTTCCTTAGCTGGGACCCATCATTCGCCACTCAGGTAGGATGGCATAGCCACGACCGAGTCCTTCGCGACCCGAGCAGTAGGGCTGCAGAGCATATAGCCGAGAGATGCAGAGAATTGTTGGGCGAACTGCGCCACTTCCCAGCGAGATCGTTGTCCGAGGAGGAAGGAATCGATCGCGATCTCGCGATCTACATCCTGAGAATGAAGCTTTTCGAAATAGAGGAATTGAGGCTGTTCGAAAGGGAGTCTCTCGCATGCAGCGAGGTCGGCTATTCACTCTTCTTCCTCTTTGCGCGCGACCAACCGTCATTCGAGGAGAGGCTCGAATCCATCATCTACAGGTTGGAGGCAATACCTGATTTCCTGAGGGGCTCACGGAATGCATTGAAGTCCCCCTACAAACTGTGGAACGAGGCTGCGCTCGAGACTGGAAGAGAGGTTCCCGAACTCCTGCGGAACATAGAGACGCTCGCAGAAGCGAAGGGGACGGACTCGACCACCAAGAACCGGTTGGAGAGGGCAATCATAGTCTCGACAAAGGCCATTGAAGAACACAACAAATGGCTCGCCGAGAAAGTAATCCCTTCTTCGGATTCAAGATACACAATTCAGCCGGACGAATACGACCGCTACTTCGAAACCAAGGGATACGGACTCACGCCGGATCAGGCATTGGAGATCGGAGAGACTTATCTGCGGTTTGCAAAGAAGAAAACGATTAGGATTGCCGCCCAGATCGTCCCCTCCGGAAGCCCGGAAGAAGCGATGGATATAATGAAATCCGACCATGCAGCGACCTTCGAGGGAGCACTGAAGGAGTACAGGGAATCCGTGAAGGCTGCAAGAGAGTTCGTGATCAAGAATGACATCCTCACGATACCAGAGAATGAGAAGCTCCTGGTCCTGCAGACGCCTTTGTTCATGAGACCGATGTTCGCATTCGCCGCGCAGTTCGAGCCTGGGAAGTTCGACGGAAGCCGCGCAGGCATGTTCATGGTCACCCCAGACGAAACGAATCCTGAGCTGCTCCGCGAACACAGCCGTGCCAGCATCGTGAACACTACAGTGCACGAAGGCTATCCTGGCCATCACATCCAGGGGATATGCGCCAACACGAATCCGTCCCCGATAAGGATTCTCATAGCATCCCCGGACTTCAGCGAAGGCTGGGGCCTGTACACGGAGGACATGATGATCTCGCTGGGATACAACAACAATCCTCTGGGCAGATTCACGACCAATAACGACCTCATATTCAGGATCGTTCGCTTGATTGTCGAAATCAAGCTTGCGAAGGGGGAAATGACCCTCGATGAGGCCACAGAGATGCTCAAGCAAGAGTGCGCCATGGAGGCTCGTGCCTCTTGGAAGGAGGCGAGGGGGTGCGCGATGTCCCCAACATACTTCACAGCATACTTCCTCGGCAAGCTAGCATTGATGCAGCTAAGAGAGGACGTTGAGCGAACCATGGGACCGAAGTCCTCGTTGAAGTTCTTCCACGACGCTCTCCTGTACGCCGGCTGTCTGCCAATGGCATTCATGCGCAGATCCGTCGCTCTGAAGCTGAAGCAGCAGTACGGGATGACGCTCGGCCCACAGAAGGAGACTCTCTACGAATACGCTATGAGAAAGGCGAGAGACGAAGACGCCTAGGCTTCTTTGTCGAGTATGTCGACCCACTCCGCCTCGGCAATCCCTTCCTCTTCATGCCAGGTCCCGGGCTTGAAGGCGTTGGCCATATACTCCTGAAGCATCTTGTCAACGCCCTTCACAGTCTTCATCGTCCCGTTCCACTTCCCGAGCCTTCCCTTGTAGCGCTCCTCGATGTCTCTGAGGAGCATTGACAGCATGTCGAAGGTGTCCTTAGGCGGCCAGCCCGCGTAGATCAATGCGAGGTACGTCGATTGCCCCTTCTCTATGACAACGCTCTTGTCGCCGATCTCGAGCTTCTTGAGGCCCACCTCGCCCTTCTGGAAGGAGTCGCGAACGAACTCCTGGACAGCAGTGAACATGGCGCTCACGATATCCTTGTCCAGCGTCGTGTTCTCTTCCTTGGTCACATGGGCGACCAACCTGCCGTCGTTGTGTATAAGGAACAGGTTATCGAGGGCGTAGGGCCTCGGAATTCGGATGGACATGAAGTACGCTCCCACGGCTGCGGCCAGGAGCACGAGCGGGAAGGAATATGGCCACCCTATCTTCTGGGCCATGTCCTTTGCCACTCCAACCTTGAAAGCCACAGTGTTCGAGAGCAAGTCCCCGTCGGATGCTTGAAGCTGGATCGTGATGACATCCTGGTCTGAGGGCAAGCTGATGTAGAGATACTCACCCACGACAGACACGGTGGAATCCTGGGGAGTCGCCATGACCGTGAGTTTGGAGTACGGGGTGTCGGAGTCGAAGATGTATAGATATATCGGGACTCGGAAGTTCCTGGAACCCCCAGAGGAAATCACATTCGGTATCTTCATGATGAAGGGCGCGTCATTCACCTCTGTCACCGTCACATAGACTCGCAACGACGCCCAGCCTCCATGGTCATCTATCGCGGTGATGTTGAGGATCTCCATCCCGGACCAGTTGTTTGCCGCAGTGAGGTTCACAACTCCATTTGAGAACATCGTGAAATGCACGTTGATTGCGCCAGATATCAGGAAAGTCATTGTAGCATCGTCAGAATCCGCGAAGAGGTTGTACATCCTCATCGTGCCATTCAGGTACGTGTCCTCGGCGAACGAGTAGTACACTTGGTCCGGGTTCGGCGCGATGACCGAAGGGGGCTCATCGTCCGTGACAAGGACCTGGAAGTCGCACTTCGAGTAAGCGCCTTGAGGATCGCTCACATTCATTTCGACTAATGCCAAGTATGGCGCGGAGGACACCGGTCCTGGGAAATTCAGTTTCATACGGTGATCGCCAGTGAATGTAGATTCATGCGTGACATTGCTGTTGTTGAATGTGAACATTAGGGAATCAAGCACATTGTCCGGATCATTGACATATTGGCTCAGGTAGAGGTAATGCGGGACATCGTACTTGACGTGAATTGTTCCAGGGCTCATGACCTGAGGCGCGTCGTTGACTGGCTCAACAGTGACCGTGATCGTGTCGGATTTCAGAGCGCCCACAGGATCGGTGGCGGTGAACACTCCATCGGTGACTCCGGACCACTCTTCGGGAGCGGACAGGTATACTGCGTGCGTCATCGGATCGATATTCACTGTGATGTGTTGGAAGCCAGATGTGTATATGAGGAATGCACTGTCGATGTCGTAGAAGTAATCGTCCAGGTCAAATACGAAGAAATCCACGGCTCCTTCTTTGATTGTCTGGGACGGGAGGCTGGAATTCATGCTAGGTGGGTTGTCACTCGTGACGCGGACAACCAGCCTCATCTCGGAACTGCCGCCCAGAGGGTCGGATATCGTCAGGGTCACGATCTTGAAGTACGGAGAGTTGCCGTCCTCCTTCGGGAAGATGAACGTCGCGATGAGCGCATTGAAGAAGATGTTCGTCTGCATGGATGCGGGCGTGACGCCGAGACTGAGCTCCGATTTCAGATTGTCCACATCAGAGACATAGTAGCTGTAGTTGAAAGTGTATGGCGTATCAAACCGGACATAGAGCTCAGTTGGGGGGCCGTTGACGAAAACCGGCTTGTCGTTGACGGGTTTAATGCTGACGGAGACCACTTGATAAGTCCTGAACCCGTCGGGGTCCACGACCCATAGAACGAAAGTGTCATCGCCAAACTGATCCGGCTGGGTGTAGAACTTCATCACTGCGTTCGACAACGGGTCATGAGACACGAAGTAGAGCTCCGTATTCACGTTCTCAACCCACCAGAAGAGCGAAGAGGTGCCGTTCGCATCATTCCATATGCCTGTGAGACTGAGCTCCCATCCCCCGCTGTCTTCGTTCCTAATCTGCATCGGGATCTGGCCCAGCGACGGACCCCATCGGCCATTCTTGACCTCGACCTGGATGGAGCCGACAATGCTGCCGTTGCGGCATTCTATGATCCCTGTCTCGGGTATGAATCCGGCAGTGTAGATGGCCGAAGAACCAAAGCCTTCAATGAATCCAGCACTGGTGTCCCATCTGGGATCGGTCATGCCTACAACGTTGCCCAGGCTATCGTAGCCAGTCGCTGTCATAGCCTGTGTTTCAGACTCGTTTACAACGAGCGGAGAAGGCGGCGATATCTCGATTCGAGCAAGCAGCCCGGCGACAACGACTATAGCCGTCGAGGCGCTCGCGCCCGTGACGTTGTTCGAGCAGTTAATCTGACCTGAACCCATCTTGTCTGCGACGAACACGACTGAGAAGCCTGACCCGACGATAGAGCCAAGATCGGTTGTGGATGTCCAGAACGGTGTCCAGGTGGTGTTGATGTTCCCGAGGGAGTCCTTGCCCGTGACTGTGAATCCTACTGAGGAACCCGATCCTATCGTCTGCGCATTGAGTGGATCGAGAGTGACATTGACGACAGGGCCGCTTAGTACGGAGATCTGTCCGCTCCATCCGTAGCGAGTCCCAGCGAAAGCCTTGATCCTGATAGTTTCCTCGCTGAAATTGTAGCTTTGATCTGCAACCGTTACCTGCCCTGAATCACCAGGGGTGATGAAGACAGACGGTCTTGACAAATTGCCAATTCCCCCCGTGATCATGTCGGTCTTGAAGTCCTCTAATTGTACAGTACCGACCCAGTCAGCAACAATGGCATCAGACGAGTCCATAGCAGTTATGGTCATTTGGAACAGAGAGCCTGCAACAATCGTTGCTGGGGCGGTCACATTGAAGTGGTCGACGGAGACAACCGCCAAAGGCAGCGCGAGCCAGGATGGACTGCCGTCTGGGTCCGAGCCTGAGACATTCACCGAATACGTTCCTGCACTGAGCGGATCAAGCGTGTGATTGAATAGCTTCCAAGCCCTCGCAGAGGACGGGTCTGTTCGGACCAATCTCATCTCCTCGGATGGAACAGCCGCCGTCCCATTGCTCTGGTAGTAAACGGCAACTGACGCGTTTGTGATGTCGTACGCGCCGAACGGGTCGGATACGTTCGCCACGACCACAGCGCTCTCCTGGTCTGAGAAAGTGCTCCTAGAAAGGTTACTAGCATCCTGGGTCCAGGCATTGTCCATCGATATGAATTCACTTGTCCTGAGAACAACGGTAGAGTCGAGATCGTTTGTGTCGAACATCACCAACATCCACTCGTTATAGGAATCGCCCCTTTGTATCGAAAGCACTAGTGAATGACCCTGCGCGAGCGTGTAAGAACCCACAGCCACGGTGAGTCCGCAGAGGTCGAACCCGGGGTAGTTGTCTCCCAACAGCGCGATTGTATTCCTCCCTATCTCGGACCACGCTGCCTGGTTGCCAAGTTCGCCAGGACCCATATCCCAGAAGATGGCGGTTATCTGAGACCCTGGCTGGTTGAACCTCGACATGGCCCAGATGTTAGCATCAAGATTGCCAGTGATGACCACATCCGAATTCACGGACGGCCACATCACCCAGTGATGCCATCTCTGTGGCGGGACGTTCTTCTTTATCGTGATGCCTTGGATGCCGTCGCGATCGTAGTCCTGGCTGGAGGGGTTAGAAGGTCCGGTGGAATTCATCCAATCGTAGTGTTCGGCAGAATATGTGGCTCCCTCGTGTAAGTGAAATACCTTGGTCCAAGAACCCAGAGAGTCTGCCCGAACCTCGTGTGCAATGTCGTGAGATAGGGGGAGGATAGGAGACGCCAACATGAGAAGAACGAAGAGTCCGGCAAGTAACCTCATGGTTCTGCGGTAACAGCTTCTACTCTCAGCTATAAGGCTCTTGCCCACTTTGACAGCCACTTCAGTTTCGCCTCTGGCAGAGGCATAAATAGCCGGTGCTGGGCTTATAAGTATTCTCTGCTCGTTATCAACGTTGGGAACGGCCTGGCGCACTATTGCGACTTCATCTTCTCGGACATGGCCAGCGCAAGGGCCTTGAACACGCTCTCGACGTTCTGGCCGGTCTTGGCGCTGGTCAGGAGAGCCTTTGCCTTGTACTTGGCAGCCAGTTCCTCCAGATCCTGCTCCTTGATGACCCGGTCGTTCTCCAAGTCCGCCTTGTTCCCCGCGAAGACTATCGGGACATCGCCGGCGACATCCGTCAATGCCTTTATCCAGTACCTAAGCTCCTCGAGACTCTCCTTGTTCGTGAGGTCGCACACGGCTATCGCACCATGGGCACCGAAGAAATAGGCCTCACGCAGAAGTTCTCTGAACCCCTTCTGACCCATGATGTCCCAGACGAGCATCATTACCTTGGCTTGGCCGTGGGGGCCCTCGACGTCCACGATCTTCTTGGTTACCTTCGTGCCGATGGTGGCTATGTACCTGTCGTCAAACACGTCAAGCACGAATCTCTTGATCAGGCTCGTCTTGCCTACGCCGGCATCTCCGATAAAGCAAACTTTGACTTTCATCAGGTCGTCTTCAGCCATCAATGAGCCCTCCGCATGGGGGTTCGAAAGCTAGGATTGCAGGTAAATACCAATTACAGCTTTTAAGCCTTTGGTAATCATCTGGCTGTCTCCAGATGACTTTGAGCGGCGTTATTGGAGCGACCGACTGGAATTCTTCTGCCGTCCGTTGCGATGTCTTTTTGTCGTTGATAGATGGTCACTGATGCACCCATGGACGCAACCGGGCTTCTGAACAGATTGAAGGCAGCGACACGAGACATCATTGGCAGCGAGCCTGCCGTCGCTGTGGCATACTCTGGGGGAGTGGACAGTTCGATGATAGTTGCCATTGCCCTGGAGTTCTCCGAAGTGAGGTGCTACACCTGTGCGATCGAGGGGTCTTTCGATTCTCGCAAGGCGATCGAGTATGCGGCCGAGGATGGTGTAAATCACCTCGTGATTAGTCCACGGGAGAAGGAGCTCGTAGGATGGGTCGCCAGGGCGTCGAGCTTGCTCGGCTCGGCCGACCCCGTCAGAATAGCATACTCAATTCCCATATTGTGCGTACTCGAAGCATGTGATGAAGGGTGTGTGCTGGCTGGCAACGGGGCTGACGAGCTCTTCGGAGGGTATGCGAAGTACTCATATGCGGAGGATCCGCGTTCGATGATGGCAGTAGATACCGAGAAGATGCAGCAGGAGGCGCGACTGCTGAGCGCACTCGCCACTGCCAAAGGGAAAAGGATCGAATTCCCATTTGCCTCGAAGGAGGTCGTCTCATTTGCGGAGCAGACGCCTCTTGAAGAGAAGGTGAACGATTCCGGCAGGAAGCTTATTCTGAGGGAGGCTGCTAGACTGATGGGCCTTCGTTCATATGACAGACCGAAGAAGGCCGCCCAGTACAGCTCTGGGATACTGAAGATGATGGAGCGGATTTCACGCAGAGAGCGGCTCGAGCTATCCGAGTGGACCGCAAGGGTATCTCAAGAGCAATGACTCATGATTTGGCCTCCAAAGCCCTTAAGAATCGACAGCAAATGTCCCCAGTGATGGACTACAGAGAATTCACTGATTGGATGTTCAGACTTGAGAGGTTCGGCATAAAACTCGGGCTCGAGAACGTCACGGAATTCCTGTCCAGGATCGGCAAGCCTCACTTGGATTTCAAGTCGATTCACGTCACGGGAACGAACGGCAAAGGGTCTGTCTGCGAGTTTACATCTGAGATACTGCGTAAACACGGTTTCCTGGTGGGTCTGTACACATCACCCCACCTCGTGGATTTCCGGGAGCGAATCATGGTCGGTGGAAAGGAAATCCCAGAGGAGGATGTCCTTCGCATAGGCATGCAGCTGAAACAGGTGATGGAGGAGATGGTCGGTGAGGACGGGGAGAAACAGCTCACCTTCTTCGAGTTCACTACCGGCATGGCGTTCAAGCATTTCAGCGAGAAGAAAGTGGACATCGTCGTTGCCGAGGTGGGCATGGGCGGGCGTCTAGATGCGACGAATGTCATTGGCCCAGAGGTGGCAGCGATAACACGGATCGGTCTAGAGCACACCAACTACCTGGGCAGCACGATTCCGGACATAGCCAGAGAAAAGGCAGGGATTGTCAAGACTGACATCAATGTCGTCACGTGTGAGCGTAACCAAGAGGCGCTTTCTGTCATCGAGAGCGCCTGCAAGAGGAAAGGGGCGACGCTCAAGAGGATCGGCAAGGACTTCGATGTCAACAACGTACGACAGTCTCTGAATGGGACGGAATTCGACTATGCTGGAGGACGGAGGCTGATCGGACTGAGGACGCATATGCTGGGAGCATACCAAGCAGAGAACGCCGCATGCGCCATCGCGATAGTGGAGGAACTAGCGAAGAGGAGCATATTCGTGGCCGACGATGACATCAAGAAAGGGCTCCTTTCCGCAAGGTGGCCCGGGAGGTTGGACATCGTCTCTAGAGATCCGCTCGTGGTTCTCGACGGTAGCCATAATCCGGATGGAGTCTCGACAACCGTCAGTGTGCTGAAGGATCTGAAGATGACGCCGCTCACTTATGTGCTGGGCTGCATGGACGACAAGGACGTACGCGGCATAGTGAAAGCGCTCGCACCCTCGGCAGCGAAGATGATCTGCACTCAGGCGAAGTACAAGAGGGCGTTCAGCGCGAGGGCGCTCCAGAGCATCGTCGGTGAGGAATTCGGAGGGCCGAGCGAGACGGTCGAGGAGTCAAATGAGGCATTTGAGCGCGGCATTGCGGACATTATTGGCAAAGGGATGTGCGTGATTGGCTCCCTGTACCTTGTGGGCGAGGCTCTTTCTTGGCGGCAGTCCAGTGAGAAGGGCAGAAGGCAGGCCCCGCACAAGGTATAAATTACGGCTGTGTATTGGACCTGACACGATGCGGCTGTAGTGTAGCCTGGTTATCACTTGAGCTTGCCAAGTTCAAAACTCGGGTTCAAATCCCGGCAGCCGCACTCGCCTCACTTCAATCGCTTCTATTCACTCGTCAGGTTTTCGCATCAGGGCCCGGCGAATGTCTCGCCTTCCTGCTGTGGCACCGAAAGAGACCCTTCTGAAGGATCCCACTTCCGTCACGAGCTCAGAGCCTTCGAACAGAGCAGGTATCTCGCCTTCCTGGAAGTAGTGAGTGATAATGCCATTCCCCCGAAGGAAGGATGAGTCCTCCACTTCCTCACCATCTCCGAACCGGATGTCGCCTTTGCCAAACCCTTCTATGAAAACGTAACCTCCGGGTTTCAGGACTCGAACGATCTCGTTCGCGGCCCTAGACCGGTCTGCCTCGACCATGTGAGACAATGTGTGAACGCAAGTTGCGGCATCGAACTTTTCATGGTCAAATGGAAGATGACGTATGTTGCATTCTACCAGATTTACTGCATCCTCGACATCTCGCTGGGATCTGAGCGACAAGAGCGCTTCCTTGGAGAAATCGCATCCAACGACATCGCACCTCTTTGATAGTATCTCGGTCGTCTTGCCATCCCCGCAGCCGGCGTCCAAGACGACCATGCCCGTCTTGAGGTGCGGCTCAAGAGGACCAATGTCTCCTGTCCCACCGTACTGGAGCCCGTGCTTGGAGTACAGTCTCTGCCAAGCCTCCCTTGCTCTGGCCATCATTTAGTCTCTGCCTCCCACGCAAGACCCTGACTACAGGTATCATCCCCGCATGGTTTAAAATACTGCTTCAAGACTAACTTGCGCGGCAATAGAGCGAAGGAAGACTGAGAAGGATGCAATTCAGCGCGATCGTGACAAACCAGGAGATCCTAAGAGCCATGAAGGATCTCGAGTGGGATGAACCGACACCTGTGCAAGAACAGGTCATCCCGTTGGCGAGGGCAGGCAATGACCTGATGGCGCAGGCACAGACCGGTACAGGTAAGACTGGGGCGTTTGCGATACCAATCATTGAGAAGCTTCACAAGAACAAGAAGATCCAGTGCCTGGCCCTCACCCCTACCAGGGAGTTGGCCATCCAGGTGGCCGGGGACTTCGACGATCTTGCAAAGTATTCCGGCGTCAAATCAGTTCCCATCTACGGAGGTCAGTCGATCAACATCCAGACGGACAAGATCCGGAGAGGGGTGGAGATCGTCGTCGGCACACCCGGAAGATTGATGGACCTGATGAGGAGGGGCCAGCTCTCGTTCGAGGGAGTGCGATTCCTGGTACTTGACGAAGCGGATCGGATGCTCGATATGGGGTTCATAGACGACATCGAATGGATTCTCCAGAGCGTGCCCAAGAACAGGCAGACAATGCTCTTCTCGGCGACTCTCCCAGACACTATCAAGGGCCTGGCCCAAAGGTACATGCGCAAGCCGAAGGAGGTGGCCATCAGCGGGGAGTCTCTGACAGTACCTCAGGCAGAGCAGGTCTACATCAATGTGGGCAGGAAGAACAAGCTCTGGGCGCTTTGCAGGATCCTCGACATCGAGAAGCCGCAGCTCGCGTTGGTATTCTGTTCGACCAAACGCATGGTGGACATGCTCTCGGACAAACTGAGGGCGTACGGATACTCCGCCGATGCAATACATGGCGACCTTACGCAGGCTGCCAGAGACAAGGTGATGGCCAAATTCAGGTCTGGTAGGTTGAATATCCTGATCGCAACTGATGTGGCGGCAAGGGGACTGGACATCGATGACATCACCCATGTTTTCAACTACGATATCCCAGAGAATCCCGAGGACTATGTGCACAGGATCGGGAGGACAGCGAGAGCCGGGAAGACCGGACGGGCCATCACATTCGTCTCCAAGGAAGAGCAGCACCTGGTCAAGGCCATCGAAAGCTTCGGCAGGACGAAGCTAGAAGAGCATGACGTCCCAAATGGCCAAGGCAGGGACACGGTCAAGAAACAGCTGGACGTCGAGGAGTACGCGGACCATTTCGGCATGGTGCCGTTCATGATCAATGTGGGAAAGAAGGACGGGATTGGTATGCTCGACCTTCTCAGGTTCATCGAGCGGAAGACGGGCATCATAGAGCATCTGATTGGCAGGATCGAGGTTGGGAACGACGCTAGCAGGATCGAGATACACAAGAGCGTGGCGTTCAGGGCAATGAATGGGCTTGAGCAGTACTCGTTCCAGAACAAGCGGGTGAGGATCGACCTGGTCAGGAACCAGCCTAGGCGGCGCTGAGAGCTTGGTTGATCTGTTCGGCCCTGATGTGACCGACCACCTTGACGTTGCAGCTCTTGACGCCTTCGATCGTCAGGATATTGTCCCGGATTGCTTTTGCGAGCTCGATGCCCACTGGGCAGAAGGGGCTCGTGGGCATAAACGTCAAATCAACCGAGTCATCTCTCACAACAATATCGGAGATCAGGCCCATGTCGTAGACGCTGACACCGGTATGAGGATCCATGACTCCGCGGAGAACTTCCACGACGACATCCTTCTTATTCATTTCAACCTGCAAATCGTGCTCTCAGTATTATAACCTGTCGAGAAATGTCCGAGAAGCTGGATGCGGCTCATTGATAGACCATGATGGACAATCCGCCGGCCGAGATATGCTCCAATGCGCCCTTGTCTGAGGTGATCTTCTTCTCTATCTCGAAGTACTCCGGAGCGACCACGATTGTGCGCCCATCGGCCATCTTCATCTCGATTCCAGACGGGCCAATCTCGGTACCCGAGGCCGAGGACAGCTTCTCAGCGATCTCCTTGGCGTCCTTCCTGAAGGTCGGTCCGAGCCTGGAGTGAACAGGTTTGATTCGCGCGACCGACTCCTTGAGTGAGATGGCCTTCCTCGTCTCGAACTCCCTCGCCTTGAGAGTCTCCTTGATATCGTCCTCAGAGCCGGCCACAAGTCTATCTGCTTCTAGACCGACGACTTCAACCCTGGATATCTCCGAGTTCAAAGACATCCCCTTCGAAGACTTCCAGGAACGGACTGAAGCGACAATCTCCTTGATCGACTCGCCCTTCTTCTCGGCCTGCTCATCACGCTCAGGAGCCGTCGGCCACTCTGACACGTGAATGCTGATGGACGTCTCGTGCTCCTTGAACACCGTCTGATATGCGTCCTCGGCGACGTGCGGAA
>Ga0315275_10000945_pt1 | contig 24713 bp, 20 predicted proteins | sample YL17G03_0_MG_FD_205557 | JGI IMG/M metagenome (GOLD analysis project Ga0315275, IMG submission 205557) | Sediment microbial communities from Yellowstone Lake, YNP, Wyoming, USA - YL17G03_0 | ecosystem: Environmental > Aquatic > Freshwater > Lake > Sediment | place: USA: Wyoming | collected...
GAAGCCGATGTCGGTGGTGCCGCCGTCGCCACCCTGCGCGACGACCCGCACGTCGTGCTTGCCCTGCACGCGCAGCGCCGCGGCGATGCCCGTGCCCACCGCCGCCGCGTTGCCGAACAGCGAGTGGATCCAGGGAATCTGCCATGAGGTCTCGGGGTACGGTGTCGAGAACACCTCGAGGCAGCCCGTGGCGTTCGCTGCGACGAGCTGGCGGTTGGTTGCCTCCATGGCTGCGTCGATCGCATAGCGCGCACCGAGCGCCTCGCCGCACCCCTGGCAGGCGCGGTGGCCTGAATTGAGCGAGTTGGTGCGCTCACGACCTGCTTGCACGGAGCGCTGTTCCTCCGGCAGCAACCGGTTGCCGACGGTGAAGGTGCCGGTCTGGTAGAAGCGAATAGGTTGGTAGGTCATGCGTTGCGCCTCAGCCGATCTTCGCGGCGACGACGCCGAGGTCCTTGAGGATGCCTTCTGCAATCGGCCCCGAGCGGCGCTGCACGCGCTCGCGTTCCAGGACGCGATCGACCAGCGCCCGGTCGAGATCGAGGAACGTGAGCGGCTCGAGCGAGTCGGCCAGCGCCTGCTCGAACACGCGCTGCAGTGAACCGCGCGTGATCGAACGACCGCCGAGACCGGCGATTACCGTGTGCACGCGATCCGGCGGACCGGAGAACGACGCCGAGACGTTGTTGCCGACGATGCCGCCCATGCCCACCGCCAGGCTCTTCTCGAGCACGACCACCCGCTTCGCCCCTTTGAGCGCATGCCGCACCGCCACGTCCGGCCATGGCCGGAAGCACGTGATGCCGAGCACGCCGATCTTCTGCCCGCGCTCGCGCATCCCGTCGACGGTGTCCTTGATGGTGCCGAGCACGGACCCGAGGGCGACGACGATCACGTCGGCGTCGCTCGTGCGGTATTCGTGCACGAGGCCGCCACTCGGGCGGCCGAATATGCGACGAAATTCGTCCGCCCACGCCGGGATCAGTTCCAGTGCCTGTTGCTGCTTGGCGTGCGCGAGGTAGCGCACTTCCATGAACGCTTCGGGTCCGACCATGGCGCCGATCGACACCGGATCCGCGGGGTCGAGCACCTGCCGCGGTTCGTACGGCGGCAGGTACGAGTCCACCTGTGCCTGGGTCGGCATGTCCACGCGCTCGTAGGCGTGCGTCAGGATGAAGCCGTCCATGCACACCATGACCGGCAGCGAGAGTTCCTCCGCCAGCCGGAAGGCCTGGATGTGCAGGTCGAGCGCTTCCTGGTTGTCCTCGGCGAACAGTTGCAGCCAGCCGCAATCGCGCTGGCTGAGCGCGTCGGTGTGATCGTTCCAGATGTTGATCGGGGCGCCGATCGCGCGGTTCGCGACCGTCATCACGATCGGCAGGCCGAGGCCCGCCGCGTTGTAGACCGCCTCGGCCATGAACAACAGGCCCTGGCTGGCCGTCGCCGTGTAAGCGCGAGCCCCGGTCGCGGAGGCGCCGATCGCCACGGACATCGCCGCGAATTCCGACTCGACGTTGATGAACTCGCACGGCGTCAGCTGGCCGGCGTCCACGCGCCGGCCGAGTGCCTCGACGATGTGGGTCTGCGGCGAGATCGGGTACGCGCAGATGACCTGCGGACGGCAGAGCGCGATGGCTTCCGCGACCGCGGCCGAACCTTCAACCTGCTTCAGCACCGGCGGCCTCCTTCTTCATCGCGCGCTGCACGAACTCGTATGCCTCGGTGGCCGCCGCAACGTTGCCGGCCGCGACTTTGGGCGGAAACTTCTCGCCGATGGCGGCGGCAACCGACTCGAGCGAGACGCGACCCGTCAGCGCAGCGAAGCCGCCGAGCAGCGAAGCGTTCGGCAGCGGGCGGCCGACGTGGCGCATGGCGATCTCGGTGGCGGGCACCGTGCAAAGGCGTGCCGCGCTGAACTTTTGCGCGAACTCGGTGAGACCCAGGTCCTCGAAGGTCCGCGCGGTATTGATCAGGATGTAGCCGCCGGGCTGCAGGCCGCCAAAGACGTCGACCTGGTGGAGCAGGGTGGGGTCCTGGATGATCAGCGCGTCGGGGGCGAGGATGGGCTCGCGCAGCCGGATCGGGCGGTCGTCGATGCGACAGAAGGCGACCACCGGCGCGCCGGTCCGCTCCGAGCCGAAGCTCGGGAAGGCCTGTGAGTGCCGGTCCTCGCGAAAGGCCGCCACCGAGAGCAACTCGGCCGCCGTCACCACGCCCTGGCCACCCCGGCCGTGAATCCTGATCTGGAACATGTTCCTCCCCGCCCGTGCCGGGCCCGGGAGCGACCATGCCTTGGAATCGCGGGATTGGACATCGTGTATGTCACGGATGGGGTGGTCGCCACCACGCGAACTTGCGAAACTGCACCTTCGCATCGGTTGAACCGGCTGCATCCGGTCCGCCCATTCCCTGACCCACTTTCGGAAGATCCCATGACCAGACCGTCCCGGTTCGTGCTGTTTGCCTCCTCCCTGCTCATGGCAGGCTGGGCTGTTGCGCCCGCGGGCGTGCTGGCCGCGCCAGCCGTCGTCGACCGTGCGCAGTCCGAGTCGAAGAAGCTCAATGCGATCTTCGACGAGTACTTCGAGGAGTACCTGCAGCAGAACCCGATCCTGGCGACCTCGATCGGCGACCCGCGCTACAACGACCGCTTCGTCGTCGGCATCGGTCCGGCCGCCATCGCCGCTGAGCAAAAGCTGCAGCTCGACTACCTCGCGCGCGTGCAGACCGTGGATCGCGTGGCACTGCCCGTCGCCGACCAGCTCTCGTACGACATATTCAAGAGCGGTCGCGAGCGCGAGATCGAGGGCTTCAAGTTCCCGGACGAGCTGATTCCCCTCAACCAGTTCTATTCGACGCCGAACAGCTTTGCGCAGCTCGGGTCCGGCAACGGCATGCAACCGTTCAAGACGGTGCAGGACTACGATAATTTTCTCAAGCGCCTCGATGGCTTCGTCGCCTGGACCGACCAGGCCATCGTCAACATGAAGGAAGGCGTGAAGCGTGGTTACACGCTGCCGAAGGTGCTCGCCGAGCGCACGCTGCCACAGCTCGAGGCGCACATCGTCGCCAAGCCGGAGGATTCGCTGTACTGGGGCCCGATTGCGAAGATGCCGGCAGATTTCCCCGCCGCGGACCGCGAGCGCCTGACCAGGGCGTATCGCGAGGCGATCGAGACCAAGGTCGTCCCCACGTACCGCAAGCTTCGCGACTACATGCGCGACGACTACCTGCCGAAGACGCGGCTCAGCGACGGCATGGAAGGCCTGCCGAACGGCAAGGCCTGGTACGCCTACAACGTCAAGCGCATCACCACGACCGACTTCACGCCGGAGCAGATCCACCAGATCGGCCTCGACGAGGTGAAGCGCATCCACGGCGAAATGGAAGGCGTGATGAAGCAGGTCGGCTTCACGGGCACGCGCGACGAGTTCTTCAAGCGCCTCGGCACCGATCCGCAGTTCTTCTTCGACAACCGCGACGACCTGATTGCCGGCTACGAAGGTATCCGCGCGCGCGTGAACCCGCAGTTGCCGAAGCTGTTCGAAATCCTGCCCAAGGCCAATTACGAAGTGCGGGCCGTCGAGCCGTTCCGCGAGAAAAGCGCGGCGGGTGGGCAGTACCAGGCAGCGAACGAGGACGGCACGCGTCCCGGCATCTTCTACGCCAACGCGTACGACCTGCGCGCGCGTCCGAAGTGGGCGATGGAGGCGCTTTCGCTGCACGAGGCGAACCCGGGTCATCATTTCCAGATTTCGATCCAGCGCGAACAGCGGGGCCTGCCGAAGTTCCGCCGGTTCGGTGGCTACACCGCCTACAGCGAAGGCTGGGGCCTGTATGCCGAATCGCTGGGCAAGGAACTCGGCATGTACACCGACCCGTACCAGTACTTCGGCCGCCTCGAGGGCGAACTCTGGCGCGCCATCCGTCTCGTCGTCGACACGGGGCTGCACTCGCAGGGCTGGACCCGCCAGCAGGTGCTCGACTACATGACCGCGAACAGCTCCGCCGCCGAGGCGCAGCGGGTGTCCGAGACGGAACGCTACATGGCGATCCCGGGCCAGGCGCTCGCGTACAAGATCGGCCAGCTCAAGATCAGCGAGTTGCGTGCACGCGCCGAGAAAGAGCTTGGGCCGAAGTTCGACATCCGCAAGTTCCACACGGCCGTGCTGATCGACGGCGCGCTGCCGCTCGACGTACTCGAAGCCAAGGTCGACCGCTGGATCGCCAGCCAGCGCTGAGACAGGAGATCAATCAATGCGCAACTGCGCCGCTACGATACGCAGGACTTCGCTGATGGCCGGCGCGTGGAGTGCCGCTGGCCTTGCGTTTGCAATGGCACTGGGGCTGATGCCGGGTGCTGTCGCCCGGGCGGCGTCGCCTGAGGTCCCCGGCGCCAGCCAGATCGTGACGCGCACGCTGTCGAACGGCATGAAGCTCGTGGTGTGGCCGGACAAGGACATCCCAAACGTGGCGATGTACACGTGGTACCGCGTGGGCAGCCGCAACGAGCGGCCGGGCATCACGGGTATTTCGCATTTTTTCGAGCACATGATGTTCAATGGCACGAAGACCCGGGCGCCCGGCGAGTTCGACCGCGTGATGGAAGGCAATGGCGGCTCCAACAACGCCTACACCAGCTCCGACGTCACCGTGTACCAGAACTGGTTTCCGAACTCCGTCACCGGCCTGATCTTCGACCTCGAGTCGGACCGCATGCGCAATCTCGACTTCAACGCCGAGAAGGTCGAGAGCGAACGCGGCGTGGTGTATTCCGAGCGCCGCTCGTCGATCGACAACGACAACTTCGGCACGCTCATCGAACAGATGCAGGCTACCGCTTTCGTCGCGCATCCCTACCAGATACCCACCATCGGCTGGCCCTCCGACATCGAAGGCTGGAAGGTCACGGACCTGCAGGACTACTACCGTCAGTACTACGCGCCCAACAACGCGGTGATGTTCATCGTGGGCGACATCGAGCCCGAGGCGGCGTTCAAGCTGGCCGAGCAGTATCTGGCCAGCATTCCGGCGCAGCCTGCGCCACCCGCCGTCACGACGAAGGAGCCGCCGCAGCTCGGTGAGCGCCGCATCCGGATCGAGCGCGACGCCCAGACGCCGTTGATCGCCATGGCGTGGCACACGGCCGCGGCGGCCGATCGCGAGGCGCGGGTCATGGAAGTGCTGCTGTCGATCCTCGGTGATGGCGATTCGTCCCGTCTCTACCAGCGGCTCGTCGAGAAAGAGCAGGCCGCGGTCGACGTCGGTACGCGGTTCGACGCGGGCTTCGATCCGGGTCTCGCCTGGGTCTATGCGGTGGTGCCGCCAGGCGGCGACGTGACACGCACCGAGAAGCTGATCGACGAAGAGATCGCGCGCCTTGCAAAGGATGGTCCAACGGCCACCGAGATCACCAAGGCCCGCAACCAGGCGCTGGCAGGCTTCTGGCGCGGGCTCGAAACCATCAGTGGCAAGGCGCAGGCGCTCGGTCAGTACGAAGTTTTCCATGGCGATTACCGCAAGCTCTTCGACGCGCCGGCCGAGTACGAGAGCATCACCGCCGACGAGGTGAAGGCCGCGGCGGCGAGTGTGTTGCGTCCGGAAAACCGCACGGTCGGCGTGCTCGAGGCCAAGGCCGAACCGAAGGCGCCGGCCAAGGAAGGTGCGAAGTGAATCCGCAATCTGTCATGCGCTCGCTGGCGCTGTCCCTGGCACTGCTGCCGATGGCGCTGGCCGCCGGCGCCGAAGGCGTGCAGTTCCCCGCGTACAAGACCGCGTCGCTGCCGAATGGGGCCGTCGTTGCCCTCGTCGAGAAGCGCGACACGCCACTGGTCGCGATGAATGTCACGGTCCGTGGCGGCGGGCTGGGAGACCCGACGGGGCGGGAAGGCACGGCGTCGCTGTTCACCGACCTGATCCAGAAAGGCGCGGGCAACCGCAACGCCGCGCAGTTCGCCGAGGCCATTGAGAATGTCGGCGGCGTGCTGACGGCGGGTGCGGGCACCGAGAGCCTGGGCGTCAATGCCAGCTTCATGGTCCGCGACGTGGACCTGATGCTCGAGCTGGCCGCCGACGCCCTGCAGCGTCCCAGGCTCGACGCCGCCGAGTTCGAAAAGGCGCGCCGGCTGGCCGTGCAGTCGATCGTTGCCGCGAAGGATGCGGACCCGCGCGCCCTGATGAGCAGCTACGGCGATGCCTGGCTGTTCCGCGGCCATCCGTACGGTCGTTCCGTCGGCGGCAGCGAGGCCTCGCTGGCGGCGGTCAAGCTCGACGACATCAAGCGTTATTACGCGGAGCACGTCGGCGGCGACCGGCTGATCATCACCGTGGTCGGCGACTTCGATTCGGCGACGATGCTGCCGCAGCTCGAGCGTTCGTTCGGCAGCTGGCGCAAGGCCGGCGCGACCGTGCCGACCGTGACGGCTCCCGCAAGGGTAACCGGTCGGCCGGTGCTGCTGGTCGACAAGCCCGACGCAACCCAGACGTACTTCTGGCTGGTCAACGTTGGCGCCTCGCGCACGGATCCGGCGCGCACCGCGCAGTCGGTGGTCAACACGGTCTTTGGCGGACGCTTCACTTCGATGCTCAACACCGAACTGCGCATCAAGAGCGGGTTGACCTATGGCGCCAATTCGTCGTTCAGCCGCCCGTCGCAGCCGGGCTCGTTTCACATCGGCTCCTACACCGAGACCAGCAAGACGGTGCAGGCGATCGACATGGCGCTCGACACGCTCGCGCGACTGCACCAGGACGGGCTCGACGCCGACCAGCTGAAGTCCTCGCAGAGCTACATCCTCGGCCAGTTCCCGCCGACGATCGAGACCAACGGGCAGATCGCCGCGCGCCTGGCCGACATGTTGTTCTACGGCCTCGGTCCCGAGGACGTCAACGAGTACGCGCAACGCGTGATGAAGGTCGACGCCGCCGCCGTTCGCCGCACCATTGAGCAGTCGTTTCCGCAGCCGGATAACCTGGCGCTGGTACTGATCGGCGACGCAGCGAAGATTCGCGCTGCGGTGAAGAAGTACGGGCCGGTGACGGAGATGAAGATCACCGATCCGCGCTTTACCCCGGTGACGAAGTGACGAAGCGCACCGCGTTGATCGCGGGTGCGTCGGGTCTCGTCGGCGGCGAGTGCCTGCAGCGCCTGCTTGCGTCTGACGTGTACTCCACGGTCACGGTGGTCACGCGTCGTGCGCTTGGGCCCCGGGCGAAGCACCCGAAGCTGCGCGAGATCGTCGTCGATTTCGAGCAGCTCGACAGCGCCCGTGCCGATCTGCGTGCCGACCATGTCTTCTGCGCACTGGGCACGACCATTCGCAAGGCGGGATCGCAGGCTAGATTCCGCCAGGTGGATTTCGAGTATCCGCGACACCTGGCGGAGCTGACGCTCGCGAACGGCGCGAAATATTTCTCGCTCGTGAGTGCGCTGGGCGCCAGTTCGAAGTCCGGGGTGTTCTATTCCCGCACCAAGGGAGAGCTGGAAGACGCCCTGCGCGCGATGGGCTGGCCCGGCCTGTGCCTGGTGCGGCCGTCCGTCATCGCCGGCGACCGCCAGGAGTCGCGGCCGCTCGAACGCCTGAGTGAAATGTTGCTCAGGTTCGGGCCGTCGACCTACCGGCCGGTCGACGCAGGCAGGATTGCGGCGGCGATGGTCGCCACCGCGCAGCACGAGCCCCGCGGCGTCACGATCATCGAATCGCGCGATATCGCGCGCGCCGCAGGCTAGCTTTTCGGGGTCTCGGCCGACGGGTCGCCGGTCGGCTGTGCGGGCGCCTGGAACCATTGCTCCTTCGGCACGAACTTCTTGTCGGCCGGATCCGCCTCGTAGTTGGGCGACATGATCTGCACGCCGTATTCGTTGAAGACGTCCTGGATGTGCGCGTGCAGTTCGTCGAGCACGCTGAGCTTCAGCTTCGGGTCGGCGATGGATACGACGAGCGTGTACTCGACGTAGAAATCCTGCAGCGCGGTCTGCAGCACCCGCGGCGCAGGCTCACTCGCGATGCCCGACGTGCGTTGCGCTGCCATCGTCAGCATGGCGTGCACCTGGCGCCACGGCGTGTCGTAGCCGATCGTGACCGCGGTCGTGAGCCGCATGCCGCCGCTGGCCGCCAGTCGCGAGAGGTTGCGCATCACGTTGCCTGCAAGGTAGGCATTCGGCAGCGTGACCTCGACGTTGCGCAGCGTCTCGATGCGCGTGGTCAGGAAGCCGACGGACGTCACCGTGCCTTCCGTTTCGCCAACCTGCACGAATTCGCCCGGGCGAAATGCCTTCGTATACATCAGCATCAATCCGCTGACGGCCTGGTTCACGACGCCCGACGCGCCGATGGACAGCATCAGGCCGACGAACACGCCGATGCCCTTGAAGGCCTCGCTGTCGCTGCCCGGGATGTACGGGTAGGCCGCGACGAGCGAGAACAGCCAGATGATCGCGATCAGCAGGCGGCCGGTGGGACGCGCGGTCGTTTCGTCGACCCACCCGACGCGGATACGACCCGCCTGCACGCCATCGAAGAAGGCGCGAACGATGCGCACGATGAAGCGTGTGACGAAGAAGATCAGCGCCACGAACAACAGGCCCGGGACCGCAGCGAGGATGTTGCGTCCGAAGCGGCCAAGTGCGTCCAGCAGGTTGTCGAAAAGGCCTTCGCCCCACGGTCGCGTGTAAGGGAAGAATTCGAGCACCAGTGCCGCCCACTCGTAGACGAGGAGCAGGACAGCAGCCCAGGCGGCCAGCTTGACCGGCACGACCGCGAGATCGGCTATCCCCGTGCGTCCCACGACCTGGGTGCTCCAGCTCGGCGCCAGTTCTGTGGACCGCAGCTCGACGAAAGCGCGTATGCGCGGCGAAACGTAGGCATACGCGCGCAGGATGACCCACAGCAGGAAGGCCAGGATCGTCGTCGCGAGCAGCGTGTAGCCGACGGCCTTCAGCATCGCCTCGGAATTGCGGCTCTCGCGCATCTCGTCCAGCGCCTGCTGCAGGTTGCGCACGGCGGCGTCGGCGGCCAGGGCCGTGGTCTCGCCGCTTTCCTGGTTCGCGTCGCCGTTCAGGATCCGGAACAGGAACCTGCCGTCGATCAGGATCGCGACGCCTTCGGGGATCGTTCGACTTGACACGACGAGGGGACCGCCCCGCTGGAGCAGGACTTCGAGGCCATCGGTGATTACTTCGACCCGCTCGGCCGGGCTGGCCCCAAAAGCTGCTGTCCGCAACGTCGTGATCGGCCGGTTGGCGACGACGAGTTCGGTCGGTTCGCTCGGGTCGGCCACGGTCGGCCCGGCGGCGCTGTCGTCAGCGCGTGCCGACGGCGGCGTTGCCGCCACCGCCAGCAACGCGATCAACAGTCCCGGCGCGAGAACACGCCCGCACGAGATCAGCCATCGACCGAATGCAACCATCGTTCGCTACCCCCGCATGCCGCGTCGCCCGGCCGTACCAAGCGCCCTTGTTCTGGCTTTCGTTGCCCGCAAGCCATTGTAGGGCCAGCGCGCTGGCCCGTCATCGGGACGGCGTCAGGCGGGCAGCGCGGCTATCAACGTCGCCAGCTTCCTCGCGTCGGCGTCAAAGGCGCGGATTCCCTCGGCCAGCTTGTCGGTCGCCATCGCGTCCTCGTTGTGCTGCCAGCGAAACGCCGCTTCGTCGAGCGGCATGCGCTCGACGCCGCTCGCTCGCGCCGCCTCGACGGTCAGCTTCGCTGGCACGTCGCCTGCCGCCGCCTCGAGTTTCTGCAGCAGGTCCGGGCTGACGGTGAGCAGGTCGCAGCCGGCGAGGTCGGTGATCTGCGTCGTCTTGCGGAAGCTCGCGCCCATGACCTGGGTGCGATACCCGAACTTCTTGCAGTACTCGTAAATGCGGGTGACGGAGGCGACGCCCGGATCGTCGGCGGGAGCAATGTCTTCGCCGCCGCGGGCTTTCCTGTACCAGTCATAGATGCGACCGACGAAGGGCGAAATCAGCGTGACGCCGGCGTCGGCGCAGGCCACGGCCTGCGCGAAGCTGAACAGCAGGGTGAGATTGCAGTGGATGCCTTCGCGCTCGAGCCGCTCGGCTGCGCGGATCCCTTCCCAAGTGCACGCGATCTTCACGAGAATGCGGTCGCGCCCGATGCCGGCCGCGTCGTACAGTTCGATGAACCGGCGCGCCTTGCGCTCCGTCGCTGCAGCGTCGAAGCTGAGTCGCGCATCGACCTCGGTCGATACCCGTCCGGGCACGAGCGCGAGGATCTCGCGCCCGAAGCCGACGAAAAGATGCTGCATCACGGCATCGTTCCAGCCTGCCGCGGAACGGGGACCGGCGGCGGCGACTGCGGCGTGCAGGATGCGCTGGTAGCGCGGATCCTGGGCGGCCTTGAGGATGAGACTTGGATTCGTGGTCGCGTCCTGCGGCCGGAAACGCGCGATCGAGTCGATGTCGCCGGTGTCCGCGACGATCACCGAGTGCCGGCGCAGGGATTCGAGCTGGTTCGTCATGCAGGTCTCCGTGCCTGTCGTCAGTGCGGCCACTGCCAGTCGCGCTCGGCGGGCCGGTCGATGCCGTGCTCGTGCGCAAAGTTGCGGCACTCGATCTGCAGGTTACGCATTTTTTCCTTCACGTGCGCACCCGCGACCTGCAGCCTCGGCACGCGATCGATGACGTCGATCGCGAGGCTGAAGCGGTCAACTTCGTTGTTGATCGCGAGCTCGAGCGGGGTGTTGATGTTGCCCTTTTCCTTGTAGCCGCGAACGTGCAGGTTGGCGTGGTTGCGGCGGCGGTAGGCGAGGCGGTGGATCAGCCACGGGTAGCCGTGGAAGTTGAAGATGATCGGCTTGTCGGTGGTGAACAGCGAGTCGAAGTCGCGGTCCGACAGCCCGTGCGGGTGTTCCCTGGGTGGAGTGAGTTTGTACAGGTCCACGACGTTCAGGAAGCGGACCTTGAGGTCGGGGAAGTGCTGCCGGAGCAGGGCAGTGGCGGCGAGCGCCTCCTGCGTGGCGACGTCGCCGCAGCCTGCCATGACGACTTCCGGTTCTGCACCATGGTCGTTGCTCGCCCAGTCCCAGAGTCCGATGCCCTTGCTGCAATGCTTGATGGCGGCGTCCATGTCGAGATACTGCAGGTGTTTCTGCTTGTCGCAGACGATGACGTTGATGTTGTCGGTGCTGCGCAGGCAGTGCTCCGACACCGCCAGCAGGCAGTTCGAATCCGGCGGCAGGTAGATGCGCGTCACCGTCGGGCTCTTGTTCACGACGACGTCGAGAAAGCCCGGGTCCTGGTGCGTGAAGCCGTTATGGTCCTGGCGCCAGACGGTCGAGGTGATCAGCAGGTTGAGCGACGACACGGGCGCGCGCCACGGGATTTCCTCGCAGATGTCGAGCCACTTGGCGTGCTGGTTGAACATCGAGTCGATCACGTGCACGAACGCTTCGTAGGTCGAGAAGAAGCCGTGGCGTCCGGTGAGCAGGTAGCCTTCGAGCCAGCCCTCGAGCGTGTGCTCGGAGAGCATTTCCATGACGCGACCGTCGGCTGCAAGCTCGCCGCCGTCGGCGTCCACCGGCAGGTAGTCGCCGAGCCACGTTTTCTTGCTCGCCTGGTACACCGCGTCGAGCTTGTTCGACGTCGTCTCGTCCGGACCGAAGACGCGGAAATTGTCGAGGTTGAGCTTGAGGATGTCGCGCAGGAACTCGCCGAGCTTGCGCGTGTTGTCGGCCTCCGACCCGCCGGGCTTCTTTACGGCAACGGCGAAATCCCGGAAATCAGGCATGCGCAGCGGGCGGCGCAACCGGCCGCCGTTGGCGTGGAGGTTGGCGCTCATGCGACGCCGGCCCTGTGGCGCCAGTGCCTTCAGCTCCTGGAGCAGCTGGCCGTTCGCGTCGAACAGCTCATGCGGGCGGTAACTCTTGAGCCACTTTTCCAGCAGCCTGAGGTTTGCCGGGTTGTCGCGCACGTCCGACAGCGGCACCTGGTGCGCGCGCCAGGTGCCCTCGACGGCGTGCCCGTTCACTGTCTTCGGTCCCGTCCAGCCCTTTGGACTGCGCAGCACGATCATCGGCCAGCGGGCGCGCACTGCCTTGCCGCTGCGACGCGCGTCGGCCTGGATTCTGCGGATGTCCTGCACGCAGCGCTCCATCGTTTCGGCCATGAGTGCGTGCATGGTCATCGGGTCGTCGCCTGCGACGAAATACGGGGTCCAGCCGTAACCGCGAAACAGATTTTCGATTTCGTCGTGTGAAATGCGTGCGAGGATCGTCGGATTGTTGATCTTGTAGCCGTTCAGGTGCAGCACGGGCAGTACGGCGCCGTCGCGCACAGGATTCAGGAATTTGTTGGAATGCCACGCGGTTGCGAGCGGACCCGTCTCGGCTTCACCGTCACCGACGACCACGGCAACGAGCAGGTCAGGATTGTCGAAAGCCGCGCCGAACGCGTGCGAGATGCTATAGCCGAGTTCGCCGCCTTCGTGGATCGACCCCGGCGTCTCCGGCGTGCAGTGGCTGCCGATGCCGCCCGGGAACGAGAACTCCTTGAAGAACTGCCGCAAGCCATCGCTGTCTTCACCCTTGTTGGGGTAGATCTCGGCATAGGTGCCCTCCAGGTACACGGGAGCGAGCACGCCGGGCGCTCCGTGTCCAGGACCCGCAAGGAAGATCGCGTCCAGATCGTACTTCCTGATCAAACGGTTCAGGTGCACGTACGTGAAGCTCAGGCCCGGGCTGCTGCCCCAGTGGCCGAGCAGCCGGTTCTTGATGTGCTCGGGTCGCAGCGGATTGCGCAGGAGCGGGTTGTCCTGCAGGTAGATCATGCCCGCGGCCAGATAATTGCAGGCGCGCCAGTAGGCATCGAGCCGTTGCAGTTCAGTCGCGTTCAGCGCTCCGGTGCGTTGCCCCGTCGTTCGACGTTCCTTCTGCGCCATGTATCCCTCCATGCCGTGCGTCAGTTCGTGTCCAACTGCCCAGTGGCGACGTCGCCGGCGCCGGACGCAGGATGCCGCTCAACGCATGCAGTATGGAGCCAGTCGCGCTGTAACATACGTGCATTCGATTTCAGGGAGCCGTGGCATGAGCACATCGCCGTCGCGCAAGCGAAGCGCCAGCAGGGACGTTGCCCGTCACGCTGTCCTGCCGGCGTCACTGCTGGCATGGCTATTTTGCTGCAGTCCATCGGCGTTCGCAGCACCGAAGACGGACGTCGTGGTCATGATCAACGGCGACCGGATCACCGGCGAAGTGAAATCGCTGGAGTACAACCGACTGAAGCTCAGCACGAGCCACATGGGAACCCTCTACATCGAGTGGGACAAGGTTGCGAGCGTGAAATCCGACCAGTACCTGCTGCTCGAACGTACCGACGGCACCCGATATTACGGCCAGCTGGTCGAGGGCGATGACGATTCCACGTTGCAGGTCGCGCGCTCGGTCGACGAGCCGGCGGTGGCGGTCGACATGGCCGTTGTGGTGCGTGCCCAGCCGATCGAGGGCGGCGATTTCATCGACCGGCTCGACGGCTACGTCAGTGCCGGCCTCGACATCGCCAAGGCGAGCGACCGCCGGAGCATCGATCTCGCGGGCGGCCTGTCGTCGCGTACGCGCGTGCGCGCATGGGCGCTCGATGGCTCGGTCAACCTCACCGACGACAGCGCGGGCGAGACCAGTGAGCGCTATCAACTGCAGGGGAGCTATCGCCAGTTCGTCAGGGCCAGGGACTTCTACCTCGGTTTTACCGGCTTCGAGCGCAATACGGAGCTGGACCTGAACTTGCGCACGATGGTGGGCGGTGGCTATGGCCGCTATTTCGTGCAGAACAATCATTCCGAGTGGCTGGGTGGGCTCGGCATGGCGTACTCCCATGAAAACTACACGGGTGGCGAGACCTTCGACAGCGTTGAAGGCGTGCTGACGACGTCATTCAAGATCTTTCGCTACGATTTCCCCGAGACCGACATCGGTGGTTCGCTGACGCTGCTGCCCAGCCTGACGAAGTCCGGACGATACCGTGCAGAAGCTGACTTGCGGGCGAAGTACGAGTTCGTCGACGACCTGTATTTCGAGTTGAAGGTGTACGGCAGCTACGACAGCAAGCCGCCGCTCGCGGACTCCCAGCAGAGCGACTACGGCCTGACGACGTCGCTCGGATACTCCTTCTAGGGCGGCCACAGCGACATGCGCGCGTTTCCTCACAGCCTGCTGCTGGCCGCTGCGTGGCTTTGCATCCTGCCGGCGAGTGCCGAAACACTGCTCGTCGTCCGCAAGACGGATAACGCCGTCGATTTCATGGATCCCGGCTCGGGGTTGCGACTGGCGTCAGTGCTGACCGGAAACGCGCCCCACGAAATCAGCGTGTCGCCCGACGGCAAGCGCGCGGTGGTGTCGAACTACGGCACGCGCGAGCTGCCCGGTTCGACGCTCGGCATCATCGACCTCGAACAACCGCATGAGATTCGGCGCATCGACCTCGCTCCGCATACCCGGCCGCACGGCGTGGCGTGGTTCGCCGCCGATCGCATTGCCGTGACGACCGAAGGTTCGAGGCACATGCTCGTCGTCGATCCCGACGCCGGCAAGATCATCAGCGAGATCGAAACGGCGCAGGAAACCTCGCACATGGTCGTCGTGAGTGCCGACGCGCGCCGTGCTTACGTCACGAACATCGGGTCGGGCACGACGACGGCAATCGATCTCGTGTCCGGGCGAAAAATCCTCGACGTGCCCACCGGGGCCGGCTCAGAGGCGCTCGCGCTCACTCCGGACGGCCGCGAACTCTGGGTGGCCGCGCGCGCGGACGGGCACGTCGCGGTCGTCGATGCGTCCGCGTTGGAAGTGCGGGCGCGCCTGCCGCTGCCCGGCTTCCCCATCCGGATCGCAATGACACTCGACGGTCGCACGGCCCTGGTCACGTGCGCCGGCAGCGCGGAACTCGTGGCTTTCGACGTCGAGACACGCGCCGAACGGAGTCGCGTCAAGGTGGCTGTCCCGCTGGCAACCGGGGCCTCGGCGAGGCCTTCCGCCCGCCTGGCCCCGGGCAGTGTGTTGCCGGTGGGGCTGCTGGTCTCGCGCGACGGTCGCCGTGCGTACGTAGCGGCCACGATGAGCGACCGCGTCGTCCTGTTCGATACCCGCACGCTCGAAGCCGTGCGCAGCATAGACGTCGGTGGCGAACCGGACGGTCTGGCCAGCACGCCGGCGATTCCGCGCGCGGTGTGTCACGGCTGCATGCCGCCAGAGAATTCACAGTAACAGCCGTTCCAACTCCAGCTGATCCTGCTGCGGCGCAGCAAGTTCAACCTTTAAGTACATTTACGATTGAGGCTGCGGCGGCCTGAGTCGGACCATCCGTCTGTCAAATCAGGAGGGGGACCACTCAAGCCCCGTGGCTTCGTGATCTCCCATCTGGTGCGCCAGACGACCGCTTTGGTGAAAACCCGGAGCCTGAACGGCCGCCCTGGCGAAATGCCACTACCAACTGGGAGCACGAGATGGGTCGTCAAGAAACTTTCTACGAGTTGATCCGCCGCCAAGGCATCTCGCGGCGCAACTTCCTGAAGTTCTGCTCGCTGAGCGCGGCTTCGCTCGGGCTCGCACCTCACTTCGCCGGCAAGATCGCGCACGCGATGGAAACCAAGCCGCGCGTTCCGGTGATCTGGCTGCACGGCCTCGAGTGCACGTGCTGCACCGAGAGCTTCATCCGTTCCGCGCATCCGCTCGCGACAGATGTGATCCTGTCGATGATCTCGCTCGACTATGACGACACGATCATGGCCGCCGCGGGTCACCAGGCCGAGCAGGCAATCGCGGACGTCATGCGCGACTACAAGGGCCAGTACATCCTGGCCGTCGAAGGCAATCCGCCGCTCGGCAACGACGGCACGTTCTGCATCCCGGGTGGCCGCCCGTTCCTCGACAAGCTCAAGGAAGTGGCTGCCGACGCCGCCGCCGTGATCGCCTGGGGCTCGTGCGCCTCGTGGGGTTGCGTGCAGGCTGCGAAGCCCAATCCGACGACCGCGGTGCCGATCCACAAGGTCATCACCGACAAGCCGATCATCAAGGTGCCCGGCTGCCCGCCGATCGCCGAAGTCATGACCGGCGTCATCACCTTCTACGTCACGTTCGGCGAACTGCCCGCACTCGACCGCCAGGGTCGCCCGCTGATGTTCTACGGCCAGCGCGTGCACGACAAGTGCTATCGCCGCGGCCACTTCGACGCCGGCCAGTTCTCCGAGAAGTTCGACGACTTTGGCGCCCGGGCCGGCTACTGCCTGTACAAGGTCGGCTGCCGCGGACCGACGACGTACAACGCCTGCTCCACCACCCGTTGGAACGAAGGTGTGTCGTTCCCGATCGGTTCCGGCCACGGCTGCCTCGGCTGCTCCGAGCCGGATTTCTGGGACAACGGACCGTTCTACGAGCGGCTCGAGACCTTCCCGCAGTTCGGCGCCGAAGCGTCTGCCGACAGGATCGGCGCCACGGCGGCGGCCATCGTGGGTGTCGGCATCGCGGCTCACGCAGGCCTCACGGCGCTGCGCCAGGCCAAGGTGAAGCCGAACAACCCCGTTGCCGCGGACGAGCGCGTCGTTTGACCGAGTGGAGATCTGAAAAATGAGCATTGCAACCCCCAACGGCTTTCAGCTCGACAACTCGGGCAAGCGCGTCGTAGTCGATCCGATCACCCGTATCGAAGGGCACCTCCGCATCGAGGTAAACGTCGACGCGGACAACGTCATCCGCAACGCGGTGTCCACGGGCACGATGTGGCGCGGCCTCGAGGTCATCCTCCGCGGCCGTGATCCGCGCGACGCCTGGGCGTTCGTGCAGCGCATCTGCGGCGTGTGCACGGGCGTGCACGCGCTGGCGTCGGTCCGCGCGGTCGAAAACGCGCTGAAAATCCAGATCCCCGAGAACGCGAACACGATCCGCAACATCATGCACCTGACCCTGTATTCGCAGGATCACCTGGTGCACTTCTATCACCTGCACGCCCTCGACTGGGTGGACGTGGTGAGCGCTCTCTCCGCGGACCCGAAGGCGACCTCCGAGCTGGCGCAGTCCATCTCCCCGTGGCCGAAGTCCTCGCCGGGCTACTTCCGCGACCTGCAGAATCGCCTGAAGAAGTTCGTCGAGTCGGGACAACTCGGCCCGTTCCGCAACGGCTACTGGGGTCACCCGGCCTACAAGCTGCCGCCTGAAGCCAACCTGATGGCCGTGGCGCACTACCTCGAGGCGCTGGATTTCCAGAAGGAAATCGTCAAGATCCAGACGATCTTCGGCGGCAAGAATCCGCACCCGAACTGGCTGGTGGGCGGCGTGCCGTCGCCGATCAACATGAACGCCGCGGGCGCGGTCAGCGCGATCAACATGGAACGGCTGAACATGGTCAGCCGGATCATCGACCGCACCATCGAGTTCATCGACCAGGTCTACATCCCCGACCTCATCGCCATTGCCGGTTTCTACAAGGACTGGGCGGCGATCGGCGGCGGCCTGTCGTCGAAGTACCTGATGTCCTACGGTGATCTGCCGATCAAGGCCAACGACTACAGCCCGGGCAACCTGATGATGCCGCGTGGCGCGATCATCGACGGCAACCTGAACGAAGTGCAGGACATCGACCTCGATGCGCTCGACCAGGTGCAGGAGTACGTCACGCACTCCTGGTACAAGTACGAGGACGAGCAGAAGGGCCTGCACCCGTACGAAGGCGAGACCGTCCCCAACTTCGACATCGGCGGCGCCAAGGGCACCAAGACGCGCGTCGAGCAGTTCGACGAATCCTCGAAGTACTCGTGGGTCAAGTCGCCGCGCTGGAAGGGCCACGCGATGGAAGTCGGTCCGCTCGCGCGCTACGTGCTCGGTTACGTCAAGGGTATCCCCGAGTTCAAGGAGCCCACCGACATGGTGCTCGCCAAACTCGGCGGCGTGCCGGTGACGGCGCTGTTCTCGACGCTCGGCCGCACGGCGGCCCGCGGTCTGGAATGCAGCTGGGCGGCGCACAAGCTGAAAGACGAATTCAACAAGCTCATCGCCAACATCAAGGCTGGCGACACGGCTACCGCCAACATGGACAACTTCGAGCCGTCAACGTGGCCGAAGTCGGCCAAGGGCCACGGCTTCGTCGAGGCTCCGCGCGGCGCGCTGTGCCACTGGATCGACATCGAGGACAAGAAGATCAAGAACTATCAGTGCGTCGTGCCGACGACCTGGAACGCGAGCCCGCGTGACCCGGCCGGCAAGATCGGCGCGTACGAGGCTGCGTTGCTCGATACGCCGATGCACGATCCCGAGCAGCCGCTCGAGATCCTGCGCACCATCCACAGCTTCGATCCATGCCTGGCGTGCGCTACGCACGTGCTCGACATGGAGGGCAACGAGGTCACGAGCGTCAAGGTACGGTAAGGGAGTGATGTCATGAGCAAGATGTATCACCCTTCGACACCGCTACCGAACAGGGTGCGCGAAGGGCACTTCGGCGAGGCGATCCTGCCGCCCGCCGGCGTGCAACCGGGTCCGGTGTACGTGTACGACGCGGGCATCCGCATCTGGCACTGGGTGACGTTCCTCGCCATCATCGTGTTGTGCGTGACGGGGTACTTCATCGGCTCGCCGCTGCCTTCCGTGGGCGGCGAGGCGCATGAGCACTACCTGTTTGGCTGGATCCGCTTCACGCACTTTGCGGCCGGCATGATCCTGGGCGTGGCGTTCGTGCTGCGGCTGTACCGCCTGCTGTTCGGCGGCAAGCATGCCCGGCAGATCTTCTGGATTCCCTTCTGGAGCCTCGGCTGGTGGAAGGAGATCTTCGGGGAAGTCCGCTGGTACCTGTTCCTCGGCAAGCCAAAAGAGTATGTGGGCCATAACCCGCTCGCGCACATCGCGATGTTCTTCATGTTCGTGCTGCCGATGTTCGTGCTGCTCTTTACCGGGTTTGCCCTCTACGCGGAAGGCATGGGCGTGCAGACCGGCTGGTACACATGGTTCGGCTGGGTGTTCGGCGTGCTCGGTGATTCCATGACCGTGCGCACGTGGCACCACGTCGCGATGTGGGTCGTCATCATCTTCTCGATGGTCCACATGTACATGGCGATCCGCGAGGACATGACGCACCGCCAGACGACGATCAGTTCGATGATCAGTGGCTGGAGGTTCTACCGCTGAACCAGGGCGCAAGCCCTTCGACAGCTCGGTAACGGGACCGCGGGACGAGGGCGATCGTCGCCCGGAGTCCTTCGGTCCCGTTATACTTTTAGACACTATCCAAGTGCATCGCCAGGTGCACCGCCGAGTGCGCCGCCAAGTGCACCGTATGACACGCGGGAGTGACAATGACTGATGAATCTGCGGCGCCAGAACGCCGCATCGTGGTCCTCGGGGTTGGTAACCTGCTGTGGGCCGATGAAGGCTTCGGCGTGCGCTGCGTCGAGGCGCTCGGCGAGGGCTGGGACCTGCCCCCGGACGTCGGCCTGATGGACGGCGGCACGCTCGGGCTGGCCCTCGTGCCGCTGCTGCTCGACACCACCCACGTGCTCCTGTTCGACGCCGTCGCGCATCGCGGCGAGCCGGGCACGCTGATCGTGGCGCGCGACGACGAGATTCCTGCGCTGATGGGCGGCAACAAGATGAGCCTGCACCAGGTCGGGATGAACGACATCCTGGCGAGCCTGGAGTTGCTCAACCACAAGCCTGCGCATTTCACCGTGGTCGGCATCAAGCCGGTCGAGCTCGCGGATTACGGCGGCAGCCTCACGGCGAGGGTCCAGTCACAGATTCCCGACGCGCTGCAGCTTGGGATCGACGAACTGCGCCGCTGGGGCGTCGAGGTGCGCGCGCGCGACGGCCGTCCCGAGCGCGACGTCGTGATCGGCGCGCTGCGACAGGGGCTCTACGAATCCGGCCGTCCAGCGCCGGACGTTGCCTGCCGCCTGGGCGATGAACGTTTCCTGGCGATCCGCGCTGCGGCCCGGGAACGCGGAGACGAGGAAACCGGGGAGTCCAACGCATGAGCGGCGTGATCGATGCACTGGCCTCGCACCCGTCGTGCGACGTGCTGCGCAAGCCTGAACTCGACGACTGGCTTGCCCGCAATCCGCGCGGCCTGCTGTTCTTCATCGGCGATCGACCCGAGGGGCTCGACGTCGCCGTGGTCGTGCGGGAACTTGCGACGAGTTACCAGGGCCGGCTGCGCGTTGGCTTCATCGACCAGCGCGACGAGGCGGCCCTGATGACGCGCTTCGGCGTCGTCGTGATGCCCGCCGTCGTCTACATGCGCGACGGACAACCTACCGAGCTCGTGGCGCGCATGCGTGACTGGCCGGTTTTCTCGCAAGCCGCCGACCGTCTGCTCGAAGGCGCCGCACCGGCCACCCTCACTGGAGGAAACGCATGACCGAACACGTCCTCGTCTGGCACCCGAAGGTGCCGGGAGATGCTCCCGCGGAGTCCGACGAACAGCTGCGCCTGATCGGCATGCCCACTGGCCTCGTGCGTGCGGCGCGCCAGACTCCTGCGGACGAAGAACTCACCGCCGCCTCGCGCGCCGTCGTGAACGAAGTGATCGCGGACCTCAAGCGTCGCACGAGCGAGCCGGATGCTCCACCGACCCGCGTGAGCCTGAATGGACTCAACGAATTCGAGAAGGCGACGCTCGCCGATATCCTCGGCGAAGGGGACATCTGGGCGAAGGTCGGCCTGGACAATGCCTACTGGCGAGTGGTCGAGTCAGTGATGGCAGGCATCTGGCGCATCGAAAGCAGCACGGCGGATGGCATGCAGGGCGAATGGATCGAGATCGGCCCGGTGCCGGCGCCGATCCTGCGCGCCGCGTCCGAGTTGCCGCGCGCCGAAATCCAGATACCCGGGCAGATGCCGCAAGGTGCGATGAACGCGCCGGCGTTGCTGTTCGAGCTGCAGCAGCGCTCGAGTGAGTACCGTCCGGGCGCCGAGAACCACGTCATCAACTTCACCTTGCTGCCGCTCACCGACGTCGACGCGCAGGTGCTGACGACCGTGCTCGGGCAGGTGCCGCTGGTGATCCGCTCCGGTGGCTTCGGCAGCTCGCGCGTGTTTGCGACGGGCCTGCGGCACGTCTGGGCCGTGCAGTTCATCAACGGCATGGGTAACGTGACCCTCGACACGCTGGAAGTCGGCGGCGTGCCGATCTCAGTCCTTGCCGCACGCGAGGACTTCGAAGACTCGGCCGAGCGCCTCAGCGAAATCCTGCAGGCGTTCAACTGATGAGCCGCCCCTTCGAAGGCAGCTATGGCGGCGACGGCTCGAAGATCGCCGACGACACCCGACTCGAGTGTGGCATCTGCTGGTGGGTCTACGATTCGGCGCTCGGCGATGACGAAACGCAAACGCCGCCGGGCACGCCGTTCCGGCTGTTGCCGGACACCTGGGAATGCCCGAACTGCGCAGCCAGCAAGAGCAAGTTCATGGTGATCGACAGCGCGACGCTGTCGGAAGACGATGCCGTGAATAACCTTGCCAACGCGTACCGGCGTGCGGCGCTCAAGGTGAAGGGGATGCCGATCTACAACCCGACGCTCGCCATCGAAGCCGTGGGCTTCCGCGAGCACGAGGGGCGCCAGGTCGGCGTGATGCTCACGCCATGGTTCATGAATCTCACGGTGCTGCCGTCCCCGGCCGACCTGAAGATATGGGTGGATGGCTCGTCCGCGCGCCTCGCGTTTCCGTCGGGGGCATACGACTTCGTCGTGACCGACCTGCACGGTCTGGGCCTGATTGGCACCTGCTCCCTGTTCTCGACCATGACGGAATTCACGGACCACGAAGCCGCGCAGCTCGCCGCCACCTCGGTGGCCGAAGCGCTGTTCCGGGCGGAGCCGCCGCCTGCCCTGCCGTCGGTTTCGCGCAGGCAATTGCTCGGGGGCTGAGGCCGAAACGGCGCGGGACGCCGCAGGGGCGGCGGTGGCCGCCGTGGAAGAGACCGCCGCCTAGCGCGGCCGATGCGGTCGCAGCGCCGCGCGCATATCTTCCAGGCGTGTGCGCTGCACGCCAGATGGGTCGAAGTTGTCGCGGTCGAGCCAGCGTTCGAACGCGTCCCGCAGTACGGGCCATTCCGAGTCGACAACCGAATACCAGGCCGTGTCGCGACTGCGGCCCTTGTAGACCGTCGCCTGACGGAACACGCCCTCGAACACGAAGCCGAGCCGTTCGGCGGCACGCCTCGATTTCGCGTTGAGCGCGTCGCACTTCCACTCGTAGCGCCGGTACCCGAGCTCGAAGGCGTGACGCATCATGAGATACATTGCCTCCGTCGCTGCCGGCGAACGTTGCAGCACCGGTGACATGGCGATATGCCCCACCTCGATGGTTCCCGCAGGCGGGTCGACGCGCATGAACGTGCCCAGGCCCACGGCGTTGCCCGTTGTTCTGTCGACGAACGCCTGGAACAGCGGGTCAGTGCTGGTCGCGCGCTCGGTGAGCCAGCGCTCGTAGTCGTCGAACTGCGAAAACGGGCCGTACGCGAGGTACGTCCACATCCGATGCCCGCGGTCCTGGCTGTTGGCGTCGAACAGCGCGCGGGCGTGCTTCGCCGTGTCCAGCGGCTCGACGCTGCAGAACCGACCTTTCAACCTGCGTTGCCCGGGGCGGGCCGGGGGCTGCCAGCCGGGCAGGGCCGGCCCGATCGGCTGGCCGAGCTCGTTGACTCGCGCGCCGTCGGTCAAGTGACTGTTTCCGTCGCAGCACCCGTGCCGTCCGCGAATTGCAGTGCGGCGAGCCGTGCGTAAAGTTCGTTGGCGCGCACGAGTTCGGCGTGCGTGCCCTGCGCGACGATGCGTCCATGGTCCATGACGATGATGCGGTCGGCTTGTAGCACCGTCGCGAGCCGGTGCGCGATGATGATCGTCGTGCGGCCCCGCATCAGGTGATCGAGCGCTGCCTGTACCAGCCGCTCGCTTTCCGCATCGAGCGCGCTCGTCGCTTCGTCGAGCAGCAGGATCGGCGGGTCGCGCAGGATGGCGCGGGCGATGGCGATGCGCTGGCGCTGCCCGCCCGAGAGCCGCGTGCCGCGCTCACCGAGAAACGTGTCGTAGCCCTCGGGCAGCCTGCGCAGGAACTCGTCGGCAGCGGCCGCTTTCGCCGCTTCTTCCACGTCTGCATCGGAAGCGCCCGGGCGGCCGTAGCGGATGTTCTCGCGCGCGCTCGCCGCGAACAGCACGGTGTCCTGCGGCACGAGGCCGATGCGGCTGCGTACTGCGAGCGGGTCTGCCTGCGACACGTCCACGCCGTCGATCAGCACCCGGCCCGACTCCGGGTCGTAGAACCGCAGCAGCAACTGGAACGTCGTGCTCTTGCCCGCGCCCGAGGGGCCGACGAACGCGACCGTCTCGCCCCTGCGTACCTGCAGGTCGAACGCGTCCAGCGCCTTCGCCTCAGGACGGGACGGATACCGGAAAGTGACCTTCTCGAAGCTGAGTTCGCCACGCCCGGGCACGGGCAGCGCGACAGGCTGCGCCGGCGACTGGATCGTCGGCTGCGCGCGCTCGAGCTCGAGCAGGCGCTCCATCGCGCCTGCGGCACGCTGCACTTCGCCCCACATCTCACTGAGGCTGGCCGCGGCGATCGCCACGTAGCCGGCATACAGCAGGAACTGGCCAAGCTGGCCGCCGGTCATTTCGCCGCGCACGACGGCGTGAGCGCCCATCCAGAGCACGAACGTGATGGCGCCGAAGACCAGCATCGTCGCCAGCGCGGTGAGCGTCGAGCGCGTCTTGGTGCGGCGCACGGCGGCGGTGAACGAATCCTCGACGGCGGCGTCAAAACGGTCCGTGTTGATCTGCTCCAGCGTGAACGCCTGCACCGTCTGCACGGCATTGAGCGTTTCGTCGGCGATGCTGCTCGTGTCCGCGATGCGGTCCTGCGACGTGCGCGACAGGCGGCGGACCCGCCGTCCCAGTACGATCAGCGGCACGATTACGACTGGAATCAACACCACCAGGATCGCGGTGAGCTTCAGGCTCGTCACGCCCAGCATCACGAGGCTGCCGATCAGCGACAGGGCGGAACGCAGCGTGATCGACAGGTTGACGCCTGCGATCGACTGCACCAGCGTCGTGTCCGCCGTGAGTCGTGAGAGCACCTCGCCGATGCGAGTGACTTCGAAGAATGCCGGGTCCATACGGATGACGCGCGCGTAGACGGCCGAGCGCATGTCGGCCACGACGCGCTCACCGAGCCAGCTCACGAGATAGAAGCGCAACGCCGCAAACACGCCGAAGACGGCCGCCGCCGCGAGGAACGCGACGAAATACTGGTTGATCGTGTCGCTGCTCTTCGACGAGATCCCGTTGTCGATCAGGAAGCGCAGCGCGATGGGCAGCGCCAGCATCGCGGCGGCTGCCACCAGCAGGGCGAGGAGCGCCAGCACCAGTACGCCGCGGTAGGGACGCAGGTAGGGCACGAGGGCCCGCAATGGGCCGAGCGAACGCGACTTCGGACGATCTGCGGGGACGCTCACTGCACTTTCACCTGGCGGCTGCGGCGACGCGCGAGGAGCAACGAGCTGGGGAGCGCCGCGAGTCGGGCGGCGAAGGAGGCGCGGTTCGGGTCAGGCATGCGTGCAGGATAGGGGCCGGCCGCACCGGCCACAACCGTGGCACGTCACTCCGGCGCGGGGCCGGGAAACTGCTCCCGCAGCATGCGCTTCAAGATCTTGCCGGACGGATTGCGCGGCAGCGCGTCCATGAAAACGTACGTCTTCGGTTGCTTGAAGCGCGCGA
>Ga0315275_10000946_pt1 | contig 24694 bp, 23 predicted proteins | sample YL17G03_0_MG_FD_205557 | JGI IMG/M metagenome (GOLD analysis project Ga0315275, IMG submission 205557) | Sediment microbial communities from Yellowstone Lake, YNP, Wyoming, USA - YL17G03_0 | ecosystem: Environmental > Aquatic > Freshwater > Lake > Sediment | place: USA: Wyoming | collected...
TTCCATTTCCAAATGGAATAAGCTATTTTCAGTCTTATCAAGAAAGATAATGTTTTTAGGGGCAAACAAGGATATCTGACGACAGAGTTCGGTTCCGATCGAACCCCCTGCCCCTGAAACAAGTACAACCTTATCTGACAAATAGTTCCCGATCCTTTCCATATCAAGATTAACTGGATCTCGACCGAGAAGGTCTTCGAAAGAAACCTCCCTCACAGACTTGAAAGAAATTTTCCCATCAATCAATTCCCCAATCCCTGGTGTCGTCCTGCACTTAAGGCCCGTGGCTTCACATGCCTCAATAATTCTACGCATCTGTTTGGCTGAGGCTGATGGAACCGCAATCAAAATTTCATCCATTTCGTCCTCATAGGCCATATCATGAATTCTGGAAATCGATCCCAATACTGGAACCCCATGGATGCTCATCCCTTTCTTTTTAGGATCGTCATCCAAGAAACCAATCACTTCGTAATTGAGCCGGGGATTATCACGAATCTCTCGGAGCATTTTCTCCCCCGCATCCCCCGCTCCAATAATCAATAACCTTTTCTTCGATTTTGTAATTTTTTCCTTAGAAAAAGGATTATGGAATAAGAAATAGAGGCCCCTCTCCTTTTCAAAAAGAATTAGCCTGATGACTATCCTGATGCCACCAATAAAGATAAATGTCAGAAACCCATCCATGACAAAGACAGAGCGGGGGAATCCTTCAAAACGGTAGATAAAAAGGATCGCCAGAACAATAATAACGGACGATATAAAGGTCGCTTTCAATACATTTAGAAGATCTACTAGACTGGTATATCGCCACATACCCCTATAAAGTCCGAAGTAGATAAAGAAGAACATCTTCAAAGGAAGGATATAAGGGATCGTTGCAGTAAAGTTTTTCCACTCCTGCCGAGGAATTTGGCCTTCAAACCTCAGAAGATACGCCAGAAGATAAGCAGCCACAACAAGGCTGGCATCTATCATCAGGATCAAATAGAAATTTTTGGTACGAATTAATCTTCGCATATCTTGTTTATTTGGTCTCTTTCGTTTCTATAGTTTCTCTGTTTATTTGCCTGAGGATGGTTGAAAAATTCAGTCAGGTTTTCTTTCTATTTAAGCTAATGGAATATTGAAAGAATTGTCCGAATAATCAAAAGGATATCAGACAAAAGTGTGCGTTGAGAGAGATAGGCCAAATCCATAGCCAGCTTGTTAGGTAACACCTCTGCGCAATACATCCTTTCCCAGTTCGGTCCGGTAAGCATCTGCTCCTCTTTCCGAAAAGCTAAAGAAGCGGCACTGGTAATACCTGGACGGACGCTTAAAATTTGTTTCTGGTCCGGCGTATATTGAGCGACATAGCGAGGATCCTCGGGGCGGGGTCCAACGAGACTCATATCCCCCTTCAAAACGTTTATTAATTGAGGAAGTTCATCAATCTTTGTCCGACGCAGCAGACGGCCTATCCAAGTTATCCGTGGATCATCCTTCGCCGTGATGCCTGGTCCCATGGCCGCTGCACTAGCAATCATCGTCCTGAACTTATAAAGAGTAAATAACTTCCCATTTAATCCTACTCGTTTCCCCCGGTGGAATATCGGACCTGATGAGGTTAACTTTATAATAAGACCTGCGATTAGAAAAATCGGAGAAAGAAAGATAAGCCCAACAAGTGCCGACATAAAATCGAAAAGTCTCTGGATCATCCTAATAATGGAAACGGTCAATAACCTGGCCTACAGCCTCAATCACATCTTCAGCATCTTGGTCCGTCATCTTTGGGTAAAGCGGTAGAGAGATAATACGCTGATATTCCTGATAGGCAATCGGAAAGTCTTCTGGTTTGTAGCCGTATTTATCACGATAGTAAGGATGAAGATGAATAGGTATGAAATGGACACTGGTACCGATATTTCTACTCTTAAGTTCTTCGATAAACTGATTCCGTGAAATTTTCAAATGGTCTAAATTTAAACGGATAACATATAGATGCCAGGCATGGTTTACCCCGTGTTTTTCAACCGGGAGTTCCAGCCCTTCAAACTGTGAAAAAGCTTTGTGATATCGAGCTACGATTTCCCCTCTGCGGGTTTGAAATTGGTTCAGTTTTTTTAACTGCTGAATACCAATGGCTGCCGAAATATCAGGCATATTGTATTTAAAACCCGGACAAACCACCTCATAGTACCAAGAACCTTTGTCACCATATCGTTTCCAGGCGTCTTGACTCATCCCGTGGAGGCTCCAGATACGGGCCTCCTTAATCAAACCTGGTGTGCCAGTAAGCATTCCTCCTTCGGCTGTAGTAATATTCTTTGTTGCATAGAAACTAAAAGCGGTGAGGTCACCAATCGTTCCGATAAAGTTACCCATATATTTTGCTGGCAGTGCATGGGCAGCGTCCTCAATCACCCGTAAATTATATTTTTGGGCCAATGCCATAATCGAATCCATATCGCACGGATGGCCATAGAGGTGAACGGGTAATAGAGCCCTAATTTTGAGTTTTGAATTTCGAGTTTCGAGTTTTAATGCCCCTTCAATTTTGTTCGGATCAATATTAAGGGTATCCGATTCTACATCTACGAGAATGGGGCGAGCGCCAACCTGTTCAATGACATGAACAGTCGAACAGAAGGTCATTGGTGTGGTGATGACCGCATCACCGGGACCAATACCTAATGTCGCCAGGGCCGTATGAAGCGCCCCCGTCCCTGAATTAAGAGCAAGTGCTGCTGATGAACCTACAAAGGATGCAAACTCCTCCTCAAATCGTTTGACCTTTGGACCCGTTGTGATCCAGCCACCCCTCAGTGAATCGGCTACTTCATTAATCTCTTCATCGCCAATAAGAGGTGGTGAAAAAGGGAGAAAACTCTTGCGCATCTATTGACCTTTATTCTGAATAATTAAACCAATCAATGAGCCTGTTCTCTTTTTATGCATATCCAGCTTTCTCACTTTCCTACGAAAGCGAGAAAGCTAAGGAGGGACTGAAAGGGCAATCAACGATTAACAAAAATTATCAAATCAGCGAATTTGGAATTAAAGAAATGATTACGCATCGTTTTCTTCTTCCGATTTAGTTTGGATCAGAGCTTCAGGCCAAGCCTGTTGATTGAGTGGACGCTGACCTTCTAAATAGAAACGAAACATCCCCTCGGCCTTTGCCAATGTGGCGTTTCCAGGTCGAAAATTTCGAAGTTGTTTGATCACAGCATAACTCACACGATTGATAAAGGGTTTAAGCCAGGGATTAAATACTACCCTCTGGCGGACTGGCATAGCTTTGTATCTCATCCGGAATTTATAATCATCAACACTGGGAGGGGCGTCGAGGGAATGTAAACCATAAAAAATTTGAGAAATTCCAGGTCTACTGAGGACTTCAGTTGTAAAAGCATACGTTAAAGCATTGTTTACACCATATTTCAATTGATCGGTTAAACTTTGCTGGTAGAAAATGCTGGTGCAACCATCCATTGTAAAAGCAATAAGGGAAGCTACAAGCTGACCTTCATGCAGAGCACCCCAGGCTTCAAAACCTGGCAACCCCTCAGCACTGAGACAAAGGCGTTCCCACCATTGCTGGCTTTCTGCCCCACTTCTTCCCTGCCGTACCAATGTCTCGATACGTAATGCCCAACCCTCCTTAGCCAATCTGGGAAAGGATATTGGTTCTATCTTGGCATAACCCAAACCTTTACGCACACGATAACGTACTTTCCTGGGAAGAATACTCAAATCATATGTCTTATCCGTAAAAACCACATGATAACTTATCTGGCCAATTGAAGCAGTTTGAGGAGTCGAATAGCGTAAGGCAATCGCTCGCTCCTTTTTCAAAAATTCATCTAATTCTTCTTCCGTTGGTGTAATCAGCCAGTGGTATGGAAAGGCTTGATAAACATGTAATCCCACCTCATACCAATAACTGCCTGCTGTGCGAAGTACATGATGGCCCTGACGGCGCATCCATTCTGCCAAGGTCTCAGGATTCATTCAATAGTTATTTTATACACTGAGCTATGAGAAGGTACTTAGGTGCCAAGGTTAACCACTGACGCGAGACACGAAACATAGTGTTAATAAAAGTACGATAAACTCCCGCGAGGTTGTTGCGGAAAAAGCTTGACGATGTCGGGCTTCCTACTATGTAAGTACTGTTAACTCTAAATCCACAATTACCTAATAATTTTTCTAAGCCGTTTGGGCTGAACCAATATAGATAGCTTGAGTCTGTACTTAAGCGTGTCCAGTGATGATCTAATAGCCAACAAAAAAAGCCTCGGCTTCGCATCAGTTGATATCTCTGACCGGATATCTCAATGGCTAATAGGCCACCTGGTTTTATTATTCTCTTCACTTCCTCCAGATCAGCCCGAGGGTCATCTACGAGATAAAGCATGTCGAGCATTGTCACTAAGTCGAAGAATGCGTTTGGAAAGGTGGCCTCGCGAACAGTTCCGGTAAAGATCTGGGCATCGTAAGTTTTGTTAGCGTAAGCGGCAGCAGAAGGTGAAAGTTCTATACCGAACCTCTGCCATTCCCGGCTTTGAAACCAATTGAATAAATCCCCAAGATCGCACCCTATGTCCAACAATTTACCTCCAGTGATATGATTCTGTAGGATGGCAGCCTCCTGGGCCAATACGGGCTGCCGCCTTCTTGAGTTTTGAAAAGCTTTCTCTCCGTAACCATAAGTTGTATCCAGCCAAGCATACCGAACAGATTTAGAAGCACGCGGAGAAGCATAGACGGTTCGACAAGTCCTGCAACGAACATAACGAGTTTGTTTACCATCCTCCATCCACACCACAGAATTATCTGCTTCACACACAGGACAATTGACATGCTCGATGTCATTTGCTGTAGGTGTAAGTTTATTGCTCATAAATTAACTGACTAACCTTTGTAGAACGGTCTCGAATTGTTGGGCCGCTGATCTCCGAGAATAAAATTGAAGAGCAAACTCACGCGCATTCCTACCCATCTGTTGGCGCAATTCCGGTGATTGTTCCAAAACCAATATGTTTTCAGCGAGGCTTCTTGGATCAGAAGGAGATACACATACGCCCCCTTTTGATTGATGGACCAAGTTCCACAAACCACTCCCTCCATCTGTAACTGCTAATACAGGACGTCCACTGGCGAGAATAGGAACCGTTTTTGAGGGTAAAGAACTATCTCCAACCCCACTTTGCAAGCTAACCAAGGATAAATCAGATGTTGCCAAGACTTCTGGTAAACGGTCTCTGGATTGAAAAGGAATAAATTTGACATTGTGCAGTTCCAGGTCTGATGCCTTAGTCATCAACTTCTCTCGGTTTGCTCCATCCCCGATAAAGACAAAGCGAATATGCTGCAAGTGAGATAAAATTTTAGCTGCTAAAAGAACATTCTCAAGCCCTTGCGAGAATCCAAGATTGCCTGCATAGAGTACTACGAAATCTCCATTTAAACCTTGTTCATAAGAGAATGAATTTTGACGCGGCAAGGGCTGAATGAAATCTGTATCCAACCATGGTGGGATAACGACTATTTTAGAAGTAGGAACAGCATGAGATTGTAAATCAGAGATGAAACCACCCCCTAAAACCTGGATTACATTGGCGCGCCGTAGACAAAAATCCTCCAATTTGCCCACAAAAGAAGTTATCAGTGGATTCCGAAATATTCCCATGCGTATCCCAATATCTGGATATATGTCCCACACACAAAGTAGAGTAGGCTTTCGCTTCACCGATGAGAGCAAGGTAAAAGGGAGATAGGTTTCTATTGCGGGGTTAGTGATTATTAAAACGTCATACGAACACTGCAGACCGACTATTGAGGAGAGCATCTGAAACACGAGAAATGTCAACAGGCGATGACGCAGCTTGTTACGATTTCCACTGGGAACCCATACTCGTATAACTTCCACACTACTCCGTTTCTCATGCCGAATCAGACGTCCTCGAAATTCAGCAGAGACAATCCCACTGGGATAATGAGGAATGGCTGCAATGACAGATACCTGATGCCCTAATCGAACAAGATCCTCACATAACATAGTGAGCAAAGGTGCGCTAGGGCCTAGGTCTGGGGCATAAAAAGGGGTGATCAGTAAGACTCGCAAGAACTTTATTCCAATCCTTAAACTACTTTCTTCCTAAATCAATTTCTTATCATTACCTGTATTATGCTGTGCATCAATCACCTGATTGAACAAGCCTAACATTTGTCGGGCAACGGATTGATAAGAGAAACGATCCCATGCCAAACGTGCCCCTGCTTCTACCATTTGCCTGCGTTTCTCTGGTGAAAGCAACATATCCTTCCATGCCTCCTCAACCTGTGGAGAATCCGCATCTACCACAATGCCTGCTCCGTATTGTTTCACTTCTCTGGCAATTCCAACATCTGAAGAGATTAGGATAGGTAAACCCGCAGCCATAGCTTCAACAGCAACCATGCCAAAATTTTCACGATAAGAAAGCAGGACTAGCAGATCAGCGTCTGTATAAGCTTGAAGCACTTCCTGCGTACTTAAAAGACCTGGAAAATGGACCCGGTCCAAAATCCCCAATTGTCTTACCTGCTCTTGTGCCAAGAGACCGCTCTGATCCTCATCGGGACCAACAACTATCAGGTGTGCTTCAGGTATAGCAATAGCAACTTTGGCAAATGCATCGATAATTCGATCTAAGCGCTTCTCTTTATGCAAGCGACCTACAAATAATGACACTAATGCAGATGATGGAATACCGAGCGACTGGCGTAGTGGTCCTGGGAAGTGAGATTTCTTAAACAAAGAGAGGTCAACCCCATTAGGGATAAGGACTGCTGGCGGCCTAAAACGCCATTGTTTAATCTGCTCTAATTCCAGATTACTAGTACAGTGCAAGGCTGCCGCATTGTTCATATAACCACGCTCTACAAGGAGCAGATACAACCTCTTTTTTAGCCACTTCTGCTGCATAGACCAAGTCATAAAACTACCGTGCGGCGCTATGATGTACGGAATATTAGCCTTTCGAGCGGCCTTCGCCGCGGGCAGCAGAGGGTATGTCCAGGTGCCACAAATGTAAACGATATCAAATTGTCCCATATGTTGCCAGCAAGCACGCCCCAAATCTGGTGCATAGAAATAACGACTGGGGGCTAAGTGCGACCGTTGAAAATAATTTACCAAGACTCCGTCAACTTCGATTGAGCGGTCAGTGGGAACATCTAAGTAAAGGTTGCCATTCGCATTCGTAGTAAATACCGTAACTTCCGCGGCAGCCTGCACCAACCCTTCGCACAGTACCGGGACACAACGCGCCGGACCACCGTAAACATATGCAGGTTTATAATAGCTCGTCACGTAAAGAATGTGCATTTGTTGCCTTTATTTAAATTTGAAGCCCAAGTGTGTTTAACAATCTTTCTCGGAAATGGCAAAATCTAAATGTTTTTAAATATCGCCCCCTTCCCGCTTCACCTAAATTTTTGGCCATAATATCATCTACTAAAAGTTTCAAACAAGCATCAGCAATGTCCTCAGGTTTCTGTTCAACAAGGAGGCCAGTTTGATTGTGCAAAATAATTTCTTTAACACTGTCGTATTTTCCTCCGATACAAGGAACTCCATAGCGACTTGCCTCGATAAATACTAATCCAAAACCTTCCCCTGTACTAGGCATAGCAAATACCCGGCATCTCTGATAAAGTTTTTCTAACGTCTTGCTGTCAACATTACCTAAAAACAGGATATTTTTAGAGATATTTTTGGAAAGAGTTTTTACCTGAGCTTCGAGAATAGAACGACCATCTCCATCACCAACAATCCATAGTTGAGCATTTGAGCAATTATTAACAACGATAGGCCAGCAATCAATAAGTTGTTGGTGTCCTTTGTAAGGTTTATCTCTATAAATATTTCCTACTATCATGACTGCCCTCTCTCGCTTAGCAGGGTCATATGGCAGTTTTGCTATATTGTCGTCATTTGCCTCCGGTTCGTATAATGGTGGTTCAATACATAGATAGACTACTTTGGCCTCTGTTAAGCCTGGGTTCCTTTCAGCAGCTACTTTGGTGGTATTAAATGAAATACTTAACACTCTATTAGCTTTTCGTAACGCATAATATTTTAGCTTTGATATACGGTAAAAGAACTCTTCTCCTATTTCCCAAACATCATACGGAATATGGAAAGGTAAAACACCGAGTGCTGCTTGATTTACCAATAAATACATGACTCGATCATATTTCTTAAGAATGTTCGCAATAACAATTTCTCTTGCTATCTTAGTCCGGGAGTTTCCGAAAACACGAATTTCTAAATCTAAAGAAGCGTGGGCATATGTCCGTACAGTATTTTCAATCAATTTTTCTACACCAGGAGAGTCAACCTGTGACCAAATGCCTAGTTTTTTTATGCTTGGCGAAGAAGACATTGCCCTAGCAATACAACGACCGAATTGTAAAAGACCTCCGGGTACTATTTTCCCGGAAGGTTCATAGCCAAGTTGCGGTGCGACAACTAAGTATCTCAAAATTCCCCTCTCTATTCATTTTGCCTTATCTAATGGGATAAAATATTTAAAGTTACGATCTGAGCCCTATTCACTCGTGGACCCTTTGGAGTGAAATTGAGAATGGTTTGATGGAATTATCTGGTTTTTCATTCCAGCCCAAGCTACAAATGTTGATATTTCTGGATTGATTAAGCCTTTATATAATTATAATAAAGGGGCTTTGTGTAATACCCCCGTTGGTGTTATGGTCGCTGCCTTGCTTCATTGAGACAGGGGTTTTGTATTTGGAAACGATTTAAGATTTGATATTGAGTCGTTTGGTCGTTGATATGGTGTTCTCAAATTAGTCACGATGTAAGGTGGTGCCCAACGTGGCACTAATAGAGGGCCCGCCAACAAAAGAGTTAGCCACGCGAATCCGATTGCCTTGACCGCAAAAAAAACATTTTCCCAAAAGAGATCTCCCAGACCTGCACCAGCGATTAGATAGGCCACAAAAAGACGAGGAGATGATTGTACTAACTGCCATAACACCACGCAGTACAAAGCAATTACAGCATAGATGAGTGGAGCTAATACTATCCCCCAATCAGTTAATCCACTGGTGAGAGGTATACCAATAGTATCGCCATATATTAGTCCACGACCAAAAAAGTGTTTGTATATTTCTATCCGCTCGCTAATCTCACCAAATGGCCGAATAAAAGCAGGCAACCCCGATAATAGCCCGCCGATAAAACCGTTCCCATACATCGGGGATTGACCGTGATCAAGGCACATCAGTATTGTGGCCGGATATTCATAACCTGCTAAACGGTACTCGGTATCTATTTCTGCTGATGCCAAGTTTCGCTCAATCATTAACTGCCGATCTATGCTCTTTGCCACCATGATATTATCTGAGATAGACGATGTCTCACCTTCCATACTTGCTCGTTTAACAACAGTACCAATTCCAAATATAAAGATAGCGACTATTCCACTAACTACTATTGTTGAAAGGACTTTGCGCGGTCGTAAAGTAATGAAACATAAAGCTGCAGTTAACACAATGGTCATCATAAAAGTTCGCGACCTCAAGCCTATTGAAACAACTGTTGGCAAGAGGATACCAAATATTCCCAGTAATCGCTCAAATATATTCTTTCCGTGAATTATTACAGAAATACTAATAATAATTACAAAGATTACAAAGAAATAATGGGAAGCAGATAACCAACGGTCAAAATGGCCCTCAACATCACGAAAATATCCATTAATAAATTCATATTTATAAGAGAGATATAATAGAATACCTGCAGCTACAGTCCCTGCGGCTACAGCTTGCCATGGTTTCCAGAACAAATCTTCGTACCGGATGCGTTGATATCTTGCCTGACGAGAGAAGACATCAAATATTAGCCAGTAAAAAAGAGCCAGCCCAAATGTTGTTAATAAAGCTGCGAAAGGATAGTATTCAAGACTACCAGGGTTACCCCCAAGCCTTCCTAATCCAGCAATGCGAGCACCAAGATTGCCCCAGCTATAATAAAAGATCCATCCAGGCCCAATAACCACAGAAGCCATCGGGCTGAGTAACAGGTTCCACGAATATAAACGGTATATTGCCCATAGAATGATTGCTACATTGGCTGATGCACAAACCGATAAAAGCAAATTAGGCTTAGGGTCTAAAACCATGAAAGCCAGAAATGTTCCTACGGTGATTATCGCTAAGATTATCCAAGCTGTGCGGGAAACGCTCCCCTCTGCGGAAATAGTGTTTAGATATCTATTCTTAAAAATTGTCCCTAATCGCAATTTTATTGACTTTCTATGAAACTTATTAATAGTCATCATACTAAAGACCCTTTAGCACTAACTTGATCAGGATATTTTGAGAATACAGCATGTAATTTAGTAATGAAAATATTTCTCTCGGATTTTGTAAACCAAGTCCTCCAGCCTATGTAAATGCTAACCATAACTAAACCAATAAGACCTATCGCACGCCCGACCAGCCCTGGTAAGATATACCAGATACCAATAGAAATCAAAACAATTACTAACAAAGTTGGAATGCCACGGACTATTCCATCGTGAAGCAGGCTAGGCAAGGTATCAGAAGTCCAACGACAAACCGCACCCATAATCCACAATGAACCTACAACTTGGCCACCAATCAATGCGATGGCAGCACCTCGGACTCCCAATTTAGAAATTATGCACACTGCCATTAAAATTGAAATTACCGTTGTGATAATTTGAATTTTGGACATCTCCCACTGGCGATTTGTAGCCAGGCCAAAAACTCCACTCACCAAAGCTGGAACTTGAATAATAAGGTATATAACCAAAAGCAGGTTAAGCCAAGGATCTACCATAATCTTTCGATGTGTCCAGATAGCCAGTATATCTGGGCCAAGTAAGCTTATTCCAGCGGCGCTTACGAGGATTAATGTACCAACAAGTTTTAATGTAACCTTATGCCAACGCATCAGCTGACCAGGGTCGTTCTGTCCGGCTGCAGATGCGGTTATTTCTGGCCACAAAACATTCAATCCCTGATTCACAATGACCCGCATAAAATTGGTCAACATCAGTGTTGTAGAGAATATTGCTACAGCAGCGGCACCAATGGTAATGGAGATAACCACAGTCATACCAGTTAGAAGTATAGTAGCGGCAATAGAAACCAAAAAAAACATAAGGCTTGGTACAACAAGGGAGACGGATTCTTTCCAGGTGGATTGTGAGATACCAATCGTATAAGGCGATCGTCGATTTACATCCCGTATCTCAATACATGCAATAATTGCGATGAGTAAGCCCATAATTAGCATAGCGTGAATTGGATATCCACCGAATGCTGCAACCGTTACCGGAGCAAAGATGAACAAAATCCTTTCAATAAGCCCGTACCCTAATTGGCGTGGAAGTTGCTGAGTCACGCGAAACAGACTCATTAAAAGTCCACCTAAGATAGCATAACTAGCCAAAATTCCCTGTACACCTATAATTAGGCGTGCATCTATAGATGGTATTGCAGTAATTTTTAGCCATGCCAACATACCTGGTAAAAAAAACATGGTGAGCGTTGCCCCCAAAGCTAAACTAATCAGGGCTGCATATAGTCTGAGAGCTGCATGGAGTAAATTCGTTCCTTCTTCTAGTTCACCTCTGACATAGTGAGTTATCAAAAGATTGCTGACATAAGATTGAACCCCTAAGTTAAGAATTGATAAACTGGCTACTATATTTGTAAGCGTCAACCATTCTCCATATATTTCCAATCCCCATGAAGTTAAAAGGACAGGAACTGATACAACTTGACCGACGAATGTTACCAGAACTGTGCTAAATGAGAACCCCATCCCGGCAACTACTCGCTTAATCATGTTAGGAAATACCATTCGCATATGATTTAGGTGACATCGAAAAATAATTTATAAGGTAAGAATGTTTTTAGGAAAAATTCAATAAAGGCCTTATGTATATTATCAAACCAATTCGGAGGTATAAATTTCTCACCAATCGCCATTTAAATTTTTTCCAATAAAAATAATTGATTCTGCTAGCTCATTTTAAAATTTACAAGATCCACCCGCAGATCTTAGAAAGGAGAACACCATGCTTTCGCAGGTAGGAACGCCCACACTTAACATCCACCCAGCGACGATGACGAAAACTGTTGAGGTAATCTATCAACAAAGAGAAGTCTATTTCCATCTCGCGCCGGCATTTCCAGTAGAAATACGGCCAGCCATGATAGCACAAGCGCAGGTGTTTCCTATGAGCTCTGATGACTTGGTCCATAATCTCCCAATTGACACCCGCGTATGGATGCTCAGGCTCCCGCCCACGCACGAGTAGCAGCAATTCGTTGACGTAGCCCACATCGCCAATAGTGCACAATCGCAACCACATATCAATATCGCTGCAGGCCCCAAACTCGGGATCAAATAGTCCCACCGACTCGAGCGCGGTGCGCCGAATCATACTCATCCCAGTCACTGGGCTCGCCAGATGTTTCAACATTTTGCGCCGCCAAGCAAGGCCATTACTCACTTCTGGATAACCGCACACAAAGTATGCCTGCATAAGTGGATTGCCCAAATGGTCGCAGCCCTGACGCCCTGGATGTACAAAGGCGACCGACGGATGCCGATCCAATACACCAGCTAACTTTTCTATCATAGTGGAAAAATAAATATCATGATCGTGGCAGATCTGAATGTAGTCCCCGTGCGAGATTGTAATTGCAGCATTAAGTACTGTCGTGATACCGCCTTTCATGGCTGGCCTATGGTAACGCACTCGTGAATCCATTGCGGCGAGTTCCTTAGCCACTTGGGGTGTTTGGTCATTAGAGTGGTCGTCACAGATGATCAATTCGAGGTCACGGAAAGTCTGTTTCACGATCATCCGAGCAGACTCTTGGAGAAACTCAGCGCGGTTGTATGCGGGCATCACCACGCTAACATGTGGGCGCAAAATATTGACTGGTGGAAGGGGTTTTAAGGTTGGGGCTGCCATGATTCAGATTTCACAGTATGTAAAAAAATCTATAGAACTTCGTTACCTACGAGACTAAAGTACCACTTTCTGTGCTGCAGTGCATCCTCGAATAGTCTTGGCATAGAGATTCCGATTGCCATTAGTGGAGTTGTATCCAAAAACATCTCATTCAATCTCGGAAATGAGAACTCCATGCTGTCAATAGGTTGAACTAGATCTGGATCCACATCCAATGCCTCTGCCCATACTCGCCCTACTTGCCAGAAGCTCAGCCTTTCGAGCGTCCCGACAGCAACCAGACCCCTTAGCTGATGAAGTAAAATCTGTTCCGTTATAGAGGTGACGCTGCTTATAGAAATAGGATTTAGGAATTCTGTCATCAACATGCGAATGGGTTGCCCCTGCCGCAGCGCAACCCACGCCCAGTGGGACCCATCGTAGATCTTAGCTCTAATGGTAAGGTGAGCCAAGGATTCGCTGGCACGTTTTGTCCAGCCATACTCATTGACCGGATCGAGTGCATAGTCACTACTGAAATGAACCAAGGTTGCATCAACACGCCTGCAAGCTTCTGCCAGATGCCTCACCCCTCGAACATTCACAGCCCAGGCAAGATCTGGTTCCCGCTCACATCGCGCTATGTCCGTCAGAGCCGCGCAATTGATAACAAGTTTAGGTTGCAGATCCACTATACTCTGGACCGTTGATGACCGATCCATGATATCAAAGTCAGTCCTTCCAACATGTCTCGCCTCCGGCCACTGAGTGGCAAAAGCCCGTGCGAGCCTCCCAGGATACCCTACGATGACTGTATCTCTATTATTAAACATGGATTCTCTAAGCCCTTACACGGCCCCAATAACCCTGACTTCCGGTAGAGGCACGATGAATCGGCCACCACCCCTGAGAAACGCCTTTTCTTTTTCGACAATTTCATGTTCGTAGTTCCAGGCAGTCATAATGGCATAATCAGGTGGATGATCATGGAACGCTTTCGGAGAGACAATAGGAATAAGGACACCAGGCACCAACCTTCCATAACGAAGGGGTGACATGTCAATTATGTACTTGACTAAGTCCGGTCCTAATGCACAGTAATTTAGAAGGATGGTTGCTCTACCAGCCGCACCATAGGCTGCTACCTTGCAGTTTGTTTTATTAAGATCACTTATGAGCTTTTGAAGGGCGACGCGTTTGACTTCAACTTGATGTACGAATTGATCAATATCCCAATTCTTCTCAGCATCTATCATTTCTGAAACGGTGGAATTGATTTCCCGCCGTGAAGAGTCACGGGATGCTATCACCCGAATTGAGCCTGAATGGATCGGAATACGGCGGACATCGACGATCTTTAACCCATGGTAAGCAAGAAGGCGCGATAAGGAAACTAACGAATAATAACAAATATGTTCATGGTATACTGTATCAAATTGGATAAGGGCGACTAAATCTCCCTGGTAATGAACCTCAAAGACGAACAACCCTTCATCCTCTAATAATGTTATTACTCCTCGCATAACGGTGTGAATGTCGTCCACGTGGGCAAATACATTGGTACCAACCACAATTCGGGCTGGACCGTATTTCGATCTAACCTTAGCCGCAACGCCTTCATTAAAGTAATCATGAATCAGAGGCCAACCTTGTTCCTGACTGGCTCGCAGGGCAACATCCGATGGGTCGACACCAACTACCTTTGCTCCTGCTGCAAGCAATGGCCTCACAAGAACCCCATCGTTACAACCAAATTCCACGGTCAGCTTGCCCATTGCGTCACCCAAAGCGAGCAATTCCGGCCCCATTCGGGCGAAATGGTCAACAAGCGTTTTCGTAGTGCCCGATACGTATGAGTATTGGCTAAAAATTCTTTCAGGGGATACAGTGTCCAAAACCTGCATGAGGGTGCAATCGGAGCACCTTGCTAATCTCAATGGAAAGGATACATTGAGGTGCATATCTTCCGGGCGAAAGAAACCGCCAGCCAGTGGCATTCGACCGTAATTAATCAACAGTCTTAAATCGCTCGAACCGCAAATCCGGCAACTTGAATGTGTTATGACATCTCTGGCGGTTTCGGCAACAATCAACTTTAGCTTACTTTTCATTAGGCTAATATTATCTTGCCTGAACAAACTTTCCATGATACCCAAAGCCAGAATTGTTAAGGCAAAATTGCACTTCTTCAAGGGAAAGCAAATTCTCAGAACTGCAATACTCTGTTGTCCTCACAGGGTTGATACTGTAATTAGTTATTTCAGGGAGTATGCTGTGAATGACGTAATAACCATTCCGCTCACTTGTCCTTCTACATTCCTCTTCACTAATTAAAATTTCGTGGATTTTTTCACCTGGCCTAATGCCAATCACTTCTATCGGGATTGACCGAGGACCAATCATCGCTCGAACGATGTCAATAACTTGCCCACTAGGTGCTTTAGGGACGATTGTTTCACCTGGACGCCCTGACCGTAGGGCTTCAAAGACAGTATCTACAGCTTGATCCAGGGATAGTAGAAAACGAGTCATCTCCGCAGATGTAACTGTTACGGGACCCCCGGCATTTACTTGGCTCTGGAAATGAGGCACAACGGAACCCCGGCTTGCTATTACATTCCCGTACCGTACAGCCATGAAATTCGTTTCTGGACATTCCATATTGGCTGACAGAATCACTCGTTCTTGAAGAGCTTTCGTCATTCCCATGACATTTACCGGTTTGCACGCCTTATCTGTCGAGATCGTAACCACCTTCTGTACTGGCAATCGATGTTCACTAATTCCACGTACTAAGTTGTAAGCCCCTTCAATGTTCGTTCGAACGGCTTCGAATGGAAAATACTCGCATTGGGGTACCTGTTTCAAAGCGGCCGCATTGATAACAATATCGGCTCTGCGCAAAACGGGCATGAGTGTATCGTATAGTCGAATATCTCCTACATGAAACTCAAGAATGTCTTTAGGCGAGAAGTCTCTCAGATCTTCAATAGGGCTTCGACCCTGATGCCATTGAATGCGCATTTCGTGTTGTTTCAGTTCATCACGGGAGAACACGAGTATTTTGCGCGGCTTGCCCATCTCCCCTGTCATTATACGGCGGATGATAGCGTTCCCAAGTGATCCTGTCCCTCCTGTGACCAAAACGGTCAAAGTTTCAAACGTCATAGTGTCTACCTCTCATTGTATTTGTCGTCTACTGGTAACGGCAATGCTGTCCAGAGCCAAGCTCATACCTACAGCCATTGTACCAAACGTATGTCGCGCTACTTTCTTTTGCCCAATATGCCCCATCGATTCCCATTCAGCCCTTCTATCATAGGCATTGAGGAGTGTTTTTGTCAAAGCTTGAAGATCATCCAACGGAACAACCCATCCGTTTTGCGGGCTGACGAGGTCGGGCGCGCAGCCAACTGTTTCTGAGACAATTACAGGTCGCCCGCACACCAAGGCTTCGTTGACTACCAAACCCCACGTTTCCGTGGGATCAGAAATCAGACAAAGTATCTCCCCTAGTACATAGGCTAACGGCATTTGACTCTGATTTAGGAATCCAAGTATGTGAACGTGCTTCGCATTCGCATTGCGGGCACGGCGCGCGATCTCTGGCCGCAGAATGCCTTCGCCGACATATAGCAATTGAGCGCGATTCTGCAATCCTGCAGCTAAGTAGGCCTCTAATAGTTGTAATGGACGTTTCTTTAAGATTAATTTTCCACAGAATAAAAATGTAGGCAGGTCAGGGTTCAGTCTGTGCTGATGGCAGAGTTCACTCCTGCGAGGGGAAAGAAGACCATATTGGGTTTCAAAGCGTTGATTATCAATGCTGTAAGGCGTATAAAAAAGCCGTTTGTTTGGAACACCCATGTTAGAAAGAAAAGCTCGATTACGTGTACCAATAAAAAGACACGCAGATGTATGTTGCAAAAGCCATTTAAGTAAGGACTCTCTCCAACGTGGCTTGGGGGTTGCCAAAAAACTAATTGGCGTTGTTTCACATAGTACCATAGTTGGGTTTCGTGCCATAATACAAATAAACCAAATTAACCAGACTATTTCTGCGAACCAGCCAACAAGTAAGAGTGGTGTTTTTTTATCGCCTAAAGCCCAAGACAATATTTGGGGGGTCAATTTAAGTTGCTCGTTAGTCTTATAATTTGCCTGTTGTGGCAAGAAAATCCGATATGGATATCCATTCAATAGATCTATATCCCACTCAAATTCAATGCCAAATTCATCATCATAGGCTTTCCGTCCAGCCGCGCCTTGATGATAAAACCCAACTTCAACATTAACACCGCTCGCAACCAACCCCCTAAAGAGAGGGACTTGGTATTGGACTGGATGACTGGTAAAAATTCTTAGATCTCTTCGTTCCATTGTATAATTTGTTTTACTTCACTCCCCAATGTAACAAAATTAAGAACCTTAACCGATAGCCAGCCCAAATATCACTTTCCAACGAATTTCCACCGCATTCGCTCCGGAAAAAACCATTTACCTATTGTACATTTCTAGTTTATGGTGTTTGGACAACAGGTAGTCCGAAGAACTTCAAGAATGATCTGACGACGGGCACATATGAATAATCTTCTGATAGACAGCGTGCCCTTGCAGCCGCAGCGATACGCTTTCGGACTTCCTGTTGACCTGGATCCAACCAATATGCTAACTTTTCACGCAGTTCCTTCACGTCATCGAAATAAACCGCTTCAGCACCTTCTTTGAAGAAATTTTTATGCTCCTCCGTTCGTTGGGCCACCATCATTGCTCCACCACAGGCTGCAATTTGAAAGGTCCGGCTGTTATGCTGATCACCTCTTTGTAAAGCAGGATCTTTACTGTTTGGCTCCCAGTTGATCCAATGCAATGCCAATTTACTAGAGGCGTAAATGATCGGAATCTCCTGCTCATGGACATCCCGTCCCTGCCAATACATCCGAATGGGAGATCCCGGAGGTAAACTAACCCAATCGTTACCCCATAGGCGGAAAGAATAATGAAAATTCTTTGTAACCAAAGAGTGCAACTCTCGGGAACGGTGTGCTCTGTAGCTCCCTATGAAAACAATGTCAGCACCATACCGTTCGGTGGCCATCCCCCCTGCTTCTACCGGGAAGTGTGCCAATGGCTCATAGCCAAAGCGAACAACCGAAACCGCCTTCGCCCCAGCCGCCCTGAACTCCGCCTCGTGCCAGCGGCGTGTTGTAGCTACCAGATCAAACAGCATAATATTCTCAGAAAAACGGCTTCCTGGCCGATCCTTCCAAGGGGGATCATGATAAAAACACATTATTGGAACGGACCTTTTACGAATCGATTCCAAAGTTTTTGGCCAGCAAAAATCTGCATTTGTGATATAAACCAAATCCGGTGTGAAATTTTCAACCATCTTCAACAACTGGTGATTCCACTCAGACTCTATTAATGGGCGAAGCAGTCGGCGGGAAATTCTCCCTTTTAACTGAACCCAATCTGGCCACAACGTTGTATCATTTAGAAAACGGACTATAGCACCACATCGCTCAAAAGCACGGGCAATATATACAGTGTTAGCACCTGGCCAGTACTGTCCAGTAAATAGCACTCGCACCCCGGTTGTTCTTTCAGTCATAGGGCTTCTCAAATTTTTGTAAGAGATTATAAATTTTAACTTTTCTCTCTAAAACTCTTTTTTTGCCAATAATGTCTATTTTTATTTTCCTGACATATTAGTTGTTCGACTTGTTAACGCCCTCAGGTCGGAATCCACCATCATCTGGATCAATTCTTTAAAAGATACGGTTGGTTCCCAACCCAATATCTTTTTCCCTTTACTATAATCTCCTTTCAGTAGATGGACTTCAGCCGGTCGATAAAATATCTCATCGCTGCTCAAATAATCCTGATAATTTAAACCCACATGGCCAAAAGCCATTTCTGCGAATTCTTTTACCGAGTGGGTCTCTCCTGTGGCAATGACATAGTCATCTGGGTTGTCCTGCTGAAGCATTAACCACATTGCTTTAACATAATCTCCTGCAAAACCCCAGTCACGCTTCGCTTCCAAATTACCGAGGGTTAATTTCTTTGATAATCCTAACTTTATTTCTGCAACGGCATTGGATATTTTCCGGGTTACAAATTCGTACCCCCTTCTTGGTGATTCATGGTTAAAAAGAATACCAGAGCAAGCGAAGAGATTGTAAGCTTCGCGGTAGTTTCTCGTTAAATCAAAGCCTGCAACTTTGGAAATACCATAAGGTGATCTTGGGTGGAAAGGAGTGTTTTCATTCTGAGGGGTTTCTTTGACAAGACCGAACATCTCAGAACTACCTGCGAAATAGAATTTGCATTTTGGCGCCTTTTCTTTAATTGCTGACAAGACATAATGCGTTCCGTTAATATTGGTATTAATAGTTGAAAATTCATCCTCAAACGAATAACTTACAAAGCTCTGTGCTGCAAGGTGGTAACATTCGTCTGGTTTTATCTTTTCAACAATCTTAAATATACTTGCATAACTCTCTAAAGAACCAGGATGTAAAATCAATTTATCAAGGATGTGCCTTATCCTCCAGAGCCTATGCTCCGGGTCTTCAATCGCCACACGACGAACAATCCCATGAACCTCATAGCCCTTCTCCAAAAGAAATTCAGCCAAGTAGCTTCCATCTTGGCCGGTAATGCCGGTGATTAAAGCACGTTTCATTGGTTTCTCTCGTTTATTTAGTTTGTCTGGTTTCTTTAGTTTATTTAGTTTGTTTGGTCCCGGTGAGATAGCTGAAAGGCATCTCACCCCGTACGCTTTCGCTACGTGGCAGGCAGGAAAAGTCTATTTGGTTTGATTAGTTTCTTGGCTTTTTAAAAAATCCTGGTAGGTAAGGCGAAGCCCATCTTTAAGGGAGGTCTTATGCTTCCAACCCATGTTTTGAAGCTTCGACACATCCAGGAGTTTCTGAGGAGTACCATCGGGGTCCTCTTGTTACTTGAGTTTATTGAGTTGCTTGGGTTTGTTGGGTTTTTTTATTTCTTTAGTTTTTTCGTTGAAAGATACCAATCAGTTACAAGGTTCAAGGTTTAGGTTTAGGTTTAGGTTGAGGTTAAGGCTGAGGAGAGATACCAGGAAATGGTTTTCTTGAGACCTTCTTCACCCCGTACTTTTATAAACAATTTCTTATCCGCATCTTTAATCATATATTTTCTTGCAAATTATCTATCCGAAGTTATCGACGAAAAATCCCGTATCGGTACTAATATATAATAAGTTCTTTTCACCACTTTTTACCCCAAGTATCTTCTTGCGTCAACCTTGCGTCAACCTTGCGTCAACTCGTATCTGATATATTTACCTGCTCCTTTCTTTCTAAAGACCCCCTTTTCTACCAATTCTTTTAATTCTCTATGGGCAATAGTATGAGAAATTTGATTGAGTCTTATATATTCTCGCCTATTTATCGTTCCTTCTTCTATCACATACTTAATAGCCTTTCTCTGCCTTTCATTTATTTCTAACTTATGGAGTTTTTCTTTTTCAATCTCTTTCTCAAAAGATTTTCCAGGCCCAATTAAGGTAACTTCGAAACCACCAGAAAGATTCTGAAATTTAGGTTCGGGTAAGTTGTTTTGTCTCATTTCATCAATTATCCTGTTTGTACCTTTACCCCACTGCTCGATGAATTTTATCAAAAATATTTTATCGGCAAGAAGTTTATTTCTCGGGATGGATTTGTGTTTTCTTTTTAGGTCTTGAGGGGTTAGTGACTTAGGGAGTTCGCCTGGATTCCAAACTTCAATCTTATCATCGTAAATTGACAGTTGTATTTCTGCATTAGAAAAATACTCTCTATGAGCAAGGGCGTTATTCAAAACCTCCTCAACTGCCCTTAAAGGGTACTCCCATCTATCGTATCTTCTATTGGCATCAAAGAATATCCCGTGCCTGATATGGTCCATAATAAATTTCATCGCCTTTTCTCGTAGTTCAGGAATTGACCCTTCTAAGACTTTCATGTCAATAAAATCTAACCCTTCAGCACCTTTAAACCGTCCTGCTCTTATCTTTACCTGCGGGAAGAATTTCTGTAGGTCTTTAGCAAATAAAAGGATAGCGGTATTAGTAAGTTTTTCATCTTGTATAAGATTTAGCCTATTCAATGCCTCTTTGATAGGGACCTCCGGATCAATATCGTAGTTTCTTTCTTCTTTTGCCTTTCTTAGAAACCACCTTAACTTTTCTTTATCTATTTCTTTTAGAGTTGCTTTTAGGCAAAGTTGGGTATCAAACTGAAGTTTGTCTTTATGTTTCTCTAAGATTAATTTTTCATATTCGTCCTTGGACATTCTAATAGTTGATTTGCCTACCCTTTTGAAAGGTCTGCCAAATGCCAGTACCAAATGGTCGGATGACTCTTTTACTTCAATAATGATTATAGATCTGCCTTTTATTTTTTCTATAGTTATGCGGGGATGAACCTTGGGGTCAGTATTCTGGGAGATTTGATTGGTAAGGTGTTCAATAGTATCTTTGCCAATATCTACGCCGAATAGTTTGCCTGATTTAGAGACACCAATAACTATCTTACCACCTTCGGTATTAGAAAAAGCGGAGATGGTCTCAATTATCTCTTTCCATTCTCCTGTGGATTTTTTAAACTCTATGATTTCTGATTCAGCTTTAGAAATTAGCTTTTTTAAATCCATTAGTATTTATCCTTCTTTAATCTTCCCTTCTTATACCAATCAATTGCCTTCTGTAAACCTTCTTCGAACGGAGTCTTAGCTCTAAAATCGAATTCTTTCTCGGCTCTCGAGGTGTCAAGCATGCGTCGGGGTTGGCCATCGGGTTTATATGGTTTCTTTAGTTTCTCTAGTCTTTCTGGTTTCTCTCGTTTCTTTAGTTTGTTTGGTTGAAAGATACCAATCAATTGTCTTCCGAAGGCCCTTTTCGAAAGACGTCTTCGCTCGGAAACCAAATTCTTGCTCCGCTCGGCTTATATCCAGCTTGCGCCTGGGCTGCCCATCTGGCTTCGAGGCATCCCAAAGAATCTCTCCTTTGAAGGCAGTGAGTTTAGCAATTAGCCCAACTAATTCCTTTATGGAAATTTCAAACCCTGCGCCGATGTTGATTGGGTCTGGTTTATTATACTTTTCGGTAGCCAAAACAATTGCCTCAGCGCAATCCTCCACGTACAAAAATTCTCTTGTAGCCTTGCCTGTGCCCCAAACAGTAATAGATGGAGGTTGGAGGTTAGAGGTTGGAGGCTGAGACATAGCATCAACACATTTTTTAATTAGAGCGGGGATCACATGAGAAGATTCGGGATCGAAGTTATCTCGGGGACCATAGAGGTTCACCGGGAGAAGATAGATTGCATTGAATCCATATTGTTGTCGATATGCTTGAGACTGAACTAAGAGCATCTTCTTCGCAAGTCCGTAAGGAGCATTGGTTTCTTCAGGATATCCATTCCACAAATCCTCTTCTTTAAAAGGCACGGGAGTGAACTTTGGATAGGCACAGACGGTTCCAACAGCCACAAATTTCTCCAGTCCAACCTGCCTCCCCACCTCCATCATCTGAACACCCATCATTAGGTTATCGTAATAGAACTTTCCTGGATTGGCACGATTGGCTCCGATGCCTCCAACACGAGCAGCTAAGTGGATTACAATGTGTGGTTTGGAATCTTTATAGACTCGTTTAACAGATTCCATCTGAACAAGATCATAATCCTTGCTTCGAGGGATAAAAATATCTTCGAATCCTCGCTCTTTAAGCTTTTCGACCACAAAAGAACCGAGAAAACCAGTGCCACCAGTGACTAAAATACGTTTCTTAGACCAAAAGGACATGGTTACTTATTAGGTTAAGGCTAAGGTTGAGGTAACCGAAGGATTTGCATAGAGCATAGCGCAGAGAGTTTCTTTGGTTTCTCTAATTGATTTAGTTGGGATCATTGGGATCGTAAAGAACATTGACTTATGCAGCTTGTTCTCTCAAGACTTTCCCGACTTCTTCAACTTTCAAATCATGCTTCTTTAATCTGGATCTCATTTCTTCAATCTTCTTCATCGCTTTCCTATCATAATATCTTTCGCCACAACCCAAGCATACTAAGACCTCGAGAGGAACGAGTATAATATCCTTATCCGATCTAATCTCCTCTTCAACGCTTTTCATCCCTAAATTTGAACTATTACAAACCACATATTTCATTTTTTTCTCCTTCGGGGGTTAGGAAAAGTTATTTCCTCTTGATCTCTTTAACAATCTCATCCAATTTTTTCTTGTTAAAAATTTTCTTCCTTTCCTCAGTATAATCGCCATAACCCTTCTCATATTCCAGAATGAATAAAGTCGCTCCAGCAACCCCTAATCGCTCAACAAGAGCCCTCCATCCGGTTTCTCTGACTTCACTAATCGTTTTTAACATTATTCAATGCTTCCTCACCTTCTTCTTTAGTGTTTCATACGTCTTCCCTTTTTCTTCTTTCCGTCAAATTTTCCTTTCTTTCCTCATATCATTAAGCAAACTCTTTACTGTTTTACCTTTAAAATACTTCTTTCTTAATTTTGTATAATCCCCCTCTCCCCTTTCATATTGTAGAAGGAATCTCAGCGCCCCCGGAAGCCCTAACTGCTTTTTCAACGCCTCCCATCCAGCTTTCTGTATTTCTACGGGTGTCCGATGAAGAATTTGACTCATGTTTTAAACACCTCCTCAGAAAAAAACTCCATTAAATCAACTATTCTAACCTTTAACTTGTCCTTATTGGCTTTTCCTTTTCGTAACAACAGGTCATCACAGGTGATAAAGAAATCCGACTTTGCTGCTTCTGCACAGGCAATGTGCAATGCATCCATCGCCATGAAACCCCTTTTTTCAATCTCCTCGGCTCTATTTTCCAACCTTTCAGAATATCTTACATATTCCGACGCAATTTTTAGAAGATCCTCGATTTTGTCCCTGCGGTCGATAAGCGGACTTTTGCTATTCTCATATTCCAATACAAAAGAATTAATGATAGTCATCTCTTTGTTGATTGCCTTCTCTAACAAAAACATAAATTCTACGGTCTCTACTACAATTCTGGGCTGCCCCTGATCGTCAAAAGGTCTATTATAAATACAAAGATCCAAATATAACTTCATCCGAGAAATCCCCTGCCGGCTAACTTAAGATCTTTTTTATTATAGTATCATGGGAAACTGAGTGAATCAACACCCAGACTTCTAATCTAAACCTAATTTTTGTTGTTCGAGAGTTTTCTTATAACGTCCTGGCATTGTCTCATTTCTTCGAGATTTTTTATATCTGCATCGACCATAATTATGACGAGCTCCTTGAATTTGACCTTGGGTTCCCAATTCAGCTTCTTCTTGGCCTTTGAGGCATCACCCTGAAGGAACTCAACTTCAAGGGGTCTGAAGTAGCGGGAATCGATTTCAATCAGAACGTCTCCGACGTTCAGGTTAGAGGATAGAGGCTGGAGGTTAGAGGCTAAAGACTTGATAATACCTTTTTCGCCAACACCATTCCCTTTCCATTCTAACTCGATACCTGCATGGGTAAATGCAAGGTTAATAAATTCTCTAACTGAATGGGTTTCGCCTGTGGCGATGACGTAATCATCAGGTTTGTCCTGCTGGAGCATCAGCCACATGGCTTTAACAAAGTCTGGGGCGTAACCCCAGTCCCTTTTTGCTTCAAGGTTTC
>Ga0315275_10000947_pt1 | contig 24686 bp, 22 predicted proteins | sample YL17G03_0_MG_FD_205557 | JGI IMG/M metagenome (GOLD analysis project Ga0315275, IMG submission 205557) | Sediment microbial communities from Yellowstone Lake, YNP, Wyoming, USA - YL17G03_0 | ecosystem: Environmental > Aquatic > Freshwater > Lake > Sediment | place: USA: Wyoming | collected...
GGCGGCTCATCGCCACGGCCAAGACCATCCAGCTGCTTCTCGACCGGGGAAACGCCGTATGCCTCTTTTGGCCCGATTATTTCCAGCGGTTGCGGCAGGAGTGGCGCCAAGGCCGGCTGGGAGGCGAGCGTGACTGACATCCATCTTTTAGCCGGCGCGGCCGAGACGGCCCTGGGGAGCGAAGCCGCGCTCCATGAGGCGCTCGGCGCCGGACGCTCCGGCGCGGCCCCGATCCGGCGTTTCGACGCCGCCCGGCTCGTCACGCCGATGGCCGCCTGCATCGATGTCCCGGCCGAAGAACGCCGGGCCGGCGAGAACCTGACCCAGGTCCTCCTGCGGCGGGTGTTGAACCCCTTGGCCGTGTTGCCTCCCGCCCAAGCCATCATTTGGGCCGGCGTCAAGGGCAACGCGGAGTTCATCGAAAGCGGCCGTGGGCTCGATTGTCCCTACCCTTATCTGCCGCGGCATTACAGCCGCTGGATTCGAGACGTGCTTGGCTGGCCGGGCGCCGGGCTGCTGGAAGCGAGCGCGGCGTGCGCTTCGTCCACCCTCGGATTGGCGCTTGGTGCCGGCCTGATTGCTTCGGGCCGCAGCCGTTCCGTGCTGGTGGTTGCGGCCGACATCGTATCTCGGTTCAGCGCCGTGGGATTCTCGGCCCTGAATGCCTTGAGCCCAAGCGTCTGCCGCCCTTTCGACGCCGCCCGCGACGGTTTGATCCTTGGCGACGGCGCGGCCGCCTGCCTGTTGGCGGGCCCGGATTACGTCCGGGAATCGGGGCGACGGCCCTTGGCCCGCATCACGGGATGGGGCGTGTCCAACGATGCCAACCATATTACGGCGCCGGCCCGGGACGGCCGCGGCCTGTCCGCCGCCGTGCGGACAGCCTTGAGCCTGGCCGGCCTGGCGCCGGACGCCGTCGGCGCGTTCTGCGCCCATGGCACCGGGACTGTGTATAATGACGCCATGGAATTGACTTCGATCGAGACCGTGTTCGGGGAACGCCGGTTTCCCGTGTTCTCGGTCAAGGGCGCGTTGGGCCATACTCTGGGTGCGGCGGGGTGCATGGAAACCCTGATCTGCGCCCGGGTTCTGGAGGACGGCTTCGTCCCGCCGACCACGGGATTCCGAACGCCCGAGCCCCGGGCCATCGGCCGCGTTTCCGGCGAACGACAACGCTTCGAGAAGGGTGTGGTTTTGAAAACCAATTCGGGCTTCGGCGGCGTCAACGTCGCCTTGATCCTGGAACGATCCGACGGGGGGCCGACATGATCGCGGCCGTGACGGGCGCCGCGGTGGTCCTCCGGCACCGCTCCCCGTCGGGTGGCCGGACCTGGGATCTTCCCGATCCGGATATCGGACGTGTGATCGCCGAACGGTTTCCCCGCTTCGGCCGTTTCGACGAATACACCCAGATCGGCTGCGCGGCCATCTTCGCCGCGGCCCGGGAGGCGGGCTTCCAGCCCGGCGGCGCACGCCGCGACGTCGGCCTCATCCTTTCGGGGCAGTACGGATCCTTCAATACCGACGAGGCTTATTACGCCACAACCCTGGCCGGGCCGGAATTGGCCAGCCCTAACCTCTTTTCCTACACCCTGCCCAACATCGTGATCGGCGAATGCGCCCTCCAATTCGGCTGGATGGGGCCGACGTACGTCCTGGACGGCGAAGGCGGCCGGGCCCGCGCTGCGCTGGCCGAGGCGGCGGCCTGCCTGGAGAGCGGGCGGGCGGAAGCGATGCTGGCGGGTTGGCTGGAAATCCGGCCGCCCTGGGCCCCCCCGGGTCCCGAAGGCGCCGCGGTGATCGTCCTCGAGCCGGAGGCGAAGGGGCGGCGGCCGCGCCTTGAATTGGACCTGTCGGCGGCAGGCGGGCCGCGCCTGCTCTCGGGAGAGCCGGCAGAGACGCTAGATGACATCCTGCGCGCCCTGGATCTGCCCGGCCCGGCTCCCGAATGTTCCGAGAGCAGAGACCGGCCATGAAATGGAAACTCATCTATCCGCGCTGGCGCAAGCTCGAACGCCAGACCCCGTTCCATCTGCCGCCCCATGGCCCCGTCGTGTTCGCCGCCGCCTTGCCCTCCGAGGTGGAGATCGAGTTCGTCGACGCGAACGTGAGCCCCTTAACCCTGGAGGATCGTCCCGACCTCGTCGCCCTGTCGATTATGCTGACGGCGCAGCTTCCGCATGCCTTAGTGATCGCGGCCGCCTATCGCCGCCGCGGCATCCCCGTGTTGGCGGGGGGGATCGCCGTCACCCTCCATCATCACGAGATCCAGCCCTATTTCGACTCCATCTTCCTGGGCGAAGTCGAGGGCCGGATGGAGGACGTCGTCCGGGACGCCCGGAACGGGACGCTCAAGCCTGTCTATGATTATCTGAACCAATACCCGGACATCGGCCTGGTGGGGACGGCGAGACGCGAAATCCTGAACCGGGACGCCTATGTCTACCGCAACATCCGCATGGCCGACTTGGTCCACGCCTCCCGGGGTTGCCGGTTCCATTGCTTCCCCTGCTGCACTGAGTATCTAGGCGGCAGGATCTTCCGGCCCCGGCCCCTGGACCGGGTGGTGGAGGAGATCGCGGCCATCGACAACGACCGGCTGTTCATCGTCGACAACTCCCTGGCCCAGGACAGCCGCTGGGAGGAGGATCTGTTCCGGGCCTTGATCCCGCTGGGCAAGAAATGGGTCAGCCATCCCATCGAGGAGAACGATCATCTCCTGGATCTGGCTCGTCGGGCCGGCTGCTGGTACGTTTACCAGGCCGTGTTCGACACCTCCGAGACCATCCGCCGGCGCATCCGGCGCTACCACGACCACGGCATCGGGGTTGAAGCCACGGTCATCCTGGGAACGGATGACCACGACGTCGACGCCATCAAGCGGCTGGTGGATTTCCTTCTGGAAATCAACCTGGACCTGGCCGAATTCACCATCATGACGCCCTTCGCCCAGTCTCCGATCCGGCGCCAACTGGCGGCCGAAGGCCGCATCCTGAGCGACAGGTATGAAGATTATACTTGCGACCGGGTCGTCTTTCAGCCGCGGCGCATGACGCCGGAAAAACTCCAGGAGATGTATTACTACGCCTGGGATACGTTCTATGCCGGAGAATCCCAGGAGTTGAAAATGGGCAAGCTTTACCTTGAAGTCCTGCGCCGGGACCGGGACTTGCCGGGCCGTCGGAGGAACGGCTAAGGAATGGCCAAGGCGATTCTCGTTTCGGCGAACCCGACCCGGTTCCCCTTTCCCATCTACCCTATCGGTCTGGGTTACGTGGCCCGGGCCTGCTCCGAGGCCGGGCACGAGGTCCTTCAGCTGGACATCCAAGTGGATGGTCCCGAGAGGCTCCTGGACGCCGTGGGGAAGGCCGGCGCCGATGTCGTCGGCCTGTCCATCCGGAATACCGACAACTGCGACAGCGTCAATTATGCCTCCAACGTGGATTACTACGCCGATCTCGTCCGTACGATCCGGACGGTCACCGCCGCGCCGGTCGTTCTCGGGGGCAGCGGGTTCTCGCTCTACCCCGAAGCCCTGCTGCGCCGGACCGGGGCCGACTACGGCGTCGCGGGGGAGGGGGAAGCGGCTTTCGTAGAATTCCTGGCCGATCTGGACGCCGGGCGGATGCCGCCGCGCGGCCTTCTGGCTCCGGCCCGGCGGTCCGGCCGCTTGGCCGCGTTCGGCGCTCCCGAACGGCTCCAGCGATTGGTCGATCACTACCTCCAGTTCGGCGGCCTGATGAGCGTCCAGAGCAAGCGGGGCTGCCCCTTTGCCTGCGGTTACTGCGCCTATCCGTTTTTGGAAGGACCCGCTTTCCGTTTCCGGGACGTCGACGAAGTGGTGGAGGAATGCCGGGATCTCGTCGGCCGCGGCAAGGCTGATTTCATTTACTTCACCGACTCCGTGTTCAACGATCCCCAGGAGAATTTCCTGCGCATCGCCGAGGGCTTTGTCCGGCGCGGCTTGAACTGCAAATGGACGGGCTTCTTCCGGCCCCAGCGGGGCTGGCGCCGGGAGGATGTGGCCCTGCTCAAACGCTCGGGGCTGGACTGCGTCGAATGGGGCACCGACGCCTCGACGGACGCCACCTTGGCCGGGCTGGGCAAGGAATTCGCCTGGGACGCCGTCCTGGAGAGCAACACCATGTTCGCCGACCAGGACATCGCCAACGGCCATTTCATCATCTTCGGCGGTCCCGGCGAGACCGGCGCCGCGGTCTCGGCAGGCCTGGCCAACTTAAACGGGCTCCGCAACAGCGTGATCTTCGCCTTCCTGGGCATCCGGATAATCCCCGGCACCGAGATCTGGCGCACGGCCCGCGCCGAGGGGTTGATCGGGGACGACTGGGACAGCCTTCAGGAGACTTTTTATTACTCACCCCACATTCGAAGGGACGAGGTCGATGCCCAGATACGCCGTTCGTTTAGCGGCGACATCTCCCGGATCTATCCTCCGGACAGCGGACAGTCTTTCATCTCGGCCCTTCATGCGCGGGGATTGAAGGGACCGCTGTGGAATTTCGTGCTCAAGGCCCGCCGTCGGACTTGGGACTGAAATGAGCGACATTGTTCTCGTCCAGCCCCTGGGCATGAACTGGGAGCCGAACCGGAAGGACATGTCCCGGATCGCCAACATCATGCCGCCCATCGGCCTCTGCTCGCTGGCCGCTTGGGTCGAGCGCCACGGCCACCGGGCGGCGATCCGGGATTTCTACGCCTTTCCGGAGGATGAAGCCCGTTTCCTGGACGGCCTGCGGGCGGAGAAACCGGATTTCGTCGGCTTCTCCGTGACCACGTCGAGCTTCCCCGACGCCGTCCGGCTGGCCCGACGGGTCAAGGCCGCGGCGGGAGTTCGGACCGTCTTCGGGGGCGTGCATGTGTCCTCGCTGGCCCCCCGGTTGATGCGGGAGTACCCTGAGATCGACCTGGCCGTGGCCGGGGAAGGGGAGCAGGCCCTGGGGGAGATCCTGGACCGGGACGGTCGGCCGCCGTTCGGGATCGGCGGCATCTATTACCGGTCGGACGGAACGATCGTCTCCTCGGGACCGGGCATTCGCTTGCCCGACCTCGACCAGCTCCCGATCCCCGATTACGGCAAGCTGCGCGGATTCCCCGATCATTACAAGCTGCCGCTGTTCAGCTACCCGCACGCGCCGGCGACGATCGCCGCAACCAGCCGCGGCTGCGTCTTCCAGTGCACTTACTGCGACCGTTCCGTGTTCGGGCGTTCGTATCGGTATCATAGCGCCGAGTACCTGATCGACTGGTTCCGTTTTCTGCGCCGCCGGTTCGGCATTCGCCACCTGAACCTTTACGACGACAACATGACCATTAATCGGGAACGGGTCTTGGGCTTCTGCGAGGCGCTGTCGCTGTCCGGCCTGGGCCTGAGTTTCAATTGCGCCTCCCGGCCCGAACTCCTCGACCGCGAACTCCTGCGGGCTCTCAAGACGGCGGGCTGCTGGACGATCAGCTTGGGCATCGAGAGCGGCGACTGGGAGCTCCTCCGCCGTCACCGCAGCCAAGCCACCGACCTGGAGACGATGCGAGAGAGGATCGATCTCATCCGGCAAGCGGGGCTGCGGGTCAAGGGGCTGTTCATGATCGGTCTCCCCGGCGAGACCGAAGCCAGCCTGGCCCGGACCCGGGATTACATCCTCAGTCTTCCCCTGGACGATTTCAACCTGACCAAGTTCACTCCTTTTCCGGGCGCCTCGTGCTATCCGGATCTCGAACAGGACGGCGAATTACGCGAGGACTGGGAGCTGGCCAATTGCCTGAACGCCCTGTTCGTGCCGCGCGGTTTGACGGCTGAGCGGATCGACGCCATGTTCAAGGAGATCTACCGCGGGTACTACCGGCGCTGGCGCGTGCTGGCCCGCTACATTCCGATGCTCTGGAAGTCGCCCGACAGCTGGCGCCGGTTCATGAAAAACCTGGGATCGTTCCTACAGGTGCGCCGCGATTATAAGGGGTCGTGAGGGAGGGCGAATGAGCGGCGGGGAACTCCGAATCCTGGTCGTCATCCCTTTTTACAACCACGGCCGGACCGTGGCCGAGGTGACGTCCCAAGTCCTCGCCCTCGGCTGGCCGCTGCTCGTTGTCAACGACGGATCCACGGACGGGGGGCCCGCGTCGCTCCGAGACCTGCCCCTCCACCGGATCGATTTTCCCCGCAACCGCGGCAAGGGGCGGGCCCTGCGACACGCTCTGCGGTGGGCGCGGGAGCGGAGCTACAGCCATATCGTCTCCCTCGATGCCGACGGCCAGCACTCGCCCTCGGACATCGCCCGATTCGCCGAGAAGATCCGCCGGGCTCCCGACACCCTGATCGTCGGACGGCGGAACTTCGAAAACGACGTCCCCGGCAAGAGCCGGTTCGGCCGGAGCTGGTCCAACATGTGGGTACGCATCGCGTCGGGCGGCCGGACGCCGGATTCCCAGAGCGGATTCCGGGCCTATCCGGTGGAACCGCTGGCCGGCTTCACGTACTTCGGGGCCCGGTACGAATTCGAGGTCGAGATCCTCGTCCGCGCCGTCTGGGCCGGCCTGCCCCTGGATTGGGTGGACGTCGAATCGCGCTATTTTCCGCCCTCCGGCCGGGTTTCGCACTTCCGGCTCTTTTGGGACAATTTCCGCATCTCCCTTATTTATACCGCGCTCGTGGCCCGGAACCTGCTGCCCCTTCCGTTCCGCCGAAGCCGACAAGGCCGGACGCCCTCCGGTCCGGCCGCGCCGCCGGCCGGCGGGGAATCCCGGCTCGAAAAGGCGTGGGCGGGATGGCTCGGGGCGTTCCTGGCTGCGTTGCCGCTCTTCGGCGTCATGGCCCGGACGGTCCGCTTGTACGCCCGGCGCTTCGGGCTCGACGCCGGGGCGGCCTTGGCCGTCAATCGATGGGGCGCTCCCTGGACCCGGCCTTGGATCGCCTTGGCGGCCGTGGAGGCCGGGCATTTCCTACGTCGCGGCCGTTTCTTCGCCCCGGCCGACATTCCGGATCTCGCCGCGGCGTTCCGCGTTTTCGGCCGGGAGCTTCCGGCCCGGGTAGGGGAATACTTGAGCGGCGGATTCTGGCTGGGTCTGCTGGCCGGCGCGATCGTCTTCCTGATCCTCCTCGTCCGGGCAGGACATCCGTCCGCCTCAAAGGAAGGGAATCATGAACGGTCCTAAGAAAGCGCCGCGATACGGCCACCGCGCGGGTCACCGCATCTTCCGTTGGGTGATCCTCCATTTCGGTGTCGGACCCGCTTACGCCGTCCTGGTCCCCGTCATCGGATACTATGTCCTCTTCCGGCCGAGCGCGGTCCGGGCGGCGGCGCCCTACATCCGCCGGCGGTTTTCCGGCCGCGGCCGTTGGGGCCGTCTGCGGTTGACGTATCGCCATTATTATCAGTTCGGATTATGCTTGGTCGACCAGGCCGCCGCGGGCCTGTTGGGTTCGGAGAGCTTGCGGATCGAATTCCCCGACGCCGAGGTCCTGCGTCGGTTGAGCGACGAGGGCCGCGGCCTGGTCTTTATCACCAGCCACGTCGGCATCTGGCAGCGGGCGATTTCCGTCCTGGGATTCATGGGCCGGACGGTCTATCTCCATCTCCGCCGGGACGCCACGTCGGAATCCATGGGGTTAGCCGCGTTCGGGAAACCGGGGCCGCGGATCGTCTCGCCTGACGATTTTCTGGGCGGCATCCCCGAATTGAGTTCCGCCCTGGCTCATGGTAATATTGTCGCGGTCATGGGCGATCGCGGCTTCGGGTCGGCCACGTGCGCGAGAGTCGGCTTTCTCGGGGATGACGCCCCTTTCCCGCTCTTGCCCTATCACCTGGCGCTGACCACGAACAGCGACATCGTCGTGTTCCTGACCAGCCGGATCGGACGAATGCGTATCCGCTTGCGGGCGGACGTCATCCGGATGACCCCGGATTGTCGGGTCCTGGACAAGGAAGAAGCGCGGATGCGGCTTCTTCGCTGCTATGCCGGGCTCTTGGAGGATCATCTCCGGGAGCATCCGTTGATGTGGTTCAATTTTTTTGATTTCTGGGCCGGCTAGAAATGGCCTTTATCTCCGCAGGGAAGGGGAGGCTCTTCCGGGGCGAAGAAGAGGAAGGAGAGAGACGTGGAGCTCAGACGGCAATTGAAGGAAATGATCATCACCGAACTCAAACTGGTGAACGTCACGCCGGACGACATCTCCGACGACGGGCCGTTGTTCGGGGCCGACAGCGCCCTGGGCTTGGACTCTCTGGACGCGGTTGAGCTCGTGGTCCTTCTGCAAAAGAAATTCGGCGTCGAGGTCGGGGACCGGAACACGGCCACCGCCGCCTTCGCCTCCATCAATTCCCTGGCGGAATTTGTATCTCAAAAAAACGCCCGGGCATGAATCCGCAGGATCCCGTCGTCACCGGGCTGGGTTGTCTCGCCGCGGGAGGCGCCGGCCTGGACGCGGTCTGGGCGGCCATGATGTCCGGCCGCGTGACGTGCGGGCCGCCGGGCCGGTTCGCGGCCGCCCCCGTCCGCAAAAGCCCGGTCTTCGAGGTGCCGGCCGGATCCTGGAGGCCCTCCCGCCTCGTCGCCGAAACCGGATCGGACCGGACGCTATGCGTCGAATTTCTTCTCGTGGCGCTTGAGGAAGCCCTGGACCAGGCCGTGCTCCGACCCGGCGGCCTGGGCGGCCGCCGAATCGGCGTCTGCCTGGGCACGACCGTAGGATGCACCTTGAACGACGAGGAATTCTACCGGGCCTTTAAAAAAGGCGAACGACCCGATTTGGCCGCCATCCACCGTTTCCTGGATCATAATCCCGCCGTTTATCTAGCTCGGGCGCTGGACCTGCGAGGCCCCGTGAGCACCATCAACAACGCCTGCGCCTCGGGGACCGACGCGGTCGGCCAAGCCGCGGAATGGATCGCGGAAGGCCTGTGCGACGTGGTCATCGCCGGCGGCGTGGACGAACTGTCCCGGATTCCCTATCTCGGATTCTCCTCCCTTCTCAATACGTCGGAGGGGCCGTGCCGGCCGTTCGACGCCGGCCGGGACGGACTCAATCTGGGCGAGGGCGCGGGCGTTTTGATCATCGAGTCCCGAGCTTCCGCCGAGCGACGGGGCGTCAGGCTGCTCGTCGGCATCGGCGGCTATGGTTGTTCCGCCGACGCGCATCACGTGACTGCTCCCCATCCCCAGGGCGCCGGACTGGAGCGGGCCGTGCGTCAAGCCCTGGCCGGCCGCGATCCGGCCGGAATCAGTTTCGTCAATGCCCACGGCACGGCCACGATCCCCAATGACGCCATCGAGGGGACGACTCTTGCCCGTGTGTTCGGTGCAGGTGTTCGGGTTGTGGGAACGAAGTCCTATACGGGCCACGCCCTGGGCGCCGCCGGCGCCCTGGAAGCGGTCTTTACCGTGCAGGGCTTACTGGCCGGGACCATTCCAGCCACGGCCGGCTTCCAGGACGCGGACCCGGCCTGCGTCGTCGTCCCAACGCGGGAAGCGACCGGCGTGCCGCGAACGTACGCGATCTCCACGTCCCTGGCCTTCGGCGGGGGCAATTCCGCCATCCTTTTCGAGGCCCTGCCGTGAGTGCCGTCCGGATCCTCGGCCTCGGCCCCGTCCTGACCTGCGGGCAGGGCGTTGAGGCGTTGAGCCGGGCCTTGGCCGGAGAAAAAAGCGGCCCGCCGGCCGCCGATCTCTCTACGGAAGCCCTGACCGCGTTCCTTCCACAGGCGCGGATCCGGCGCATCGACCCTTTCGGCCGCATGGCCCTGCTGGCTGCCTTTCTGGCCATCCAGGACGCCGGCCTCTCTTCTGAAGAGGCGCGAACGGATCGTTGGGGGATCGTCGTCGGCACCGCGTTCGGTCCCCAGACCAGCACCTTTTCTTTTCTGGACGGACTCATCGACGGCTGCGATCACCTCGTCTCCTCCCTGGCCTTCACCAACTCCGTCCATAATGTGCCCGCGGCCCAGATTTCCCTGGCCCTGGGCGTGACGGGGCCCGTCCGAACCCTGACCGCGTTCCAATACACGGCGGGAACGGCGTTGCGGACGGCCTGCCACTGGATCCGGGCCGGACGCGCCGATCACGTCCTGCTTATTCTGGGCGAGGAATCGTCTCCGGTCCTGACCTATGCCGTCGGCCGGATGGGCGGCGGTGCGGAGCGCGTGCGGCCCTTGGCGGACGAATGCACGTATGCCGCACGGCCCGGCTGCGCGGCCTTGCTTCTGGGGAGCGGAGACACGGGGTATGCCCGCGTCCTCGACGTGGAGGAAAGTTTGACGACAGCAGAAGCCGCCGCCCGCGCGGCTCTGGCCGACGTCTTGTTCTGCGCCGCCTCAGGCCGGGCCGATGAAGCGGGCGACTACCGCGTCTTGGCGTCGCAAGCCCGGCGGGTCCGGGCCCACGCCCCTCTGTACGGTTCTCTGGCCACGAGCTTGGGGATCGAAGCGACCATCGCGGCCCTGGTCCTGGCCGGGCGGACGTCGGAGGCGGCTATCGAGGCGGGCGCCGGGCCGGAAACGGCATCGCCGGCGCTGCGGACGGCCGCGGTCGCGGGTGTCTGCGGACCGAATCGCGTCACTCTCGTCTCTCTCGGGGGCTGAGCTATGCCTATGATCCCCATCGCGCGACGAATTTGGATTCTCGGCTTGATCCTCCTGTGGCTGCCCCTCCGTGGAGGGAGCGGCCCCGGGCAAGGAATGGTTCCCCTGCCGGACGCCGAATGCCGGGCCGTCTTGAAACAAATGGCCCAATCGCTCTTGACCCACAGCACGCTGAAAGCTCGTTTCCTCCAGGAGCGTCGGCTGGCGCTGTTCGACGATGTCTTGAAGATGAAGGGCTACTTTTATTATCAGAAGCCCGGCCGGATCCGTTGGGAAATCGTCGATCCCTACGCCTCCATCCTCGTCCTTCTCGAGGACGGCAGGATGGAGCGGTTCGACGTCGTCGGCGGGAAAGCGGTCAAGGTCCGAACGGACAACCGCCAGATCTCCGGCGAGGTGCTGAACCAGATCTCCCGCTGGCTGAACGGCGACCTGGAGCGGGTCTTGAAGGATTTTGAGGTCAAGATGGTCCGCGGTGCGGCCTACCGTTTGACCCTGCGGCCGAAATCAGAAGCCCTGGCCGGCTTTCTGTCGAGGATCGAGTTCGAGATCGACACCCGCAGTTACTTCGTCCTGACCATCAGCCTTTGGGAGAGCGGGAACGACGCCACGGTGATCCGCTTTCTCGACCCGAGCGTGGATACTCCGTTGCCCGACCGGTTGTTCGATGTGAATGGACTTCGGCTTCTGGCCGACGCGGAACGATGATCAATTCCAGGTCTCTCGTCCGGCTGACCGTCCTGCTGGCCGCCGCCTGCGCGGCCTGCGTGCGGCCGGCCATGCGGATGGAGCCTCCGGCGTTCCGGATTGTCGGCGCCGCCGCCTGGCCCGCCCTGCCCTCTTCCTACCGGATGGTCCATCGTATTCACCTGGACGTCCGCGGCCGGAGCATGGACTTCCTGGGCTACCTGGCCGTATCGGGAGATCGTTGGCGGGCGGTCGCCTTCACCGAGTTGGGCGGACGGCTCTTCGATTTGATCCATGAGAACGGCCGTTCGGAAGTCCTCCAGTCTCCGCCTGGTATGCCGCGCGCGCCCGTCCTTGAGGGCGTCATGAGTGACATCGCGGCCGCCTTCGCTCCGGCGGGCCGTCCCGGCCGCGCGGCCGATTCTCCCGGCCCGGACCGCGGCCCGGCGGCTGAGCCCGTGACGATGATGCTCTTGCGGGGAGAAAAGACCATTTCCGAAATCACGATCCTATCGTCCCGCGCCGTCGAAGGCTGGCCCGCTCCGGTCCCCGAACGGCTGTCGATAAAAAGCCGTCAATGGGGCTATACGATGATGGTGATGCTTGTCCGTATGGACCTGCGTTCCGTCGACGAGACGGCATTCATCCGCAGCGGGGCCGGACGATGAGAAGACGCGCCGCTTGGCTTCTCGCGGGCTGGCTCTTTTCGGCGGGGCTCTTCGCGGCGCAGGAAGGCCGGCCCGCCGTGATCGCGGCCCTGGGCCCCGGCCGGGCAGACGCTGAATTGCGGGCCCTGGCCGCGTCGCGGGGCGCTCCTGAGGGATTCCTCCTGCCGCCGTTTCAGGTCAGGCTCGGAGATCCGCCGGCCTGGGAGTCGTGCCTGGAGACCCTGGCGCTCATCCGGGAACTCTTTCCCGGCGCGGATCAGGTCTGGCTCCGCTTGGCGTTGGCGCCGCCCGCGCCGGGCGCGACGTCTAAGGAGATCGAGGACCAGGTCCGTCTCCTGACCGAGGACGTGGTCGGCCGTATTGCTCCTACTCTGGCCGGCATCGTGCTGGAACCGGCCGCGGACGTCTCGGACGACCTGCTGAAGCTCCTGACGACGTCCTTGTCGGTGGCCCTGAAAACCGGCGGAAAAGCCGTCCAACTGGCCTTGCCCTGCCAAGCCGCCGATCGGCTCGGCCTGTCCATCGCCACCCACATCGACCGGATCACGGTCGAGACGGAGACGGACTGGCTTCCGGCTCTACGGCATCTGGCCGATCTGAAGATCCTGCGGCCGACCTTGTGGGTCTGCCGGGGGGACCAAAATCGGTCCGGGGGCGAAATCTACCTGGAGACGATGCTGGCGGCGGTGAAGTACCGGGCCGACATGATCGCCCTGTGGCCGGGGCCGCCGGAGAAGGCGGCCGACCTGATGGCCGCGGCGGACCGTCTCCGGTCCAAGATCGGAAGCGAATTATCGATCCTGGTCGACGACGTCCCCCTGTTCAGGCTGGAGGACAAGGCCGGGAATCGCCCGCCGCAGGCGGTTTTCATCGACGAAACCTTCGACACCGTCGTGATCCTCGCCCGCCTCGACGCCCCGGAGGCTAAGGCCGGACCGTGGCGCTTCATCTCCGGCACGGGCGAATCGTACGAAGCCCTGGGCTTCGATCCTTTGGCCTCAGGGCCGGTCAAGGGCGTCCTGCAGGGGACCGCGAACGTGACCTGGGACCGGCCGTACCTCCTTCTCCAGGCCAAAAAGCGGCGGACGACCGACCTGCGGTTCCGGAACACCGTGGACGTCAGCGCCCGGACGGCCTTGTCCGTTTCCGAGATCATCGCCCGCTGGCGGCGCGTCGACGCCCAGCAAGAGCGGCGGCTCCGCCATTACACGGCCGCGGCCCGGATGGACATGCATTTCCAGCCGCCCGGACTGGGATCGGGATTCGACGTCGCCCTGCAGTTCCTGTTTTTTTGGAAGAACGACGGGTCCCAGTATTGGGAGCAGACAGCCCAGTTTCTGAACGGAATCAAGCTGTCGCAGAAACAGACGTTTCCGCTGCCCCAATTGGAACCCGACAAGGTCGTGGTCCGCCCCCTGGAAATGCGGCTCGTCGACAGCTACGCCTACGCCTTGGAGGGGATGGAGACGATCCGCGGCCGGGAATGCTACGTGGTTTCGTTCAAGCCGCTGCCCGAAGCTAAGGAACGACTTTTTACGGGACGGATCTGGATCGACGCAGACACCTTCCGCCGGGCCCAGATGCTGCTCGTCCAGGACCACAGCAGCGGCAGTATCATCGGCCAGACTGAACTGCAGACCTACGAGGCGGTGACCGGGCTGGACGGCGGCATCTGGGACCTCCTGGTCCAAAGCGATGTCCGCCAGAAGATGCTGGCCGCCGGCCGGGAGTTTCTCCTGGAGCGCCGCTATCGGTTCCAGGATTTTTTCTGCAACGGCGCGGACTATGATGAAGTTCTCCGGGCCGCCTTCCGCGGCGATCAGCCCATGCTGGCCGAAACCGCGGCAGGGCTGCGCGAGCTGGTCAAGGACAAGGCCGGCGAGCGCCAGGTGAAGGAGAAGGCCGGGATGTCGGTGTGGTCCCTGATCACGGGATTGATCTACGATGGAACCTTCGGCTTCCCCATCCCGATGGCCGGGCTCAGCGCCATCGACGGCAATTTCCTCCGCAGCGAGGGCCAGTTATCGACCTTCTGGGCCGGCCCCATCCTGGCCCTGAATTATTCCAAGAAGAACAAGTCCACGTTGACCTGGGGGGCGGACCTGCTCCTTTCGGCGCTGCCGCGGCGCGACCGCGTCTTCCGAGACGGTGTCAGAGTGGAGAGCGAGGAGACCTATCTCTTCTCGGAGGGTTTGGGCGCCCGGTTGCGCTGGCAACCGAGCGTGTGGTTGTCGGCCACGGCGACGGGATACTTGATCTATGAGCATTTTCTCCCGACCAAGACGACTTCGGACGCCATGGTCCTGCCGCGCAACGGCTTCACCTTAAATCCCAACCTGGGCCTGGCCTTCACCAGCGGCGGCTACGAAGCCAACCTCGAGGTGGGGTGGTCCGATCGCCCGGGCTGGCGGATGTGGGGCCTGCCGGACCGCCCCGAGAAACCGGTCAGGACCTATACGCGGGCTTTCGGCCGGCTGGGAAAGCAGTTCTACCTGGGCAGTTTCGTCCGCTTCGGCGCCGAAGCGGCTTACTACACGGGGAGCGACCTGGATCGTTTTTCCAGCTACCAGCCTTCGGTCTTTTCGACGCCCAAGATCCGAGGCATTCCCAGCGGAACGGTATCCTTGGACAAGATCGCCTCGCTCGCTCTCAACCTCGGATTCACGGCCTTCGACCTGATCCGGATCGACGGTTTCTACAGCTACGCCCGTTGCACGGAGAACAGCGCCGGGGGCCGCCGATTCGATTTCCAGGGGCTGGAATTCGACTTCGGGACGATCGGCCCCTGGCGTTCGTATATCCAGGGCGTCGTCTCGTTGGCCGTTCATGGACTTCCGGCGGATTATAAGTCGTACGTGAGCATTTACCTCTTGATGTTCATCCCGTTAAAATAGGCCGGGCCGCGGTCAAAATCGCCTCCGCTTATCCGGCGGGGAGGCCGCCCTTGCCGGGCACTTTCAGCCGGCGGCCCGGCATGAGCATCGAATTCCTCCGCATCGCGTTCAGTTTGAGGAGCATGTCGATGGACGTCCCGTATTGCCGGGCAATGCCCCAGAGGGTGTCGCCGGGCTTGATCACATGCCAGGAATAGCTCACCTCGGGCGGAACGTATTTGGGCAGGGTGTTGACCGCCTGGAGCGATTTGTCGGCCAGTCCCACGGGGACTTTGAGTTCGTAGGCGGATGCAGGGGTCGAGTCGAAGCGAAGCTCGGGATTGAGGAAGGCCAGCTCCGCGGCGTCCAACCCCAGGGCCGTCGAGAAAGTCGTCAGCTTGACCGGCCGGTTGACTTGGATCGTTTCGTACTTAAGCGCGGCATAGGGCGCGGGGAGTGTGAACCCGTATTTCTCGGGATTTTTGGCGATCAGTACGACGGCTATAAAGCGCGGGACGAAGCGGGCCGTCTCGAAGGGGAGCCGCGAGAAGAGGTCCCAAAAGTCGTCCAGATAATTGATATGCTGGGTGTTGATGACGCTTTGGACGGCGAATTCGCCGCAGTTGTAGGCGGCCAGGGCGGTGGCCCAATCGCCGAACGCGGTGTGCAGGTCATTGAGGAACTTGGCCGCGGCCCGGGTGGCTTTTTCCGGGTCCATGCGCTCATCCACCCAGCGGTCGCGGTTCAAGCCGTAGCGGTATCCGGTCGAAGCGATAAACTGCCACAGACCCAGGGCGCGCGCGCGGGATAAGGCGCGGGCGGTGAACCCGCTCTCGATGACCGGCAGCCAGGACAGCTCCTCGGGCAGGCCCAGCTTCTTGAACTCGGCGGCGATCATCTCCCGGTAAAGACCGGAACGCTTATAGGCTTCGTTGAACGAGGAACGCTCGACCGTCTGGAAGCTCTTGATCTCGTCCAGGACCCATTTGTTTTCCAACAGAGACACGGCGTTGCCGCCGTTGGCGATCGGATTGGTCCGGCAGGCGTAGATCTCCTGGATGCGCTGGGCGATCAGGATCCGCAGGTCGTTTTTTTCCTGAAGAAGGGGGGAGTCGGCCGGGACTTTGGCCTTCAACATGATGTCATAGGCCTTGTCCAGGGCTTTGAGGGCGCCGTCCAGATCGCCGCCTTCGCGGCAGGTCTTGGCTTCCTGGTAGGCGGAAAGCGCGTCCTCGAGAAGTCCGGCCGTGCCGTTTCCGTTTTTGGAGAGGTCCGTATTTTCGGCGGCGGCCGCCTCGGCGGCGGCTTTTTTTTCTTCCTCGGGGATGATCGTCTTGGGTTGTTCCTGGGGCTTCACTTCCGGCGGGGGAGGCGTTGAAACGGCGGGAGGGGGAGAAGCGGGCGCCGTCTTGAGTTTGGTTGAACTGGAACAGGCAGACAGAAGAATCAGGACGATCGCGATCCCGATAGGTCGGATCTTAATCGAACGCATGGAACTAATTTTATATCATCCAATTCCGGGGGAGTCAATCAAACGAATCGCCCCCGGCAACTGCGGCTAAGCGCCGCCGCCCCGTTGCCTCAGAACTTGAAGTAAATGAACGGCTGGATGTCGGCCGCCCTAAACTGAAAAACCAGCCAGATCATGGCGGCCAGCAGGAACGCCTGGACCGGCCAGGAGGCCTCCACCGTCAACCGCTTGACCGTGTACTTTAAGCCCGCGGGCAGAAAATGGAAGCTGAAGCCGACAACGATCAAGCCGACGACCAGCGGATAGCCGCCGACGAACTGGGGCAAAAGAGCGGCCTTGAAATGACCGGCGATCTGGCTGAGGACCGCGCCGGCGGTGCCGAGACTGCCGGATCGGAAGAATATCCATCCCAGGCATACATAGTGGAACGTGAGAATGCGGCCGATCGTCCGCCTGCCCCGGGTTTTTTTGACCTTTTGGGGAAGACGCAGGACCCGCTCCAGGGAGACCGCGGCGCCGTGAAGAGCCCCCCAGATGATGAATCCCCAGGCCGCCCCGTGCCACAAACCGCAGATCAAAAAGGTGATCATCGAGGCGGCCACCGGGATGATCTTGTCCGTCCTCAATCCGGCCCATTTTTCGGCCTTGATGACCGCCGAGAGGCGCAAGGCGATGGGCCAGAACAGGTAGTCCATGAGCCAGCGCGTCAGGGTCATATGCCATCTCGACCAGAACTCGCTGATCGAAGTCGCTTTGTAGGGCGACTTGAAGTTGGGCGGGAGGCGGAATCCCAACAAGCGGGCCGTCCCCAGGGCGATGTCCGTATACCCGGAAAAATCGCAGTAGATCTGGATGGCGTAGCCGTAGATCGCCAGCAGGTTCTCCAGTCCGGAATAAAGCGCCGGCGAGGCGAAGACGCGGTCGACGAAATTGATCCCGATGAAATCGGCAATGATCGCTTTCTTGAACAATCCGGTCAGGATGAGAAACACCGCCTCGCCCATCGCGAACCGGTCGGGGGAGTACGGCTGGTCGATCTGGGGCACGAATTCACCCGCCCTGACGATCGGTCCGGCCACGACGCGGGGGAAGAAAGAGACATAAAGCAGAAAATCGTCCGCTCTCCGCGCCGGCCCGATTTTTCTGCGGTAGACATCCGCGAGATAGCTGATTTTTTGAAAGACATAGAAGGAAATGCCGACCGGTACGGCCAGTGAATCCAAACCGGACGGCACCCATCGCCCGTATCTGAAAATGACAAGAATGGCCAGGTTGACGGCGATGCCGGCCCAAAGAAAAATCCTTCGGGCGCTTTGTTTCCGGGCCGCCCCCAGCGCGCGCCCGATCCCGAAATCGATCAGCGTCGACAGGACCAGCAGGCCCACGAACGCGCCGCCCGTTTTGTAATAGAAGAAGAGCGAAAAGAGGAGGAGCGTCAGCACCCGCCCCCGGCGTGAGCGGGCCGTCAGGGGATAGACCGCCAGGAGGACAAGGACGAATAGCAGAAACGTTCCACTGACGAAGCCGATAGGGTTCTTCGGATCGAAGGCGAAGACGGACAGGATCCTAGCGGGATCGAGGGGCGGCATGCGATCCGTATCCCTTCATCAGGGCCTCGAGAAGCAGGCGGCCCTGCTGTTCGTAGCCCTCCTTGGTGAAATGGATGTTGTCCAGGTTGGCCAGGGCGCTTTCCCGCCACATGTTCATCGAGCCGTCGCCGCCCATGACGGAGTACAGGTCCCAGACGGCGCAGCGGCGCCGGACGGCCAGATCGAGGACGGCCTCCCGCTCCGCGGCCATGTTGGTGTTGGGCTTGGCCGTGCGCCGGCGCAGGCGGGGGAAATACGAATCGGGCGCGGTGGTCAGGAGAATGGCCGAATAGGGGCAGATCTCCCGGATCTTGAGGATGAGGGCGTCGAATTTGGCCGTGAAGTCTTCCTTCTTGAAATAGGGCGTGGAGCCGTCGTTTGTTCCCAGCGAGATGATGACCAGGTCGGGCTGGACATGCTCCAACTGTTTGTGGAAAAAGGCCGATTTGGCGAAGCTGTCGCAATTGGCCCCGATGGTGCCGAAGGAATGATAGATGACCCCGCTCGCCCCGTTTTCCAGGGAAATCCCGTACATTTGGGCGTAGCGCTGGAGGTTCGATTTGGGGTCCTTGGCCGCGCGCAGGACGACGCTGCGGAACGTCCCGGGCAGTTCGATGTTCGAGATCTGGACGCCCCGCGTTCCCGGCCATTCCAAGGGGCGCCGCGCGATGACTGTTCCGAGGACGCGGTTGGCCGCGTCCAACACTTCAAAATTGAAGTAATCGAGGCCCTTGTCGTGGTAGACGGCCAGAGAATTGAAGCCCTGGCCGGCTTCGCCCTCCTTGAGCCCCGCCCAGAGCCGCAGGGCCTTGACGTTCTGGCGGATTTCCACCGAACGGATCCATTTCTTGGGGTAGACGCCCAGGATGGTCGGCTTGACGATACCCCGGCCGGCGTCGCCGAACTTCTGCTGGAGGCCGTCACGGACGATCCCCGGAAAATAGCCGGCCTCGACATGCGAATCGCCGATGTGCAGGATGGCCACCTGGCCTTGTTTCGCCGCCTCCAGGTCGCGGAGCTTGTCGTAGAAGAGCGAGAGGGCGTCCGCGCCCTCGATGGCGTTCTGATCCGGATTGACCGGAACGAGGATCCCCTGGACCTTTTGCGCGGGGAGGGCCGCGAGGCCCAGCGCCAGGAGGGAGCAAACGGCCGCGGCGACTATTTTTTCAGCGGGCAAGACTTTCCTCGTAGGCTTTGAACCGGGCCATCAGGGCATTATACAGGAATTCCGCCACGCGGCGGGAACCGGCCGCGGACAGGTGGGTGTAGTCCAGGGCGGCCAGGACGGGCTTGTGGTTGACCCAGCCGACCATCGAATTCAGCCCCCCCATGGCCCCATAGAGATCCCAGAAGGCGGCCCCCGTGTCCGCGGCGGCCTGGCGCTGGGTCTCGACGAGGAGGGGGACCGTGGGAATGGTCAAGTATTCGGTATCCGCTTTATAGCTGCGGTCGCCGGCGCCGATGATCAGGATGGAGGCGTTGGGGAAGGCGGTCTGAAAATGCCGCACGACTTTGGCCATCCCGGACCGATACCAGGAATAGTCCTGTTGGTCGGGGGACGTGACGTTCGTCCCGAAATGGAAGATGATCAGCCCGTAATCGAGCAGGCGGTCGAATTCCTGAAGGACCGCGGCCGGTATTTCGGCCAGCGGCAGGCCGGAATTGCCGCGCAGGGCGAAGTTGTCCACCTGCAGGCCTCCCTCCCCGTCCCACGAGGCGCCGTAGACGGGAAAGGCATTCCGGCCGCGGACCGTCAGCTTGATCCTTTGGGCCGGCGGATCGAACTTGAGGACGGCCTGCTTGATTTCGTCGCCCGGCTCCAGGTCGACGAAGACGGGCTCGCGCTTGTCCGCCGCGCACTCCACGGCCGCGGGCGTCTCGGCGCCGCTGTAGAAAAGGCGCAGGCTCTTGATCTCCTTGAGCGACGGCCAGCGGGTCGGGGCCTTGTACTCGACCCAGGCCGAGCAGAAGGGTTCTTTCCCCTCGCTCTTGGGGCAGCCGGGCAGGAAGGCCTCTCCGGCGATGCCGACCGGATCGGTCCGACGGCGCTGGAGAATAGAGACGGTCTTCCAATCCAGGGAAAAATCGTGGATCACGGTGATGCGGAACGGAGCGACTTCGGAGGCGATGGGGAGGTAACCGGCGCCGTTCCCGCCGAAGGCTTTCTGAAAGGCGGCCCGCAAGTCCTGGGTGATCAGGTCGCCCTCGACGATCGAATCGCCGTAGTAGGCGATCCGCACCGAACCGCCCTCTTTCTTCAGCTTATGGAGCGCGGCGAAGAACGCGTCCAGCGCCGTCTCTTCGGTGATCTCGATCGGCTGGACGACGGCCGCGGCCGGGACGTCGGCGATTTGGGGAATCACGGCCGGGCGCCTGCTCTTGGGAACCGCCCTCGCCTGGCGCAGAGCCCGGGCGATCTTTTCCGAGATGATCGTCGGCCCGGCCGGACGTTCGCGCCATCCGGCGAGCAGGTCGAACCGCCTGGCGGCGAAGGCCTTCCCGGCTCGGACTTCGAAGGGCAGGAGCGTGGTCAACAGGAGAATCGCGACCGCGCCCGCGACGAGAAGGGCCGGACGGAATTTCATGCCCCTCGCGTCAGGACAGCCGCTCCGAGACGAGCTTCTCGTAGCGGTCCTGGGCTTCGCGGATGATGGACCGGGCGGCTTCGGCGTTTTCCCAGCCTTCGACCGCGGTCTTCTTGTGCTCGAGTTCCTTATAGACGTCGAAGAAATGTTCGATCTCGATGAGCAGGTGCGGCGGCACGTCCTCCAGCCGGTTGATGTGGTTCCAGAGCGGGTCGTTGATGGGGACGCAGAGGATCTTGTGATCGGGCCCCTTTTCGTCCCGCATTTTGAACAGGCCGACCGGCTTGGACTGAATCAGGCAGCCCGGGAAAGTCGGTTCGGTGATCAGGACCAGGGCGTCCAACGGGTCGTCATCCTCGGCCTCGGTCTCGAGGATGAAACCATAGTCGCTGGGATAGTGCATCGACGAGAACAGCATCCGGTCGAGCTTGAATCTTTTCTTGTCATGATCGTACTCGTACTTGTTGCGGCTGCCCTTGGGGATCTCGATGATGACGTCGATGATGGAAACCGTACTCATGGATGGCTCTCCGGCCTTACTTTAGACCGGCCCCCCGTCGTTGTCAAACGAGGCGGAGCGACGTCCGGCCCGCCGCTAAAGCTCCTCCCGCCGGTCAGTTTTTTGGGGGAGCGTCCCGGCCGTGATGGCGGAGGCGATGCAGTTTCCTGATGATTTTGTCTTTCAATAAGAGTCCCGCTACAAACAAAACAAGAGAAATCCCGGAGAGAATCCAAACCGGGAGATAATCCTTTTCCTGAAGATTGGCCCCGATATAAGCCGAACCCCAAAGCCCCGGAAACCGGCCCAGCGTGCAGATCGCCAGGAACCGCAGCGGTTTGACCGGCGTCAGTCCCGCGATATAGGTCACCGTGTCCTTGGGAATGCCGGGAATAAGGAAAAGAAGCAAAAGGACGATTTCAGACTTCGGGTTATTGATCAAGAAATCGAATTTCGCGAGCTTTTCGGCCGACACGAATCTTTTCACCAGCGAATAGCCGAGAAACCGGGTGGCGTAAAAAACGATCAGCGTGCCGAGGAGAGCTCCCAGGACGGCATAGATGGTCCCCAGAACCGTCCCGAAGGCATAGCCGCCGGCGAGCTGGACAACCTCGCCCGGGATGATGGCAATGACGATCTGGGCCGCCTGAAGCAGGATATAAATGACGGCGCTCAGCGGACCATAGGAATCGATGAACTCCTTGAATTTCTCCGGATGGCTCACGAGCCTGGTGAGGACCGGCGCGTATTTGATCGAAGCGAAAACCATCGCCGCCACGAAGACGGCGATCAACACACCATGAATGAGGAGAAAGCGTCTTTTTTGCGGTTCGGGCATTAAGATTCCCCTTGACCCGGCCTATCATAGCGGAAATCGCTTCCTAGCCAAAGCTCATTTGGAACGTGCCGAGCCGGCTGAAAAGACGGGAAAAGCCCCCGTTCGGCCCGCCGGCGATCTTGACCAGGCCGGATAGATCGGCCTGTTTTTCTTTGTCAAATCCGCGTCTTTTCATGGTATAGTTTTCCCCATCGTGCTCATCACCTTACGGAGGGACATCCATGTTTAAAGGGCACCCCAAGGGCCTGTTCATCGCCTTTTTCGCCAACATGGGCGAGCGGTTCGGCTTCTACACCATGGTCTCGATTTTCGTCCTGTTCATGCAGGCCAAGTACGGCCTGAGCGCAGGCGGGGCCGCCCTCATTTATTCCGTGTTCGTCTCCTGCGTTTATTTCCTGCCCCTTCTCGGCGGCTTCTTAGCCGATAAAGTCCTGGGTTACGGGAAGACCATCAGTGTGGGGATGATCGTCATGTTCCTCGGCTACGCCCTGCTGACCATCCCGACCAAGATGGCCGCCGGCTTCCCCCTCGTCATCGGGGCGCTGGCCACCATCGCCTTGGGGACGGGCTTTTTCAAGGGCAATCTCCAGGCCCTGGTCGGCAACCTTTATGACGATCCGAAATACAGCCCCCTCCGCGACCGGGCTTTCACCATTTTCTACATGGGCATCAACATCGGGGCCATGTTCGCTCCGACCGCCTCGGAAAAAGTGGTCAACTGGGTTCTGGCCGGGTCGCATTATTCCTACGTCGCCCGGATTCCGGCGCTGGCCAACGACTTCATCAAGGGAAAGCTGGCCGACGTCGACGTCTCTTCCTTCCTGGCCATCGCCCAGGGTCAGGACCCCTCGGTCACGATGTCATCCCTGCGTGGCTTCTCCGAGAATTACCTCAACGCCCTGAGCAAGTCCTACCATTTCGGGTTCGGCGTGGCTTGTCTCGCGCTTATCCTGTCCATGCTGATTTTCTGGGGATTCCGCAAGCACTACAAACATGCGGATTTCACCGAAAAGCAGAAAGCCAAGTCCGAGACGCTCAAGTCCCAGGTCGTCGCGATCACCCCCCAGCAGACGCGGGAACGGCTGGCCGCCCTCGGGCTGGTCTTCTTCGTCGTCATCTTTTTCTGGATGGCCTTCCAGGAGAGCGCGGTGACGATGACCTATTTCGCCCGCGATTACACCGTGCCCGCGGTCGGCAAGCTGAGCAACCTGTGGTTCGACCTGACCGGACTGCTGGCGGTTTTCCTGTCCGTCATCGGCCTGGTTTTTCTCCTGAAAAAGAAGTCCCGCCCGGTGTCCCGGATCATCGGCGGCGCAGCGTTTCTCGGTTTTGGCATCCTGGCTTATCTGCGCTATCACGGGTATCTGGACGTCAATCCCTTCCAGCCCCAGCGCTTCCAGCATTTCAATCCCTTCTTCATCGTGGCCCTGTCGCCGCTCATCATCGGACTGTTCGCCCTGCTTAATAAAAAAAACAAGGAGCCATCCTCGCCCCGGAAGATCGCCATGGGCATGATCATGACCGCTCTGGCCTTCACCATTCTGACCATCGGGTCACTGGGCCTGCCCAGTCCCAAGGCTTTGGGCGGGCTGGTCGCTCCGTCCGCAAGCCAGGTCTCGGTCTACTGGTTGATCACCACCTATTTCATGCTGACGATCGCCGAGCTGTTCCTCAGCCCCATCGGCATTTCCTTTGTCTCCAAGGTCGCCCCCCCGCAGTACAAGGGTCTGATGCAGGGCGGCTGGTTCGCCGCCACCGGCATCGGCATTCTTCTGGTCGGCTTGATGGGCGGCCTATGGATGGCTCTGCCGCTGTGGCTGCTGTGGCTCATCCTGGTCGTCGCCTGCCTGCTCTCGGCCGCCTTTATGATCGCCATCATGAAGAAGCTGGAGCGGGCGGCCTCAGCCTGAGGCGCGGCCCGAAAAAGGACGGTCCATGAATTGGCCGCCGGAGCCCGAGGACGAAGCGCTCTGGCGGGAGCTTGGCTTGGACGGCGGGTTCGACGATTTCGAGCTCAACGATCGGTGTTCGGCCGGAACGGGCCGATTCCTCGAAGTCATGGCCCGGGCCCTGAATTACTCGCTGGATGAATTCTGCCGGGAGGCCATGCAGGCCGACCGGCCGGCGACGGAGGGCGAGATCCTCTTCGTCGGCGGAGTGGCCAAGAGCCGTTGTATGGCCGGGCTTTTGCGCAAGAAAATCAAGCGCGACATCACCGTCCCGCCCTTTCCGCAGATTCTCTCCGCCCTCGGCGCCGCCCTCAGCCTGGGGGTCAGGTCTTAACTTTTACTAAGCCGGGCGGAATATAGTTGACCCCGGATGTCTTTGTCGCCCGGCTAGTACTCGGGGAGCAGTAAGGATTATGTAACATATTTACTGCTCCCCGTAGTAACAGATTTGACGAAGCATGACCCCTCGGAATCAGGAGTTCCGTAAAGCCCATGATTAGACATTCTGGGGTCAGGCCGGAGCAAAATTGTCAAAAGTTAAGACCTGACCCCTTTTAAAAATCGATGAGCAGGCCAACCACGGCGTAATGGATCAGGGCGAAATTGTAAACCACGGCGTTATCCGCGCCGCCCTCGACGATGCGGTAGCCGGCTTTGAGGGTGATGCGCGGGCCCAAGCGGACAAGAACCGCGGCCAGGATGTCCTCGGCCCGGCCTTGCGGCGCGGCCAGGGCGTCCGCTTCGAACAGGAATCCCCAAAGGCCCGGTCCGCGGTACTCGGCCCGGAGATTCAGAAGCGGAACGAAGCCCGCGTTGGTCTTTTCCGAATGCACGCTTCCGGAATCCAGCCGAATGGCCGCATCGCGGATCTTGGCCGTGAATCCCGCGCCCACCGTCCAGCGTTCGTTGCGGATGAATTCATAGCGATAGGTCAGCCG
>Ga0315275_10000948_pt1 | contig 24679 bp, 17 predicted proteins | sample YL17G03_0_MG_FD_205557 | JGI IMG/M metagenome (GOLD analysis project Ga0315275, IMG submission 205557) | Sediment microbial communities from Yellowstone Lake, YNP, Wyoming, USA - YL17G03_0 | ecosystem: Environmental > Aquatic > Freshwater > Lake > Sediment | place: USA: Wyoming | collected...
TCGCCGTCGAGGTGATGTGATCGTAATAGTCGCCGCAGCCGATATCCATCCAGCTCAGGACCGGGCCCTGCTGATGGGTCGGATACTGGTCCCGGTTATGGGTGAGAAGATATTTGGCCGCCCATTTATCCAAACCGGTATTGGGGTCGAAAAACCAGTGGTCGATGCAGTCATGGGAATGGGCACAGTGACAGTGGACAATCTTGCCCAGCAGCCCCTTCCGGATCATATTGAGGACGGCCAGGTTATCGCGCCGGAAGCTCCAGTTCTCCAGCATCATGCAGGGCACTTTGGTCGCTTCATATGCCTTGACCAGATCCCAGCACTCCTCAAGTGTATACGCCGCCGGGACCTCGACTCCCGCGTATTTACCCGCTTTCATCGCCTCAACCGCCATGGGTGTGTGCCACTCCCAGTAGGAAGCGATGATCACGGCGTCGATATCGTCGCGCTCCAGAAGCCGTCTATAATCGGTTTCGTCCTTGCCGTAGCCCTCAGGCTTCTTCCGGCCGGCCTTAACGACCATGTCCTGGGCCAGCTCGAGGTTTGCCGGTTGAATATCGCAGAGGGCGGGGATCTCAACGTCCTTCATGCCGAGCAGGATGCCCATCAGGCCTCGGCCGCGGTTTCCGGTCCCCAGGACGGCGATCCGGATGGGCCTCTCCACCGCCGTCCGGCCGATGGATTCAGAATACGGGAAAAGGAACTCGGGCAGGACCGTCCCTCCTGCCGCCACACTGAGCGCCGCCGCAGTATTCGTTTTGAGGAATTCTCTCCGGCTCATTAACATGGGCCCTCCTTGGTTTATTTTCGCCAATATCATTCCAAACTCAACTCCAAAATTCAACCCGGAATTGAAATAACTCCCATTGACACATCTCTTCCTCCTGAAATAAGCTAGGGGCGGATGAGTCAGGATATCAGGTTTCTACGACTAAAAAGGTAGTGGGACTATGATTTTTAAAAAATGCCCAAATTGTGAGTTCGAAAACCCGGAAACCGCCAAGTTCTGCAATGAGTGCGGGGCCAAACTGGGTTCCGAGGAAAGCCTTCCCTCGCCCCGGCAAGAGCCTCTTCAAGAGACAGCACAGCCGCCGGCATCTGAGCCAACTCCCTCTGAGCCTATACTTGCCCCTATCGAAACTCCTCCAGGACCACCCGAACCAGTGCCAGCCCCACCGGCCGAATCCTCTCTGCCCGAGCCGGTCCCGATTCCAGCCGAAACCTTTGTTCACCCCCCCGAACCCCCGCTTGTATCTCCAGCCGAGCCTTCGATACCAACTGCCGATCAGATGACCCCACCCGTCGCTTCAGCAGAGTCGTCAGAAGCTGCTGAATCTCGGCCAGAGCAACCCGAGATGTACCCCTTTGCCTGGATTGTGCCAACGCCTCCTCCTGAGGCCACCGAGGTCCCTTCGGCCCCTTCCGAGACCGCTATCGAGCCAGCCCTTCTGTCACCTGGAGCTCCACCTGAAGCGGCGCCTCCGCCAGAAGCCGCCGAAACACTACCGGCTGCCGTGCTTGAAGAGACAGCTCCACCAGCTGTTGCTGACGAGCCTCTCCCCGCCGAAGTAGAGACTCCACCCGATGATCATCCTGAGGAAGTGCTCTCCGCTTCGAAGCCTTTTGGCGAGCGATTCAAGATCATCGGAGAATTGGGAACGGGCACTCTAGGGACGGTCTATAAGGTCTTTGACAAAGCGATGGAGAGGGAACTGGCGCTCAAAGCGATCAAGTCGGAGATCTCTCAAAAGGCCGAAGCCTTCGAAGGCTTTGGCCACGAACTCAAAGTCGAGCGGGGGATCGTCCACAAGAACATCGCCCGGATCTACGAGCTCAGCGTGTTGAAAGGGACGCCTTTTATCACGATGGAATATGTCGCCGGCAAAGATCTCAAGTCTCTCGTCAAAGAAAAGAGGCGCCTGCCGGTCGTGGAGGCGTTTTCCATCGCCAAGCAGCTCTTCACTGGCCTGGCCCAAGCGCACAAGGTCGGGGCCCTCCACCTGGACATCAGGCCGGACAACATTATGATCGACAAGGAAGGAACAGCCAAGATCATGGATCTGGGGATCGCCCGACTGTTCCGGTCCAAAGGAATAATCAGGGCCGTTGCCGGGATGCCGCAGTATATGAGCCCGGAACAGCTCGAGGGCCAGGAAGCGGACGCCAGGTCTGACATTTTCGCGGTGGGGACCATCGTCTATGAGATGATGACAGGATACTTGCCCCCGGTAGGAGAAACCCCCAGGAACCCCCGGGAGCTCAACCCCGGAATTCCCCGCGAACTCAGCCTGCTCGTCCTCAGATGTCTCGAGCAGGAGAAAGAAAAAAGATGCCAGACAGCCCAGGAGGTCCGGGCTGAGCTCGAAGAGATCGAGACCGGTGTCAGTCAGGTGCCAGCCGAGGTGCACGTTCAGCCACCGACCGAAAAGGCGGTCAAGCCGACCCCCGCAGAGGAGACAACACCCGTTGTTCCCACTGTGCAGGAAGGGGCACCCCGCCCCGTTCGACCCAAGAAGAAGACAAAATATCCGCCAGCCTTCCCGTTGCCGAGCAAGGCCGTACTCCCTGGCTTGATTATTTTGGTCGTTTTTATCCTGGCCATCATCCTCTGGCGCCTTGTTTTCAAGCCCTCGAGAAGCGCACCGCCGCTCCCCGCTTCACCCACTCAGATCTCCTTGGCCGTCCTCCCATTTGAAGATCTCTCCCCGGCCAAAGACCGTCAACCCCTGGGGGCAGTCATGGCCGAAACCCTGATCCGCTCGCTCGCTAAGATCGATAATCTCTTCATCCCTTCGGCCGCTTCATCGTCCTTTTTTCAGGGGAAAGCCCGCGATAGCCGCCTTGTCGGACGCCGGCTGCGCGTCGATCATTTTCTGGAGGGGACATTCGAGGAGCGGGAAAACAAAATCAAGATCGATGCCCGGCTCCTCAGGGCCGATTCAGGCACACCCCTCTGGTCCGGGCAGTATGAGCGCAGCAGCAGTGAGATCTTCGCCATCCAAGAAGAGATCGCCCAGGCAGTCATCAAGTCCCTCGGGGTGGCCGGGCCGCCCGGAAGCGCATCAGCTCAGAGCACGGTTGCCCCGGCGAGTTTTGAGGCCTACGACCTGTATGCTCAGGGCCGCTTCCTTATGAACAAGAGAGGCAAAGACAACCTCGAGAAAGCCATTGACCTCCTCGCCAAGGCCGGGGCAAAGGACCCAGCCTTTGGGTTGGCGTTTGCAGGACTCGCCGATGCCTATTTGCATCTGGTCGACGGCCATCATTGGACACCCGACAAAGCTATTCCCAAGGCCAAAGAAGCGGCTCTTAAAGCGCTGCTGCTCGATTCCGGACTGGCTGAAGCCCATACTGCTTTGGCCCGGATCAAGACAAACTACGAATGGGATTTCACCTGGGCTGAGAAAGAATTCCGGGAGGCCCTGAGGATAGACCCAGATAACGCGGCCGCTCATCAGTCCTATGCGCTTCTCCTGTCGGCTTTGGGCCGGCACGGGGAAGCGGTCAAAGAAAGCCAATCGGCCCAGACACTCAACCCTCTCAGCTCCGAAGTCAACACTCAGGCCGGCTTGGTCCTCTATTTCGCCAGGCTCTATGAACAGGCGGCAGCCGAATTCAGGAAGGCGCTGGCGACCGACCCGCTGTATGCAGGCCACCATCTTAATACGGCGCTTGTCCAAATCCAACTGGGTCAGTTCGACCTGGCCAAGAAATCGCTCGAGGAGGCCAAAGACCTCGGCGCAGACCGGATAGAAGTCCAGCTTCGCCGGGCCTATATCCACGCCCGCCAAGGCCAGAGGCAGGAGGTCGGCCTTATCCTCACCGAAGCCTTCACTGCGGCCAAGCAGGCCTATGTCTCCCAGCTGTCCTTAGCGGTGGTCTATGCGGGTCTCAATGAAAAGGACCAAGCCATCGCCTGTCTGGAGAATGCGTTTGCCGACCGAGAAGCGTCGCTGATCTTCATGAGGGTCCATCCCTTCTTAGATTCAGTGCGAGGAGATATGCGCTTCGTCGGTTTGCTTCAAAAGATCGGTCTGGGACCTTATTAGAATCAGCCCACGATCACTTCCTGGCGGGCGTCGTCGAAAGTGACGCGTTTCCCGGTATGCACGGCGGCGATGGTCATGCACAACGCCACCGAATGATCGTAGCCGGCACGGATCGGGGCCCGCGGCGTTTTCCGACTGCGGATGCATTCCATCCAATCACGCATGTGAGCCAGGGTATCGTCATCGACGCCGGTGGTGGCGGCCGTGACTGCGCCGCCCGTCTCAGCCAACGATATCTCCGGCAGCTGATTCTCCGCCATTCCCATAACCTCGGCTTCCTCCTTGGTAAGTCCTCCGTCGGGCGTGACCCTGTTTGTCTCCAGGTTCAACGCGCCGCCGTTCGAGAAGTAAACCTCTTTGGTGCCGCCGGCCGAGTTGGTCATGCGGGAGGAGTAGATAACTTCGAAGCCCTTGGCCGCATCCGTCAAGGGGCCGTAGTCGAAGACGGCCGTGAGCGTGTCGAAGTTCTTCCGGCCGTCCTTCCAGACGTAGATTCCACCGTTGACCGCCACACTCCGGGGCCGCGGCAGTCCGGTGAACCAGTGGACCGTGTCGATCTGGTGGACCATCCACTGGCAGGGGATCCCTGATGAATAGGGCCAGAAGAGGCGGAACTCGATGAACTTGCGCGCATTCCAGGGCTCAAACGGACGGTTGAGAAGATAGCGCTTCCAGTCGACGTCCTCCTCCCGCACCGTATCCACGAGCTTCGGCCGGCGCCAACGGCCGGGCTGGTTGACGTTCCAGGTCATCTCGACGGCCACGATTTCGCCGAACCGGCCGGAACGGATGAACTCGTTGGCCAGGATATAGTTCCCGCCGCTGCGGCGCTGAGTGCCGATCTGGACGACCCGGCTAGCCTGATTGACGGCTTGAAGCGCCTCCCGCGCATCCGCCATCGCGTTGGCGAAGGGCTTTTCGACATAGACGTCGCAGCCGGCCTTGACCGCTTCGACCGTGTGGAGGGCATGCTGGAAATCGGCTGTGCTGATTAGAACCGCGTCCAGCTGCGCCGCCTCATACATCTCTTCATTGTTTCGATAGGTGGGAGTCTTTCGGCCGGTTTTCTCCTCGAGAAAGGCGGCGGCCTCCTCGCGCCGCAGCCGCCAGATATCGGAGACGGCGGCGACTTCGAAATTCAGTCCCGGGGCCAGGTTGAGGAAAGCGGGGATGAGGGAAGAACGGGCCCGGTCGGAGAACCCGACAATCCCTACCCGGATCCTGTCGTTGGCGCCGACAATACGGAGGCGGCCTAAGGATGAACAATTCAAGGCCGCCGCCGCAGTTCCCAGGCCGGCCGCTCGAATGAAATCCCGCCGCGACACGCTCGTCTTTCTCATGGGCTCTCCTTGTGCAGATTAGGAATTGCTCATCCCGATGTCTCAAAACCAGCCTCTGTAATATGTCAAAAGCAAAGAGAATTATCAACGTAAAAAAGCTGTAGAAAAGTCGGCCCTGACTTTGTATATTAGGAGACGATGAAAGAGGTCCATTTTTCGCCCCTGAGAGGAGGGAAAGCCATGACCAAACTCGGCCGCCGTGAATTCCTGAAGTCCGGCGCCTGGGGAATGATGGCGGCGTCTTTCGACGCCGGGAACAGAGGGCCGGTTCACTTCGACAACAAAGACGCAGGCGCAAAAGCGATCCGATTCGGCCTCGGGCTGGCCTCTTACTCTCTCCGCGAGTTCAGCCTCGAGCAGACAATCGACATGACCAAGAGGCTCGCTTTGGGGAGAATCGTCCTGAAGAGCATGCACCTTCCCCTCGAAAGCCCTGAAGCCGACATCGCCGTTGCCGCCCAAAAGGTCAGGGCAGCAGGCCTGGACCTCTACGGCTGTGGAGTCGTCTATATGACCAATGAGGCCGAAGTCGACCAGGGATTCCGGTATGCCAAGGCGGCCGGCTTGCGGATGATCATCGGAGCTCCCAACCCCGAGCTCCTCGCTCCGGTCGAAAAGAAGGTCAAGGAATTCGACATAGCGCTAGCCATCCACAATCATGGCCCTGAAGACAGGCTCTATCCGACTCCCGCAAGCGCCTATGAAAGGATCACGAAGCTGGACCCCCGGATCGGCCTGTGCATCGATATCGGCCACACCATGCGCGCGGGTGTCGACCCCTCGGAGGCTGCCCAAAAGTGCGCCGACCGCCTGCTCGACTTCCATGTCAAGGATGTAAGTTCCGCCACAAAGGAGGGCGACACGATCGAGATGGGCCGAGGCGTGATCGATATACCGAAGTTTGTCCGGGCCATTATCAAGCTCGGCTTTGCCGGGACTCTAGCCTTCGAGTTCGAAAAGGACGGCAGCGACCCGCTGCCCGGCCTGGCGGAATCTGTGGGATACCTGAGAGGGGTGCTGGCAGCGCTCTAGCCCTCGTTCATCAGAGGTCACATGACCATCGAGAAAAAAGCCTATGCCCGGGCCGGCTTGCTCGGGAACCCGTCGGACGGGTACTTCGGCAAGATCATCGCCATATCCGTCAAGAATTATTCCGCCCGTGTCCGGCTCGACGAATCGCCCGACTTGAGGATTGAACCATCCGCTCAAGACGCGGAGGTTTACAAGGACGATCGGGAATTCTTGGAGCGCCTCAACCTATACGGCTATTATGGAGGGACTCGGCTGATTAAGGCGGCGGTCAAGACTTTCTTTGACTATTGCCGCAGCCAGAATATCTCCACCCAACCGACGAACTTCACGCTCCGGTATGACTCCGATATCCCGCGCCAGGTTGGACTGGGCGGCTCGAGCGCCATCATCGTCGCGGCCATGCGGGCGCTCATGGCGTTCCATGGCGTATCGATCCCCGACGAGATCCTGCCGACTCTGGTCCTGCGCGCCGAGTTCAAGGAGCTGGGCATTAATGCCGGGTTCATGGACCGCGTCGTCCAGGTCTATGAAGGCTGCGTTTACATGGACCTCAACCGCAATCTGATCGAGGGAAGAGGCTTCGGCAAATACGAACGGCTCGATCCAGGCCTTCTGCCACCTCTTTATGTCGCCTGCAAACCCGACCTCGGAAAGGTCTCGGGCGCCGTACTCAACGAAATCAGGGTAGCCTACGACAGGGGCGACTCGAGAGTCATCGGGACGCTTGAGCAAATCGCCGGCCTGGCCGAGGAGGGAAGGAAGGATTATGATCGCGGCGATTTCAGCCGCTGGCCCGACCTGATGAACCGGAACTTCGACCTGAGGAGCCGGATTATGCAGATCAGCCCAAGCAATATGGAAATGATCCAGACCGCCCGGCGCTGCGGCGCCTCGGCCAAATTCGCCGGGTCCGGCGGCTCGCTTGTCGGCATCTACAGGGATGAAAATATGTTCGAGCGCTTGTCCCAAGAGCTCGGCGAATTGGGCGCCAAAGTGATCAGGCCTCAAGTTGTCTGAATGACTCAACACTCCATGCCGCCCCAAGCTAATACCAAAGCCGGAACCGGGAGCTACCGTTGGACGATCTGCGCCCTGCTTTTTTTCGCCACCACCATTAACTACATCGACCGCCAGATCCTGGGCATCCTGGCGCCCGAGCTCCAGAATATCTTCGGCTGGAGCGAGGTCCAATACGGGTACATCGTTACGGCTTTCCAGACGGCCTACGCTATCGGGCTCCTTCTTTTCGGGAGGTTCATTGACAGATACGGGACTCGCGTCGGGTACTCCGTCGCCATTTTGGTTTGGAGTGTCGCCGCCATGGCCCACGCGGCCGCCCGGACGGCCTTCGGGTTCGGGGTGGCTCGATTTGCCCTCGGCCTCGGAGAAGCGGGCAACTTTCCTTCCGCTATCAAAACGGTGGCGGAGTGGTTTCCCAAGAAAGAGCGGGCCCTGGCCACCGGAATATTCAACGCCGGCTGCAATGTCGGGGCCGTCATCGCGCCGGCCGTCGTCCCCTGGATCACCGTCACTTTCGGCTGGCCGGCGGCTTTCCTGGCGACCGGCGCTATCGGGTTTGTTTGGGTTGTCTTTTGGATCCTGCTTTATGACATCCCAGAAAAAAAGAAATCCCTATCCAGGAGAGAACTGGCCCATATTCTGAGCGACCCGGCAGAGCCGGCCCCGGAAAAGATCGGCTGGCTTAGCCTTCTGAAATACAGACAAACCTGGGCCATCGTCAGCGGTAAGTTCCTGACCGACCCCATCTGGTGGTTCTATCTCTACTGGCTGGGCAAGTTTCTGAACGCCCGGTTCGGACTGACCCTTATTAAATTGGGTTTGCCCCTCATCGCCGTCTATGCTCTGGCCGATGTCGGCAGCGTCGGCGGAGGTTGGCTGTCATCGGCGCTCATCAAGAAAGGGGGGACGGTTAGCAGGAGCCGGAAGACAGTCATGCTGGCCTGCGCTCTATGTGTCGTCCCGGTCATGGCCGCCAACGAGGTCTCAGGGCTGTGGAGCGCCGTCCTCCTAATCGGGCTGGCCGCCGGCGCTCACCAGGCCTGGTCGGCCAATATTTTTACTTTCGCCTCCGACATGTTCCCCAAGAAGGCGGTCGGCTCGGTTACGGGACTGGGAGGGATGGCCGGGGCCATAGGAGGCATGCTGTTTTCTACCCTGGCCGGCCACATCCTGAAGTGGACCGGGAGCTATTTCATTCTGTTTATCATTTCCGGCTCAGCCTATCTTCTGGCGCTGGGAATCATTCAGGTTCTGGTTCCGAGACTCGAACCCGTCGATTTCGGATAAAGCCGGCCTCTTCGGATATCGGCGGGAATCGGCTATAATAGGGGGGTTATGGCCACAGATATCACGAAGCTCCGGAATATCGGGATCAGCGCCCATATAGATTCCGGCAAGACCACGCTGACCGAACGGATCCTTTTCTACTGCCACAAAATCCACAAGATGCACGAAGTCAAGGGCAAGGACGGTGTCGGCGCGACCATGGATTCAATGGAGCTCGAGCGGGAGCGCGGCATCACCATCTCCTCGGCCGCCACCAATGTCTCCTGGGGGGAGCACATCATCAACATCATCGATACGCCCGGCCATGTCGATTTCACGATCGAGGTGGAACGGTCGCTCCGCGTCCTCGACGGCGCCATCCTGGTGCTCTGCTCGGTCGGAGGCGTCCAATCCCAGACCATCACCGTAGACCGACAGCTCAAGCGCTATAAAGTCCCCTGCGTTGCCTTCGTCAACAAGCTCGACCGTGTGGGCGCCGACCCCGTCAAGGTCAAGAACCAGCTCCGCGACAATCTCGGTCACAACGCCGTCCTGATGCAGCTCCCGATCGGCCTCGAGGACAAGCACCAGGGCGTCGTCGACCTCATCGCCAGGGAGGCCGTCTATTTCGACGGCACGCAGGGTGAGAACATCCGCCGCGAGGCCATTCCGGCCGAGCTCAAGACTGAAGCCGACAAAGCCCGGCAGGAGATGCTCGACGCGGTCTCGATGTTCTCGGACGAGTTGACCGAGGCCGCGCTCGAAGGCCGCGAAACACCGGAGTTGATCATCGAGGCCGCCCGGCGCGGGACGGTGGCCCGCGAGCTGACTCCGGTCCTCATAGGCTCGGCTTACAAGAACAAGGGCGTACAGCTCCTCCTGGACGCCATAGTCCGCTACCTTCCGAACCCGGCTGAGGTCGAGAACATCGCCTATGACCTCGACCATCGAGAAAAGGAGACCGTCCTCAATTCAAACCCGGAGTCTGACCCGGTAGCCCTGGCCTTCAAGCTCGAGGAAGGCCCCTACGGTCAGCTGACCCACATCCGAGTCTACCAGGGCACAGTCCGGAAAGGGGAGGAGCTTCTGAACTCCCGTTCCCGGAATAAGCTCCGGGTGGGGCGCCTCGTCCGCATGCACGCCGATAGCATGGAGGAGATCGAAGAAGCGGCCGCCGGGGATATCGCCGCGCTCTTCGGCGTTGACTGCCAATCGGGCGACACCTTCGTCAAGCCGGGCTTGAATCTGGCCATGTCCTCGATCTATGTGCCGGAGCCCGTCATCTCGCTCGCTCTCTTTGCCACCGAGAAGAAATCGTCGGACAACATGGGCAAGGCGCTCCGGCGTTTCACCAAGGAGGACCCCACCTTCCGCACCCATGTCGACCCCGAGTCCAAGCAGACCATCATCCAAGGGATGGGCGAACTCCATCTGGACGTTTACATCGAGCGCATGAAGCGGGAATACAAGGTGGCCGTGAGCACCGGCAAGCCCCAAGTGGCCTACCGCGAGTCAATCGCCCTGCGCACGGAGTTCGACTACACGCACAAAAAGCAGACCGGCGGTGCCGGCCAGTTCGGCCGGGTCAGCGGGTCGATCGAGCCCAACTCCGAGAAGCCCTACCAGTTCGTGAACGCAGTGCGGGGCGGCCGAATCCCCCGGGAGTTCATCCCCGCCTGCGACAAGGGCTTTCAGGCGGTCCTCAAGAAAGGCCGGCTCATCGGCTTTCCGATCACCGGTATCAAAGTCACGCTCACCGACGGCGCGGCCCATGAGGTCGATTCCTCAGACCACGCCTTCCAGGCCGCCGCCCAGGGCGCCTTTTGGCAAGCCTATGCCAAGGCCAAGCCCTACGCCCTTGAGCCGGTCATGAAGCTCTCTGCGGAAGGACCGGCGGAGTTCGTCGGCCACGTCTTCGCCAGTATCAACCAGCGCCGGGGGATCATTGTCAGCTCGGTCGAGGACGGGCTCTTCGCCCGCGTGGACGCCGAGGTGCCGTTGAGCGAGATGTTCGGCTATTCCACCGTCATCCGGTCGCTGACCCAGGGGAAGGCGGAGTTCACCATGGAATTCTTGAAATACGCCCGGGTTCCGGCCCAAGTCGCCGAGGAGCTCATCGCCTTGTATAAGGGCAAACTCGAAAAAGAGCAGTCTAAATAGACAGGAGTCGAGCGCATGGTCATCGAGGATCTGGTCAAGAGGAGCCCGCTGCGGATCCTGGAAAACTCGATCCACGGCGGCTTGGGCAAGGGGAACATCGGCGTCCTGGCCTCGCGCAAGGGCGTCGGCAAGACCGCCTGCCTGGTCCACATCGCCACCGATAAGCTTTTCCAGGATAAGCCCATCATCCACGTCTCCTATTCGAGCCGTGTCGACCACATCATCAACTGGTACGAAGACATCTACCGGGAGCTGGCCCGGAGAATAGACCTCGAGCCGGCGTCCGAGATCCATGACGAACTGGTCAGGAAGCGGGTGATCATGAACTTCAGCCAGGAAGGCACGCGGACCGAGCAGGTCCTGCGCAGTCTAGAGGCCATGATCCAGCACGGCCGGTTTGCCGCAGAAACGATCATCGTCGACGGCTTCAGCTTCCCGCAATCCTCGCCCGACGACCTCCGGAGGTTCAAGGAATTTGCCGGCCGGATGGGACTCGAACTCTGGTTCAGCGCTTCACTCAAGGGCCCTGAGCCGTTGTTCGACGAGGGGGGGATTCCGGTCGAGCTCAAGTGTTGCCTTGATTACATCGATGTCCTGATTACTCTCCGGCACTGGAACAGCCAGGTCCAGCTCCGCTTGATCAAGGACCACGGGTTCACTTCATCGCCTGAACTCAGGCTAAGCCTCGACCCGACGACACTCCTGATTGCCGAACCCTGATGGCCGGAGACGTCTCGCGCGTTTTCAGGCCTTCTTGAGCCACCCCTTTTCGATCTCTTCGAGCGTCTTTCCCTTTGTCTCCGGCAAGAGGAAGAGCATAAAGAAGAAATCGACCGCGCACATCAGCGCGTAGCTCCAGAAGGCGGTAGTCTCGTTCAGCCGGTCGGCGATCACGGGGAAACTCAGCGTAACCGCGAAATCGGCGATCCAGAGCGCCACGGTGGCGATGGCCATGGCGCTTCCCCGCATCCGCGTTGGGAAGATCTCGCTCAGCACCACCCAGACGATCGGCCCCATGGCCATGGCGAAAAAGGCGATGTAGAGAAGAATGAGGAGCAGGATCGCCGACCCCGCCAGGTTCTCGATCCTGAAGGCGGCGCCAAGCAACAACTGAGAGACTCCCATGCCGGCGGCGGCGATCAGGAGCAGCGGCTTCCGGCCCACCCTGTCCACCAGGAGAATGGCGACGATGGTGAAGAGCATGTTGACCAGGCCGACGATCGTGGATTGGCCGATAGCCGAGACCCGCTCGAAGCCGGCCCGTTCGAAGATGCGGGGTGCGTAGTAGAGAATGGCGTTAATACCGGTAATCTGCTGGAGAATGGCCAGGACAACGGCTATGAAAATCGCCCGCCGAAAACCTGGCCGGAAGAGCTCGGCGAGCGAACCCTTCTCGAGGAGAAGCGTCTCTTTGATGCTCCGGACTTCGGCGGCCGCCATCTCGTCGGTGTTGACCCTGGACAGGACGCCGAGCGCCTCGCCTTCGCGTCCCTTTTTGACCAGCCAGCGCGGGCTTTCAGGCACCTGCAGGAGAAGCAGGAAGAAGACCACCGATGGCAAAGCACCCATCCCGTACATCCAGCGCCAGTTCGAAGGCCCCACTCCCGCAAAGGCCCAGTTGACGAAGTAGGCGAGAAGGATACCGGTGACGATGGCCATCTGGTTAACCGAAACGAGCGCACCCCTGATTCCGGCCGGAGAAACCTCGGCGATGTAGAGCGGCGCCAGGATCGAGGCCGAGCCGATGCCCAGTCCGCCGACGAACCGGAAGATGACGAACTGGAAGATGTTCTGGGGGAAGGCGCAGCCGAGCGCGGAGACGAAGAAAAGGACGGCCGAAACAAGCATGAAGCGTTTCCGGCCGATCCGGTCGCTGATCGGCCCCGCCAGCCCGGCCCCGAACATGCAGCCGATAAGAACGACGCTCACCGCCCAGCCTTCCTGGAGCGAGGTCAGGGCAAATTGGTCCTTGAGATATCTGGTGGCACCGGCGACTATCGCGGTGTCGAAACCGAAGAGGAGCCCGCCGATAGCGGCGATCACGGTCACAAAGATGACGTAGGCCTGTTTGCTTTTCATCGAGTCCTCATCCAGGAACCTGATTAAGTTGACCATTCTAACAAAGATCGGGTTCTCTTTAAAATAGGCATTGCCGGCTTTATTTCATCCATAAAATGTGGCTAAATAAGGCTCAAAAAGGAGAAATATGATGAGGCACGTTCGAATAAGATGGGTATTCGCAGCGACGGCCCTGCTTTTCCTCCTATCAAGCGCTTCCCTTATCCTCGCCGATACGCCGAAGTTTCCAACGGTCCTGTACGGGGCGTCCTATTACCATGAATATATGCCGTACGAAAGGCTGGAAAAGGATGTCGAGCTCATGGAAAGGGCGGGCATCACTTTCGCCCGGGTGGGGGAGTCCACTTGGGGGGTTTTGGAGCCGCGGGACGGTGAGTTCGACTTTGCCTGGCTGGAAAAGGTGATCGACCGCCTGCATAAAGCGGGAATCAAGGTCATTCTCGGGACACCGACATATTCCATCCCAGCCTGGCTCTTCAAGAAGCACCCTGAGATCCAGGTCAAGCAAATCAACCAGCCCCGCTATACCTACGGGCTTCGCCAGATGACCGACCTGACCCATCCGACCTACAGGTTCTACGCCGAGAGGATCATCCGCAAGGTGGTGGGGCATTTCAAGGACGATCCGGCCATCATCGGCTACCAACTCGACAACGAGACCCACGCCTCGGGCACTGCGGACGACCATGTTCAGTCGCTTTTCCGCGAGCACGTCAAGAGAAAGTTCAAGACGGCGGCGGAACTCAACAAGGCCTGGGGGCTGAATTACTGGGGACAAAATATCGCCGATTTCGACGAACTGCCGCCCCGGGACGGCATCCTCAACCCGGGCTACAAGCTCGAATGGGCGAGGTTCCAGCAGAATATCATCGCCGGTTTCCTGGCCTGGCAGGCGGCGATCGTCAGGGAGATCAAGAGGCCGGACCAGTTCATCTTCCATGATTTTGTGGGCGGGTTTCCGTCAGACGTCGATCAATACGAAACCGCTAAGGCTCTGGACATCCCCGCGGTCAATATCTATATGGGACTTCAGGACGAGATGGACGGGGAGTTCATCGCCTACTGCGGCGACATCAACCGGTCGCTGAAGCAAGGAAACTACTTGGTGACCGAAACAACGGCCCAGACCACCGGCTGGGACTCTAAAAACCAGATCCCGCCTTATCCCGGGCAGCTCAGGCTGGCCGTCTATGCCAATATCGCCTCCGGAGCGAACCTTGTTGCCTATTGGCATTGGCATGCGCTCCATTATGGCCAGGAGACCTACTGGAAAGGCGTGCTGGGGCATGACCTGGAGCCAGGAAGAGTCTATGGCGAGGTCACGCGAATCGCCCAGGAACTGAGGAAGTTTGGGCCGGAGCTGGCAAACCTTAGAAAGAAGAACCGGGTGGCGATCCTCTACAGTCTGGACTCCTGGCAAGGGCTGAATTTCATGCCCTTCGACGAGCAGGTCGACTACATGACCGTCCTGAACCAGCTTTATCGGACCCTCTATAACCTACACATCGAGGTCGATTTCCTGTTCCCGAAGAGCCAGAACTTATCCGACTACCAACTCATCGTTGTTCCGCCGGTCTATATCGCGACTGACGAGCTGCTGAATCGCTTGGCAGAATATGTCCGGGATGGCGGGCATCTGCTAATGAGCTTTAAAAGCGGGTTCTGCAACGAGAATTCGACAGTAAGATGGACGATGGCGCCCGGCCCACTGCGTGAGGCCGCAGGGTTCTATTATCAGGAATTCACTAACCTTAAATCACCTCTTAAGCTCAAAGGCGATCCCTATGGGGTAGGGGAGGAGAACAAGGTCTCGGTTTGGGCGGAGTACCTGATTCCGGAAAAAGCGAAGCCGCAAGCCTATTACGAACATCCTGTTTTTGGACAGTATCCAGCTATTACGCGGAATTCATATGGGAAGGGAACGGTGACCTATGAAGGGACTTATCTCTCGGACAAGCTCCAGGAGAAGGTCGTCCTAGGAGCTTTGACGATCGCCGGAGTGACGATGACAGATGCCGCGCTCCCGGCCGCCATAAAGGTCAAGCACGGGACCCTTCAGGATGGGAAGGCGGTTCACTTCTATTTCAATTTCTCTACCAAGCCTCAAGAGTTCGCCTATGTTTATTCGGATGGGATGGAATTGCTTTCCGGCAAGCCCACCGCAAGGTCCCAGAAAATGATTCTGCCGGCTTGGGACTTGGCGATTATCAGGGAAAGATAAGCCAGAAATCCGGCGAAGTGGAAGTATGCCTATTTGTCTTCGTCGACGATCTTATCGCCCGGGATATCTTCTTCGATCGACTCGTCTTCAGGGAAAAGAAGCCTCGTGCCGCACTTGGTGCAGAGTTCGCTCTTGTCATCGATAATCGCTTGGCAATAAGGACACTTCTTTAGGGCCATGCTTATATTTTACTCCTCTTGAGCCCCATTTCCTAGACCCGGAGTATTGCGATATCCTTTGACTTCTTTTTTGTCCCTTGATATTCTTTTCCCAACAGATACGCGAATGCAATGAGGTCAGCAAAGCAGGCAGCTTCAATTGCCGTAGGATACCGTTTTGGGGGGCTTTTTATCCGAAATTGGACAGGTCAAGGAGATTCGCTATGCACAGAACAAGTAAGTATTTCTTGATCCTGAGTGCTCTATTTTTTCTTTGTCCTTCCGCATCTCCAAATCAGACCTATGTTATCAAAGCCGGGCGCCTGATCGACGGCCAGAGCGCAGAGATCCGCCGCAATGTCATCATTGTTGTTCAAGGGAATAAGATCACTGCGCTTGGCGAAAAAGCAGCTATCCCTGAAGGTGTCGCAATCCTCGATCTAAGCGACAAAACGGTGCTGCCCGGGTTCATCGATGCCCACACCCACATAATGGTTGATGGGGTGGATGATTATGGAGCTGATCTTTACAAAAATTCGACACCCTTCCGGACTATTAGGGCTGTAGCTTCCGTGCGCCAAGCCCTTTGGAACGGCTTCACCGCCTTGCGGGACGTGGAGTCTGAAGGGGCCATGTATGCCGATGTGGATGTTAAGAGAGCCATTAATATGGGCCTGGTTCCTGGTCCGCGACTTTGGGTATCAACCCGTGGGTTGAACACGCAGGGACGCTACATGCCCTTTGATTATTCCTGGGAGCTCGAACTTCCTAAAGGGGCCCAGATGGTGACTGGGACTGAGGAGTGCCTTAAGGCGGTTCGAGAGCAGGTTGCCTTCGGTGCCGATTGGATCAAGATTTATGTCGATTGGCCATTTTTCATAGATAAGGACGGTGGAATTTCCGGCCTAACGAATTTTACCACAGAAGAATTGGCGGCCATGGTGAATGAAGCCCATAGGCTGGAACGCAAGGTCGCTGCCCATGCCATCAGCCGGAATGGGATAAAAGCCGCACTTGAAGCCGGCGTCGATAGCCTCGAGCACGGAAGCGGGTTTGATGATAGCTTGATCGATCAAGCTAAGGCGCAGGGAGTCTATTGGTGTCCGACATTATTAGTGTTCGAAAACCATTTAGAACAAAGGCCGTCCCCGCTTCTCAAACAGTTGCTAGAAATAGAATATAAGGCGCTTAATAAAGCCTATAAAAAAGGACTTAGGATCGCCTTGGGCACGGATGCCGGGTCCTTTCCCTGGTCTGTAAACGAGGCCAAGGAGTTTGAGCTCTTAGTCAAGAAAGCAGGCTTCAGTCCGATGGATGCTATAAAAGCAGGGACCTCTGTCGCTGCCGAATTGCTCGGCCAATCCGCTGAAATCGGTCACTTAGCACCTGGGATGTTAGCCGATATCGTTGCCGTTCCCGGTGATCCATTGCAGGACATCTCGGTGCTTCAGAAGGTCATGTTCGTCATGAAGGACGGCGCGATATTTCGGCATGACAGATAGCTAGATAACGTCTATTTCTTGCGACCGTGAGAGCAGATGCTGATCAAACCGAGGCTCATGCTAGTTTCCTAACGAGGCAGAGAGGGGTTCAGAAAATAGAAACCTTCAACAGGATCAACAGGCCCAGCGTAAAAGTGAGGATCCCGATTGCACCTTTCAAATGTTGAGGCGGGAGCGCGGCCACGGTGACCGTGGAAAAGGGGACAGCGGCCACTGCGCCGGCAATAAGGAATGGAGCTAGGTGCCAGCGAACTCCCCCTCGTGCGAGGCAGTAGGTGATGACTCCGACGACACAGGCGAGGCTCTCGGCAAGTGTCGTTATCCCCGGCGTCCTTGCCGCCCACTCCAGCCAAGAGCTGCCCGCCCATCACAATGGGCCCGTAGCCGCCTCCCGTGGAGCCTTTGTTGAAGGACGCAAAGATACCAAGGGAGACGATCCGCTTCCACGAAAAAGGAAAATGGCGGCGGTTGAGGGCAATGGTGGTAATTCCTATAGCGCAAACCAGGAATCCAACCCAGGCCTGCAGGTAGAGTGCGGGAAGGTAGAGTGCGACCAAAGCTCCTACGCTCGTTCCTAAGACCGATGTCGAAGCCAGCAAACAGGCAATTCTAAAGGCCCGGTTTTTCGGATGAAGATCGACATTGCCGATATAATGATGAGCCCAGGCGGCGATGCCGCCGGCGGAGAGCTGAGAAGCGATGATGGCCGGCACCACTTCCAGGGGCTGATACCCCAAGAGAAGGAGGAGGGGAGTGAGAGTTGACCCGTAGCCCATCCCCAGGGTGGCGTCTACATAGCCGCAGGCGAAAGAGAGCAGGACAAGCATGACGGATGGCGCGGCGGGGAGAAGCCGTGCCGCCGGAAATGGCCACCAGAATGATATGATGATGGACACGGTCAAAATAAGGACTCCCGTCCAGAGCGCCCGCGGCAGGCTGACCTTTCCAACCCGCGTTCCGATTCTCATCTTGAATTCTTGCCCGAGCCTTATATCATACAGGGGAAAATATTGTCAAAATTCACTCGCACTGTTAAAATATTCCTCTGAGGTTCCCCGCATACCCCGTTAGCTCGATATAGCCTTCGGATGCGATCCTGCGTCCCCTCGAATTTCCCTCTCCGGCCACGGCTCCTTCCCAGTAAATGAGATCCGGCAGCCCCCCGGCGACAAGCTCCTGGCCGGCCAGGAGGGGTGTGACGACGACATCGATCTCCGCCGCCGAAATTCGAATCCGCCACCGGCTGGGGTAATTACCGCCGCTCCACTGGCTGCGCCATCGGTCAAGGACCTCCACAGAGATATCCGCGAGCTCGAGATGACGGGCCTTGCCGTTGGGCTCTACCAGTGTTCCCGCCGACGCTGGCTCAATGGATCCGTCCGCGCGGCGCAATAAGTAGATCATGAGATCCCGTTCATCCGAAAGATGCAGGCTGAACCAGTCCCATCCCACCTGGCCCCTCGCCAGCATATTGGAGCTGAATTCATGATCAAACCAGCTTTTCCCGGTTACCGCCACTATCGGCCCGCTTTTTGCGAGGGAGATCGTTCCTTTTGTTTCCAGATCGGTGAACGATGCATAATAAGACGCCTCTCCTTCTTCCGGTCCTTTCCGGCTGAGGCCGTTACGGCCGTGGATGACAATGGGATTTTTGGGAACGAGTTCCAGCTGAAGTTCCATCCCGTTCTTGCGGGCATTGACGCTAATCACGCTGTCTTCCATCCTGGCCGACCAATCCAGAAGCCAAACGTCCATCTTGCCTGTCCGGGCCCCCGCGAGACCCGGTCCCACCCGCGACAAAAGATCTTCCGCCCTGAATATGCCTCGCGATCCGTCCGTAATCGTGAAGTGGGCCAGAAAAAGATCGCGGACGGACCACGGATTCTCGGGATTTAAGGGCGCCCACCGCGCGCCCTGACGAAAGAAGGTAAGCTCATAGCCGTACTTCGCCCCGGCCGCGTCGGAAAGATTGCCGGTGAAATACCACCATTCGGTCTTGAACGCGGGATGCGCTCCATGATCTTCCGGAAACTTCCAGGCGCGGGGCTGAATAGCTTGCTGCCAGTTCTCCCCGGACTCGGCCAAAAGTAAAGCGCCGGCGGTCAGACAAAAGGCAAACACCCGAAAGCATTGAACGATCGGCCGCTTCTTGAGTTTATTTCGCATCATTGCGTTTGAGTCCTATTCCTCGCGTATCTGCATTTGAGGATATGTCCGCCAGGCCTTGAAGATGGGATAGAGCGAGCCTCCCACACTGGACAGGAGAGCCGTCGCCGCCGCCAGCAAATAAGGAGTCCATGAGGGGTAGAAAAATATCGTCCAGCTGAAGCTTCTAAGATTGATGACCTTGATCAGGATCCCCGCCATTGCCGTCCCTACTCCCAGGCTCAACAGAAAGCTCAGCATTCCCATGGCCAGCCCTTCCATCAGAGTGATTCCCGCGACTTGAAGCGTGGAAAATCCGAGAGCACGGTAAATTCCGAATTCGCGCTGGCGCTCGATGAACAAAGTCAGGATCGCGCCCGCGATTCCGAAAAAGGCGACGATGATGGCAAGAATTCGCATGGACAGAGTGACGGCAAATGTGGAATCGAAGACCTTGAGGGCGTTGGCGTGAAGTTGGTCACGGGTGAAAACGGGCAGGCCGTAATCTTCCGCTCTCCGGCTGACTTCGGCCAAGATTTGCTGCCGCTGCGGATGGCGGGGATCGACGAAAACGCCGACGCTGGTGATGGTGGGATCTTCAAAAAGGCGAAGGTACAAGGCGCGGTCCATCATGATGATGCCCTGTTCGCTCGTATAGTCATAAAAGACCGCCGCAATGACAAGCTTCGCCGGCCCATGGACCCCATCCAAGGTTAGGACGTCCCCCGCCTTCACGCCAAAACGCCTGGAGAAACTCTCAGAGATAATGACCTCGCCGGCCTTGACTCTGTCCCAGTTTTCGCGGCCTCCCTTGAGCCAGGCGAAATCCGTGAATTTCTGAAGGACCGAAGCATCGACAGCAGAGACATAAGCCGACGTTCCCCGGTAATAAATCAGAGTGTTGCGATAGGGATCCACTCCTTCGAGTTCTTTCATCGCCCGGAGTTCATCGTAGAACGGGACCGGCACATCCATCTCGTCCATGGAGGAAATATAAAGATCGCCGCTGATCTGCCTTTCCAGCCACCGTTCTACCGAACGGCGAAAGCTGCCGATCATGGTGCTGAGACCGATCGACATGGAGAGCGCGACCATGAACGCCGCTACTGCGACCGATGTCCGGCCCAAGTTGATACGGATATTTCCCGCCGCGACTTTTCCCGGAAGTCCTCCCAGCCGGTTGAACGCCTTTTTAATTAAAGGATTGATAATGACGAGGGCCAGCCCGGTCAGAAGGCTGGCCCCTATTAAAAATCCGAACGCACCGGCAAATCCGGCATAAACGCGAGGGGAGGAAATAACTAAAAGGAAGAGGCTTAAGATGATCAGCCCCATCCCGGCCCCGGCCAACCTGCGGGCGTGGAATCCGCCCTTCCTGTCCGCCGTTCTCCCGCTGAGCGCCTGAACCAAATCAAGGCGTATCAATTCTCTCAGCGGCCATAGGCTTCCCAAGACGGCGGCCGTGCCGCCCAGCAGCGTTCCGATGACGACAATCCACGGAGACCAGCGTGGAAGGGCGGGCCGTAAGAAAAAGTAGAGGTTGCTGATCGTGCCGCCGACTTCCCCGGCGAGAACCCGGCTCAATACGTATCCGAGAACGCCTCCGAACATTCCGCCAACCGAGCCGAGAAGCGCGATCTCGGCCAAAAACGCGGCGATGATTTCGGAACGATAGGCCCCCAAGCTGCGCAATATTCCCGCATCCTTCTTCCGGCTGATCACGGCGAACATGGCTGTGTTGTAGATGAGAAAAATGCCGACGAAAAGGGCGAGCAAGGAAAGGGCCTCGAGATTCAGGCGGAAGGCCCGGAGCATATGGGCAAGCGACTCCCGGCGTTTGAGGCTTGTCTGGACGTGATATCCGTTTTCCCAGCGCGACAGAAAGCCGGAGGGGTCGTTCAAAATCAAATCCACGCGGTCCAGCCGTCCGCCCAAGCCGAGAAGAGTTTGGGCGTGGCCGATATCCATCAGGATGAGTGGCTCGCCGGATGGATTGGGGAAAACTCCGCTGACTTCGAAGCTGCCTTTGGCCGATTTAATCGTGCCGCCGGGAGCCACCCCGAGCCTTTGGGCCAACTGTGATTCCAGGAGAACCGCGTTGCTTTTGAAGATAAAAGAACTCCTGTCTTTCGTGTCCTCGCCGGTTCTCGTAGATAAATCGACATAAGCAAGCTCGGGCCGCAGGTTTTTATCAAGAAAGGGATCGATGCCCAGCAGACGCGCCGTTTCGCCATCGGCCAGGCGCAGGCTCCGTTCTATGACCGGCGAAAAGGCGTCGACAGCCGGGTCATGCATCAGACGCGCTAACACACTCTCGTCCATGGGCCCCGCCGGACGTTCGAGGGAGTGAGTGGCTTTCCCTTTGAGAAATTCGATCGCTTGCGAAAAGCTCGTCAGGGCCGTTTGAGCGGAGAGGACGATCCCGACGGTAGCAGCCACTCCGCAGGCGATCCCCAGGACTTGAAGAACCGTGAGCCCGCGGCGCCGGAACATGTAACGAAGAAAAGAACAGGTGACAATCTTCAAGGCTCGAAATCCGTTGCCGGCGTTTCCTCGACGATAATTCCATCGACGATGCGGAGAATGCGATCCGCTGAGCGGCGGGACAGAGCGGCGTGGGAGGCCATAATCATCGTGGTCGATCGTCTGCGGCATTCGCCGACCAGAAGGTCGAGCACTGTCTTTCCGGTCTGGGTGTCCAGGTTTCCCGTCGGCTCGTCGGCCAGGATGAGGAGGGGTTGTTTGACGATAGCCCGGGCGATGGCGACCCGCTGCTGCTCACCTCCGGAAAGTTCGTTCGGGTAGCGATGTCCTTTGCCTTCCAAGCCTACGTCCCGGAGCGCATCCAGAGCCAATTGCGGATACCGCCGACCGGCGAGCTCGAGGGAGAGAAAGACATTTTCGAAGGCCGTCAGAGTCGGCAGAAGATTGAAGAACTGAAACACGAAGCCGAGGCGCAAACGACGCCACTTGGTTCTCCCTTTTTCGCCCAAGGCCTCGAGATCCCGGCCCCCGACTTCGATTCGACCTTTAGTCGGGCGATCGATGCCGGCGATAAGATTCAAGAGCGTTGTCTTGCCGGAGCCGCTTTTTCCAAGAAGGGCTACGATCTCTCCCGGCCGCACTTCCAAGCCGGCCCCGCGGAGGGCGGCCGTTCCCTTTTGGCCGTCCTGCGGATATTCTTTCCAGAGATCGATAGCGCGAACGATCGGATCCATTGACCACGTCCTGAGCCGTGCTGCCTGCACGGAAAGATGATTTTCGGTGCGGACCGAACAAGACCTTGCTTCCGATCAGCGGCAGGTTGGCTCGAAAAGAAAGGTATTATAGCAGAAAAGGGCTCGAAAATTGGGCGGCAGTTCGCCACCCCGAGAGTGCCGAAGGCGACCATCATCGGCCCGCTTGGTTCTGGAACCGACGCGGAAGCCGCGGGCCACGGCGGGTTGTGATGGAGCTTCTCGGCCCAGCCTTCGTTTGTTATCCAGATTGCTCCGTCACCGATCAGGCGCCGGCTTCCTGGGCCTGCTTTCTGCGGCCATCTGCATGTTCGACGATGAATATTTTGAGATTGGGGACTTCGATATGGTGACCTTAAATCACCCCTAATTTCATCTCAAAAGGCGATTTTCTTGTTTATTTGATTACACTTAAGATTATGGTCTCTAAGTATAAGAGCAATATATCAAGAGTAGAGAAAGTTGATGATCATCCAAATCAAAAGCAATATTCACTCCGGCAAATAGGAGGTTATCATGAAACATTTCCTAGTTTTGCTCTCCTGTGCAGGATTGATTTTCTTTGCAGGGTGTAAAGAGCTTTCTACCCCTACAGACCCTACGTCCGACTGCGAGAAGTACAATACAGCGACGATCAAGTTTGAGAATAAATCGGTTAATAATTACACGTATGATGTTATTTGGGATGGGTCACGGTTGACGACCCTGGCGCCGTGGACAACGAGCCAGACCTACACGGTATCTGCTGGCCCACATACTCTTCATTTCATGAGATCAAATAGCTCCCACGAAGCTTGTACGACGTCCTGGCCTTCCCTGGCGCAATGCCAGTCGTACACGTATTGGTGTTCGAACTGAGCGAAAGTAGGTAAACAGGGGGGATCAAAGGGCCCCATTCCTAACGATAAGAGAGCAGAGAGTGGCATATTGCATAACGGATTCTTGACACTGGGTCAGGGTTTTAGTCTGATCACTTGACTGGCAGTCAAGAGGTCGCCGGTTCGATCCCGGTCAGCTCCACCAGCTTCCCTTCCCTCATTTTTCCCTGTATCAGTGGTTTGGATGGTAGCTTGACCATCCTTCGTGTTTGACTTCTCCTCTTCGCTTTAGTATAGGTTGAACCACAGACATTAGGATGGGAGGGGCGTGATATGAACGCCTTTTTAGACAGGCCTTCGGTTTCGGCGGTCCGTTGGGTTGCGCGAGTTTTCGGCACGATTATCGCGTTTTTGGCGCTCTTCGGGATCTTGGGAGCAGTCAGCTACTTAGCCTCGAACAAAGCGGATCGTATGATCACAGACTATCTAATCAATGCCGGACTTTTCTTAATCTTCGTGGGGTGCGCCGTCGGCTGGTTCAAGGATCTCCCGGCCGCCCTCTTCATTTTGGGCGGATTCCTGCTCATTTTGGTGACCGCGCTCGCCTTTCCGGGTAAAGTGACGCAGGTGTATTTCTTCGCCATCCCCGCGCTTCCCGGGTTTCTTTATCTATACGTCTATCTGGTCAGCAAGAAAGAAAAGCGCGGACACGAGACGCAAGAATGAACCTCAAAAAGGGCGGCCTGAAGGATTTCCTGCCGGGACTCGCCGGTCGTGATATCCGGTGGCTCCCGCGCATTTTGGGAACCCTTATCGGGCTCTTGGCGCTCGGAGAGTTCATAGAAGGCCTCGGGTATTTTGGGCAGCTCGATACGCGCGGCATAATGCTCAGAGTCGGATTCTTCGTGGTCTTTGCGGGCTGTGTGGTCGGCTGGTTCAAGGAGCTCGCGGCGGCGCTCATAATCCTCGGCGGGACGGCGATCATCTTGATTTCCGGTGGCCCTCCCTTAAGTATTAGCATGTTCCCGGCTCTGGTTGGACTTCTTTATCTTGTCGTCCACCTAGCCAACAAGAAGAAGTGAGGCCTTCCGGCACATACGTTGGAAGGCCCTCTGCGGCCAATAATGACCGTTTATGGGCCGCGTTTTGACATCTTGGACGACGGCAGGACGACAGTAGCAGGGCTCAGGTCCTATGGTGGTGACAGACCAATACCTGATCAGACAGCAAGCGTCAGATTATGTTCGTTCGCCGATGCTCTATTTCTGGGCTATCTTCGAAATGTGTTCGGCTACAACCTGCCAACGTCCGGCAAGCTTAATAAAAGTATCCGTAATTCGCTCCTGCGCGCTGGTATCCTTGCCTTTGGTCTGTGATTTGCTGGTGTAGTGGAAAGTGACCACTGCTGCGTCACCATAAACACGGACCCTAAAGTCATCATTCACCGCGGACGTGACTACTTCCTCGCCAGACTTCAGGCTCGACATTGTCTGGGCTTTTGTCTCGACGACACCATCGCTATCTGTGTGGATAAAGTCATCCGCAAGAATCTTGTCAATGAATGCCCAGTCTTGCTTGATGAGGGCATCGTTCCAACCATTCTCCAGCTTTATCAACTCCTGTTCCACACTCCCAGTCTGTGTCTTTGCC
>Ga0315275_10000950_pt1 | contig 24666 bp, 36 predicted proteins | sample YL17G03_0_MG_FD_205557 | JGI IMG/M metagenome (GOLD analysis project Ga0315275, IMG submission 205557) | Sediment microbial communities from Yellowstone Lake, YNP, Wyoming, USA - YL17G03_0 | ecosystem: Environmental > Aquatic > Freshwater > Lake > Sediment | place: USA: Wyoming | collected...
GTGACCTCTCTGCCCAATAATATGTAGGTGTTTTACCAGAACCAACTTCAATAGCCCCTCCTGCTCCGAAGTTCGTGTCCTTATTATAACCATGTAGCAAAGTATCTTTACTACTCGGTTGAATTGTCAAAGGACTTGCCATTAAATATCAGTCCTCACAAACATTTCACCGGTCCCAGGTGTTCCAGGAAAACTCGTACCAGTACGGTAGCCTTTAGCATATAAATCTGTGTTCTGGACGTGTGTATTCAGTACCGCCGTGTCTATTGTTGCCCCGCTAGAAGATAGGACATTCCGCTTCCACACCGTCTGCTTGCCCCAGATTATCTCCACGTCTACCGGCGCATTGTCGGGCAACTCAGTAAAGGTCGCCTGGCCCGAACCGTTGGTGTACTCCTCTTCGACCTGAACAGGATTGGCAGGGTCAGTAACGTTGTAGGCACGACACCAAGCTTGGGCGATTGCCTTGCCTTTCTCATTTTCAACCTGCACCGTGTAACTTCGGTATCCCATTTATAACTGTTCTCCTTTTATGGCCTGCTGCATGGTGTAATTCAAACGTTCCATTAAATCTTTGGTCCAAAGGTCTACGACAACATATCCTAATGCTTGTAATCTTTCTTTTTGAATAGTGTCACGAGCTTCCACATTAACTCCTGCATGAAAATACTCCCCCATTATTCTCAAGAGTATATTATTTTCCGTCAAAATGAAGTCCACGATTGCATCGCCTAATTCTCTGACGCCTCTTAATCCGATAAGTTGCGATTGGAACTCAAATTTAATTCGGTGTTGTGTTAACCACTTATACACCATCGCTTCCAAATCAGACATAGGGGGTAAACTTTTATTATTCGACATTACTCATCATCTGTAGTATGATTATTATATGGTTCGACAAAAAATATGTCCACTTTGTAATTGTACCTTTGAAACGTCTCAACCAAACGCAAAGTATTGCCAAAAGTGCCATGGTAATGGAACTAAAAGCAAAGCAGCCGCTAAACGTTGGAGATGGAAAACTGCGCATCCTTGCGTAGATTGCGGTACACCTGTGAATCGCAATGCGCAAAGATGTAGAGCATGTTCTCATACTAAGATTGGGAAAGAGCACCGCCGTGAAAAACATCCACGATGGAAAGGTGGTAGGGGATACGAATCTGAGGGATATATTCGTGTTCTTGTTGAACATCATCCTAGAGCGACCAAGAATTATGTCTATGAGCATATCCTTGTTTGGGAACAAGCTAATGGGAAATTGCCCGAAGGCTTTGTTATACATCATCTCAACGGAATTAGACATGACAATCGCCTTTCCAATTTATCTGCAATGCCGAGAGGACAACACCATTACTCTCTTTACCTAAGAACTTTGCAGCAACATATCCGTGACCTTGAGGCCAAACTAAGTCAACAAAAATTACTTTAGGCATATACCACTTCCGAAACTACTATTGTGAGCCGCTCTTCCTTTGCAATATTGTCCAGGTCTTGACGAGACGGCATTGACTCTATACCTACCCATCTGGCGGTACCGCGCGTGTCACCATCAGGATAGAATTTTATAAGGGTCGTAGAGTTCTTGGCCGCCTCCAGGTCAGCAATAATCCTCTTTGCCTCGACACCACGAGCTGCCAAACTAAAGGAATATGACAATACCGGCTCCGGATTAGGTTTGAAGTAAAGGCAGATAGACTTGATTACCGGAGATACCTCTACCGAAGCGGTGCCACGATAAAAGATTAGTTTCATTTGAACATCGTAGAAAGCGAGGCCCGCGCCGGCGGTGGCGCCAAGCTTTATCGGCGTAGGACGGCCATTGGTGGAGAACGTCCCCACGGCGCTACCCCAACTATCCGTATCGTTCACCCGGATATAAACTTCAACCTTTTCATTGTGGTTTGAAGTAACAGCATCACAATTCTTGGTGGTCGCCGCCACCATGACGGCTATTTTAGGAAGAGTGCTTACTTTTGATAGCCTGGGCAAAATCACACTACCCGATAATGCAAAGTCAAATCCCGAAACCCTAGTGACGTCTTTGGTAATGTCCGGGAAGTCCATGTACTTGATGGCATTAGCTTCTCCGAAATAGAGACGGTTAGGAGACGTTAAGGTACTATGATGGACGCAGTTAATCGCAGCCGCGGAAGCTCCGGTATAGACTTGGTGCCAACCTCCAATCGTGCTGTGCCGTTTTAATATTGAAGAATAGGTACCGCCACTCACGGCCACGACAAGCCAATGCGTAAGACCTTTCATGTCGTAGATGTAACCGGTATACCCGCTCGGAAGCCCATCGTCGGCATCCGGGCCCCAGATGTCAGTAAAAGTTCCTTGAGCTGCCTTTGTTAATCCTGGGCCATTACTGGCAAAGACAGAGGCGTTCCAGTTGCAACCTTTCAGGGCATTACTTGTTTTCCCCCAGGTAACATCGGTGAGATAGGCTACACGAGTCCAGAAGTCTATTACAACCAGGCCAATATCGGTAACCATGTAAATCACATCATCATCAGATGTGAAAGCACGTCCGGCAAAGAGGTCATACGCTGCTGCCCACGGCCCGGAGATACTGAAAGATGCCATGGGTCCGCCAGTTTGAAGGTCGTCACAGTTATCCCTAGCAGAATAGTAGATTGTCGTGCCAGTACCATTAACTCCCATGAGTCTTTTGTCAAAGGCACAAAGGTATTTTACGGGAGTTGCGACTGTGGTTAATGCTGCCCACGTTGTACCATTTATTGAATAGCGCGCACTAGTGCCATTGCAGTAAATGAGATACGTGTCCGTAGCGTCCTGGAATACTATTACGTCAGTCGGCGTAGCAAGAGGGCTTCCGTCGGCCGCGGTCATAGTGCCGGCATTGTTGTATTCTGATTTACTCGTACCCCAAACATAGGTATACCCCTCGAAGTCAATCATCAATAACGGTGGTGTCTCAAAAGCGTCCAGTGTAGTAGCAAGGGCTCCAAGGGTCCAGTATCCTTCTTTGGTGAGTTCCATACTTTCGGACCAGGATACTCTATCTGTTTGTTCTGTTTCGGAGTCTTTGCCTATACCACCTCGAGCGTCTTTATATTCACGAACAGAGGCCGGTTGGTAATCAGCAAAATCCTGGGAGCCCATGGACATTTTGGCGGACCAAGGATTGATGTATGACTTGGTGACTCCACCCTCTATCAGGAGAGTCTTGCCGTTTAGACTAACTTTGTTACTCATTACTTTTCGTGCACGGCCTTACTGCCCGGGGTAACGAATATCTTGATATTCCTCTTCTCGTCCTCGGCAAATGCCTGCGCTGCTTTCATTTCTGCGTCGTACTCCGGCTTGCTTTGAAGTAAATAAGCCAAGGCCTGCTGAATAATAAAGTCCGGTGGTACCGCGCAAGTGCTGGCATCTGAGGTTATGGTTGCCTGGTGTTTCCATCCTTCGAGTCGGAGTGCCTTCCCAGGAGTAATACCTATCTCGTTATGGAATTTCAGTAGCGGAGTAGAGGCATGAACGATTGACCATAAACGCTTATCTAACGGATAGTCGAACCGTGGCTGACCGTCCATAACCGCTCTGATATCGTCAAACCATATTATGTTAGCCTTCTTGTTAGCGTTGTATTCAAAACCGATAGAGGCTATGACCGTGTCAGATGCGGGATTGGCAAGAGTACACTCTACGAACGTCCAGGTATAGGCGGGTATGGCGGGTAAACTAATCGTTTCAAGTGGTGAACCGCAACCAAGGGTATTATCAAGCAAGAGGCAAAGGTCTGCTGCAGCAAGCGCCGATGATACCTGTATCCAAAACGAGATTTTCTTGTAAGGTGATAAATCCTCGGCACTAGTTAGGTTCTTATAAGCAATTACGTCTCCGTTTGATATTCCAGCGCCTACGGTAAATTTAATACTAGCTCCGCCTTCCTGGTAATCGACATCATCTACCTCTTGAGTAACATCGGTGTCAACTCCTGTCCATTCAGCATCACAATCTTCGAGAAGATGCCGTTGTGTAGACTCCACCCACACGTCAGTCAGATAATCAAAACCAGACGGTATATCATATTCTCGCTTCATGTACCGGGATTCTCCTAGTTTGTAGGCCATGAAGTGAAGCGTCTCATCCACATTAGGATATTTGAAAAACCGTTGAGAGCGCCGGATAGCACGGTTAATAGCATCGTTGTATTGTTCCATGGTAAATTTGCGGTGGAGTTCTGCAAAGTCAGTCGTAGTCACTTGAGCGGTTACGGCAGCAAATGTTAAGGTATGTGTACTCAGTGTCCAGCCAGTTGCCGCTCGGATTACGTCAATGTTCGGTCCAGCGTAGAAGCCCAAACTCCAATATTGATAGAAACTATCTGCCTCGGGTAAGTTGGTGTCAACCAAGTCCGTCTTGCCAGCAGCTCCCGACTGTGGAGCAACTAACATCAGGTCACCGCAGGCAGAAGCTATTGATTGCCGGAGTTCATACCGGTATACTGCGTAGAGTGTTTGAATTTCGTTTGCCATAACTCTCTCCTATTCGTCACGTTTGTACTCCAAGAGATAACCCGATATTTTCTTTGTTGCCTTATCAACAAGACGTGTAATTTGCAACCTTATCGGAGCTCGATACCGTCCTTGTTGCTTTTTTAGACGTTCCTGAGCATCCTCTTTAACCTTCTGCTCGAGTTCCTCAAACTGGTGACCGTCCAGGGTGCCACAGTCCATCACTATTGTCGGATGATCACCGGGAAACTGAGCAGGTATTTCACGGAAAGGCAATACCCTGCGCTTCGGTAAATATAAATCCACCATCTTATCTACAATGCCTCTGTCTATGCCTTAGATTTCTTCACAGGAGCTCGCTGGCGTGGCTTCTGCTGCTTTCCCGCTATCCTTTTGTGTGCCTTCCCTTAAAACGCTTCATTTTGGCACCTTGTATGCCTTCGGGTGATACGCCAATGCCAGGATATTTCCTCTTCACAGCACCACGTACTTTTGACTTCTCTTCCGAGGAGCCAAAAGCTGCTACGCGGGCAAGTGCATTGCGAGCATGAGCCTTGTCCTGAATAGGATACTTGCGTTTCTTACCGTCAACGGCAAAGGCACTTCCGGGCAATGCTTTTCTTTGACCGTACGTTAATTTTGCCATGTTAAACCTCCTAATTTATAGATTCCCAACTTTTAATAGCTGGCACTACTACACCAGTTATAAAGTTCTTAATCTGAGTATTCTGGGTAGCAGTCAAATTCAGTTTTAATGAACCATGAATGGCATTGTCAGCAGTGGTTGCATCATAGTTGGCATTACACTCAAGGTCTCCCAAGGCATTTAACTGGCAGACTAATGAAACCTCACCTGATAATATCTTAGCCATTTATTAAACCTCCTATGCGGTTCTCTTAAAAATGTAAATTACAAAATAAGGTGGCATACTGTTTGGTGTATCATGTGCCGAATGTGCATCGACCGCGCCACCTGAATGAGCCAAAACTGGAGTATTATGACTGTGTCCAATAGTTGCTGTGTTGGCTGTACTGGTCCCCAATTTAGAGGTTGCGGCAAAGTTGCTTGTTGCAGTCGCAGGATGGTCAGAAGGCTGAGTAAACGCATGATTATTATGTCCTGCATGAGTATGAGTCTTTGCTCCACCTGTTTCCTCGGCAACATCAAAATCAGCATCCCCATCAGTTTGCCCAATGAGAACCTTCCCACCCGCAATTTGTGACCATGTGCCAAAACCTAAAAGGGTATTTGGGTTCGTGGCGACTACTGATAAGAATACAGACCCTATAGGCCAACATAAACTAACATCACCCGCAGGACCCTGGACACCAGTATCCCCCTTATCGCCCTTCACCCCAGGATTGCCCTGAATACCTTGTTGACCTGTCTGTCCAGTTGGTCCTGTATCTCCAGTATCCCCTTTTACACCTTGATTGCCCTGTTGCCCTGGTGCACCGTCTTGTCCATTACTACCAGAGGTTCCCTGTAGGCCTTGGCTTCCAGTTTCACCCTGGATGCCCTGCGTGCCTTGTGTTCCTGTGGCACCAATTTCACCAGGCGAACCTTGTTCACCTTGAGTGCCTTCAACACCTACTAATGAGGCAAGCCATTCCTCCTCTGTGCCTTCAAAACCATTATCAACTGCTATCTCATAGGCACTTTTACCTGGGGTTCCTACGGCCTCATCGTCGCTTTTTTTTTCCACCCAATTCGTATTGCCGATACAAATATATGTTTTGCCAGTATCAGATTCATAAAATTCTGCCCCTGGCGGTGCCGCCGGCTTGGTTTCCGTTGATAACCCGATGTATCTGGTGACTTCTCCAACATGTTTCATATTTACCTCTGTTTGTGAAAAAGGGGGCTTCGCGCCCCCTTAATCATTCCCCTAGTCGGATGGTCTAAAGTAGTGACCGCATTTGCAGCGTTTACCTGTACTCTTCTCTCCACAAATCGGGCACTTCTTTTTCTTCTCATCCGCAGGAGGCTTTTCTTTCTCAGACATAGAACCCTCCTTCGGTTATTTCGACTTATTCCCGATTACTCAATCTGGAGCATTATCAAGACATCGCCGTAGTTACCAGAGACTATCATGTGCCCTGCACGTTGCTGTGCGTAACTGGTTCGTACCATAATGCCTCCATCAATGTAGAAAACTACATCAAGGGTGCTTGCTCCGTCACCCGGCCAACTTCCAGTGCTACACATAACCCATAGTGGGCCACGCACTTTGCCCCAAAAGTATTTGCCACTGGCAACGGCAATCTCTGGTATGCAAACAAACGCCACATAAGCAGAAGCGGCACCACCCCAAGCAGATTTCACATTTCCCCAAGGGCTAGGATAAACGTTTACCGTACTGACAATGCAAGCAGCGGTAAAAGGGTCAGCAACAGCACAAGTAATTGAAGTTCCATCACCGGCGGTGCTACTGACAATCTTGCGGAACTGGAATGGGTCTTCTATTGTGGTCATGTACCCATCCTTGTAATAGTCTACGACCCTGGGGTTAGTGGTATCCGCAAATGTGAAGGTCTTATCTCCAATAGCGATTGCTGCTGTAAGAGCAGCTTCGGCACTTTCGCCAGTTAAACCAGCTAGATGCCTATTGGCATTATAAGCACCTGTACCAGCCTTGGTGATAGCTGCACCCGCCTTGCAAAGGCGGTACATACTATTATCAGGCGTCATACCGAGCGTACCTAAACCCACACCAGGTTTATTCGTGTATGCTGTGTGAGCAGCTTCGGGTGTTAAAGTTGCTACGAAAGGAAAACTCATCTTAACCTCCTATGTTAGATTTTATTTTCTTTCCTCGCTTCGGTTTTCTGCCCTTCGACTTGGACTTAGCCGAGCGATGGTAAATCATGTGATGGACAAGTGTATCGGCATCTGGGAAGTCTTTTTGGCAAATCGGGCATCGGAGTATGGGGGTTATCCCATCACTCTTTTGCACAATTTCACCACTTCCGACACCGACTTCATGTGCCTTTGCTTTCATAGGTGCCAACATTGGCGTAAGGTTCCTACGAAAGTAACCGGGGGGTGGACCTAGGTTGCCGTCCGGGTCCTCCAACTTAAAACCCTTTCTTAAATAGAAATTCATCCGGGCAGTATCGCCAGGTAACGGAAGAGTCCAGCCCATAACGTTGTCTCCCTCGTCTTTACGCGGGTCCCAATAACTTCTGCGGTTACTTACCACATCAGTAACAGGCTTAGCCACAAATCCTTTGCTTTTGAGTTCCCTTTCCTGTTCCGGAGTTACGTCTATTTTGGCCAACTTACTCTACCCCCTTATTTTGTTACTACGAAGTTGGAGTTGCGGCAGCAAAAAACATCTCCCTGCCGTAGGCGTCGTCCAGTTCTACCCAATCGCTATCTTGGACATGGACCAGTTCCCAGGCTCTCAAACTCGCGTCTCTCTGGCGCTCTGTATAAGCTGCCTTTGAAACAACGTAACCTAGGGCACTCTTGGAGAATACTGCACCTTTGGCACCACCACCACTCAGAACGGTGATTAAACCATTTCTGAATACGGGAACGCCGAACATGTCTTGAGTACCTGCCCAATAATCCTTCACCATCTGCGCCGAGAAGCCTTCCGGCAAAGGATAAGTGCCCACTTTGGCAACAGTGTCCATCAGGAGTTTAACCTGATAAGGATGCCCGACATAAGCGAATGGTTCCGGAGCTGGTTCACTCTGACCTAGCAACTGCGTGATAGCTGCTGTTAAGTAGCCGGTTGTGATAGTAGTATTGTAAGCCCCAAGTGAGTTAGAAAAGCCATCGAGCAAGTCGAGGCCATCTTTCTCAATCTTGCGCTTCATTGAGTCACCGAGCAAACGGCCCAACATACGCCACACTGACTCATTCATTTGCCGAATGAGTTTATCCGTGATAATGCCCTTTATGCCGATTTCCGCCGTGGTAATATCGGTGTAGGAGTTTGCAATTTGCTGTGCCTGCGTCATATCAACGCCGTCTTGCAAATCCTGGGCATCATCAAAAGCGCTCAACTTCGGTACGGTCAGTGTACTTTGCCCTTCTTCTAGGTCAAAGTGCTCGCAGAGGCCGACCATACAGCCTTTGTGCTCGCGCGTATATCTAGCTTGGCCTATCACGGTTCGTTGCATCTTCTCAAGGTCAGATGTAGTGTAACCTGTGATACCTGTATATGGCATCGAACTAAAACCTCCTCTTTATTTTATTGTAGTTGCACCCCGGCCTTATCCGCAGCAGCTTTATACTTTGGCCAGGTAATCTTACCAGCAACATAGTCCTCTTCTGCCTGTTCAAAACTTTGCGGAACTATTGAACCTTGCGCCTTGTCCGGCACGTGTGCCATCGCCGGCGAACGTTTCGGTGTAGTCCCACTTGGCTTTTGGCCGGGTGACTGCTTCGGCAATCTAGCCAAAACAGACTTGATAATTCTAGCTTTTTGCACCGCTTCCTCAAAAGTCTCAGAGGCCACTAAATCCTCGAGGTAATCCGATGGGATACCCTCTTGAAGTAATAACTCTTTGGACTTTTCCTGTTTCAGAAGCGGTCCAAACTGTTGCATGACCATCATCGCTTGTGCCTCTTTATTCTCAGCCTCTTGTATCAACTTAACCGCATTTCGATTTTCCGGCGTATCTCCAAGTTGCTCTAATAAGTCGGCAGCTTGTCTATCGCGAAAAACCTTTAATTGCTGTGTAAGTTGTCCAATCTGCTCATTCTGATAATTCAGGACATTCGTTTGCCGGTCATGTTTACCCTGTAAACTAGAAAAAGCGGGGTGTGCCTGTATTACCTCTAATGGAAGTTCATTACCACCTTCCGGTTTTCCTTTGGATGCCTCGCCTTCGGGTTGAGTTGTCTCTTTACCGAAAAGTTGCTCTTCGGTATCTTTGGCAAACTCTTCTCCTTGGTCGGCTCCCTTTTGGCCACCCGGGGTTTCCTGTTCTTCCCCAAGAGTATTTTCAGTTACCATTTTTCCCTCCTTCTAATAAATAGCATATCACATAACAACGCTAGTCATTTACTTCCTAACGTCGGTAATTTTCTTTTCGGTGTGGTTCCCGGAGCCGACGGAGTAGTTTGTGTTCTCCGCGGCAAATATCCCGGAGTGTAAATATTACTCGGGGTCGGCACCTTCTCTCTCTCCGGCACCATAGATGGAGTTGCTGTTGGAGTTCTTTGTTGCCTCTCTGTTTGCATGGATATTCCTACCATTTCCGCAAATTCTTCTCTAGCATCTGCCCTTGTATCTCTGATAACTCTGTCTATATAATCAGACTTCGCAACATCACTACCTAGTCTTTTATATGTAGAACTTTCGATAGCAGTGGATAATTCCCGCATCAATGCCTGGCCCACGAAATTCCTGTATTCGTAAATTTGTTGTTCATCCAATTTTGTTGTTCCAATGATGCTACTTGGATAACCAATAGTAATCCCTAATCTTTCCAACTCTTTATCTAGGTCAGTTTGTCTTTCAGGTGAAATATTGAAAGGACTGTACCAGGGTGTTGTCCTTTTTGAAACCTCTCCAAAGATGTTTGTCCTCGGTTTTACTTTCCCTGCCATGCCTGGTATTGCCGTCATTATAGTCTCTGGTATATTACTTGGTTTGCGGTAGGTTGGTTCTGCCGCCTGTGATAAACCACGCATCAAACCACTATAAGGAATAAATCCTGTACTCAATTGCTGAAGTAAATATTCGCCTTCCCCTACAGGGTCTTCAAAAGCTCCTATCAAATTAGCAATGCCACTCATATAGGTTTGACTAATAAGGTTATTACCGATAGTAGAGACGACTTGTTGCGCTTGATTGAAAATATCATCTTTTGACTTCTTATCATTGATAGCTCCCACTATCGCAGCGACTTGTGCTAAAACCTGATTGAAGGGTTCTAGTCTTTGATAGGCTATCCAAACATCACCAATTTTAACAGAGTATGGTTGCTTGCCGGCTCTATAAAAAGCATCACGCTCCAATGTATTTTTAGGTGCAGCCCCAGTAATCTTACCATCTGCCGCATAAATCCCTATCGTAGCGGCTATGGACGAACCCATTACCCACCGGGCAATTTGTTCGGCAGCTTCGGGACTCTTTTGAGCAACATTTTTCCACATTGGAACATTGAAAACAGCGAGTGGTGAACGTTCTAATCCAAATTTAACTAGGTTGGCAGGAGTTCTCAAAAAAGGTATGATAAATCGTAATGGTTGAATACCCCATACCTCAGCATCTCGTAACTTCATCAATTTACTAACCACTGCACCAGGTTCTTGCCGGAAAAGTCTATACTCGGCAATCCTACTAGCTTCTTCCAACATCTCCTCTGTAGGATTCATCATCAATTCGTTCAAACGTGCCAGAAATTTCTCACCCTTCAATCCTTCCTTAGAAGCCACTCGATAGGCCTGTGCTCTCAAAGCCATCATTCTGTTTATTCCCCTGCCGAAAGCATCGGCAGCTTCGAGAAAACGGGTGGGCAATTTAATTACTATGGCGGCTTTTCCTTTGAATGCCTCGGTACGTTGTTCCCATTTACTTAACTGCTCAACGGTTTGCCCGCTTTTTAATGTCTTAAAGGCGGCTCGCACTCCTTCAGGTATACCACGCAGAACACCAAAAATCTCCTGTGCTACCTCACCGAAAAACCTCTGCCTTGGTCTTCTCTGTATAAGAGCTAAGGGGACTTCCACCAAGGCACTTACACCTTTTTCAAATGGGGACATCACCGCAGTTAGTGTATTAGAGACAAAATTGACTATATGCGTCTTAGGATTAGACAGGATGGAATTGTAGAATAGTTCAGTGACATACTCGCCCCACTTCGGGCTCATAAATTTCAGCAATGGTTTCATGGCCTCTTTACCGAATACCTGCTCAAGATATTTGAAGTTCTGCGGAGTTGGTTTTACTCCATCGAGAATATCCCTGAAAGCCCTTTTGACTTCTATTCTGGTATAACCTTGATGCGGTAGAACCTCGCCAAGACCGTCCTTAAACTCGAATTTATCAATGAGGTTGAATAATTCATCTCTTTCACCCTGAGTATATTTGTCATAGGTGGGAGTAAAAGTTGGTTTTTCTACCTTGCCCTTCAATTGCCCTAATTCAGCATACAGTCCTTTTTCTCCACCGCCAGCAACTTCTCCGGCACCTTTAGCGGCACCAAGTCTCTGAGAACGTACCTTATGCAATTTCTCCGCATATTCCGAGGTCAATTTCTTGATAGTAGGTAATATCCCCTGCACTTTTTGTACTGCATTTCCGGTAGGCGGTACAGGTGGAGTCGGTGCAACAGTTGTAGGCGGTGGTTTTGGCGGCGGTTTCATGCCACCAACACCTTCTGATACCTTTTCAGCCGTTACACCTCTCTGTGCCTCAACTGGTGGCATTACAGGGGCTTCAGGAATAATCTCTGTAACCTCTATGCCTCTCCGTGACTTTGGCATTTTTGCAGTTCTCGGTCCTCTGGTTACTACCGTCTTAAAAACCTCACCACCCTGTTGAATATACAACTTGTGAAGCACATCGAAATCATCTTTTAGTTGGTCAATAGCGTTTTTGGTAGCCGTTCCACGGTAACCTAGCTCAGAAAGCATATCATCAGCAGCTATGTCGGTTGGTACCTTGCCTTTATTCGGACCCTTTTGAATGATTGATGTGCTCGAAGGGGCACGACCACCATTCCACTTCTTAAATGTGTCTACCGGCACCGCCTCCGGGAAATCTCCGCGCATTATATAATTACGCCAACTAAGGTCGTTCCAAACAGCTTTCGCCCGATCCTGTAAACCTCCTCGTAATAATCTGCCAGCTTCCTCGGCTGCTCCTGCTTTTTCCAATCCGTATTCCTTGGCCTTTAATGCCGTGTTAAATTCGTCCCACAGGTTTGATATTTGTTGATACCTCTCCGACCCCTTGGTTTCAACACCTCTGATACCCTTTGACAGTATCGCTCCAAGCCGAGCTCGAAAATGCCTCAACTGCTCATAAGTTAAATCATCAATCCTACTCAACACTTCCTCAACCGGTCTATCAAATACTTCGGGGTATTTTGCAGTAGTTTTGGCTAATTGCTTTTCAGCACCCTTGGTTACTTGCTCTAAAGCCACCTTGCCAGTCTTTGCTTCACCACCTATAGGCATAACCCACAATGGCAAAGATGGGATTTCGGTAGCCACCATCTGCCTAATCTTCTCTTGTTTTGTAGCAGATGGTAGACCATAAAGTCCACCGCTAAACGACGATATAATCTGCTCATCAGTTAGGTCTTTATACAATTTGGGATAATTGGTTCGGAGTTTTTCGGTGTCAATGGTTGTCGGTTCTGGGGCAGGCCACCACTCTAATATGCCCTTCCTAACTGGTGCCGCCACACCTGTCTCATAAGGATGCGCGTAACTTGGCACTTTCGCCAACCATCCATACACATCACTCGGAAGTTTGCCTGTAATGTCGGGTTGATACGGTGGTAACTCCACAGGTCTTTCTTGTCCCGTTGCAGGACGCATCTCAACTTGACGTGGTTTATAAGTAGGTGCTTTCACACCCCAACCAGGTTCAGGTGTATAGACCTTAATTTGCTGATAAAGACGTTGAAACTCGTTTGGATTTTCAGCAATAGCGGTTTTCGCCTTTTCACTTAATGGCGGTGTTCTTCGCAACCAACTGATTATCTCATCCCAAATGTCCATGTTTATCTCATCAATAGTTGAGTCTAATCATTCGTGGACTGTAGATGTACTTCTTTTCTCCTCGTTCCGCAGGGGGTTTCGCATACCATTCTCCCTCAAAGTCGTACGATTTCAGCCAGTCCTCCCAGGATTGACCGCCACCGGAAGTTTCCCACTTGCGCCGCAGTTCGGCAAATTTACCGGCTTGACTCCAATAGTCGTTAGCATCAGAATAGAGTTTCATTCCGTCAAGTGTGGCGTAGTATTCCTTCCAACCTTCTAGGTCTTTCTCCTGTTGGAAATCGTAACTTTCCTCACGTTCCTTTTGCCGTTGTGCCGTGGCCTCGTCACTCCAATACCACTCGTTATAAAATCGTTGCTGGTCGATATATCGGTCTTTTTCACTCTGTTGCATTGCAGATTGCGGCGGGTAGTTAATATCCCAAGAACCTTTATTTACCGCCTCCCCTCTTTCGTTAAACTTCCAAAATTCCGTCTTGAGTGTGATTTCGCCACCGCCGTCAATTATGTTTTGCCACTCGGCAGGACTCATCTGGGCCAACTGCGACTTCAATCCTTCGATATTGGCATACGTTAATGAGTTAAGGGATGCAGGGTCATAAGTTATCTGCGCTCCGTTAGATTGCGCTTGTTGTATTCCAGCCGTTACCTCATCTTGATATTTCTGTGACCGATAACCGGTATCGTAAAGAGTTGCAAAATCAGGACCGCGCACCATCGCGTCAAGTCGTTCCTGTGAAATAGTCGGCGGTAATTTCGTCGGGTCTTGAGAGGCCACCTGCGTTATCACCTTGCCAAGACTTGCATCTTTAAGGGTTTCTGTCCATTGTTGGTCGTACTTGTCCCGCATAAGCATTTCACTTACTAAGGCCTCATGTGTCTCTGGGTCTTTACTTATTTGCTCAGGAGTGTAAAAGCCATCCTTGGCATCACTCGTGAACGCATCCCAGAAGTCTTCAGATGCTTTCGTGCCTTCTGTGTTTAACTTTCCCCCATCATAAAGTTCGGGATGCGTTGCAGGGTCAAATAAGGTCTTGAAATAGCCTTGTATGTATTCAGGGGTGTTAAGTTGTTCTGGTGTTGGTGCTCCCATCATTGCACCGCCTTCCCACCAATATTTTTGTCCGGGTATAACTGCCGTTTCCGCCATTTTTAGCCCCGAAGTTGGAACCCCACCATATCCTGCATACGCTCCTCCTAATGGACGTCCCATACTTGCCCATTCCTCGGGAGTGAAACCTTTTTGTTCGCCTGCCACTGTACCTTGCCCCTGTACTGCACCACCAGGAGCAGTAACATTTTCTGAACCTTGTGCCTGTGCCACAGGTGCCACACCACCCGCAAGTCCCGCTTTATGACTACCCATCCAATCCTGTATTGAACCTAACAAAGATTGTCCTTGCTGTGATTGTCCGAAAACATCTTTGGCAGATTGCCAAGTTCCAACCTGTGCTGGTTGCTGTGGAGAAAACCAGTTCTTTAAGGTATCCCATGCGGTTGGTTGTTGCGTTGGCATTTGACCAATTGGCGCAGTTCCCGCCATAACTGGTGCTCCTGTCCCCAACCAGGAATATTGATTCTTCAAGGCGGCAACCCGGTCTAATTGTTCCTGATATGAGGGAGTTAAACCAGGTTGATAAGGAACATATCCTTGTCCCTGCACATAGGCCTGGGTAGGTGCAGCCCTCAAATATGATGTGACCCTTTCAGCTTCCGCCTTTCGTTGCAGGTAATCCGCCTCAGTGGGTTGTGGTGTAACATAAGTAGGTGATACATACCCTGCGATTTTGGCGAGTTGGGCGGCTAAATCATAGTAAGTAGGCGTAGGTGCAGGAGTTGGAGTCACATATCCCTGCCCCGCCACATAGGTTTTTCCTGCGGCCTTGGCAGCAGTATAAGTAGCCAAACCAGCGGGAGTTACATATTGAGGTGCAGGAGTATAGGAAGCTGGTTTCGGTATGCCATAAGCTTTAGCAGCCACAGGATTAGTTGCCCAGGCCTTTTTGGGGTCAATGTATAAGTTCATTTAGAACCTCCTCGATGTTCTCGTTCTCCGTTTCAGCGATTTATTTGTGATATTCTGTGGCAATGCCTGAGTCCAGGATTGAGTACCTGGCTTTCGATTGCCAAAAACACCAGTAAGTTGCTGGGAAAGTGCCTGAGTAAGATATGGAGATAGCCAACTCATCAGTGACTCAAGTGGTTGCAAATTCTGTTGTCCTGGGGACTGACCAAGCCAGCCACTAAGTTGAGCACTCAACGGTTGCGTCTGTTGCGCCGTTGTTTGAATACCACCTACTCGGCCTGTGGTTTGCTGCATCGGATTTGACACAGGTTGAGGCATCCCGGGAGTAGACGGAGAGGCAGTACTTAACTTTTTTAACCAATCATTTGTTCTAAAATTCATCGGACTTACCTCCTAGTTGGTGCCGGCGGTCCAGCTATCAGTGTCCTCGGTTGTTGCGTTGCTGCTGGTGCCCTCGGTCCACTAAAACCTTCTGGTAATGCTGGCGCCGGCGTTGGTGCTTCACCTGGCGGGAGAGCTCTTTGCGGAGTTCCTGGTTGACCTGCCGGCAACATGGCCTGCTGCTGCTGTTGCATTTGCTCCATCATTAAAGCCTTCTCCAATTCGGTTGATAGTATATCGGCGTACATATCGTTGCCACGTTTCCGATACGCCTTAATTATCTCGAGCAGCATAATCTTCGGACTCAGTTCTTTGCCTTGCATGATTAACTTGCGGTCCTCAATGCCTGCCGGGTCTTGGAATTTCATAATTTCCTTATCAATAAACTCGTCGTCCGCCAGCCCCGCCGACTTCATCATCTGCGCCTTGGCTATATTGGCAGCCTCTTCCTGTGGAGTTATTGACAGAAATTCAAAGCGTATCTCATGGTTAGATGAAATATCGTCCGGCTCTATAGTCTTAAAAAAGTGTTTACCTTTGGTATCATAGCCTACCGCTTCCCATGCTTCGTCGTAAGACATAAATTGCTCTTCTACCATGCGAGCAGCTCTTTGAAATACTCTACCGAGTGTGTCCAGTATCGGAGTGATAATCTTGCCCAATCCTTGTTTGAGTTCCTCGAGCGCATTACCCGAGAGTTCTTGGCCTTTCCAGAGTTGGCCATACGTCACCCAGGATATGCCACCACGCTGTACGGCCGCTGCAATCTGGCCGAATAACTCCGGAGTACTCCGCGCTATATCAGCCGGTTGCACCGGCACCCAAGACGAGCCGATGGGCAGTTTCATGGCAGTACCACTACCTTAGGGTAACTCTTCGACGTTGATAGTATCGTCGTCCGTTACAACAAAACCACCGGGCTTATGTGCCTTAACTACGAGTGATAACCATATACTCAAAATCTTATTGAGCACCGGGTACAATTTTCTGTTAGCTGCATAGACTGACTCGCCCCATCCTCTTAAATGTTTCTTTGCAGAACTCATATCGCTGCCCATCACCTTCGGCTGATTAGAGCATGGAAAGATAATAAATGGCGGATAGCCGATATTGTGTGGGTATCTCTCAATTTCTTTGTCATCTAACAGGATTACATTCGCTTTCTCGCTCCAAAAATCAGTAATCTTACCAACCTCGCCGTCCGCCCTCTTACCGTAGTCAAGTAATATATCTTCCGCAGTTCTCCACGTCTCCTGTGCTACCCATATAAAACCACCCATACCAACACCCCATTTCATTTCTCGCGGGTCTAATGCCATAAGGCCCGGCACCAATTTACCATTTGCGTCTCGGTAAATGGTTACACGAAGCACCATCCAACCCCGGACGGCGCCATAGAATGAAAGCGCCTGTTTCAATTGCGACATGAGCATTTGGCCAAGCCACTCGTCCGCAGACTTCAAAAAGGACAGGTGGAATTGCTCAATAACGGCGTTCTGGTCCTGGTCCTGTTCCTCGGTTTCAACGGTGAGCATGAGGATAGAACCATTGCAAAGTTGAATTACCATGTCTCCCATGTGGCGCGGTTCATTGAAGGTCATACTGTCGCTGAAAATATCGAGTTCAAAATCCTCGAGCTCGTAGAGTTTCATATCCTCGTCCTGACGCTCGTGTAGGCCTTTGTGGACACTATCGAAATTCTCAATTAGTTTCTTGATAGTGCCTTCGTCGAACTTACGTTCTTGTAAGCCTTTGGCTATGCTTTCGTTTTCGGTTGTTTCAACGTCACGAGCGATTATTTCAGCTTCCGGCGCATCACCTATACTCGTGGCCGAAAACTGGCTATCGCTGTATTGCTTTGGCATGGTGTTTACCCTCCCATTCAGATAACGGTACTAATCTACCTTGCCTACCACGTGGTACTAATAGCTTACCATATTGACTCTCTCTCTTCTTAATTGTATACCCTAACCGGCTTACGCAGTAGTAGAGCAACGCCTTGGTAGAATGGCAATTAGACTCAAGCGGTTTATTTGTCTGTAGGTTTCTTTGCCAGGGTCCGCCACCGATAACAGGACTCGGCCCACCACCGAGCTCCGATATAATTCCATAGCATGAATAGTTGAACACAATCTTGCAGAAACCGGTACGCCGGTCCGGGAGCATCAGGCCACGGAGTAATTCAATCCCACCCTCAACATCGGTAACCTTTTTACACTTAAGCAACACACCGGTTAGTTTCTTCCACACTTCAATCGGCGCCGGCATCGCAGCGTGTCCCTTGCCGGCTATATCAATGGCGCCATCGGAAAAGGCCTTGCCCCATTGTTTCTCGCGCTGCATCTTTTCAATTATTTCCTCAGTAGTGATGTGCTGCAAATACATTTCATCCACGACTTGTAGCTGTCCACCCTCCATCATCTGAATAGCAAGGACAGCATGAGCCCCAGGTACACCATAACCCGGATCCACGGCTATGTCCACCGGGAATTTATCATTGTACGGATATTCGCCTACATGATACTCAATATTAAACTCAGGTATCACCATACCTGCCGGCTTTACTCGACGACCAGCGTAGCGCTCCATGCAAATATCAGGCGGCGTATTGCTGTTATACCATAGGTCGTGGAGTTCTTTGCCCACGTTTTTAACAACCGTTCCATCGGTGAGCACAATCTGATAATTGCCAAGTTTGTACTTTGCCGTGTTGGACCAGGTTGGCATGACAAAACTCTTTCCATCCTCAACATTGTAGCCGCTCCACTTCTCCACCAGTTCCGGCCACCAACCGAGACTACCCTCGTAAGTACCGGACAATAATAAGTCGCCTTGCTCACGAGTGATACGGCCACGGAGTCTTTGGTATGATGCGAGTGACTGTCTGGCTGCCTCGCACATAATAATCAAGTCCGGAGACTCACGGCCTATTTTAGTTACATCTTTAGTCGCTACCGTGTAGACATGGCACCCGGTTATTGCCTTGAAATGGCATTGGCCTTCTGACGGAAAGGAAATATCACGCGGAGCAACTATGCCGAGAGTCTTACCCCACTCCGCCATATACTCAAACTCTTTGCGGCTATCCAGAAACTCGTCGCCACACAACCAAATCAGTTTGCTAATGTCCAGGTATTCCATGGCTCGCATGGCGCAACATTCAGACTTACCGCTACCTTCACCGCCGGCTATGGCGATAAAGCGATTATCAGCCACCATAATAGGCAATTGTCCCGCTTTAGGTTGCCATTGCAAGGCATCCCATATCATCTTGCGAACGGCCATACGGTTATCTGATGTCAGTATAGGAATGATTCACCTGCCACCGTAGTAAACGGATTTCCTTTTTCAGTTCCTCAATTTGTTGATTTCGGCCATCGATTAGTCCTCTCTAAGCCAACTTTGTTGTATGCAATGCTGTTTAACGATTTCGCATATAGCCACAACTGTGGTGTCGGTGGCTTTCACGAAACGGTAACTTATCGTGCCATTAGTATTTCGCCAGGCGACAAGTAGACCGTCAATACTAGCTCGCTTTGACTGTACTTCCGCCAGGAGTTCGTTTATATCATTCGCCTCAATAACATCATCAACGGTTACCTTACTTGCCGGAAGCCGGCCCAGGTCAATCACGCGTCGCGCTTTCTTTTTGACTTCTACGTTCTTACGTTTAGTCATCAGTATTTATTCAAATCCATGTCTGCAGGCGTCACATACTGCGCACCTTCCGGCTCCCACCGCTTGTTTACCTTGAGGTTCATGCCACACTTCGGACAGGGCGTCATTATTGATTCTGCCTCTGTGTCAAAGACCTCGCCGCAACCGTGACAACGTACTTTTTTCTTGTTTGGCATTAAAGACCTCCTACTTTTCGCTGCACTTTTTGTTGGTGCACCTCCAAAGAATCTCGGTTTTGCCGAGAAACATTGGGCGTTCAACCTTCTCCATCATCTTCCCGCAATCCGGACATTGTGCCCCTCTGATTTTGTCCTTGGTTCGTTTCATCGTTTCTTGCCTCTCTTCCTGCTAGATTTTCTCGACCTGGCTGGTAGTTTCTTACCGCCTGCCTCGTGCAGATGCGACTCGAGCTCCGCCTGGGTAATGCCGGGCATACGTCCCTTCTTCCCTTTCCTGCGCCGAGCCAACTCAGCACCCATCAAGCCTCGTTGCGCCTCACTCGTTATTGGTGTGTGTCGCTTACCGTGACATAGTTTCCCTGTCATATCAACCTCCCTCTGTTATAAATTGCCTCGCAATCTCACATAATGCCGCAAACACGGCATCCTTGTCTCGTTCTAATTTGTCCAACTGGCAATATGGCACGAGGTCAGGATGGATACGTTTTTCTCGGTCATATATTTCGCCGTAAACCCACCCCATTGCCAAGTACGATTGCATCCAACTACCATGCAACTCTTCGGGAGAAGATGAACGTTGCTCTCCACATTGCCGTTCAATTACCTTGATAAACTGGTCTTTGAAATCTTGCTCTCGTTCATTCCAGAGCACAGGAATAATTGGAGCTTGTGCTGCTTCTGCTGCGAGTCTTGCAGCATCATAAACGAATTGTGCACGCCGTTCATTGATATTCATATTATCAATCTCCCTCCGACTTAATATACGTTGGCGGGTACTTCCACTTCAAGTACCGCCTGTGAACCCAGACGGCCGGCCAGGTGACCGCACGCAAAATTTTTGGCAGTCCTACCCACCACGCCGGCATCCACTCCCCGGCACGCGCAAAGTCCGGCGGCACAATCGCGGCCTGGCCATACAACGTTACGTCCATGTTAAATCGTTCCAGAATTTCCGGCGGGGGTAAGGACTCCACTCCCGCGCCGATGCCCAGACACGCTGGGTTCACCACCGGTTCCGCGCTGGCAATCAAATTTTGGAGCCGCTTTCTCTCCCTCTTCCGCCACCGCTGCCGCTTCTCCCTTGCCCGCTTCCGCTCCTTTAACCTGCTCACCTTGTCCTCCTTCTTCATGTCTACCTAGTTTCCTACCTGCCTACTTGTTGACTTCTTTTTGTTTTAAGGTTTCGGCGAGGGTGGAGCCAATCTCTCCTCCCCACCCACAATGTACCTAGGCCTTCATCAATACTAACGTTCTCCACCCACGAATTTCTCGCTGCGCTCTGCCACGCCTGCCGTCTCTTCAATGACTTCCCCTTCTACTGGTTCTACCTGGTCTGCTGGGTTCGCAGAAATACCAATCTGCGAAGTGGCAAGCTGCCGTCTCTCTTTTGTCTTGGCTATAAGCTCGAAGATTGGCCGGCGCCTGGGTGCTGTGCTGAGTCTCTCTGTAGCTTCGCTGCGCTTCGCTGGCGCTGGTATAAGCGCCTGGCCTGGCTCTTCTATCACTGTTGGCTCTTTGGCGATGTCTTCTATCTCTCTGAACTCACCATCTACCACACGAGCTGTCCTGGCTCGTTGTAGTCTCTCGATGAATACGACGCCGGCCTGCTGTATATCCAAGCTACTGTGCTGGCCGAACTTCTCCCACTTGGTACGCTCAAGTATCCAAGCGTTAGCCGTCCAGTCCGCGGGCTTCCATCGTTCTATTGTCTCGGTCTTGTTACTGCCGTCCTTGAGCGTGTGCTCGATTGTCCGCTTCTCAATCAGTGTCGGTTTAGAGCCAGCGTCCGCTATTAGTCCCAGAAGTCCACTTTCGCTCTCTGCACGTGTACGTTTTATGGAATCAAAGAACTCAATATATCTTTCCCCCTCTTCCCCTATAGTATCTCCTGTTATTAACTTAGTTAAATAGCCTTCTGCTTTATTCAGCCAGTTATAGAATGTTGTTTCGGAAACGCCGGCCTGATCGCAGGCCGTGGAAGCGTAGTTATGTTTTTTGAGTTCTTCTATTATGACTGCGACTCTATCCGGCGTGAACTTAGTCGGCTGCCCTGGTTTACCTTTCGCCATATCTCTATTATACCCATTCCCAGCGCCAACTGTTTAATCCCAGGTGGCCAGGTACGTTTACCCCTCATAAACGGTTTAACGGCCTCCCTTGCTCACCACAGAGCGTCGGTTTAAGGCCGTTGGCAGCCACCGGCAACAGTTCCGAAGCTAACAGCTAGCTGCACAGCCCCGGACCTGACCCCCCTCTGTTCTCTCTCTTTTTTTCCTGCTTCACTCGTGGCTAGAGTTGACATACTTAGGAAAATAGTTTTATAATTAGGTATGCTCGTATTGCGGAGTACGGGCAAATAAACGAAAGGAGAGCGAGAATGCAGTCTTACAAATCATCGCTGAGAGAATCTATCCAGAAACTGGAAGCCGAAAAGAAACGCCGGCCATTGACTGAGAAAGAACAGGAGGACCTGCAAGAGCTGTACTACAAGCTCGATTGTCACCAGACGTACTTGAATGAGTCAGGCCAAGCGTATGAGAACCAGTAATAAGTTAGTCGGCTACCATGGGAATTAAAAGGAGAACGAGACAATGCGACAGGATAAGAAAACCCACACCTGCCCGGTATGCGGAAAACCTACAAGCAAGTACCAGCTCAAGAAGTACCGTCGTTGCCATGAGTGCAGCCAGAAAGGAGGTGAGACACAATGAAAGTTATATTGGTTATCTTCACTGTCTTATTCTTTGCTGCTTTGCTCTACGTGATAGCTTCCGCTATTAGTGCGCTGCGACAACGTGTCAAAGAGTGGCGGCAGATAAATAAAGACGTGAAGAGAGGGGAAGAGCCGTGGCGGAAGAGCTAACGCCCAGGATTGGCCATGACTGCGGAGAGCAGGCAGACCAGGACGGCCAGCGCCACTACTACGAGACGCAGCCGAGTAAGACCGTTCAGGCCGTAGCTCAAAACATCGAGCAGCACCGGGGCATATTACAGCGCATCGGAGCGGAGACATACCACCGTTTCATTTTTAACCTGGTTTGCAATCCTTTCCGGCGCGATGATTGGAGCAGGAGACTATAAAACGAAAGGAGATAAGAAGATGAAAACTTATGAGGAAGTCGCAACTGTCTACCAAATGGACGACATAATGAAATCAAGATTTATAACGTACATGAAAACAAGATGGACTGACACCGAAGAGCAAAAGTGTTCTGATGGTTATGCTCAAGAATGGGCTAATAGATTTATTCAAGGTTTGGAGTTTGCATGCTCTGATAGCACAGGACAGGCTATTTTAAAGGCAATGAGCAAGGGAGAATGAAAATGGAAAAGCACATACTCACCAAGGAGCAGCGAGAAGCAGGCCTGGACACCCACGAGGACGACCACAACCTTTACATTACCGATACCGCAACTGGCGAGACGGTGGCCGTCCTGGGGAACCATGCCACCATCAAAGAGATACACATAGCAGCTAATTATTACCTTATCGAGAAAGCGAGGGGGCACAATGGAAATAGTCAAGCGTAACGTCGCAAAAGTAGGAGAGCGTCTAATGGTGGCGCTGGACAAAAACTGGTGCAGAGAGCACGACATCAAAAAAGGTGACGAGCTCGAAGTGATAATAGTTCCTAATGGTTTCTGTGTTCTCGCACCGGAGAAGGAGAAGAACTTAATATGAAACAACTTAACATCGAAATAGATGACGACCTTTATAAAAAGGTCAAGTATGCCTGCGTCGAGGACGGGACGAACCTTAAAAAGTGGGTGAGCGCAGCCCTGGAGCTGGCGCTGGACTTCGACCAGGTAGCCATGACACGGTGTGGAGAGCTTGGGTGGATACCAGGGGCACCACCCGGAGTAGGGGGAGTCCAAGAACCCGTTGAGGTAATTGACGAACCGCCACCATCAAAGCTCAAACGAGTCAATAAATCGTAGCAGCTCCGCAGCTTGGCCGTGTAAAATAGGTGGTTCGGAAAAATAACTAGAGTCCGAGTCACCTATTTTTCTTGGCGAATAATCCGAGTGGTCAGATATGATATTGTAAATATCGAGACAGACTTTCAAATCCTGGCACGGAGTCCCACAGTCTATACCCTGCGTCTCGGCGCAATCGGCACAAATATCAAACAACGGCAGAAAAGCCAAATAATCAGCAGCCGGCAGCCAGCTTTTTTGATTGAAGAAGAGCCAGCCACGTAAACGTTTGTCAAGCTTCTGGCCGGTATGTAGACGGTAGAGATTTAAGAGACGACGGCAGAAAACGTACTGCCTATCGGTTAGTTTCCAATTACCCTTGAGTTTACCCATGAGCGCTACCGCTATAACCATGAGTAAAGAATCCCTTTCTTAAATATACTTCAGCGTCAACCCTTTGTAAAATAGAGGCGTTAAAGTCCTAGCTCTAACTGGACTTCGCCTTCCCGTCTTTCTTTTTCCGCAAGTTGCTTCACTCGTTCGGTAAGTTCCACGGCTCGCTCGTCTACTAATATAATATCCTGCTCAATCTCTTCCCTGACGGCTAGTTGCTCTTCAATCCGAATGTCTATACCTACAAAGGCATCGGCATATTTGTCATAGGCTGCCCAGGCAGGATTCTCAGACTGTTTCCTTTCCAATCGCCTTAGCCGCTTTTTGGTCAATTTCAAAGACTCATCAAGTTCTCTTCTAACTTGGTTACAATCTTCAATGGTAAATTTCTTAAGTAATCTCTTGTCTAGCATCGCTTCAACCCCACAACCCCTTGACTACAGCGTTTGACTGCTATTTTCGGCTTGTCCACCATTGATATAATTCCTCGCCTGTTTCAAAGCAATGTTTCAATGGTTTACCCTTCCTAGTCATATTTCCATTGGCTTTATGTCTCATTACAATACGTTCACAAGCCCGCTTCCAGTTAGCTACTATCTTTGGAAAGTAAAGTTCCTCTCGTTCTATTTGCCGAGAAAAGGGGCATAACACACAACCAAGTCGTTTGAATCCTTCATCGTAAAGCGAACAATAGGGCAGGTTGTTTTCTCGGATATATTGCCAGATGTCAAAGTTGTCGAAATTGATGATGGGGCGTAAAAAGGTTTTAGTCGATTGGCGATATGGACTCTTGGCACGCTGTTCAGGAGTTTCCACATAACATTGTTTCCTTCGTTTGCCACCTTCTGCTCTGCGATTCCCCATTATTATTGTTCGCCCATTCCCGCCTGCCTCCTTGATAATTTCACAACACCA
>Ga0315275_10000951_pt1 | contig 24664 bp, 21 predicted proteins | sample YL17G03_0_MG_FD_205557 | JGI IMG/M metagenome (GOLD analysis project Ga0315275, IMG submission 205557) | Sediment microbial communities from Yellowstone Lake, YNP, Wyoming, USA - YL17G03_0 | ecosystem: Environmental > Aquatic > Freshwater > Lake > Sediment | place: USA: Wyoming | collected...
GCGAGAACGCGAATATCGAAACTGGGAACCGGAAACGGGAAACAGGGAACTCTTATGGGAATGGGGAAGGGGGCGTACCTCAAGCGCATAACCACCAGCATGCAGAAGTGGCGCACCGTTGAGGTCAACGAGAAGCTTGACGGGAGCTCCCCGCCTTCTGTTTTCATCGGAGCCTATGGCTATCCGAAGGTCGCCATAGGGCCCATGCTCAGCCCTATGCAAGGCGATACCGCTGTCATGGACAGGCCCGAGGGCTGGATACCTTCGAGGAAAACCCAGGACGACATCATCGGGTTCAGGCTCAATCTTGTCAGGGGAAAGCAGGATGTCGGAATCAAGGACCTGGACAACAAGCTGGTGCAGAAACTCCAGGAGATATCCTTGGCTGAGAAATCCGTGGAGAGCGAAGCGGACTTCAGGTACAAGCCGAAAGGATTCACGTTCGACGAGGAGCACCAGCCATTCGGGCCGAGCGCTCCTTTGGAAAGGTTCGACATAGGCAATGTGAGATGGGAGAAGCATCTCCAGGGTGCTTTCTATGACACAGACCTGAAGGCGGGGGAAGCAGTGACCGATTTATACAAGGATGGCGTGCTTTTCTCCCAGATACAGAAGGCGTTCTCAACCGGCACCATGGGCATGGGGAAGAACAGGAGGCTGGTGCCCACAAGATGGTCCATAACAGCGGTGGACAGCGCATTGGCGGACCATCTCTACGAGCAGGTCATCTACTATGACATCATTGACAGCTTCCAGGTCTATGAATTCTCAAGCCTGAACAACTATTACGCAGTGATACTGACGCCTACACCATGGCAGTATGAATGGCTGGAGGCCTTCATCCATGTTCTTGGCAAGGAGGAGTACGTCTTCGCTGACAGGGAATGGACCAAAGGCAAGAAGGAATACTCCACTGTGGGCGGATGTTATTATAGTTGCAAATTCGGCGTGCTTGAGGCCCTGGAAAGGATGAAGAAACAGGCAGGAGCGATAGTTCTGCGCGAGGCGTATGAAGGCTATGTGCCCCTGGGCGTTTTCAATGTGCGTGAAAATGTCCGCAATGCTTTGAAGCAGCCGCACAGGGAGTTCGGAAGCTTCAGGGACGCGCTATCCTATGTGTCCACGAAGCTGAGGCTTCCTGTCTCACGGTTCGTGGACCAGGGCGTGATGATAAGGGAGATGCTGACCAGCAGGCAGACCACGCTGGGTGCTTTCTGAAAAAGGAAAAATCAGGCCTTAAAGAAAAATCAGACTCTGAAGATTCAGGCTCTGAAGAAAATTCAGGCCTTGACTAGCGCGTACTTCTTCTCGATGTTGATGAAGGACAGGTCAGTCTGTGTGGACAATGCCTGGAGGAGCGTGTTTGCCACACAATAGGAGACCGCTATGCCTGCAGCGAACGCGAACCTTTCCATCGCGACCACCGGAAGGAGGCCAATCCAGGAAGCGGCCGGTATGCTGAACGCATAGAGATATGCCACGCTGCCGACCGCATGTGCCGTGAATGTGGCTCCCAGACTGCGGGCGATGATGTTCTGCTTGTAGAACGTCGCCCCTATCGGGATGAGCCAGTAGAGGGCGTACACCCAGGCCTGCTGGCCGATTGGATTTAGCCAGAAAAGGAGCATGCAGATGGCTGCGACCAGGGCAGTCGCCTTGTTCTTGCTGCCGAAATAGATAGCTGCGAACGCCATCGTGAAGAAACTCACGATTATTGGGAGTTCAAGCGCCTTGCCTGTGAGAATGAAGTTGGAGAGTGAGACCAGAAGGACTGATACCACACCGAGCGCGGGACCAAATATGCCTGCGGCCATTGGGCCTATGAACTGGAACAGCGTGAATTTCGCATCGAACTTGACGCCTATTATGGCCGAGTAGTTCACCTGGTAAAGTAAAAGCCCGATCAACGAAAATATCAGAAGGAACGCGACACTCCTAGTACTGAGGTCCAAACCAAAAATCTTCATAGGTCCACCGTCTCTCTCAGCGATTATGCCCGGGCGTTCCGAGCAAACTTTAATTACAAGCATAGTCCATTTAAACCATAGCGATTTCCCGGGTTTTCATATGACGAAGAAGGCGCAGATGGACGCGGTCACTGCATATCTCCAGTCCCTGAACCGGATGGGAGCCAAGCTCGGGCTGGAAAGGATAACAAAACTGCTTGACGCGCTCGATAATCCTCAGGGCAGCTTCAAGACCGTGATTGTTGGCGGGACGAGCGGCAAGGGCTCCACTGCGGCCATGGTAGCTTCCGTGCTTTCTGAGGCGGGATACAAAACAGGGAGATACACTAGCCCGCATCTCGCGAGCATCACCGAACGCATTGTTGTTGATGGGAAGGAGATAAGCGAAAAAGATTTCGCGAAGATGATAATGAAAGTGCGGGAAAAAATAGAAACAACAACAAAAACTGAACGCGAACGCGCGATTGAATGCGAGCGCGCGGGTGGTGGGATGGGAAGCGAACGCGGGATTGGACGCGGGACTGGTATTGTTTTGGGTGGTGTTTTCGACCATCCGACTTTTTTTGAGGTCGTCACTGCAACCGCATTCTGCTATTTCAGGGAGAAAAAAATCGATATCGCAGTGCTTGAGGTGGGTCTGGGGGGGAGATTGGACGCCACGAACACCACGAGCGATGGGAATACGCTCGCTTCTGTGATAACCAACATCTCGCTCGAGCATACCGCCATACTCGGCGATACGATAGCGAAGATAGCCTATGAGAAGGCAGGCATAATAAAAAACAACGGAATGCTCGTGACCGCTTCGCGGGAACGCGAGGCGCTTGGTGTTTTTGGGAAGATTTGCGGCGAGCGGAACGCGAGGATGATTGTTGCAGGGAAGGATATCGCGGTGAAACGGACAGACGCGGATTTGGGTGGTCAGTGTTTTGATGTCGAGTTTGCGGGCCGGAGATATGCGGATCTGCATATCCCCCTGCTCGGAAAGCACCAGCTGGAGAACGCGGCCTGCGCAATCGGGGCGATAGGCGCAGTCAGATTGCGCGGAATGAAGGTGGATGACAGAGCTGTGGCGCGCGGCCTTGAGAAAACAAAATGGCCGGGAAGGATGGAAATCGTCCAGAGGAAGCCGCTCGTGATGCTGGACGGCGCCAAGGATTCCGCAGCGATGGCAATGCTGGCGGAAGCCGTGAAGGAAGACATCGCATACCGGAAGCTCATCCTGGTCATCGGCATATCTTCTGACAAGGACATTACTGGCATGGTGGGTGCCATAGCGCCGCTCGCTGACAAGGCGATCATCACCACGCATAAGGTCGCAGGGAGGGGAGCGTACACACGGACAATCGCGCGCGAGATGGACAGACATGGTGTGGCGCATGAATCGGTGCCTGATGCCAGGGACGCAGTCAGGGAAGCGCTCTCGCTTGCCGGTGAAAAAGACCTTGTCCTGGTCACTGGCTCGCTTTTCACGGTGGCAGAGGCAAGAGAGCTCTGGCATATGAAAGCGTCCAGATGGGGCAGGGAACTGAGCGAGACCCCGAAAAAATGAGCCGCCCGCAGCAGAAGTTTTAAAGCTTGAGCAGCGTATCCTCTCCATGAACATCCGCTATCTACTCGTGCTCGCCATGCTTTCCTACCTGATGGCAGGAGTTTTCGCAGACTGTGTGGGATATACCGATTCGTTCGATGTACGGGTGCTTGACCCCAATTTCAGGCCCATAGAGGGCGCGGCCGTAACGGTCACGTTCGACAGGGGCACATCCTTCGGCGAACAGTATTTCACCACGACGCCCAGATACACCGATGCGCGGGGGATAGTGCACTTCGACATAATGAACCAGGGTAACGAGATGACCCCCAGGGAGATAGACTGCGGGATAGTGATAGATGTCTCTGTGGGCGGCGCTGATGCTGGGGAGAGCATAGAAGCGAATATACACGGCAATATTGTGGACGTGACCATGGCAGAGGTCTACCCGCTCAGGTTCTATGTGAAGGACCAGCTGGGGGTGCCCCTTACGAACGCCTCGGTGACTGTCGCGGGCATCACCAACAGGACGGACAGCAAAGGCCTGGTGAGATACAACTTCGTGGCGGGCGATTACGATTACCTGGCCAACTACCTGGACGCCCAGGAGGCAGGCACCCTTACCATCGCCAATGATACGATGTTCGAGGTGATATTCGCCCATTACGCGGTGAGCATCACGGTGACTGATGATGCAGGCGAACCGCTCAACTGCACGCTCACGATAATAAACCAGACATTAGAGTTGCCTGACGGCAAATACCAGAACGGCATGATATTCGGGGAGGAGATACCATATAGTATGGGGTATGCCGGGCTGGTACGGGAAGGAACCATAATGGCAGCCGCAGTGCCGGACACCACTATAGTGTATGATACGCACGCGCCCCTTTTCGGCGATATCGTCCCTGGCGAGGTCGGCGGCAAGCCGCAGCTGACGATAATCGTCACAGACCCGAACGAGCACGCCAGCGGGATAGACCCGTCCGGTGTGAGGGTGCAGTACAAGGTGGAGCCGTCCGATGAGACGACGCCGTGGGGCGATGCTGTGATGTTCACGAGCGGCCGCAACAAATTCACTGCCCAGTTCCCGGACCTGCCCCCCGACGCCATCGTGCGCTTCAAGGTGGAGGCCAGGGACCAGGATGGGAACAGAGCCAGTATCGAGGGCAAATTCTCCACATTATCGCTTTTACCGACCCAGAATGATACGCAAAACAATACACAAAACAATACGGAAAACCAGACAGGGCCACAGGAACCTCCGGAAGATGGTCAGGGAATACCATTTCTATACATATTTGGTGGTATAATTATCCTGGTTTTGGCGATTTATGTGGTATTCCGACTTAAGACAAAAGTCACCAAGGGGTCCTGAAAAGGACTAGCTTTATAAATTGTGTGTTTTATAACTATAATCACTGAGATTCATAAACTACAATAAAATGGAATAATGTGTGAAGGTGTTAAACCATGCCCCGCGGAAAGAAGATAATAATCGAGACTGAAGTGGACGACGACTTCGTGGACAGGTTCAAGGCTATCGATTTGGACGAGATAAAGAAAGACCGCGATGTGACTGAACGCGGCTTGTCCTCGTCTGTAGCGAACGTCTTCAAGGTGGCCCAGAACCTTTACAGGCAGAAGGCCAGCGAGGAGGAGCTTGAGGGTAAGCATGAGCTCTTCTCTGTCAGGTCGGCATACGACTACCTCAAGGACAACAGCGTATTCATCTCTTTCAGGGCATTCGGCGGAAGGATAGAGAGGGGCACGATTCCTTTCGTGAAGGTCGGCAGGAAGAGGTACATCCCGAAGAGCGTGCTTGACGACATAACCAACACCAAGAGCGAGTTCCATACGGTCAAGGAGGCTTTCGAGGAGTACAGGAAGGCCAACCAGGACATCAATTTCAGGGCCTTCATAGGAAGGATAGAGAAGGGCTCCATCCCGTCTGTGAAGTTCGGGACCAGGAGGCTTGTGCCGAGGGAGGCCATCGAGGCGCTTACCCACATAAGCAGCGATTACTTCTCTGTCAGCGAGGCCATAAAGGAGCTCCACAAGGGCGGCATCAGGATAAAGAGGAACGCCTTCGAGAGGCGCCTCGACCGCGGAAGGATCCCGCACGTCAAGATAGGCGGCAGGAGATTCATCCACGAGGACGTGATGCAGGAGCTTGTGGACAAGGAGATAAGCCTCAAGAAGTAGGTCCTTTGCTTTTCTTATCGGTTTTTCAGCTCGGTTCAGAAGTTTTATTACCCTTCTTCAATATACAGGACTGATGGTCACTATCAGGAGGCGCGCTTTCTTCATAGACGCGGGTTACACCGTGAAGAACGGCAAAACCTACGTTTCGCTCATCCTCAAAGGCAGGAAGACAGTGCGCCTGTACTACCAGTACGACCCGTATTTCATCGTGGAGGCGCCAATCGGCAAGAAAGACGACTTGATGGCCATACGGACACGCGGAAGGCGCGGGGAGGAGATAACGCCCCTCCGCGTGGAGGAGGTCGAGAAGAAGGTGGGGCTGGAAAAAAGGAAGGTGCTCAAGCTCTACTGCAGGGAGCCTTCCCATGTGCCCGTGCTGAGGGAGGCGGTGCCTTATCCGTGCTATGAGCATAACATACCGTTCGCCAGGAGGTTCCTGTTCGACATGCACCTCTGCCCGCTGCACGTGTTGACATATGAGCGCGAAGGTAGGCTGATAAAGAGCATATTGAAGGTCACGGAGGGCGATCCGAAACTGAGCGCGCTGAGCTTCGATATAGAGACATACAACCCCATGGGCGCGCCCAGGGAAGCCAAGGACCCAGTCATCATGATAAGCTATTGCGGCAGCGGCAAGGGCGTGCTCACCACCAAGAAGTCCCCCAGGGAGTTCGTGGAGACCGTGGCTGATGAGAAAGAGATGCTCAGGCGCTTCTTCGATATCGTGCGCAAGGAGGACCCGGATGTGGTGGTCGGCTACAATTCCTCCAACTTCGATCTGCCCTACCTAAAGGCACGGGCAGATAGGGTGAAGACTCCGCTGAAGCTCGGAAGATACGGCAGCGGCATAAAGGAGCTCAAGAAGGGGCTGGTCACAGGTGTGCGACTGAATGGACGTGTCCATTTCGACCTCTACCCTGCCGCCAAGTTCTTCGGTGTGATAGGGCTGATAAAGGCACAGAGGTTCACCCTGGATGAGGTGGCCGGCGAGGTGCTCGGCGCCAAGAAGCTGAAGATGGACAAAGGAGACATATGGAAGCTCTGGGACAGCGGAGACATAGACCGGCTGTGCGACTATTCCATGGTTGATGCCGAGCTGGCGCTGGCGCTCTCCGGGAGGCTGCTGCCGCTTGAGATGGAGATGGCCAGCGTGGCGAAGATGCCGCTGTTCGAGACCACGCTCTCCACGAGCGGCCAGCTGGTGGAGAACCTGCTGATGTACCATGCCACAGGAAGGAACGAGCTCATACCGTCCAAGCCCGGCGGCGACGAGATAGGCGAGCGCATCAACGCCCCGATACAGGGCGCGTTCGTCAAGCTGCCTGAGCCGGGGATATATGAGAATGTGGCTGTGCTGGACTTCAGGGGGCTGTATCCGTCAATCATAGTCTCATACAACATAGACCCGGGAACGCTCATACCGGAGCATGGAGAGAAGATGGAGGGGGGCAAAGCGCGCAAGGATTGCTTTGAATCCCCGACAGGCGCATTATTCTCCAAAAAAGAGGTGGGCCTCATACCGTTCGTGCTTGACTACCTCATAGACATGAGGATGACGCTCAAGAAGGCGCTCAAGACCGCGCCAAAGGACAGTGAGGAATATGTGAAACTGAGCGCCCGCTCGCAGGCATTGAAGATACTGGCGAATTCCTTCTACGGCTATATGGGCTATGCGAGGTCCAGATGGTATTCGCGCCCCTGCGCTGAGAGCGTGACCGCATGGGGTAGGAAGCACATCGCAGAGACCATAGAGAAGGGCGAGAAGGCCGGGTTCCCTGTGCTCTATGCCGATACGGATTCAGTCTTCCTGCTCTACAAGAACAGGGAGGACGTCATAAAGTTCATGAACAACGTGAACGCGGCGCTGCCGCCCAAGATGGAGCTTGAGCTGGAGGGATTCTACCCGCGCGGTGTTTTCGTGAGCAAGAAGGGAGGCGAGGAGCGCGGGGCGAAAAAGAAATACGCACTGCTGGGCGAAGATGGAAGGATAAAGATACGCGGCTTCGAGCTGGTCCGCCGCGACTGGTCCATGGTAGCCAAGGAGACCCAGCTCAAGGTGCTGGAGGCCATACTCAAGGAAGGGAGCAAGGAGAAGGCGGTGAAGATAATACGCGATGTGGTGGCCAGATTGCAGGAGGGCAAGGTGCCGCTCGAGATGCTGGCCATAAGCACCCAGCTCAACAAAGACCCTGGGAGCTATGAGATTGTGAGCCCTGAGCTTTCTGCGGCCAAGAAGATGCTGAAGGCGGGAATACCAGCGGAGAAGGGGACCGTGATATCCTACGTGGTCGGGAAGAGCGGCAAGACCATCTCCGAGAAGGCAGAGCCGCTGGAACTGGCCAAGGATTATGATGCCGATTATTACATCAACAACCAGGTGCTGCCCGCGGTCATGAAGATAATGAAGGAACTGGGCTATGACGAGTACAGCATGAAGGTCGGGGGCAGACAGAAGAGCCTGGAGCACTTTTTCTAAATCATTTAAAAAATCTCGTGCGGATAGTATGTCATGGCCACCGCTGCACCACAGAAGAAGAAACGTGAGGAAGAGACGGATTTGAGGGTTACGATAAACCAGTGGCTGGAAATGATATCCGAGAGCAGGAAGGGCATCGCGGCAGCAGACATAGGGAAATTCGAGGCCATCGGCAAGAAAAGCCTCGAGGGGAAGGAGAAGCAGCAGGTTGCCGCCGCAGAGGAGACAAAGAAGCGGCAGGAGAGCGCTCCGGCCAGCAGGCTTGATATGAGCACCAAGCCCGGCCGCGCTCTGAACCGCATAGTGGTCGAGAGACGGCCAGGCGAGGAGACATATGTGAACCGGATGATTGACCTGGCCGAGCAATTCGAATTGGCTGCGCAGGAGCAACGAAAACCGAAGGATGTTAAGTTCAGGAAATTCGTCGAAGGATGATTGCATGGTCGAACTTGATTTCATAGACGATAATGGCAAAACCAGGATAATCGGCATGTGGAAGGGCATGAGCGAGGCCGACAAGGCCCACTTCATAAACCAGGCCGCGCTCGCGCTTAGCATCTGGGGCGACACCGAGAAGGGGAGGCGCCTCATCGTGGAGACCATACGCCTCATGGCCGGCAATGGCACCAACACGCTGGCTGACTTCGGCCTCTATGTGGAGAAGCTCAATGGCATCAAGGAGGCCGGCGGCATGTCCGACAAGATAAAGCGCGCTGTAGTGATAATAGAGGGCTACCGCGTGAAGAACGGGCTTTCGTCCGAACCCCACAGGGAACTTTTCTGATTCTTATCGGGTAGTTTTCATGCAACTGTGCCATATGTGCAACTCAGCCAACGGCTCCGCCTTCCCGGAGGGCCAGTGCCACATATGCAAGGGCAAGACGATGGACACAAGCCGGATGATAGATGAGGCCAAAGCGCTGCTGGCAAAGGAAGCGGTAGGGAGCTTTTCCATATCCACAGTCATACCGAAAGAATGGCTGGTAAGGGAGGAGGAGGTCTGGGACAGGAAGGCCGATGATTCTGAGAGCATCAAGAACCTCCTCAACAGGACAATAGCCTCGGCACTGAAAGAAGCGAGCGGGGCCGGCTATGCCGCTGAAGGAGGCTGCCGGCTCGTCTTCGACTATGCGAAGGGTTCTGTGGAGCTCCAGAGGAACGAGCTTTTCGTGTTCGGCAGGTACAGGAAGATATCGGCCGGCCTCTCCCAGAGCAGGTGGAAGTGCGCCAGATGCGATGGCAAAGGATGCGCCCAGTGCGGGGGCAAGGGCAAGCATTATGATTCAGTGGAAGAGAAGATAGGCGAGCCGTTCAAGAAGGCGGCCCAGGCGCGCGATTATGTCATGCATGCTTCAGGAAGGGAGGATGTGGACGCCACCAACAGCGGAGGAAGGCCTTTCGTGCTGGAGATAATGGCGCCGGTTGTGCGGAAGCTCGACTTAGGCGCCTTGAAGGAAGAAATCGGCAAATGCGGCGAGGTCTCGGTGGACGGCCTGAAGGTTGTCCCCAGGGGTTTTGTCGAAGTGGTCACTGAATCGCATTTCGACAAGACCTACCGGGCAGAGGTCGAGTTCGGCAGGGAGATAGGAGAAGGCGATACGGTCAGGGTGCTGTCGCTCGCAGGCAGGACCATACTCCAGCAGACGCCGACGAGGGTGGTCCACAGGAGGGCTGACCTGGTGAGGCACAGGAAGGTGAAGGCCATAGGCATAGACGAGGCCGCAGGCAACAGGGCAACGCTCGTGATAAAGGCCGAGGCAGGCACCTACATAAAAGAGCTCATATCAGGAGACAGTGGCAGGACCGAGCCGAACATAGCCGGCCTGCTCGGAACCTCAGCCACCTGCAGGAAGCTGGACGTCAGCAAGATAGAGGACGGGTTCCTGGATTTCTGCCTGTCCTCGCAGAGGATATAATCATGCGCCCGGCGCTTTTTTGACCCCGTATTTGTGCATGTACTCTTCGTATTTCGCGAACGTCTTGTCTGCCACATAGACCTTGCCATCAATGCTCTTGTTCCTGAGATAGGAGAATATATTGCCGATGTTCTCTATGGAATGGACCGGTATACCGGTGTCTTCCGTGAACTCTGCCAGGGCTGAATCGCTCCTGCCCATCTCCATGCGGTCGACCGCCACCACGATGCCTTTCACCTGGGCTTTGAGCGAGTCCTCGAGCTTCTTGATGGCCTCCACCTTGGTGCCGCCGGTGGTCATCACATCGTCCACCAGCACCACGCGCTGGCCGTGGTCGAGGGTCTGGCTGCCGACGAACACGCTGGATGCATCGGCGCCGTGCATCTTCATCTCCTTCCTGTCGAACAGCCATTTCTTTTCCATGCCCATCGAATTGAGGGCCATGGTGGCGCTTATGGCTAGCGGGATGGCCTTGTAGGCAGGGCCGAAGACAACATCGAAATCGTTGTTGAAATTCGACCTGATGGTGTCGGCGTAATACCTGCCCAGCTCAGCCGTAGCTGCGCCGCCGGTTATGACGCCCAGGTCTATGAAATATGGCGAAGTGCGGCCGCTTTTCAGCGTGAATTCGCCGAAGCGCATGGCACCATGCCTGGCCAGGAATTCTATGAATGAAGTGTTCAAACCATCACCGATGCAACTAGGATGACAAGCTATTTATTCCTGCACATAGACAGTACTTTGTGGGAAAAAAACTCGGAGCGGCGACGCTCTCCATCGGAGTGAACACGCTCCTGCTCATCAGCAAGATTGTGGTCGCCTTCATCACCGGCAGCATCGGCCTCTATGCCGAATCGGCCCATTCCTTCTTCGACCTGGTGGCATCTGCCCTGGCCTATCTCGGTATAAAGAAAGCCGATGAGCCGGAGGACCGCACCCATCATTTCGGCCATGAGAAGTTCGAGAACCTGTCCTCCATGCTCCAGGCCCTGCTGATAACAGGGACCGCATGCGTGGTCATGTTCGAGGCTTATCAGAAGTTCTCTGAGCCGGGCAAGGTGGAATTCTCTGAGGCGGGCATCTTGCTCATGCTGATATCCATACCAGTGACTTATCTCACGTCGCGCTACCTGGGCGACATAGCCAAAAAGGAGGGCAGTTCTGCCCTGGAAGCGGATTCAGCGCATTTCACGACAGATGTTGTGAGCTCGGCTGCGGTGCTTCTGGGGCTTATCGCGGTGAAGCTGGGATTCCCGCAGGGCGATCCGCTCGCAGCGGCTGTGGTGGGGCTGGTGATGCTTTACATATCCGTGGAGCTCCTGCTCCATTCATTCTTTGTCTTCATGGATTTCAGCCCGGACAAGGAGACCATGGCGAAGATAAAGAGCGTACTGGTGGCAGAGAAGAGGATAACCAGGTTCCACAAGCTCAGGGCGCGCATCGCAGGCAGCAGGATACTCGTGGACGTCCATATCCATGTGCCCCACGGCACCCCTATCGAGAAGGCGCATATGATATCGCACGAGATAGAATCCACGATATTGAGGGAAGTGCCTCAGGTCAAGGAAGTGAGCATACACATAGAGCCTGACTGAATCTCATCGGGCCTTGGCGCCTTCCCTTACCGCCTTCACCATCTCTTTTATCTTGGCGACCGAGCTTTCCTTCTCGAAGGCGGTGCCCACCTGGATTATATCCGCACCGGCTTTGATAACTGCCTTTGCCTGGTCCGGAGTCCTGATGCCGCCCGCAACCACATAGGGTATTGTTATGCAGGACTTGACCGCGCTTACCATCTCAAGCGGGACATGGCCTTCGGCAGGGTTGCTGCCGGCATCGGTTATGAAGAATCTGAAACCCATATACTCCGCCGCCATGGCGAATGCGGCAGCTATCTTGGGCTTGGCCCTGGGCAGCCTCTTGGCATCGCCGACCCACCCCACGGTGCCTCCCGGGTCCACGACCACATAGGCGACCGGAAGCGGCTCTATACCATAGCGCCTCACCATGGGCGCAGCAAGCATCTGGGCCTCGCTTATCCAGTATGTGTTCCTGGAATTGAGCATGGACATGAAATAGACCGCATCGGCGTATTTGGTCAGCGTGCCTATATTGCCGGGGAAAAGCACCACCGGCTTGGAAACGCTCTCCTTTATGGCCTTTGTTATGGAATCCAGGTCCTCGCCCTGGACGCCCGTGCTACCGCCAATCAGGATGACGTCGGCATCGGCCTCGTCTGCGTTCTTAGCGGTCTTCACCGCCTCCTGGGCCGACTTGTAGTCCAGAGGGTCGATGAGGGCGAAAAGCAGCCCTTTCTTCCTCTCAAGCTCCTGGAGTATGTATTTCTCGGTCTTCCCTTGCATAATCATGCAACCCCTGTCATGTTTTTCAGCAGATGCAACAGAATAGCAGGACCTATCATCCGCGTGGGCCGGTCCATGTGGCCATGACGTGATAGATAGCTATCGCAATCCAGCTTCTTAAGCCTTTTCCCGAAGGCAGACATCTCCCGGTCCGACATGGAAGCCAGGTAATCGTGTATAAGGAGGTGCATGGCCAGGTCGGTCCCGTGCTTGAACCGCCATTCCATCTCGTAGCGTTTGGGATCCGTGGCATGCCGGCCGGCTATGGCGGCGCAGTTGCCCCCGAATATCACCCCGCCGCCGGTGGTTGATTTCACCTGGCCTGCTGCGTCTCCTGCCAGGAGTATGTTGCGCCGGCCTGAGCGCATGGCGGTCTGGGGACGGGCCTCGATAGGTATGATGGCGCCTTTCGGATGCGGTGCTCCACGCACAGACTTCATCTTCAGGAGCCGTCCCCACGGCTCCAGGGGCCGGTCGGGGAACTCGGCGCCAACACCGAATTCCGCGTTCTCCTCGTCACGGGGTATCACCCATGCGAAGAAGCCCGGAAACCTGCTGTTGGAGAGGAACACCTCCACCATGGACGGGTCTTCGGCCCGGTACGGGATGAACGCCTGGAGGGTGGCGACATGCCTGCGGATGGGCCTGAAGCGAAAATGCCTGGCCACAGAGGACAGGGGACCGTCCGCGCCTATGATGTTGTCGGCATGGAAACGGTCGCTTACGCGTTCGCCATAGTTGATCCTGGCGCCCTCTGATTCCGCCCGCGCTGCCAGAGCCTGGTCCATAGCGGCCCGGTCGCACACCGACCCGACCGGCCTTTTCCGCCTCACCGAGAGCTTCTGGTCGGCCAGGTGGATGTGCGCGCCATGGATGTGGTTGAGAACGAACCTGCGGTGGTCCAGGAAAGTGGAGAGCGACTGGAGGCCGTCGATGGAGAAGAGGCCCGAACAGTTCTCAGGGGTGCCTGCCACCTGGTGGTCTTCAGATATGATGACCTTGTGGCCGTGCCTGAGGGCGCTCATGGCGGCTATGCTGCCCGCCGGCCCTGCACCTACGACGTGTACCTTCGCCATGGGATAGAAATGGAAAGAATGGTTTAAAACCTGACCTCGCCACCGGAGTCCTAATTTCGAAACCCAAGACACAGAACACAAGACTCGAAACCCAAAACACGAAACCCCGCGCCTTGGCCCGAGAGAACGTCAGGATTTGACAAGAAGCGCCGCGGGAGCGAGTAGCAGTAGGATAGCCGAGGGGCATGGGCTGGCGGCTGTTGGCTGCGGCTCTTCCCCATTCCCGTTGCCATTGCCAGGACTCACGATGAACCGCACCTCGTCCTTGGCATCATTAAAAGAGGCTGACATCTGGAGGTCATACTCATAGCCGTCCTTTATGAGCGAGTGATTGAGCCCGCTGAACATATGGACGGTCTCGTTGGGCGCCAGCAGCAGGACAGATGAGCTCGGGCCGCCATAGCCCTCCGGAAGGTTGAATACGAACGAGCCGAAGGAGTAGTCGGAACGGTTGCTGGTGATCGTGACGTCGGTCACATAGGATTCCTGATCCACTTCCATTAATAGTGAGATTCCCTTGGGGTCCTCTGAGGAGAAGCTGGCCGAGACATCATCATCCACCTCGATGGTGGCGCCAGGGTTCTTTATCATCAGCACGTCATAGACATCGGACTGGTCCGTGCCATAATGGAAAACCACATGGGAGCTGTCCAGGGTGCCGACCTGACCAAAGGTGGCGTCTGCAGGGAGCCAGCCATAGCCGGGCACATACACCTCTGCCCATGCATGCGGCTGCCATGACGCTCCCTGGACATAGCCGCTGGCATAGCGCGTATCGAAACCCAGGGAGCGGAGCATCGAGATGAGCAGATGGGTATATTCCACGCACACCCCCCTTCTCTCCGCGAAGACATCACGGGCGGATTTGGAGGCGCTCCAGTAGCTTATGTCATACTCCACGTTGGAGTGCACCCAGTTTACGATGTCGCGGATGGTCTTGAGGCTGGAGCCATCCTGGGCGAGCTGGAGCGCCTGCTGCGATATGGCCCCGTCCGGCTCTGTCAGCAGGGTGTAGTTGCGCTGCCCTTCAGGAAGTGCGCTGTCGGCCAGGATATCGGTGTTGTAATCCACGTTCACGATGGCAGTGGCCTTCAGCACCGCAGTGCCGTTCTCTACCTTGCCTTTGTAGTGCAACCGGATGCTGCCGTCGTCCTGGACATATTGCTCCATCTGAGGCTCTGTCGATAGGTATATCACGTGCTGGTTGCTGGTGTTCGCGGCTATCGAGCCGGTGAATTCGAATGTGCCGTTCTGCGGGTCCTCTATGGTCCATGTCCGCTCTATGTTGATGCGTGAATAGCCGAAGGTGGAGGCATAGGAAACGGACAACAGCAGAATCAGCAGAATCGGTACTTTCATGTCTTCACTCGTAGGGAATTCACGTGGTCTATCCTGCGCTGTACGAGCGCAGTGGTGCCGATATCCTTGCGATGCCATACCGGTCCGCTGACCAAGCCGCATCCTTTCTCTGCGATTTTCTCTGCCTCGTCAAGCGTGGGGGCCGAACCGAGTATGCCGAACGCCCTGGAGCCGGTGGTCATTATCTTCCCGCCGGTCTCGTAGACAGATGCATAGTAGAGCCTGGCACCGGAGTTCTCCATGCCCATGGCATCCACAGACACCTCGGCACCCTTGAGGGGTTTGTCAGGGTATCCTTCAGGCACCAGGTATTTCACCACTGTGCAATCCTGCGAGAACTGCGGCGGGTCGAGCCTGCCCTCTGCCATGGAAAGGAATGTGTCTGTGAGGGAGCCGCGGAGCAGGGCCAGCACATTGATGGCCTCCGGGTCGCCGAAACGGGCATTGAACTCAACCACCCTCAGACCATGGGCGGTGACCATGAACTGGCCGTAGAGAACCCCTGTGAAAGGCGCGCCTTCCTTCTTCATGGCCCGCACCACATCCTGGAGCACCTTCTTGGCTTCGTCCAGGTCGGACTGCCCTATGAACGGCAGGAGCGGACCGGATGAATAGCTGCCCATGCCTCCGGTATTTGCGCCCGCATCGCCTTCGAACGCCCGCTTGTGGTCCTGGACCGGCGGCATGGCGCTCATCCTGGTGCCGTCGCAGAATGCCTGGAGCGTGAACTCCTCGCCCACCATCTTCTCCTCTATGAGCACGCTTCCGTCCTTCTCCAGGAGCGAATACGCGTATGACGCCGCCTCCTCGGTCGAGCTGAAGTGGTCGCCGCTCACCTTCACACCTTTGCCGGCCGTGAGCCCAAGAGGCTTCACAGCCACATCGCCGTAATCCTTTATCACGCGGAGGGCGTCGCTGGCTGAGGTGACGACCTCGTGCAGCGGGGAGCCCTTCACGCCGTGCCTTTTCAGGACAGCCCTCATGAAACCCTTGTCCCACTCTATGCGGGCCGCTGACTTGGACGGTGATGCGACCATCATCCCTGCGGCCTGGAGCGCATCGCTCACGCCGGCTGCGAGGGTGGCGTCCGGGCTGGCGAAACCCAGGTCGAACTCCCGGCCGGCTATGGCCTTGCGGACCGCGCCTGTATCCTCTATATCGCACACCCAGTATTCCTTGGAGAGCTGGGCGATGGCCGGGTTCTTCTTGGACATCACGGAATAAAGCTCACAGTCCTGAACTAGCCGCTCGGCTATCGCATGCTCCCGTGCTCCGTTTCCTACGAGCAGAACTTTCATGGCTAAACCCCCGATACTACCCTTTCCCGCCGCCGATGAGCTCAGACAGGGCGTCCTTGAAGGAACGCCTGAGCAGCTGCTTGATTATGTAAGAACGGACGGTCGGGTACTGCCTCACAATCTCGAACGTGAAGAAATACTGGCTCATGGGCTCTCCAGATTCTTTTGACCCCGCGGATTCTTTTGCCGCCACGGCCGGACCGGAGCCCTTCTTTTTCTTCCCGGCTATTCGAACCGCCTCCTTATGTAGCCCTCCTTGATGAGCATGTTGAGCCCCTCCTCTGCCCGGGTGAGCGCGATGGAGTTGGCCTTGGAGAAGTCCCGCACGTCGATTGTGCCGCCGTGCACCTTTACCCAGTTGTAGAGGGATTCCTTGAGCAGGTCGTCGCCCATGCCGCTGAGCCTGTTGAGCTTCTTCTGCAGCTCGTCCCGCTTGCGCTCGCACTCCAGCAGGAGGCGTGTGTTGGCCTCTCCGGAGCGGACCAGGTCGTCATACTTCGAGTTGAGGTCGTTGTATCTTGCCTGCAACTCGCTGAGCTGCGTGGAGAACTCCAGTGCATCACGGTCGATTATCTTGGAGGTCTCGGTCAGCAGGGCGTTGACCGGCGAGAATATGCTCGTGGGCCGCACATCATAGTATTCCTCGGCGACCTGCAGGATGTTCAGGAACGTTGGCATGAGGTCGAGCAGCCTTGCAATCTTGCTGTGTTTTGCCGAGAAGCTGTAGATGAAGGTGATCGAATCGGCTTTGAACTCTATGCGGTATTCCAGGTAGGGCCTGCCCTGCAGGTCAGCGCCCTTTATCTTCTCCACGGAAAGGACATTGTTGCCGTAGGATATCCTGGTGAAACCCAGCCCGCTGAGCAGACCTGCCAGGCTCTTGAGCGGCTTCTTCTGTGTCGCAGAGACGATAATCTTCTCTTCAGCCATTTCCATCATCCAGTACGACGTTCACCACGCCTTTTGTAGCCTTCCTCATCCTCACGAGCGAGAACACGCGTATCAGGTTCTTCTCGTCTATGCCGAGCTGCCTGAGGAACGATATTATGGAGGGCTTGGAGTATCCGAACTTCTCCAGAACAGCCACCAGCTGCTCGCCGTCCAGCAGGCCGTCCCCCTTCTCGAACTCGTCCTTTATCAGGCCCAGCTGGCTCTCTGTGAGCCCCATCTCGTAAAGCATCCTCACGAACTGCTCCCTTTCAATCTCGACAATCATTTCCCCACCTTTTATCTTGTATATCAGGAGCGGCTCTTCGCCGTCTATCTTATCCATAAGGAACGTCATGATGCGCGACTGCCTCTCGGCGAATATCATGTTCACCGCGGCATCGCCGACACCGAACTTGGATATCTCGCCGTCTATGAAGTCGGAATAGCCGATGGAATTGCGGACATAGTCCCTGAATTCCTTGAGTATGAGCCTGAGCACGAACACCGTGCCGATATTGCTGAAGATTGTCTTATGCATGTCGCTCGGGTTCTGGGTGGCGATGACCAGCGAGAAGTTGTACTTGCGGCCCTCGCGGACTATGGCGATGACGTCGCTGCGTTCGTCCTGGGCTATCTTCCAGGCCTCGTCCAGCACCACGAACAGCCGCACCTGCTTGTTATCCTTCTGCATGCCCTCGGCCCGCATGAGCTCCTTGATGTACTGCAGGATTGTCAGCCCGGCCAGGCTCCTCATCTCCTCGCTCGGCAGCTCGTGCAGGTCTATGCAGACCAGGCCGCTGGTGGTTATCTTCTTGATGTCCATGGTCGATGTGCCCGCGAAGAAGTCCGTGCCTTCTGCGGTGAAGCGCTTCAGGAGCCTCGCGGCCTTCCGCTTGCCCGCGCGCTCCAGGGCCCGCACCACACTGGCCAGCGTGGGCTTCTCGCAGACGCCGTCCTCGCAGACGTCGCCAAGGGCCTCCTCGATATCCGCCCGCACCAGCTTCCCGGTCTTCTTCTTTTGCCTCTCCTTCTCCAGCGCCCTGGCGGCCTCGCGGAGGGAGGGCTTCTGGCTGTCTGCCTTGTAGTAGACGGCTTCCAGTGCCTCCTCTATGTCGTCGCGCTCGTTCGGGTAGCTTTTCAGGTCCACCAGTATGTCCAAAGCTGAGACAATCTGCTTTATCCTGCTCCTCTTCGGCAGCCCGACCAGGTCAAGGATGTTGAGGCGCTCCCGGGCCAGGTTTATCACCCTGCCGCCGGCCTGCTTCACCCACTCGTTGTATTCGCCGACCCAGTCCAGTATGACCGCGTTGGTGTTCCATATGAGGGATGCCCTGGTGAGGAACGTCTTGACCGTGTAGGATTTGCCTGACCCGGTTATGCCGATGATGGCCAGGTGCGGGTTGATCAGTTTGGTGGGGTCCCAGAAGACAGGGGTGTGGAGGAACCTGGTCTTGCCTATGTACACGCCCTGTGAGGGCTGAGAGAGCAGAAGGTCCTTGCGCGGCTCAGGAGGGTGCACAAGAATCATCTTGCGCGCGACCTCCCTGGAGAGCATGTAGGACGATTTCATCTAGAGTATCCTCCTCGTATCCGTGTGGAGAAAATATCTCCCGGTTTATATATAAACATTGGGGATGCCCCAATCGCATGAGAAGGGCAGCCCAGCTCTCGCGGTTTTCGGTTCCAAAGGAACAGAAAAGCTTGCGGCCGAAAGCCGCATGGCCTAAGTCGATACGGCTTCCGCGAGCCCTTCGCCACTGGTGGCGAGCTGTGGCCGGCAGGCCACACAATTGTCTGTAGGGGGAATGGCCTCGTATGTACGGACGAATGGGAATACCGGCGTAGGTCAGAACAGCGCGTCCTTTATCTCTTCCTGGGTGGTCGGGAAGAAATAGTCCCACTCGAAGCATTTCACCATGTCCAGGTCCTTGAGCTCGCGGACGTCGCACCCCAGCGAGCTCGACAGGATTGTCTTGAGCTCCTTGGCCTGCCGCGACACCCTGCTTATGACCTCGTCCCTGGTCAGGCCGAAGGCGGTCGTCGATGCGTAGGCGATGACTTCCACCGGCCTCTCGCCCTGGGTTATGCGCTCCAGGAGCCGGTTCCAATAGGCCAGCTCGCGGTCCATCCTCATGTTCTCGTCCGCCGCCACCCGGACCTCCTTGGACTTCTTGGCCTCCACTGCGCTCCTCTTGGTCTTTATCTCGTCTATGTGCTTGGAGAGGTCCAGGGTGCTTATCATGAGCGTGACCTTGACTATGTACTTCAGCGAGCTCACCGCCTTCTCGAATGAGTCGAACATGGTCCTCTTCTCCTCGCTGTTCTTATCCATGGAGCTCTCGTAGAACCGGATCTCCAGGAACTTGGAGGCGTAGTAGCCGGCCTCGTTCTTCTTTATGATGTAGTCCCTGGTCGGGGGCACCTCATAGCCGCCATGCATCTCGATGACGTTCATGGCTCTGGTGAAGACCGGGATTATCAGGTAGCCGTATTTCCAGAAGATGAGCGTGAGGGTGAAGAACGCGGCCGCTACGATGGGCAGCAGCGGATTGCCCGATATGAGGGCGATTATGATTGCCAGGACCCCTCCGACAAGCGAGACTGCTGTGACAGCACGGTTGACGAACATGATATCATCTCTCATCTCTCGTATTTAAACTATATGGAAGCCACGGTCCTGAGCCCTATCTCGCTGCCGAGCAGGCCGGCCAGCTCACGGACGAAGACGATAGTTATCATCAGGGAGAAGATGGGCGCGACCACTGCATAGAGCAGGGCCCGGGCCAGCGACGAGTTGTTGCTCTGGGATATCATGGTCAGGTCGCCGCTCAGGTCCACCGAGATGTTCTGCGTGAGATTCTGCTGGCTGGCCATGAAGTCCACGCAGGCTGACGGCGTGATATTGGTCGTGTTGGTGGTGTTGGTCATATTGGTCATGTTCGTCGTATTCGTAGTATTTATTGGGTTCAGCCTGATGTACTCGTCGCACCTGCCGCTGAGGAGGTCTATCTTGCCTGCGATGGCATAGTTGTCATTGAGGTCTATCACCGGCACCGCTGCGTAGTAGCTGTTGTTGGTGACCCGCAGCATGACCATGGTGGAGTTCTGGATGCTTGGCGACGGCTCTGGGAATACCAGTATGAAGACGGGGTAGAGGACATAGAGGCCCAGCGCAAGGGCGATGAGGAAGCCGCCGATTTTCCTGGTCGCGAAGAACGTGCGCAGGACCAGGCCGGTCGGGAACAGCAGCGCCATGGCGTTCTGCCCCACGAATATGGCGATCTGCCTGTTGAGCTCCACGAGCATCATCATGGCATTCAGCGAGAGCAGCTGGAGCGACAGGGCATTTGACACAGATGCCAGGTTTACGAACGGGGCTATGGTGAATGCGCCGAAGTCAAGCGAGAGGCTCTGGTAGTAGCCAACGATGGTCAGCGTGCGCAGGAGCTCCTGGAACAGCATGAACAGGGCGGCCTGGACCGAGCCCATTGTGCATGTCAGCTGCCCTATGACAGGACCGCTCGAGCATATGCCGGGGGTCAGTGATGAACTCACCGCGGCCACGAGCTCTATTATGGCCGCAAAAGAACCTATGATGGCCGCGTTTATTATTGATTGGACCAGCTCCTCGATGCCGAACTGCTCCACGCGCTTGTAACCAATGGCGCGCCCCACGCCCCACATTATGCCTGCGAGGACGATGGAAGCCGTGACCACCATCACCGCGATCTCCACGCCTGCGAAAGACTCGACCATCGATTCCAGATACTTGTCTTAGGATTAAATAGGTTTCGCGGGGCAATGCGCGCCGCGTTCCGATAAAGCTACATTTTATACCAAAAAGGGTAACTTTATAAAGATTATGTGTTAAATTGAGTTAACATATTGTAAGATATAATTGAGGTGGGTGGATATGCAGAATGGGAAATCTGTAGGTTCAAAAGTAGCTAATGAAGAGGAAAAGGCCCGGAAAGCGGCCGTTGTGAAAAAGGCCGCGGCACCTGCGCTGGGAAACATGCTCAAGGGTATTGTTCCTGAGGCAGAGGCAGATGCATTCATGGCATTCGCCTGCGGCAAACCCAGGTTGAGGGAACTCGTCGCAAAAAAGAAGCTGACTGCTGATGACAAGGAAAGGCTCAGGGCAGCCTATGCCGGCCATCTGGAGGCCAAAAAGCAGACCGCCATAGTCAGGCGGGAGGCAGCGATCCTGGCGCCGCTATTGGGCATCAGCGAGGAGAAGGCAGGGAGCTATCTTGAGGTTTACAACCCGGACCAGCTAAAGGATCTGGCCCTGGTTGCCAACAGGGAAGAGCTGGAGGCCGACACTGTCATCGGAATAGACATGGAACTGCTGTTGGATGGCAGCTACTTCGACAGGGAGAAGGAGACCATCACGGTGAGCAATGTGCACGCTGCCCTCACCAAGCTCATGGGAGAGGAGCTCAAGGTGGCTGGCACAAGGGGTGCAGTCCAGGCGCAGGACATGAACCTGGACAACGCCTGGGAGATGCTTGTGAAAAAGCACGATGGCGACGAGGAGAAGGCCGCAGTGGAATACACCCAGGTGGCCGAGCAGCTAATAAAAGGCGCCAAGGCAGGAAGCAAGATGCCGCAGTACCAGCTCGCTATTGAGCAGGTGCTGGAGCTGTTCAAGCTGTTCGACTACAACCGGGAGGACATAGACGCTTTCTTGGAATACGTGCAACACGAATTCGCTCTGAGCTCTGATGACACTGTCAGCAGCGCCGAGAGACTCGTCTTCAGCAGACTCCTGGGCGATTTCATAGAACAGAATGCGAACACCCTGTCCCTGAACGAGCGCTCAACCCTGTTCAAGAGCGCAAAGGCGAGGCAGACTGAAGCGCTCATTAAAGACGGCAGGCTCGATAAGTCTGCGGCAGTCGGAATGGATGCTGGAGAAACTCCAGACGAAGCTGATGCTGAGGAAGAGAAGGCTGAAAAGGCTGCTGAGGCTGAGCAGGTTGGATACCTGAACGTGCTCGCGGAAGCTGCTGAGGGCAACGAAGACCAGGATTCTGGAAAAGCCGATTCCGAAGATGAAGAGGAGGATTAGCCTTGAAATCCCCTTTCGAAACGCTGGGGTTTTTGCCGTCGCTTGTGGGCAGACTCAGCGAAGACCAGCTCACAGAGCTGGTGAAGGATTCAGCAAAGGCACTGCAGTTCGTCTATCACCCTGACAAGAGAGGCGGCGACGATTTCAAATCAGTCGTGATAAACCAGGCCGTGGCTGCGCTGGGAACGCCAAGCACGGTGAGGGATGCCAAGAAGGAGTATGTGGAGAGCGGGCCGGGCCAGAAGGAGATAGACGAGGCAGAGACCGAGCTGCTGGCGCTCCAGGCCAAGCTGCATGCATTGAAAGAGAACATGATGAAGACGACCCGTTTTCCCAGTGACCGACTAAGCGAAAATGAAGAATTCAGCAAAAAAAACACCCTATGGCTGGAGGCGCTCTACCCGACAGGTCCGGATTGCGGCGAAGTGCCTTTGGAAAGCCAGGACCCCAAGGACCTTCAAGAGGACACGAGCCGTGACCTCGGAGCAACCAGGGCTTTCCAGCTCGCAAACACCCCGGGCATGACATTCGAACTCGCAACTGATATCGGGTTGCACATGGACCTGAAGACAGAGCTGAAGGAGCTGAGGGAAGCGGACAAGGAACATAGGGTGAAGGAGGACGAAGAGATAGAACTGCTTGAGTACGGCATCAAAGAGGAGTCGCGCTGCGTGAAAAGAGCCAAAACCCAAACGGTCAGGGAGCGGCACCAGAAAGAGGTTGAAAAGGAACAGCGACTCCTTGCCGATATGAAGGCGGAAAGAGCGCAAAGGACGCAGAAAATCAAAGATTTGAAAGAACAGATAAAAAGAGCCGGGAGGGAACTCCGGAAGAAAGGCGAAATCACCGAAAGCGGCCACATCCTATTGGAAGGCAACCCCACCGGCCTGAGGGTGGTTGGTTCGGCTGATGCGGACGGGGCCTTTATTGGAGGTATTGCGCTGGAGCCTTTGCTTGCCAAAGGCCGGTTCATGTATGGCGCGGACAGCAGCGGGAAGCTGAAGAATCTCGGCGTCATCCAGCAGTTGGAAGAAAGCGGCAGCAGGAAAGCAGAGGAAAAACCGCTTGGGATAGAAAATGCCGATGAAGTGGCTGTGAAACCGGATGCACGGGGGAAGAAAGCCCGGAAAGCGGTGCGGATGCGGAAGGCCGAACCTGTCGAGCTGCCCCACGAACAAGAAGTGCATTTTGAGCAAACCGCCCTGACCATAAGGAAAGGGATACGGTTCGTATATGCAAAATCGCCATTTGAAACCATCGGCCTGCTGCCATCACTGGTGGCAGAGCTCGGCTCAGAGGACCTCAAAACGTTCATAAAATTCATTTCCAGAAGCCTCAAGCGCGCCTTCCATCCTGATTCTGGAGGTGACAGCGCTGACTTCGCAACTCTGATGGGCGCCCTGGATGCGCTTGAGAAACCAGAGGTATTTGACAGGGCCAGGGCGGAGTATGCTGCTTCCAAGCCAGGCCAGGGCGCTGTTGCCGCTATAGATAAGGAGGCTGAAACGCTAAGAAACAGGATACGGGAAAGCGTGCAGGAGCTGGGCAGGGCCAAGGTCGAGGCGAGCCATCAAAATTCGGAAAGACGGACCAAGGCCGCTGCGCTAGAACGGTACCTCAAACTGGTCGTTGCCAGCCTCTACAGGGAGGGAGCAGCACCTGAAGGCAGGAAGGACGCGTTGTTCCTCCATAAGTCCGAGGGCGCAGTGCTTTCTGTCGATATGGATGGCGCACCAGCCAGTCTTGCCATGGAGATGCGTGGCTTTAGCGCTTATGCGGTCTGCAAAAAGCCAGAGACCAGGATGCTCCTGCTGGGCAGCACTCCGCCGGATATGTTCAAGAGCCTGGCAGAGGCCAGTGCAGCAGTTGAAATGTCCCGCATATCAGAAACCTATGGGGATGTGCATCCTGTCCTCTATGAGAAGGGCTATCTTGTGGCTGTCGAGGATGGGAGCCCCAAAACCGTAGGGATGATAGAAAACATAGACCAGAGCAACCTCAGGGCAAAGCAGGCCGATGCCGCGCGGGCTGACATGAAGGATAGCATAGAGAGGGGGAAGGAGCTCGCGGAGAAACTCAAGAGGAGGGCCAAATCCGCGGGTTCTGGTCCGGAAACAAAGAAGAAGCAGCCCCTTTGATTGCCGCTATGTGTCAGCACTTGAGCCCGAGACGCCTTGCGATTTGACGGGACCTGGCTATTATGGTCGTGGTCCCCCGGGCGTAGATTGGCGCTTTTCTTGTCACGAGTTTTGTGTTTTTCGATGCGAGCGCTTTCAGCAGCGCTTTCGGATTGTTGATGTCGAAATCGGGAACCTCGGTGTATGTGCTCCCGAACTCGAAAAGGAAATGGCTGTCTGTCCCTGCGGCCTGGAGGAGATTGTGCGATTGGGCGAACGCCTTCGCCTGCTCATTGAATTTCGGATTGAGGCATCTCGCGTTGAACACCTCCACCACATCCACCTTTGCCGC
>Ga0315275_10000953_pt1 | contig 24642 bp, 31 predicted proteins | sample YL17G03_0_MG_FD_205557 | JGI IMG/M metagenome (GOLD analysis project Ga0315275, IMG submission 205557) | Sediment microbial communities from Yellowstone Lake, YNP, Wyoming, USA - YL17G03_0 | ecosystem: Environmental > Aquatic > Freshwater > Lake > Sediment | place: USA: Wyoming | collected...
TAGAGAACATAATAAAGAGAAGATACCTTATTCAAAATGGTTTGAGTATTTAGATGCTCAACCAATATTGAGGTTTTAACAGCTATAACCAATTGTCCATATAGACAATAAATACGAGTCTGTTAGACTTAAAGACTAATGTTAGAAATGTATATATAAAGGAGAGGATAAAATGGAAAGAAAAGAAATAAAAAAGTTGGTAGGAAAGTGGAACAAGACACACGAACCGATTAATAGAGTAATCATGAAAACAACAGATTATAGATTAGAAATACAGCCTATAAAAAGTTTTTTTTATACTGCCTTTGTTGGTTACCTAATAAAAAATGGTATAACAGAATTTATGATAATGACAAGAGGAGATAAACCTATAATAGTAATACAAGATTATTGAAGGGTGAGAAAATATGAAAGTAAGATGTATGGCTTGTTCAAAGAATACGATGGGTGGCAGATTTGAATGTGATGAAGATGACCACACATCTATGACTGCACACTTATGGGAAGAACATACAACAAAAGTTAGGGAATACAACAAAAGGGTGAAAGCATGATAGTTACAGAATATACAGAGGAACAACTTAAAAAATATGTGGAGAATCAAGGCGAATGAAAGTTTACAAATTCAGGCTGTACCCAACAATAGAACAATGTGCTGTGTTATACAAACAGTTTGATTTATGCAGATTCACTTATAATAAACTTCTTGAAGAACTTGATAAAAACAAAGACAGAAAACATATTCAGCATTATATCCTGAAGTTAAAGAAACAAAATTCAGTGCTTAAAGAGGTTTATTCAAAAACATTACAGTATGAATGTTACAGGCTGTTTTCGAACCTGAAAGGATTAAGCCAGTTAAAAAAGAATGGAAGAAAGGTTGGTAGACTGCGTTTCAAAGGCAGAGATTGGTTCAAGACAATTGTTTATAATCAGAGTGGATTCAAACTGATTGAACGACAGCAGAGATACAATTTGTTACAGTTATCAAAGATAGGAAAAATCAGATTACTACAACACAGAGAAATTGAAGGAAAGATAAAGGGAATTATTATCAAAAGGAAAGTTGGAAGCTGGGAAGCACATATCATAACTGACGCAATTAATACTGTTCAAAAAGGGGACTCTGTTATTGGTATAGACTTAGGAGTTATGTCTTTCCTGACAGATAACAATGGAAACAAAGTTAGTAATCCTTTATATCTCAAGGAATCGCTTGGATTACTTAAACAAAAACAGCAGGAATTATCCAAGAAAAAGAAAGGTTCACACAATAGATACAAAGCAAGAATTCAGTTAGCTAAGTTACATGAACATATCACACAGCAGAGAACAGACTTTCTGCATAAACTTACAACACAGCTTGTGAAACAAAACAGTTTTATTGCTGTTGAAAATTTGAATATTAAATCAATGCAAACTTCTGCTTATAATTCAAGAAATATAAATGACAGTTCTTGGGGAAGATTCTTGCAGTTGCTTGACTACAAGGCTGAAAGTGCTGGTTGTCAGGTTGTAAAAGTAGACCCTAAGAATACAACAAAGATGTGCAGTCATTGTGGAGAACTTCAAGATATGCCACTAAACATAAGACAATATGAATGTCAAAATTGTGGTATGTCAATGGATAGGGACAAGAACTCTGCAATAAATATACTTAAACGTGCTTTGGAACAAGGCACTGCTGAGAAGAACAAAGTTTCTTCGTTGAAGCAAGAAGCTATAACCTCAACACAGGGTGTTAGGTTATGAGTAGTTCACGATAGAAGGTAAGGTTTGTTTATGTTGTGATAACTACAAGAACTTTGGTGGTTTTTATTATTGTTTTGTAAGCAAGGATGTGAAAAAATGAAAATTAAATGTGACCAGTGCGGATACAAATGGGATTATAATGGAAAATTGGCAAGACCAACATGCCCAAGTTGTCGTAGAGCAATCAAATTTTTTGTTGATACAAAGGATGTGAAAAAATGAACAAGCCAACTAGAGGTAAAAGAGGTGTGTTGGGGCATGGGTAAATGACTCCAACATCGTTTTCTTTTTTGGTGAATTGTCATCTGGATGATATACCCTTGTTCTGTATAGGACAAACCCCCCTTTCCACTCGTTCTGTTATGACCATTTTCAAATACCTATGCTTTTCTTTTTGTCTGCCCAAATTTTCTTTTATATTAATCTTATGAAATAAAGATTTCAGAAGAAAAAACAACATTGAAATAAAACCGAAAAATTTTTACTTCGTGTATTACCCTTCACTATTCACACATTAATTGTGACTGTTATTTATTGTCCATATAGACAATAATTCATCATTAGACTTCACTATTCACACATTAATTGTGACTGTTATTTATTGTCCATATAGACAATAATTCATCATTAGACTTCACTATTCACACATTAATTGTGACAGAATATTCACTATGTTGAAGAATAGTGCCTTGAAGAATATTCACTATGTTGAAGAATAGTGCAACCTTGAAGGCAACTAAATTCACTATGTTGAAGATGTTCCCATTGAATTTAACCCCAGACCAAATGCAACAGCAACAGGCACAGCAACAGCAGATGGTTGGTTCTGTTCCATACTCACAACCAACACAACTAACTATCTCAGACCATGTTCTTAACTCAAATGAATTGCTTATCAAACTAAAACAGAAACTTCGTGGTGAAGTTGAAGTTGTTGATGAAAGGGGTGGTGTAACTCTTGAAATTCAAAGAGATAAAAGAATTGTGAATGATTCTGGGATTCATGAGATTGGATTATTCTTGTCACCATTAGTTTCTAAGGAAACAAAAATTTCCCAAATGGGAAAAGATTTGGTTTATGAAAAATATTGTTGGAAAAAAAGAATGTTTACTGAAATTATGTTTATGAATTATGACAAGTGGGAATTAAAACCAGAACAATGGCTTACACTTGAAGAAACAATTGGTGAAGTTATTTTCCAATTATATTCTGGGATTTCTGAAGGAAGAATTTTGGATAGCATCACACCAAATAAAAGTGAACAGCACCAATACATTCATTCTGATAACCCAAGTTCAATCATGGATAAATTGCGACCAAGATGAAAAAATCGGTAATCTAGAACAGGAAGAAAATGGTAAAACTTTTATGCGACATTATAGACAAATTGATTTATACAGCAAATAAAAAAGAGGAGTTGAAATAAGATGTTAACGACAGGCGAAAAAATAAATTTTATGTTGAATAAGAAGAAGATGCCCCATCTTAAAATTTTGATGGGTTTTAATTATTCTGGTACAATCAAATGGAACTTGATTGACGCATACAAGATGGGCGAGTATTATTGGATTCCACAAATCATGCAAAAAATTCCACCACCACCAAGAGATGTCATCAATGATTTTAAGGGTTGTGATGGGATGGCAATAATCCTTACACCAGAAAGAAATATGTATGAATTTATTAAAGTGCATATTAAACTTGAAAAGGAAAAAATAGGTGAAGGCAAGAAATCAAGAACATTAACAAAACCAGTTTGGATTCAGATGCCAGAAACTGCAACATCGGAAGTAATTGAAACTGTTAAAAAAGACAGTGAGTTCAAATTGTTATATGCACAAAGCATCAGAAATCTTGAACAGGAAAGAATGATGTTCATGTCGTTCTTGAATAAAAATATGACACTGATTGTCGGAATCATTTGTGTGATTGCACTTGCAATTATAATTTATGTTGCAGTAGGTGGTGTAAGCAAGATAATTAATGTGATGGCAGATGCGATTAAAATTGCCCCAACCTGTAATGCACAAGCGATGTCAAATCTTGCGAAGAATGTGAGCATTTTTTAAGGACTTAACAAATGGCAATTTTCCAAAATAAATCCTTTGAACAATATGCCCCAAAGGGTGAATTTCTTGAATCTGGAATTGACATCAGTATGGTCGCAACAGACGACTTGATTTTTGGAAAAATTGTCACAAGATTGTTGCTTTGGGACACGATGAAAAATCGTGCATATCTTCTTAATTCAAACCCAAAATATCTTTACGATTCAGTTGCTGGAATTTCTCTTTGGTTGAAGCAGTATGAAGACAACGAATTTGCAGAACATCTGGAAAAAATAAACAACCGAATTACAGAAGAAATTACAAGTTTCAGATTGGAAGAAGAAAAGAACAGAAAACAAGGATTGCAACAAGTAAAAATTGATTTGAATTATTTGAGGTATTCTGATGAAATCTTGATTGAGATTTTTAATCTAATGGCACGACTTAGTTGGACACCGATTAGCAAGACCAAAATTGCAACATTATTGCAGGACAAAGTGTTCAAGCAGGAGATTGAAGAAGCAATCGGTACGATTGAGAAAGCAGATATGGAAGAACAAAAACAGATGATGCAGGACTTTGTTGTGCAAGACCTGATAAAAGAAGAAAAGAAGGTTGAAGACAATGCCAATAGCTAATACATACGAACCAACTGTACTATACAAAAGAGCAGGTGTTTATTTTATTGCGAACATTCGTTATCAGATGCTTAAAAAGAACAAGAATTTTATTGCGATAATTGTTGGAAAATCAGGATGTTTAGACCAAAATACAGAAATAAAATTATGGAAAAATCAAAAGATAATATATAAAAAACTTAAAGACTGTCCAAAATTTGTTGATGTTCCTTCTTATAATTTTCAAACAAAAAAGGTTACAAATCAAATGGCACAAGTATCACTATCTGGAATAAAACCCTGTTACAAAATAACTTTTGGCGATGGGTCTTATGTGGTTGCGTCAGAAGACCATATATTTTTTAAACATAAAGGGAAACCAATTACTGTTAAAGAATTGCGTGACCATTATTGGAATCCCAGAAAAAAAGGTCAGGGTGAAAAAGAAAGAATAATGTTAGCAACAAAGAACTTTTTGGCAAATGAAAATGGATTTTATGGTAAACGCATAAGTAAAATAGAATATGTTGGTGATAGACAGACTTATGATGTATCTGTATTAGGTAATGTACCAACCTTCTTTTTGAGAAGTGGTCTGGTAAGTCATAATTCTGGTAAATCAACAATTGCACTTTCCTTAGCATCACTGATTGACCCATCTTTTGATATTAGAAAAGTTTGTTTTAGTGGAAAAGAATATGTTAACATTCTTAAAACAGTCAAACCATGCGAAGCGATAGTATGGGATGAAACTGGTGTCGGTCTTGGAAGCAGGGATGCGATGACAAAGGTTTCAAAGAACCTATCAAAAGTTTTTCAGACAATGCGATTCAAAAGAAATGCAATCATTTTAACTGTGCCAGATTTGAATATGGTAGATAAAACGGCAAGAACTATGATTCATGTTGTAATTGAAACTAAAAAAATAATCAGTTCTTATGGTCTTGCTATTTGCAGGATTCTGAGTTTTAATAGGGACATTTTCTTTGACAGACCAACAGCACAATATCCAGTGATAAGAATTGGGAACGAACTAATAAAGATAAAGGAATTTGCAGTCAAAAAACCAGATGCACAACTGATGGCACAATACGAAGCGAAGAAAGAAGCATTTTTCCAATCAGATGTACTTGATAAATTTGATGAAGATTATTCTATGGAAGAATTGAAGGCAGAAAGCAAAATAATGGAAGACAAAGAAAAACAACATTTGATTGATGATGTAATGAGAAAAGTAATTGATAATCCAAGACTTTTCGGAAAAATTCGTTATGATGGTTGGTCATTCAGTTTATCCAGAATCAAGGCAGGTTTTGGTGTGAAAACAGAAATTGCAGAAGAAATAAAATCCAAACTGGAAATGAACGAAGTCTTGCGATTACAAGCATCTGGTAAGGTGGAAAAATGAAATGTGAACACTTGAAGGTTAGCAAAACTTTAAAGGTTACATCAAAGAAGGAAAACTTATGGTAGACTTGTCGTTTTGGATGTTGGGATGTCTTTTCTCTATTTTTATTGTCCTTTTTGTTTTTGAAAGAGATTATTTTGCGAACTATATTTTCCTTATTCTTGCTGGAATCTGCCTAACTTTTTTCATTCTTAACCAGCAACTGCAACCAATCGGTTACATCGGTTTCATGATAGTGATTTTGGGTTCAGTATTTTTTGTGGTTGATTTTGTAAAAAATATTTTAATGGGGGTGGCAAGATGAAAAGTTTTGTGGTGATATTATTGTTGGGAATAGCAATCGCTTTGACTGTCGGTTCGGCAAATGCTTATCTGAATATTTGTACTGGTGAAGATTCTTTCTTTGTCATAAATGGTTCTGGTGGGACTTGTGGGAGTTGCACAAACGGAACTAATGGGATTGATGGTTCAAACGGAACTAATGGTTCAAATGGTTTGGATGGATTAAATCTTACAATTCTTAATTTTGATTGGGATGGAAACATTTTTACTTTGAACTTTTCTGATGGGACAGATTTAGTCAGTCCAGACTTAAAGGGTGCAAAGGGTGACAAAGGTGATGATGGAACAAATGGATTGAATGGAACTAATGGTTCAAATGGGACTAATGGCACTAATGGTTCAAATGGGACTAATGGAACAAATGGATTGAATGGAACTAATGGTTTAGATGGGACTAATGGCACTAATGGTTTAGATGGAACTAATGGTTCAAATGGCTTGGATGGATTAAATGGATTGAATGGAACTAATGGTTCAAATGGGACTAATGGCACTAATGGTTCAAATGGGACTAATGGAACAAATGGCTTGAATGGAACTAATGGAACTGATGGAATTAATGGGACATTTACAGATATTTTGAATGCAACCCAATTTAATAATGCTTCAACTGAATATAGTATAGACACAACTTGGCTGGACACTTTGTTTGCACCAATTAATTATGGCGATAATTGGAACAAAACCTATGCTGATACATTGTATCATGATAAATTAAATGCAGAAAACTATTGGAACTCAACTTTTGCTACATTCAATAAAACCTATGCAGACAGTTTATACACTGCATTTACATGGAACAAGACTTATGCTGATTCTCTTTATTATGCAATAAGCAATCCATCGGCATTTTATAATGCAACAACATTGCCATACCAATCAAGTGCTGTTGGCTTTACAAACACGACAACAATAATAACGACAGCACTGCAACTTAACATGACAACTGGCAACATAACTTCTGTTGCAAACAATACTGGCGTCGTGTTTGGCAATGGTGGTGCTTCAATAATCTGGAACGGAACAGCACTTATATTAAAAGTATCGTGAGAATAAAATGAAATATTTTTTGATTTTGATTTTTGGATTAATGATTTTTATAACGATGAGTTCTGTCCATTCTGTAACTTGGATAATTAATTCAACTGCCGATGCAGGAATTGTGAATATTACAGGTAGTTCTGGCAATAAAAATACTTTATCGTCAGTTTTTAATACAACTCCAACTGCTTTTCATTTGATACAATTAAATGGAACTTGGAAAGGAACAAATACTGTTCTTGGTTATTCTTGGAATACAACACAATGGGTTTCAAATAGTTCTGTTAAAGATGGTATCCCAAGTTTGGGGACAAATACACCGACCATTGCAACATTTACAGATTCTGGAAACACTTTTTTCCTGTTTACTAATAATTCTGCAACTTATGTTTATTTATGGAACGGTTCTCAATGGGTTAGGAATACAACTTACGAAGCAGGGATTTCTACACAAACCGTAGAAAAATATTGGGCAGGTTGGAATTATAATGGGAACACATTCTTGCTTGAAGGAACTGATTATGGAATACAAAAGTTATATGGTTGGAAATGGAATGGCTCAAAATGGCTTGGTAATTCAACAGTTAATTGCACATCATCTGCTTATACTGACGAAGCACAACCAACAGTTTGGTATAACCCAATGATTTCAACTTGGTGGTTAATCACAGGTAATGCCAGTGATGGTGCAAATGGTTATACAGGATACCAATGGAACAGCACTTGTTGGGTAAAAAATGCAACAATCAATAGTGGGCTTACATTAGGAGTTTCATACGAAGCACCATTGTTCTTTACACCGAATGAACTTGTTAATGACACTTATTTAATTGTTGGTGAAGGTTATGTTGGCACAACAGAACAAACTTATGGTTTTTCATTGGATAAAAATGCCTATGCACCTAATGTTCCTACCCTAAATTCACCTATAAATGGAAGTGTCGGTAATCCAACAAATACAATTTTACGAGCTACTTGTAATGATAATGATTCTGCGATATTGACATATAAATTTTATAGTTCAACGAATACACTTCTTTGCACGAATGCTTCAATAACAAATAACACATTAGTTAATTGCACTTGGAGTGGGCTTACAGCAGGAACAAATTATGGTTGGTATGTAAATTGTTCTGATACAGGTTTGACAACAAAATCAGCAGTAAATAATTTTACAATAAATAGAATTTCTACACTTGTCGCATTTAACACGACACCTACTGCACCAACCGATAATGATGATTTGAATTTTAATATAACTTGCATTGATTCGGATGTAGGACAAACATTGACAGGTTATGTAAGCATATATAATGGAAGCACTTTATATTGGAGTAACTCTACAAATATCACGAATAATACGAATACTTTGATAATAACATTACCTAATTCGATTACATCAGTTAATGAAACTTGGAAAGGGCAATATTCGTGTGGTGATGGATTAACAAATGTAAGTTCAGTTAATGTTACTTGTTATCAAGAATCTTTGGATACTTCTAACCAAACAGGGATAGATGGAAATACTTCCTTTTTTGTCAATAATGGAGATTGTGGTTTGCAATATAATGGGAATTACACATTATGGGTAAATGATTCTTCTGCTTGGGGAACTCCTACATTATTTAATGATGGTAATTGGACAAGTTATGCAACATCTGGTATAAGTAATGATTCTTTTATAACAGAAAATGTTACATACCCAAATGTCTTACTTAATACACTTGTCAAGACAATTTGGAGTATCAAGACACAATATGACCTAACTATTATGAACGCCACAATTCCTGCTGATTGTCTTTCGCAACCTATTCTTCAATTAAAATACTTTTTTATTAATATGGTTAGCAGGAACACAACTTGCTGGAATGGAACACATTATAAACCATTGAATAATTCAAATGCTTATGGTGTAAATTATGTTTTTGAAGATTCAATTAATTGGACTATTGCTACGAACACAAATAGTTCTGTAAATATAAGTTATGCACCACCACCTGCTGATACCTGCATTTATACAAGTGGCAACTGGGCATTGAACTGCAATGACAACTGCACATTCTCAACGACACAAACGATTGATGGTAACATCACGATTTCTGGCAATGGCATTATGAACTTCTTGAACAATAGTATATGGAAATTCAATAGCACAAACCAATATGTTTCAATCAACAAAGGTTGCACGATAAACATTTTCAAAGGTGGGGGATGGAACACATGAACAAGTTGTGGTTTATATTTATAATTGGATTTATGGTTGCAATACCAAGTGTCTATGCTGAAACATCAGAACAATATGTTGTTGGTGACACCATACATCTATGGGCTATCATCACAAATTCTACAACAAATCAATCTTTTATTACCAATGCGACATGTTTTGCGACTGTTTATTTCCCCAACACAAGCGTCTGGCTTGATGATGTTGCTATGCCAGAAGTTTCTTATGCACTTTACATGAATGATTCATACAAGGCACAAGAACCTTTTGGGACTTATCTTTATCATATAAATTGTACAACAGAAAATGAAACTGGTGTTGGTGCAAACACATTTATTGTCGGTGAAATAATAGATACAAATGCTATTTTTATAACAGCAACTTTATTGATGTTCGGTATATTATCATTGTGGCTTTCTTTTGTTTTGGTACAACCATTAGTACATCCTTTAAGGGTAGTGTGCTGGGTCGCAATCTTGACAGCAATAGTTTATGGAATCGCAAATGGCGTGGTCAAGGCAATGTACATTTCTGGCATTGAATATGTGTTCTATGGTTTGATTATAATAGAAATAATACTGTTCTTGGTTGACTTGCTATGGCTTTTCAGACCAAAGAGGGAGAGATAAAATATGAATGATGTTTTGATTTTTGGACTGATTTGTTTGTTTTTCGCAATGAGCATAATTAAAATCAGCATCCTTAATAAAAAGAAAGAAGATTTGTATGTATTGAAACAGACAATTAAGTCTGGCAAACTAAAAGAGATTGCAAACAATATCGTTAACAAAATTAAAAATGATAAAGTTTTTGAAAGAACATTCGCATTACTGATTTTTGGTGATTGTTTTATTTTTGCTTTGAACTGGATTGTTGGTATCCCACAATTTATTTTCTCAATGATTATCATTTTAATATTGACAAAAAAGCAGGTGTAAGAATATGGGTGGGGACATTTCTGATTTAAGATTAAAAAAAGAATTAAAAGAGAGATTGGAACAGATTTGTAGAATGGCAGAAGAAAGAGCAATGGCACAAAGGTTGCCACACATAGTTAAGAGAGATATATACAGATTATTACTTGAATTAGGTGCAGAACAATGGTTGAATCAGAAATTAAAAAAAGAGTGACCCAGTGGGGCGAAACAGCGTGTGCAACAATGACACCAAGTTCCAAAAAGAGATATGTTTGGGCATTGGAACAATTCTTGACTGCATACCCCAAAGCATCTACTGTTTTAGTAAAACCATCTCTTGACAGAGAAGACATCATAACTCTTGGGAATATGATAAGTGAATGGATTTTTGTTAAACATAAACAACCATTGTATGTGACTGCTTATGCTGTTTTTCTTTTCATAAAGTTTTATTACAATAGGGCTTTCGTTGATGATTTAAAGGATTTAATGCGATTCAAACAAAAGAACAGCCCACATTCTAACAGAATTGTAAGAGATTACAAGAAGATAACGGAAATAATCAGAGGGGTTGAAGAACCATGTGATGTAATGGCAAGACTTGAATGGGAAACTGGTTGTCGTGCTGGTGCTTTGTTCAAAATGAAATTTAATATTAATTTGAATGACCCAAAGAACTTTTTGATTATTAAAGCAATAAAGGAAAATATATTTAACAAGGATATTTTAGGAAAGAACCAAGATTTCTTTTGGAAAAGAGATGATGGCTTCTGCTTCGTGTTACTTGAAGAAAAAAGGGGGAAGGTCTTGGAAAGGATAATTACAGATGAATTGTATGATTGGTTGGTTGGATGGAAACAACAAAGACTGAAAACAATAAGGGACTTGCTTGACAAACATTATAATTTTAGTAAGAAACTAAAATATTTGAAGTTTATGAACAATACTTTGTTCCCTATGTCACATTGGAATTACAATCACTTGTTGAAGAAGGTCGCATTTCGATTAGGCATCCAAAATTTTTCAAGCCATTATTTTAGGGGAACAAGAGCAACACTATTATTGGAAAAAGGTATGAACATAAGACAGATACAGACATTACTTGGTCACAGCAATTTATCTACGACAGAAAGATATACCCCAATTGATATTAGCAACAAGGAACAATTGCAGGATTATTTAGATATTTTGAAGAACGAAGTTGCATAATCAATGATAAACAAAAAAATATTAGTTATAATATTACTTTTCGCAACAATCTTTTTTATTAGATTTTATCCTTCAATTATTGACAGCAATTATATGCTTTCATATAGAGATAATGTCTTTCACACAACAATTGTGGATAGGATACAGCAACACGATTTTATTGATTCTGCAATAGACGAAACATCTTGTATAAATATGAACTGTTATTGGTCGCAAGAATATGTTATGAATTACCCAAAGATGTTCCATTATGCGACTGCAACACTACCTTTTTCTGCAACATTATCAGTCAATCTGATGGTTTCATTATTAATCACACTTTTATTCATTGGAATGTTTCTTTTAACATACCACTTAACAAGGTCAATCGAAAAATCAATTTCAGCAATCACTTTGTTTTTTATCATTGATTTTATTTTTAATATAACAAACTTTGGTCTTCTTGGGTTCACAGCAGGATATATGTTTTTCTTTTATGCACAACTTCTTTTAAATGTTTTTTTTATTCTGTTCTTTTTTGAGTTCCTTTGTTGCTTAAAGGAAAGGAACTGGATTGCGATTATTCTTTTATGTGGGTTCGGTTTCATGGTATTAGCTATGACACATAATTATTCTTATAGTGGTAATGGTGGTGATTGGTTAAGTGCAGTTGCATTAACAAGACTGATTGTAATGCTTTTGACAGTTGCAATACCTTTCTTTTTAAAAAGGTATTATCACAGAATTATTTTGTATACAACACCAGTAATGATTGTATGGTTAATCTGGGTCGCAATCAATGTGACAAATGTGGCATAGGGCTTGAAGGCATTTTTTTCTTAAAGGTTTTAATATACACTGGGGGTGTAAATCTATGGGTTTAGACTATGCGATTGGATTTGGTGTAGGCTTAGTCATCTTGGGTGTAGTCTTTGTAGTTGGTGTAGTCATTAACACATCATTGGGTGCAAACCCTTTGATTGCAAGTGACGAAACAGCACAGGGAATTATAACCAATGTGGGCGACACTTATGGAAATGCGACAAGTTTGTTACCAATACTTGGACTTGTAGTCATAGCAGGAATAGTTTTGTTCGTGCTAAGAAGTTCAATGGGTGGACAAGCACAAGCTTAAATAGAAAAATGATGGGGTTTTCCCATCCTTTCCTATTTTTTCCTTGTGGCTTAGTTGCTAAACATGGCAACTGGGACTAATTCTAATACTAATCCGACTAATTCTATATCTCAACAGACTGCACAACAAAGGATAGAACAACATTATTATTCTTATCCAGATGGTTCAATACATTCCACACCATATACTTCTTCAAATTCTGAAAAGGTTTCAATGCCAGATAAATCTGGTGGTCATTATAATATAAACACAAAGACAGGCGAACAGACCCATTATGATTCATCAGGAAAATTTATTGCATCAATAAAATCAAATAACCCAAGAACTTCTGGTTTCAAGGATGTAACAACTGCAATATCCACACCAACTCCTTTTTATAATTCGCCAACAGGTAACTCTTCAATAAGTACGACAAAAATTCCAGAAGCGACAAGGACTGCCTTTGACACATCTCTTGGTAATATTTTTGTTGAGGGGGTTACTTGGGATACAACTAACCCATCAATGCCTGTTGCAGACATAAGTGCAATAAACTTTCGACAACTTTCTTCTGATATAAATGCGAATGTTGAAATGCGACAAAACATTGATTGGAACACGGCAGTTTTATCTGGAAAAAAGACAACAGACATTCCACTTAAAGACCCATCAGTATATGAAATTTGGACAGTGAGTTCAAAACCGACAGTTACTACGACTGATATAGGCACTACTACATCATGGAATGTTTATACTGGTGAAATTTTTAGCCCAAAACTAACAAGAGAAAATTTAGAAAATTACCAAGAAGCGTTGGCACTTGGACAAATATCAAATTCAGATTTTTTCCAATCAACAGGAAGTCAAATTGTTTGGTCTGCTACTTCAATGTTTAAAAATATTGGTTGGTTCTCAGAAGGATTAACACCAAAAGGTGTTAGCACTGGTCAAGGTTTAGACTTAGGTGGCTCAATAGAATATATGAAAGCAAAGAATTGGGAAGGTTACAAAGATTGGTTGTATGGTTCTAAATACAGGTCAGCACATAATGAAAATGAAGCATCAGAAATCTTTAAGCTTTGGTATGACACAGACATAACAAAATTATTTCTTATTGAAGCAGGAAGTATGGTTGGTGGTGCAATACTCTCAAAAACAGGTTTGCCTTTATCAATAAAAGGAATGGATTTATTGAAGGAATCAACAAACCCATTCTGGGTAAATACTGGCAGTCAATTAAAATGGATGACTGCACAGGCGATTACACATCCAGAAGCAGTGAAATATGGTATGTGGACTATTCTTGGTGGTTCAGAAATATTAAAAGTCGGAATGAATTTTGCCCAAAAACAACCAATCAGTTCAATTGTTTCATCATCATTATTCGATATTGCTTCAATTGGTGTGGCGATGGAAGGGATGCGATATGGTATGGCACACCCAAGACTTTCGCCAGTCGGTTATGAAGATGTTGGTTACTGGAAAAATGGAAAATGGGTTTCAGAATACAGTTCACTTTATTTCACAGAACCAATCAGCAATAAATATCTTGGTTCATTTGGTGTAACATCAAAAGGTTTTTCATTAGGTATCCCAAATTTTGATGCAGGAATGACTGAATTTTTGAAGGGTGGGTTCTATCCACAAACACCACTTGATGTAACTATATGGGAAAAATATGTTCTTCCAACAAAGACTGCTGAATTACAAGGTGCGTACAAGACAGCAAAAGATTTAGGTCTGCAATTCTGGTCTTCAACACCAAAGTTTTCGGCAAAGGAATTGGATTTAGCAATTAAACATGCACCAGAGGGAACTGACAAAATATTTTTAAAAACATTGGAAGAACACCCAGATGTACAATTGTTTGGTTCAAATGTACAAAGATATTATGCAGGTGGGCAGTTCAGACCAACAGGCGACCTTGATGTTAGGGGACTTAAAGAAGGAAGTTTAAAAAAGTTCTTTGATGCTTTGGAAAAAAATTTGAATAAAGAAGGTTTTTCAAATTTTGCTATAACAGAAAGTGGAAAGGGGTACATTCTTGATGTTCCAGTTAAAAATTATGGTTATAAATTAACATTTACTGGATTCAAAGACAAGGCAGTCGAGGGATTTAATGTTGGAATGTCACCACAACCATATAGATGGGAAGATATGGTCTGGAATGTTTGGGGACACCCAAGAGATGTACCTATTGACATCAAAGGAGTTACTGGGACAACAGCAGGTGAACAAATGGGGAACAAATGGACTTCTGTTCTACAAGAAACAAATTATGCTATGGGAAGAAGGGCAAAGGATGTACCAGATGCTTTGCAATCATTATATGAAAGGGTCAGCAGTGGTGGTGGTTCAAATTTGTTTAATTTTGATAAAATGGCAAATGCAATGGGTGTTAATCCATCAACGATACCTTCGTTGACTGCACATGCTTCATTGCCGTCATTTATACCAAGTTATTCAGTTTCAAGACCTTCATGGGAAACAATCACACCATCATTTTCAAGAACAAAAGTTGAATCAAAATCAATGGTGTTCAGCATCAATGCAATGTCAAAATCACTTTCAATGCCAAGCAGTTCATCAATGTTGTATTCAAGTTATCCATCTTCAAGTAGTTCTTCAAGTAGTTTGTTTTCTTCTTATTATTCAAGTTCACCAAGTTCTTCAAGTAGTTCAAGTAAGAGTTCGTCAAGTTCAAGTTCTTCAAGTAGTTCCAGCAGTTCTTCTTCAAGTAGTTCCAGCAGTTCAATTTCTTCAAGTCTGAACATCAATGCACAAATATTTACATTTCCACCATTCCCATTATTAGGACAATTATATGTTCCACCGAAATCAAAGAGTTCAAAAGATATAAAAGCAAACAAAGGTTTTATCCCAAGTCCAGTGGCTTTGTTTGAAGGTATTAAAGGAAAACAAAGGACAACTGGATTTTTCAGTGGACTGGAAATCAGGAAAATTCCGATTTTCAAGGGGAAAAAGATAAATAAAGATTTATGGGGGGAATATGGTAAGCGTAAATGTTAGGGGAAAAACATATACTTTGGATGATATGCAACGATGGTTCGTACAGATAAGGGAATTTCCATCAATCCTTTCTTTTGGACATGGAAAAAATCAAGTTATGGGGGAAGGACAATCTGGTGGTCGTGAAGTGTGTGAGATAGTCCACGAAGCTGAGAACAAATTTGTTGCGAAGCTTGGTATAAAAAAGTACCAAGAAGAAAACGACAAGATAATGCGAAAGAAAGGTCAAGGTGGCATAAGACCACATTTAGGCGAGGGAAGAAGCAATGTATGAAGCACAATACTATTCATGGAGTGATTAGGAGGATGTAAAATAATTGGAACAACTGAATAAGAAAGCACAAGTAATAGATTTATTACATTTGCCCATGTACTTGATAGGCATTATTGTAGGATTCCTTGTGCTAATGATAATATCAAACGCAATTTTCCCACCACTTCTGAATGCTGGAAACCAAACAGGCACAGAATTTGGAAATCATATTCTTGCGATACCAAGCATACTTGACAATATGGGTCTTGCGATGGTTGTGGCATTTGCATTGATATTTTTGATTTCGGCAGTCGTAATCAAAATACATCCAGTCACATTTGGAATAGGACTGGTCGTTTTGATTTTTGCAGTGTGGCTTGGTGGTGTTGCGAATAATGTCGTATTCACAGTTGTCACGACAAACAACACAATGATAAATCAGACTTGGACAGAAGCGACAGGTCTGCAAGTTATTGCAAATAATATTATTACAATCATAATTGGAATCGGAACACTAAGTCTAATTTTAGGATATTTGATTTTTAAAAGGCAAGGAGGTCAACCAAATGAAATATAAATTAATAATTCCATTATTATTTTTCGCAATTGTACTTAGCATCAGCACTGGTTATTGTACTACTGGTTGGAACGCAAACACGACAACAATAGCAGGACTTCCAACTTATACAGATGGTACAAATTCTTATTATGAACTTCACACATTTATGAATGGAACAACCCAATATGCTTTGGTGTTAAATTCAACATCATCTGTTCGATTACTTGGTTATGCTTTCAATGGGACACAATGGAACACAGATGTCAATGCAAACAAATCACTTCCAACTACGATGGGTGCCACATCAAGTGGTGGCACTTGTCTTATTGATAACAAACCACAATTATTTTGGGAAAACTCAACTGCAATCTTTGGTTGGACTTATAATGGGACACAATGGAATCCTAACACAACAAATATTGTTGGTTTAGAAACAAGTGCAAGTCGTTATTCATATTTTGAATGCTACAACCAAAGCAATGTTGTTTACATGATTCATGGACATAGTGATGGAACAGTCGATGGACACCGATGGAATGGTTCGCAATGGGTAGCAAATACGACTGCTGTTGGTGGGATAACAGATATTGGTTATGAAGCGACTTCAACTGTTTGGTATAATACTTGGCTTTCAAAATGGTGGTTGCTTGAAGCAGGACAATCTACAACATCAGGTGGAACAAAATATATTCGTGGCATGTCTTGGAATAATTCTCAATGGGTTATGGATTCAACTGTCAATGCTTCTCTAACTGCTACAAATGATGGTTTCCCATATCCAGAATTTTTCCAACCGAATGGATTGTTAGCAAATTCAACTTATTTTGTTATGGGTGATGATATGCTAAATTATGGTGATTGGCATGGATATTGGTATGACCCAACAGATACGACAGCACCAGCAATAACTTGGGTGTCACCAACAAATACAACATATACTACTCAAAGCATTTGGACAAATGTGACAACAGATGATGCGACAACTAACTGGTGTGGTTATTCACTTGACAAGACAGCAAATGTAACTATGACTGGTTCAGCGACTGCTTGGAACAAACTAATGACTTCGGTAAGTGAAGCAACACACAATCTCACTGTTTATTGTAATGATAGTTATGTTAATATGGGTGCTTCATCTGTAAAATATTTCACAGTTGATATTACTGCACCAACAATCACGATTGTTTCACCAACAAATACAACATTAAATTCGCAAAGTGTTTGGTACAATCTAACAACAAATACTGCTTCAAGTTGGTGTGGATATAGTTTAGATGGCACAGCAAATGTTTCACTTTCAAATACTTCAACGACTGCTTGGTACAAATTAGTCACGACTGCCGATGGTTCGCATAATGTAATATACTCTTGCAACGATAGTTTTGGAAATATGGGTTCGGCTTCTGCAAGATATTTCACAGTTGATATTACTGCACCAACAGTTGCTAATATCAACACAAATCATTCAAATCCATATATCAATAGTTCAATCTTGTTCAGTGCAAATTGGACAGATGCAACACTTGGTTCATATATATTTTCAACAAATTCAACTGGGTCTTGGGTAAACGATTCACCTGTTGCTTTTGTGACAAGTTGGTCAAATGTAACAAAGACAATGCCCTCAACTGCAAAAATTTATGATTGGATAATTTATGCAAATGATTCGGCAAATAATATTGGTTCAACTGGGTTGTATGAATTACCAGTTTACAATGTGTCATTGACTCTATCAACCGTATTTACTGAGATGGAGAACTACACATTATGGAATAATTTTACAAACATTTTGAATGCGACAGTTTCAAATGTGCTTTATTCTTTCACAGAACACAACACATACTCAGTTGAAACAGCAGAATCTGGTTATGTAATATCTGGAAATGGATGGACAACTCCAGAACAGGTATATGATGAAGGTTGGGCAACTTATGGAAATTCAAATGCGACAGTTGGAACTGCGACAATGCGATTCAATTATACTACACCAACAAATTATAATTCATCTGCTTCGACATTACATTACAAAGATTACACAAATGAATCTTATGTGATAATCTCGCCAAGTTGTTTTGGAAGCACAGTGAACTTTGGAATCAATTCAACAGAGGGTGGCATAAGCGATTTGAACATTTTGTATTGCCAGAACACAACAGATGGAACTTGGATAACAATGCGAACTTCACCAACTGGGGCAAGTAAAAATAGAATTTATGAAGAAGCAATGTCTTGGCGAATTGATGAGTCAGAGAACTGGTCTACTATGACAACACTTGGTGGTGGGATATGGTATGCAAACCAAATAATGCCAAGTGTTTCTGATGACACAACATACATCTTCACGACCAATTGGTCAGATGGAACAACATACACATCATCTTCAACACAGACAGTCGCAAAACTTAGCATCAGCACAAACAGTTCGGCAGGTACACCATTCTTATCAACTGCATTTTTTAGAGAGGACAACAAGACAGCAATTGCAGACATGAACTCAATGGCGACATTCACAATAAGTAATGGTGGTTCAACTTCAATCACGATGATAAATTCGACAGGTGACACAACATATTATATTTCAACTCCACCATCTTCAAAGATTTACAATTACAATGTCAAAATAGATTATTGGAAAGGAACAAATGCTTCTACATACACCAGCAGAAGTTTCATCCATTATAATTACAGCACAGATAGTATGGCAGAATTAAATTTGTACTCAATGCCACCAGAATATTCTTTGTTAGTACAGACACTTGATTCATCGACAGCACCAATCAGTGGACTGACAATCGTTGCAAAAAGGGGATACGCAGACACAAACACTTTTGAAAGTGTTGACATGTGCAACACAAGTGATAATGGCGAATGTACTTTGCATCTGTACTTCAATGATGTGTATTACCAGATTGATGTTTGGTATCAAAATGATTTGCTTAAACAATTGAATCCACAAACATTACCAAATATTTATGCAAATGGTTACAAGACATTCACAGTTTATGTAACAGAAAATATTGATGATGACATCTATTCAAACAGCGATGTGACTTATGCAATCACATACAATGATAATACAAAGGTAATAACAGCAACAGTTTCTGGTGGGTCACAGACTTGGACACCATACAGAATGAATGTTTATCAAAAGACTGGATTTACACAGACACTCGTAGAAAACCAATCAAGTTCAACACCAATCACAACATTCACTTACACAATCACAAATGGTTCGACAAGTGATTATTATGTAACATTGAGTGGCACAAATTTAACAATCGCAAATAAATATATCACACAGGGGTCACCAACAGATACAATGGGGGGACTCAGTGTAATATTGTTAGTGGCATCACTTGGCGTGATTATTGCATTATGTTTTGTCAATCCAATCTTTGGTGTCATAGCAGGAATCGGAATCGTGGTTGTGTTCTGGTTCATGGGAATGTTGCTTGTGACAGCAACAGGTATTGGTGGATTGGTAATCGCTGGGGCTTTCCTTGTATGGAAATGGTTTCGGTAGGTGAAAAAGAATGACAAATATATATTTAGCAAATGATGGGTATTTGGTGAACAAAAAATGAACTTTACACAATTAATGATTGCGTTTATAATTGCGATTGGTGTAATCTCAGGACTCAACTTATTTGCTGGTGATGTCTTAACACAATATAATTCAACAGTCGACAATAGTTCTACTGGGATGAACAATTATAATACTGGTTATGTAAGTTGGGTCACAGGAATCTCAGAAAGCACAAAGACAACAGTGCAAAAAGCACCAGAAGGAATACTTGGACAAATAATCACTGGGGTATTCTGGGCAATGGACAGTGTCAAGAACTTCTTGGGAATCACTGGGGCATTGACTACAACATTAAATGATTTGGGTGGTCAAGCTCAGGAAAGTGGAATCATTGTCATACCAAACTTCACTTGGTCGCTGATTGCAATGGCAATCGGTGTGGCTTTTGTAGGGTATTTATTGTATTTATTGATTGGAAGAAGTGGGGACAATAGTGGAAGTGTGTAATTATGGAATTGCTAAACTTAACGAGTGATATGTCGGTCTTGGGATTCTTCAAGACAGCAAATGGGATTGCAAGTGATGGTTTGTTTATGGTCATCACCTTAATATTATTCATGGTGATTTTATTTTATACAATGTCAAGGGCAGATATAGGCAGGTCTGTCGCAATCGCATCATTCGTCAGCATCATGACTTCAATATTTTTTGTTGCGATGAATTTGATGTCTGCAAATCTTTTAATGCTGTTCACTGTATTACTGATTGCAGGGATTTTATTATCCGCAAGAGCTGGGGGTGGTTCAATATGATAAAAATAAAGAAAGATTATTTTATGAAGGGTTATTATTCAATTCATAAAATATCTGGTGGGTCAGAAATGTTAATTGATTACACCAAATCAAAGAAAGACGCATTGGCAATCAAAAAACTTGCAATGCGTGGACATGTAAAGGGGTTGTTTTAATGACAGGAACAATTGGCGGTCTTTTAGGGTCTGCAATAAGTATAAAACTGCTTGGTGAAACAATGCGTTCAAGCGGACTTTTAAAAAAGAAGAAGAAAGAAAAAAATGGGGGGAAAAGAAAATGACAAGTTTAGGTGGTAGTGTTGTTTGGCAAAATGCTGAATATGTTGGGTACAGGCATGTAAGCGGTGACCTATCTTACAGTATTTGGGTTATGTCAAAAAGGGCTTATGCAGGAATTAGGTCTGGTCAAGGTGTAAGTGGTGCAGATTTCATACAAGTTAGAAGGGTTGCAGATATACCACTTGTTCTGACAGATGTTAGAAAATATGGTTGGTCAAAAGCACAAGATATATGGTCAGCAAAGGCAAGAAGTGGCGATTACAGTTTTGGTTACCTTAAAGGTGCAACTGCAAAGAAATATTCCAAAGAAAAGGGTGCTTATGGGGATTATGCAAAAAAATATTGGGGGGTTTGAAATGGCAAAATGTAGAATACATGGAACAGCATTGAATCCTTTTGGTTTGTGTCCAAAATGTGAAGACAAAAGAAGGGAAAAGTTCCATAACGAATTTGAGATTAGTAAGGAAAAACAAGTTATAGCAAGAGAGAAAAAATACAGAAAAGCACATGGTATCAAAAATGACACAGACATGTATGGACATTTGAAGGGGTTGTTTTAAATGGCAATGACTTATGAAGAAGCAAAAGCAATTTTGGGCAACAGGGCAACTTGGGAAGTCCAAAACATGAAGAAAGCACTTTCAATGATGGGGTCTTTCTTTAATACACCAGAAGATAACCAAAGACTTGAAGCATGTAAGGTCTGGTTAAAACATAGGAAGTGAGGTTAACATGACAAAGAAGGAAAGAATCCAATGGGGGGAAAAGAAAATGACAAAAGTAACAACAGAAAACATGAACAAATATGAAGAAGAAATGTTCAAAAAGTCGGAAGCAGAATTAAAAAGGGTAGTACAGAAGTCACCAAATCCAAACAAAGTTGCTATGGCAAAGCAAATGATAAAATGGGGCAAAGAGGGTAGAAAGATTGGCAAAGAAGCAAAGAAGAATCCATATAAGATTGGTATAGGTGGGTGGTAAAAATGGCAAAAAAAGTTAATTTTGTTTGGAAAACAAGTGGATGGTTATGGGAAGCGACACACTATAACGGACATGGAATCTTTTATGGAAAGGTCACCAGCCCTTTTGTACCTAATGGCGAATTTGGTACATGGTATTATTGGGAAATAAAACAAATTGGTGCAGTCCTTACAAAAGGGAATCAACAGGAACTTAATAAACTACTAAACAAAAAGCAGACCCAGAAAGATATGGAATGGCAACAAAGAGTAATGGAACAACCAGAACAATTGCAACCACATATAGGGGAAGGGAGGTAGTTATAAAATGGCAGATAAAATAAGGGATGCACTGGGAATCAGGATGGCAAATGAGAACATTGGGGTACATGAAGCACCTGTCGACTATGAATCAAGAAAGCGAAGAATAGCAGAAATGAAAAGAAAAAATTCATTGATAGAAAAAATGAAGCGACAGGCGAAAAGCGACATCCACACACTTGGTGTAATCGGAAAGAAAGAAGCAGTTTGGATGGGCAAATCTGCATGGAACTGGTTAAACACACCAATACCATCAGAAAAGAAGAAAAAAACTCAATCATTGAAAGAACCAGAACCATTGTTCAATGGAAATATAAAATGGTAAGAAAACAAACATGATAAAAAAATATTACAACATGATTTGCAAGTATTGTGGATGGCATTGGATAGCGACAGCATCTGCGAACATAATATATGGATGCCCTGCCTGTGGTCACAAACGAATTGTGGTCGGCAAATCTGCTGATGTGAGTGGGAAGAAAAAAGATAGATTTGTTAGTGTGGGCGACTGGTAATGTCAAAGAAAATCAAAATAACTTGGGGGGACAAATCTATTATAGTGTCCACAAAGAATGGCGAAAGGATTTTTGAGAAGTTCATGAAGCAGTTGCTTGGGGCGAACTGGAATTTTGATAAAAACTGAAAGTGATTTAATAAAGTTCTTTGAAGGAATTATCAGAAAAAATTAAGAGTTTTTGTCATTATCTTTAAATCCTCGTTTTATTATTTCTGCTTCTATTAAACTTTTCCTTAAGTTTAATGAACTATTAGTAGCAAGGAAGCTAGCTTTTTTCCAGTTAATCTCATTTAAAAATATATCTTGTAATTTTTCTTTATCTTTTAATATTACAATTCCATAGCCTCTTCGATGAGGCAATTCTTCAAAAGAATTATATGCTTGCATACCAGTAAAACAAGTTGAAGGCAAATAAACATCACATTTATATAACATATTTTTATTTCTTGTGCTGTCCGGAGTTCCTCCATCAGAAAGAGAATAGATTTTAATAAAATCTTCACAAGTTTCAATTTTAGTTTTCTTTATTTTATTAATATTTATTTTAGTCCATACTTGAAACAAAGTTGCGATTTCAACCTTTTTCTTGTCTGGATACTCAAAAGAATTTAAAGGTAATCTTTCAGTGTATGCTAATTGATAATCTAAAACTCTCTTTTTTGGAGCTCCTTTTCCGTCGCTATCAAATAAAGGAGGCAATATGAAAGCAACCACATCAGCAAATTTTGAAGAATGATTTATAAATCTTAATGCTAGATTTCCTCTTAAACCGAATGGGGGATTTCCAATAACAATATATTTCTTATTTGTTGGAGGGATAAATTCCAAATAGTTTTTTTCAATTAATTCTTTATTTCCTTTTGGTTCTATGTCAATCCCAATTCGTTTATCCACTGGTAAAAGATTATAAAAATTACAACAACCAGCACTTGGTTCTAAGAAAATATATTTTTTATGATTAATTCTTAACTTTTTTAGGATTTTTAATGTTTTTTCATAACAATATTTAGAAATTTCTTGATTAGTATAAAATTGGTCTTTATCTCGAAATTCATCTTTTATTTTGTATTTATTTTTCAATAGAAAATTTAAATCGTTAAAATAATTTTCAGGAACTTTATTTAGTTTTATCCATCTATTTATAGTCCCAGCATGTAAATTTAGGTTTGTCTTAATCTTATCAAGTCCAATAATCTTTTTAACTTCTTTAAACAAATCTGTTGCAGTAATTTCTTTATTCATTTCTCTTTCCTTAATCCGTTTTTTACTTATAATATTTGGGGTACTGTCCACTTTGTCAACTGTTTTTCTACAATAATGCTGGTAGAGAGTCTAATTATATGAGTGCTGTGGGTTATACAAATCTGATTATACGCAAATTTTATCAGAAAAAAACAGAAGTATTAAATTTCCCCGTTTTATTTTTGTTTATAATTTGGACATCTTTTACAAATATCTGGTGGATTTTTAACATCTATTTCCTTCGGACAATCAGGGTATGTTCCAATACATTTAGGGAACTTACCATAACTTTTAGTTAATTCACTTTTCTTAAATATAGCAAAATGTTTTCTTAATTCATCAGATGGTTTTGTTTGTGCCATGAACTAATAACTAATTATCTGATTTAAATAGATTATTCATTATCTTTTTCCGATTATTTTATTATACTCTTCTTTGTTAATATACTTCCCAGCCAAAACCACCAAAATGCTTAACCTCTCCTTCAAAGAAG